>OOAH01000570.1_pt1 | contig 42172 bp, 37 predicted proteins | sample 1671801 | NCBI WGS metagenome assembly OOAH01 (sample SAMN06348194, study PRJEB24527) | human gut metagenome | biome: human gut; feature: ankylosing spondylitis patient; material: feces | host: Homo sapiens | place: China | collected 2015-10 | reverse complement strand
TTACCAATTTCTTTTATGTACTCATCTTCTAAGTCTGAATCATTTGCCATTTTTGTTAAAAACTGAGGAGAAATCGCTACATTCGTGGTAATTGATTTACCATATTTCATCCCCGGACTATAATTTGCTGATACAAAACTATAATTGTCAAATTTTTTAGAAAGATAGGAAAGTTCATCCGCTGCAGTTTTTCGGGTTATCCCTGTCTTTACATCTTCTGTTTGCTCCACAACCTGCTTTTCTGTGGTTTCCTTAGCATTATTTTTCCGTATATTACCGGTATAAGCATTTGTGTAAATATTAGAGTAATTGTTTACACCTGTAACTGCCATACTAACATCTCCTTTCGTATGACAAAGCTTTCATTACCTTTTATTAGCATAATAATCCCAAATACCATTAAGCATTTTCCGATCACCATCTGATACATTCAGATTTAGCCTTAAATCTTTCCAGTCACCCGAATACTGCTGCGATAATTTCTGGTTATCCGACTGGATGGCGGATAAAAATGCCTGATATGCCGAATTTTGGATAACCCCCTTTTCTTTAGATTTTGCAGTATTCTCCTGGTTCTCACCTATGTTCTGTTCATTTGCTGTCTGTCCACTTCCTTTATGGTAAACTACCGATGGGGTAAAATCCTGTAATTCTGACCAGATTTCTGTTGAAGTTGCCATAAAATTACTGTGATTTTCATATGCCTGATTCAGCATATCCAGTTCTTTTTCTTTGGTTAATTCCTCAATTTTGCCCGATTCTGTCACATAATACTCCGGCTCATAATCTTGTTCCGCATATTTTTCTTCAATGCTGTTTTTCATTTTGTTATATGCTTCTGCCATTCTGTTTACATGATGTTCAAAGGAATCAGTTTTTACACTCTCTATATCTTCTTTGACAAATATATCCGTCACTTCCTTCTCAAAACGGTTCTGATAATCCATAGAACTGACAGAAGATAAATGTCGAAAGCTCTCCTGCCCTGTTTTGGAAATGGAAAGTGTATCTGTATACTGTGTCATTTTCTTTTCTAAATCTGCCGGAACATTTTGCTTTGTATTTTCCCTGCTGTTATGTTCGATTGCAGAATATGTAATATTTGTATTATTGTAAATCTTCATAGCTGTTTCCTTCCCAGATAAATACCATTAGACTCTAATATCAATCGGCACATACCTTTTAATTGTGTCTGTTTGTACCATTTCTGCTGCCTCTAAACTATCTGTAGCAAGCTGCTCCTGCAAAACCTCGTCTGGAAGTTCTTCCATATTCTCCACAGTTTTTTCCGTCATCTGCTCTGTCATTTCTTCGGTTGTCTCCGAAAGTTCGTCCATGATTTCAGACATCATGCCCTTGTTTTCCTCTGTTCCAAAAGCTTCATCCACCATTTCTTCCTTTCGTTCTTCTTCTGTTTTAGGCTTATTCCTCTCAGCAGCTTCCGCAATCTTTTCGCCATGTTCTTCTGCCTCGTCCATGACATGAAACATCTGTGAATTATTATACTCCTGATTTGCTGCCGCAATTTCATCCTCATAATTATGAAACATTTCCAGCTTTTCAGAGATTTCTTCCAAACTGTCAGCCTTTCGGTTTTTCAAATTTTCTTTTTGTGCTTCAAAAAAAGCCACCTTATTATCCCGTTCCTGCTGTCGCTGCAATTTTTCCTGTGTACTTTTCAACATATTAGAACTATTAAATCTATTTATCAGTAAACCTCCACCGGATAAATTGACTGTAAAACTCATCTGGATCCTCCTTCCCGACAAATTAATACAAAAGATTTTTCTTCTTGTCATTTAGGCTTAACATACTATACTTCCTTATCTATCTTACTTGACGTTAGAGAGGAATCTTTTTTCGAATATGTACCATTGTTTGTATAAGTCGCACTTGCACGATTCGCAGCATTTGATATACCAGCTGCTTTCTGGGCTGTTTTGCCTGCAAAGGAATTGTAACCTGTAAAAACCGTTTTCAATGAACTGATATCTGCTTTCTTCAATTCATCTTCATCCAGCTCCAGCTTATTCCCCTTTCCTATGGTAATACCTATTTTAGAAAGTAAATGACTGGTTTTGTCTGTCATGCCTGTCATCCATGAAGCATTTCTAAGGACATCTTTTGTATTGGATTCTCCTGCCTCCTTAACAACATCATTATAATCATCAATAAAAGATTTCACTTTTTTGGTAATTGCATCCCAGTCATAATCCTCTACCTCTGTTTCTTCCCCGGTCTTTTCATCCTTCTTTTTTATTTTCTTTTTTTCCAAAAGTGACGCATCGTTTAGTGCATCTGCTGATTTTTTCAGGGAATCCGCACTTGTTTTCATCAGTGTAAGCTTCTGTGAAGTATCGCCTTTCCCCGATAATTTTTCTGCATCCTGCTTTGCATAATATGCTTTCATAAGTTTTCCATAGCTTCCGTTTTTAATCGCAGCATAATCAGAAAGCATATTGGTGTTTCCTACGGATGAACTGTCGGAAGTTCCTCCAAATAATGCGGAATAATCTACATTGCTGTTATATTTACTTGTGTAATCACTAAAACTCTTAATCTCTGACATAATACCATTCTCCTTTACCAACTATAAACGAATATCAATCGGTGTATACACTGCCTGCTGTGTTGCATTCTGTGCATTTTCCAGAGTCGGTGTTTCTACTGTCACCTGTGTTTCCCCTTTGATATCCGTATTCTTTACGCTGTCTGTCTCCTCTGCCGCAGCCCCCGAAGATTCCTGTGTTTTCTCGGATTTATCAGTATTGTTCTTTGTTGCAGTGTCTTCTGTATTGCTGTTCTCCGCTTTTGCAGCTTCTTCTACTGATTTATTTGCATCTGCAAGTGTAGACATCTGTGCTGCTGTCGCAGACTGTGCCTTTGCCTGCAGCTCTGCCAGTTCTTCTTCCTTCTTCTCAGTATTTCCTTTTCCGGCATCCTGTTTGATTTCAGATTCAAGCACACTGGCACGTCCCTGTATCTGTGTTGCCATACTTCCCTGCACCTTTGCCAGTTTCATGGAAGAATCTGCACAGAGCATCGCCTGCATACTTGCCTGTGACAATCCGGCGTCTTTCTTTTTAGAAGTGTTACTTGTTCCAGCCACCATATCATCCATAGATGACGAATTTTTACTCTGCTGTTCCTTTCTCTGCTCGATCTGGTGCTGTCTTAACTGCTGATTGAGATTGTTAATCTCCTGCTGTATCTCCTGACGCTTTTTCATCTTATCCTCTAATGACATTTCTTCATTCGATGATAAATCCTGTAGCTTCTGCTGTGCATTTGCAATCTGATTCTGAATATTTTTACTTACAGAATCATTCCCCTGTGTCATTCCCATTGTTCCTGTCTGCGTATTTGTCCCACTAAATCCATTGATCCTCATTTTAATCCTCCTTGTTTTGCGAGGCAAAATCCGAACCCTTTGGTGAGGAGAGGATTTGACCTCCTTGAGCTTAAATTCTGAAATCCGTTTCCTTAAAAATATGTACAACATGATTTCTCTTTACTGATTCTTTCGGCATATCTTTCTTTACAATAAACAGCGATGTTGTGAACCGCCCTTTTTTTGTTGTGAAGCAAATAAAAAACACCTCGAAGGTGCTTTTTGTCCTTATTCTACCTGTAACATAATACTTAGAACCACTTCCTGATTCTCCTGCTCTAAAAATATATCTCCCATATACATCCTTGCAACCCTCCGGATATTATGCAGTCCAATTCCATGCTCCTTCCCGGATTTCGTTGTTTCCGGCAGATCACTGTCCTTATAATTTAACTCTCCCTCATATCTGTTCTTTATGGTTATCATAAAAATACTGTTTTTCCGAAAAGAAGAGATACTGATATAAGGATTTTCTCCACTTACATTTTCCATGCAATTATCCAGTGCATTGTTTAAGATCACGCTTAAATCAAATGCATTTAATTTCGTATCCCCCGGATAATGAAAATCTGATATAAAACGAATCTGCTTTTCCTTTGCTTCTCTTAACTTTTCCATCAGAATCACATCAATGACAGGACTCCCCGTTTTTATCTCAGGAGATATTTCATTCCACTCCTTTTTCAAATGCTCCATATATTCTGCTGCATCATCCATATGATTCTCTGCCACAAGATGTTCCAGCATCTGTATATGATTCCCCATGTCATGACGCAGGCTGCGGATATCCTGATACAGCTTTTCCACTTCCCCGACATGCTTTTTCATATCACTGACCTGATTTAATACCAGCTCCTGCCCTGTCTGTTCTTCCTGTGCTACCTTCCAGTTTTGAAACATCGTAGTCATAACAAGAATTGCTATGATAGAGATAAAATAATGCACAAAGCTTAAAGCTCCATAAAATCCATAGGTATCTGTCAGGCTCTTTCCTGTATCTTTTTCATAAATATTCAGATAATATTGCAGAATGCCATATCCTGTAACTCCCACAAGAGAAGGTATGATGAGCATTACCAGCTCTTTAACGTTCATTTCATCATTTTTGTATACATATGCTTTATTGATCAGACCGATTGCAACTGCAAGGAAAACGATACAAAGCACAATATCCAGAATTCTCGTTCCAGCATAAAGTCCATATTGCAGCCATTGTCTTCCTGCAATCGTATTCCCAAAAACCAAAGCTTTTGTGATAAAATCATCCAGTCTGTCTGCCATTGCAACCGCAAGCCAACGGATAGAAAAAAATGTCACTGCAAGAAATATTTTCTGATAAATGTTTCTTCTGTCCTGTACATACATCACAAGAAATGCAGCCACAACTCCCAGCATATATGCAGAAAAATTGCCAATCTGCTGCGGTATCAGATACAGCACAGACATAATTCCAATATAAACAATACTGACCAGAGCAGCTTCCCTTTTCTTTTTCATATATGGATATACAAAAACACCAAAACAGATTCCTGTAATAATCAAAATTGCAATAACAGAAAACTTCGATGTGATCATCCAACATCTTTCCACTAAACTCATCTGACTTCATTTCCTTTCCTCTGGTTATACTTCAGATATTGCTTCACAAACTCCGGATAATTCTTTTTTGCAATCAATGCAGTTCCATTTTTCATAGTTACACAAGTTGCATCATATTTTTCTACATATTTAAAATGTACAAGATAGGCTCTGTGTGTTCGAAAAAAATCTGTTCCTGCCATATCACTTAATTCCTGTAATTTACCATAGTATTCAATATCTGTACTTCGTGTATGGATAATAACTTTCCGGTTATACACCTCGGCATACACAATATCATGCAGAAAAATTTTTATATGACTTCCGGCGGTCTGTACCATGATATATTTTTCGTCTTTTTCAAGTCTGGAACTCCTTTTTATGTTATGGACTGCCTTTGTCACAACCTCTTTAAATTTCTCATCGGAAAATGGCTTAACCAGATAATGAAATGCTCCGACATCAAATGCCTGAAAAACATACTCCTCTGCTGCTGTCACAAAAATGAGTATCATATTCTCATTGTCCTGACGAAGCACCTTTGCCGTTTCCATCCCATCCATTCCCGGCATCTGAATATCCAGAAAAAGAATATCCGGCTTACTGCCACTTGCGATCAGTTCATCACCCGATAAATATTTATCTATAACCGCATCCGGCAATAACTTTTTTATTTTTTCTTCCAGTATCTGAACCATAGATACTTCATCATCGCAGATAGCAATTCGCATATTGTCACTTCCTTGCTTACATATATTTATAGCTATTATATCGGATAAGTTCATGCAATATCTATCTGGAATGTTGTGAATTGACCTTTTTTTGTTGTGAAAAAGTCATCAATTTATGCTAACAAATTTATAAACATGAATAGAAGAACATAGTAATCCATATAATTGAGAAAACAGAAGAATTTATCTCGCCCATTTGGCTTGGTTCTGTTTATTATATTGCCTAGAACTTTCCACCTCATTCTGCAGTCTATCAAGTTTCTCCGACATTGTTTCTGTCTTATCCTTTGAAACAACTACATTGTCATAGCCTTTCTTCCAATCTTCAGGCGATCAATAATACTGTTCACCAATACAAAACTCTTTTGACCATGTCATATAATACGCCCATGGGATATGTGATTTCTCTAAAAGTTCTATATCCGGCATATATCCTACTTCAGCCAGTGCGGCAGTTTTATGTAATGACGTTGCTTTAATCAGCTGTTCGTATTGTTCATGGTAGTCTGTCTTTTCGTATTCTTTAAAATATATATCAGCCGATACAATATTCACATATTCATCTCCAGGATATACTTCTTTCACAGGACAGTTCCATACCCATATCAGGTTATCAAGATGCAGCACATTTGTATAATATTCATACATCTCTCTATATAATTTCCCTGCAACAACAGGTTATTTTGCTCCCCACCAGAACCAGTTACCATCCGCCTCATGAAATGGCCGCCATAACACTGGTATATCAGCCTGCTGGAATTTTTCCAATTCATGACAAAATCACATACAATCCAGAATTATCTTCTCACACCTGTCATATCCAAGCTGTGAACTGTTCAGGCACAATGTATAATTACTGGCTTTTCCCCATTTCTGCTCCGTGTAAAAGTTATAATTTGTCATACGTCTTTTATCTGTGTCTGCCATCATTTTGACGGCTTCCTTCTCTTCAACATTATATAAGCCCATGATACGCTGTACTTTTTCCGGCATATCCCCATGAATAAACACATTTAACACATCATCCCTGTCTTTCAAAATGTAATCAGCATTTCTTCCAACAATTACACAAGGCTCCTTTCCAGCCAACTCCAAAATAACTTTTCTCTGTGCCTCATATACCATATCTTCTATGGACTTTCCTGTAATGTCACGTCCGGCAAAGGCATATGCAAATAAACCTTTCTTTGGAGATAACTCAGCATTTTCCTTAATATACTCCGGTGACAATCCTGACTGTTCTGCAATCTGTCCAATAATATCCTTGTCATAATATGCAATGCCAAGTTTCTTTGCCACTTCTTCACCGATAAAACGTCCACCGCTTCCAAATTCCCTGCTGATTGTAATAATTCTTTTTGCCATTTCTTATTCCTCCTTAATTTAAAACATCTACTTTATTCTTTCTGATTCTCTTTAAAAATGCATATCCTGCCAGACATGAAATAACCTCAGTTATTGGGAATGCCCACCAGATCAGGGAAACTCCCATCTGACCGTTTCTGACAAACACAGAAAAAATTCCAGCCAGTGGCAGAATAATAATAAGTTGTCTCAAAAGAGAGATAACCAATGATTCAATACCGCCATCCAGTGCCTGATAAATTCCCTGATAAGCAACATTTATTCCGGCGAACAGAAAGCTTATTGAGATTATCCTCATTGCCCCGATAAAATATTCCCTTGACTGTCCTGCATTGAACAAAGTTGCAAAAGCTCCAGGAAAAATTTCTGTAATTGCAATTCCTAGAATCATTAGTACAACTGTATAGAGCAGTCCATACCTGATGCCATCCTGAATTCTCTTTTTACTTCTCATACCATAAGCAAATGCAATAATCGGCGTGATTGCATCTCTAAGCCCAAATGCAAGAAACAATACAAACTGCTGTACTTTATAGAACAATCCATATGCTGTCTGTGCGGAAGGACTGAATTTCAAAATCAGATTCATCACATATACCATAATAGACATAAGTGCCTGTGCAATAATTGCAGGAAGTCCAATTGCATATATTTCCTTGATTATTCCGCTATCCGGCTTCATATACTTTACATCATGTTCAATTTCCTTATTTAGTTTCATATGAAATACTAACAATAATATTGCAGACGCAACCTGTCCAATAACAGTTGCATATGCTGCTCCCTTCACTCCCATTTCAGGAACCGGTCCAATACCATAAATCATAATTGGATCAAGAATAATATTCACCACTGCCCCCACAATCTGACCGATTGTAGAATATAGTGAACGTCCTGTTGCCTGTAAGAGTTTTTCAAATAATGAAAAGAATATAATTCCAAATGAAATTACGCAGCATATTCTTAAGTAATCTATTCCCATTGAAATAACCTCAGTGTCAATTGTCTGTGATGAAATATATGCTCTTACCCCAAAAATTCCAAACAACAGGCACACCGCATAAATAATCACTCCAAGAAACAAACTATTTCCCGCAACTTTTGCTGCTTTTTTACCATTTCCCTGTCCAAGTGTTCTTGCTAGAAGTGCATTTGTTCCAACACCTGTTCCGATTCCAACTGCTACCATGAGCATCTGAACCGGAAACACAAGTGTCAGTGCATTTAGTGCCGCCTCACTTCCTGTTCTCATGTTTCCAACAAAGGCACTGTCCACAATGTTGTAAACCGCCTGCAATGCCATAGATAATATCATCGGTATTCCCATCTGAACCATGAGCTTATTTACCGGCATCTTCTTCATCTTGTTACTTTCTGCCATTTTACAATCCTCCTTGTTTTGCGAAGCAAAATCCGAACCCCTTGGTGAGGAGAGGATTTAGCCTCCTTGTTTTGCGAAGCAAAATCCGAACCCCTTGGTGAGGAGAGGATTCAGCCTCCTTATTTTGCGAAGCAAAATCCGAACCCTTTGGTGAGGAGAGGATTCAGCCTCCTTTTTCTGCATAAAAAAAGTGTGTACTTACCTCATAAGCTGGACTTACGCTGATAAGCTACACACTTTAAAATGCATTATATATTTTCATAATGTGCAACAGCATGTGCACAAAAAAAGAGTAGCAAAACTGGATTTACGCTAGTCTGCTACTCGTTTAGAAGTTATTATATTTCTATTTTGTTGAAAAGTCAAACAAAAATTTTCTTGCTTACACTTGCTTTTTCTAGTGCTCTGCACTCATCTGCTTTAACGGAAATGCCAGAAGAACTGCACCACCAACTATATTTCCAAGTGTAACAAAAAACTGGCTTTTTATTACTGCTGCCGTTCCAATATCACCAAGAAGCATATACCCTATTGTAAATGTTCCCATATTGGCAACGCAGTGCTCAAACCCTGCCAGAACAAACGCCGTAATAATACAAAACATCATTATCATCTTACCGCTCTCACTCTTTAATTTCATACCTGTATAGACAGCAAGACATACAAGAAAATTACACAAAACGCCACGTATAAACAATTCCATCGGTGTCGCATCAAGTTTTGTATATATAAAACTTCTGTAATAATCAACAAGAATCTGATGTGAGGCATTACTCCATACAAAAAGTCCGCCTAATATAAATGAACCCACAAAATTACCTATATAACTTATAACCCAAGTCTTTATCATATCTGACACTTTACATGTCTTTGTATACACACCCATCGCCATTACCATATTATTTCCGGTAAAAAGTTCTCCGCCGATAAAAACAACGAGAATTATTGCAATTGAGAAAAATATTGAACTTATAAGTTTTCCAAACTGCGGATATGTTTTTAACAAAACTGCTGCTGTCACATTAGAAAGCATAGTTGCAACAACTATGAAAAATCCTGCTACAATCGCCCTTATAAAATATTTTCCCAAATGATTATTACAAATATCAGCCTTGTTAAAAGCCGCTTTTTTCATAATTTCCAAATCACTGTCAAGCATATTTTTTCCTCTTTCATCCTTTTTGTATATTAAACACCTGCATCATGACACAGGCCAAACGGAGATATTTTAATCCTATGATTCTTTAAAGTCAACCAATAAAACAAAAAAATACGTAATTATTACAGAAAATATTGACACTTTTATCAAATTTTAAAAAAAATAATACTTTATTACCAGTTACATGTTATAATAGTTTACAAAGTAACTCAGTGAACAATTTAATATAATATATAGGGAGATTTTACATGTTTAAAAGGAAAAAAAAGGATGAGATTTTGTCTGACCATGATGCGGTACAGATACTTGATACTATTGATAAAATTATTGCAGGTAACTTCAGCGGTGTTAATCCTGTTGACTTTAACAACCCCGAATATGGTGAAAAACTCAATAAAATGCTGCATGTTTTTACAGAAGTAAATAACCCTGTTGTAATGCGTCTCAATGAAACAATGGGTGTTATCGGTGACAACACTCTTATAAAGAATACTCTGGAACAGGTTGAATCACAGACAAAATCAATACAGCACATGGAAAATTCCAGCCAGCATCTCGAAAGTTCTATTGAAAACATTTCTGATGCAATGGGAGATATCCGCACAAACACTCACAAAATTCTATCAGTTTCACAAAATATAACTACAGACATGAATGACAGTATTAAAGCTGTCAATAAATCATCTGAAAAAATCAGCACTATCAATCAGAATGTCCAGGATTTCAAAGGAAAAATCAATAAAATAGAAGAAATTGTTGACATTGTCCAAAATGTCGCAAGCCAGAGTAATCTTCTTGCTTTAAATGCTTCTATTGAAGCTGCAAGAGCAGGTGAAGCCGGAAAAGGCTTTTCTGTCGTTGCCGAACAGGTAAGAATTTTATCTTCAAACACTTCACAATCAGCCGAAGATATTGTAAAATATGTTGCTGAATTAAGAGAAAGCATTGACTCACTTGCCTCTGCAATGGATGAGACAACTCTCACACTTGGAGAAGGAAATAAGAAAGTTGAGCAGTCGCTTGCCGCCATACAGCAGATGAATGGCCAGATGGACAACATAAGCGTAAGCGTTGACAGTATATTTAACGACATTGACACGCAGACCGGTGTAACAAAATCATTAGCAAAACAAATTGAAAATATTTCTCAAAGTTATAACATTTTATCTGATGAATGTATACAATCAGGACAACGTGTATTTAAATTAGGACGTTATCTTGACAAGACCAGAAGTGACCTGGTTCGTGGATGTTCTAATATCACACAGCAGGACTGGATGCGTGTATTTGAAGTAGATCACTATGTTCTTACATGGCGTGTATACAACAATATTGTCGGATTTGAACACTTAAAGAAAAAACAGGTTGATAACCCTTTGGGATGCAAGCTTGGAAAATGGCTGAACAGCCAGACTGACAGCCGTCTTACTGAAAGTCCGGAATTTGGTCAGCTTGTCAAAACGCATGAAGTTCTTCATCACTTTGCCACTCTATCATGGCAGGCAAAAGAAGATGGGGATGACAAAAAAGCTCTCTCATATTTTAACGATACATATGATGCTTTCTTAAAATATGATAAAGCTCTTAATAATCTCCAGAAAAAAATGCAGCAGCTTGGTTATAATAATGCAACACAGATTGTTTCATTTGAAGAATAATTGATTATTTTATCAGAAAGGATAACACACAATGAGCATCAATAATGAAAATGAAAATCCACTCGGGTACAAAAACGAGGGAAAACTTCTTGTAGGATTTGCAATTCCATGTATTATATCAATGCTTGTTACTGCGTTATACAACATCGTCGATCAGATTTTTATCGGTCAGGGTATCGGTATGCTTGGAAATGCAGCAACAAATATTGCATTTCCACTATCAACAACATGCACGGCTATATCACTCCTGCTCGGAATTGGTTGTGCAACCAATTACTCACTGCATCTTGGTGCAGGTGAAAAGAAAGAATCAGAAAAATATGCCGGAAATGGAATAATTCTTATGGCTATAATGGGAATATTTTTATTTCTTATAACCACCATATTCCTTACGCCAATGCTTAAATTTTTCGGTGCAACACCTGATGTACTTCCATATGCAGAGGCATATACGCGTATTACTGCTATAGGCTTTCCATTTCTGATAGCCAATACAGGAATGAGCAAGCTGATTCTCGCAGATGGTAGTCCAAACTATTCAATGACATCAATGCTTATCGGTGCAATTGTAAATACAATTCTTGATCCTGTCTTCATATTTGTATTTAAGATGGGAATGACAGGTGCCGCACTTGCAACTATTATTGGACAGATAATTTCATTTTGCATAAGTTTACGCTATATGTTTCATTTTAAAAATATAAAATTAAGCAAAAGCAGCTTTACAGTTTCATTGCATCATTGGAAAAATATTTTTATCCTCGGAGCAAGTGCATGTTTCAACCAGATTGCAATGACAGTCGTTCAGATTGTAATGAATAACACACTTGCACATTATGGTGCAATGTCTGTATATGGCGGTGATATTCCTCTCGCATGTGCCGGAATTATCACAAAAGTAAATATGATATTTATGTCATTTGTAATCGGAATATCTCAGGGAACACAGCCTGTTATCGGCTTTAATTACGGAGCAAAAAAATATAAACGTGTACGTAAAACATATCTGCTGGCACTTGCTGCAGCTTCCGGTTTATCGCTTATTGCATTTGTATGTTTTCAGGTATTTCCACGCCAGATTATCAGTATATTCGGTAACGGAAGTGAATTATATTTTAAGTTTTCTGAAAGGTATTTCAGAATATATATGTTTTTGACCATCATCAACGGAATACAGCCTGTAACATCAAATTTCTTTAATTCTATAGGTAAATCAAGACTTGGTGTATTTATGTCACTTACAAGACAGATATTGTTCCTGCTTCCGCTTATAATTATTTTCCCTATTTTTATGGGAATTGATGGCGTAATGTATGCAGGTCCTATCGCCGATGCAGCCGCCGCCATTGTATGTGGATATTTTACAATAAGAGAATTAAAAGAATTGAAAAATCTCGAAAAATCTTTAGAAGCCGCAGTTATATAAAACCGCGGCTTCTGCTATTCTATCACTTACATCTTATAGCTTTATTAATCTTTTTTTCAAGTTCTTTTTCAAACTGTTTTTCAAACATAAGTTCATATCTGCTGCCACTTACAGGCAATGCAACTTTTCTGTTTTTCCATGATGAAAGGTATATAGCATTGGATAAATAAAGACTGTTAATAGCTTCGTCTCCATTTGCAACACACCTTCCCGCTGCATATTCTGTCAGTAGTTTTTCATATGCACCATCATTTGGCTCTGTATTTATATCTTTCCACTCATACTTTGGCTTAGCAAATAAATCACTATTTCCTCTTCTGTATTCTATTTCCGGCTTGTCAAGTTCACATACACGAAGCCGGCCTTTGTCACATACAAGAAGAGCATTATCAAGACTTATCTCCAGCCTGTTGACACCGGGTGCCTCGCCTGTTGATGCAATGAACACTCCGCTTGCACCATTCTCCCATTCCATATATGCCGTGACATCATCTTCTACCTCTATCGGATGATACTTGCCTTCGCTGCAAAATCCGGCAACATCTGAAGGATTTCCACATATCCATGACAATAAATCAAGATTATGAGGACACTGGTTAAGCAGAGTTCCTCCTCCGTCATATTTCCACGTTGCTCTCCATTTACCAGATTCATAATATGCATCAGGTCTGTACCAGTCTGTAATAACCCAGTTTACCCTTTTAATATTACCATACGTTTTATTATCGATTATTTCTTTTATTTTTCTATAAACAGGAAATGTTCTCTGATGGAAAATGAATCCGTATTGAAGTTTCGGACAGCTTTTTTTTGCACTCTTATATGCCTCCCACATACTTCTTGCCTGTCTTGAATAAACTCCTGCAGGTTTATCACAAAGTACACTTATTCCACGTTCAAACGCCTTCTTAACAAGTTCTTCATGTGAATAATGTGGTGTTACTATTATTACTGCATCCACTGACAAACTGTTGTCATCTATGGCGGCATACATATCGTCACCCGAATTAAACTTCATAAGTTCAGGTGAAACATATTGTCTAATCATATCCCATCTTTCATCGGTAACTCTTGTTATCGCAGCAAGTTCCATGCCTTTGACATCACCTTTTGCTATCATCAGGGCATATTTTGCACCCATATTTCCCATTCCTATAATTCCAACTTTCATATTAACCGCCTTTCTGTATCCTGTTTTTTGTTTTCTTCGAGACACTTCATGTTTTTCACAATTTTTTCATAAAATCAACAATTATTAATCACATTTTATCTGTAATATAAACAATGTCGAAAGACATTAGATAAAACCTTTTCATAAACTCCGATAGCTGTCCTGATACTCTCTCCCTTTTTTGTCAGGCAGCTGTCATTCCCCTTCTTCCCTATAATTTTATTATATAACTTTTATTTTTGCATTGGTACTTATTATTTAAATTTGCATCTAAAATTTTACATGTAAAATTAAAATTATTTGACATAATCCGTCATTAATGTTATATTATTCAACCCTGTCTATTGTGGGGATTATTTTTACATCATCACAAGGAGGTTTCTATGACATTTTATCAAGAATTACAGCTTAGTTCTGCAGGTTCTAAGCAGTTAATCAAAAATACACATGACAAAAAAGAAAAATTCAGACATATTTTAATATATAATTTCAAGGTTTATCTTGTAATGATATTCTGCGTTGCAATTGTAACTATTTTCAGTATGTTGACAGGAAACAGTAACAGCGTCGTTGGTGTATGCGTTCTGCTTTCTGTACTTGTACTCAGACAGGCTGATTTTGGTATTCAGACAAATCACGGACTTATTTCAATTGCAGGTATATTTGTAATATTAGCTGCCGGTCCTCGTCTTGCAAATATGGTGCCTGCCATACCGGCATTTTTTATTAATTTCTTATGTATAATGCTCCTTATGATTTTCAGCTGCCATAATGTCATTATGTATAACCATTCAACATTTGTTCTCAGTTATCTCCTGCTTCTGGGATATGATGTAAGCGGACACGATTATCTTATGCGAATTGCAGGTTTGTCAGCAGGCATGCTTATATGCATGATTGTTTTTTACAAAAATCAGAAAAACAGACCTTACCATCGTACTTTTAAAAATTTATTTTCAGAATTTAATATTACTTCATCACGCACAAAATGGTATATTAAACTAACTTTTATTGTATCAAGTTCAATACTTGCAATGTCACTGCTCAACCTCCCTCGTGCCATGTGGGCAGGTATCGCATGTATGTCAGTCTGCCTTCCATTTTCAAATGACATAAAGCCAAGAGCTGTGAAAAGAGGACTTTTTAATATAGTCGGATGCCTTCTTTTCCTTGTCCTTTACTATATACTGCCTTCATCAATGTACCCTTATATAGGAATAATCGGTGGTATCGGTGTTGGATATTCAGCAGGATATGCATGGCAGACAGCTTTTAATACATTTGGTGCACTATCTATTGCAGCAGGGCTTTTCGGTGCCCAATACGCTGTTATTTTAAGAATAAGTGCAAATATCTTTAGTTCTGCTTATACATTTATATGCGATAAAATCCTAAGCCGTATGCTTGCAAGATTTTAATATAATGAATAACCTGAGTTCAAAAAGGAGAAGCCCGTGAGCTTCTCCTTTTGAAATATTACTTAATTAACATGCTCTTCAAGCTTATTTGAAGATGTTTATTAAATTTTTATTAAATAGCATCAAGTGCCTGCTTGATATCGGCAATCAAATCATTCTTATCTTCAAGACCACATGATATACGTATAAGTCCAGCCGGAATTCCCGCCGCTGCAAGCTGTTCATCATTCATCTGTCTGTGTGTTGATGTTGCAGGATTGAGGCAGCATGTTCTCGCATCAGCTACATGAGTCTCAATTGCTGCAAGTTTAAGATTCTTCATGAACTTTTCTGCTGCTTCTCTTCCACCTTTTAATTCAAAGGAAACTACACCACAACCTCCGTTTGGCATATATTTCTTTGCTATTTCATAATATTTATTCGATGGAAGTCCCGGATAATTGACAAATTCAACCTTATCCTGCTTCTCAAGAAATTCTGCAACAGCCTGTCCGTTCTCCACATGTCTTGGCATACGCACATGAAGTGACTCCAGACCGAGATTTAAAATAAAAGCATTCTGAGGTGACTGAATGCAGCCCAAATCCCTCATAAGCTGTGAAGTACACTTAGTTATAAACGCACCCTCTTTACCAAACTTCTCTGCATATGTAATTCCATGATATGACTCATCAGGAGTACAAAGTCCCGGAAATTTGTCAGCATGTGCCATCCAGTCAAACTTACCACTGTCTACAATCGCACCGCCTACAGCTGCACCATGTCCGTCCATATATTTTGTTGTAGAATGTGTAACAATATCAGCTCCCCATTCTATAGGTCTTAAATTAACTGGAGTAGGGAATGTATTATCTACAATAAGCGGTACACCATGTTCATGTGCTGCTTTTGCAAATTTCTCTATATCAAGAACTGTAAGTGCCGGATTGGCTATTGACTCTCCAAAAACAGCTCTTGTATTATCCTTAAATGCAGCATTAAGTTCCTCATCTGTGCAATCAGGGTCTACAAATGTCACATCTATGCCCATTTTTTTCATAGTTACTTCAATAAGATTAAATGTTCCACCATAAATAGATGATGAAGAAACAATGTGGCTTCCTGCTTCGCATATATTAAACAACGCAAAAAAATTGGCTGCCTGACCTGATGAAGTAAGCATTGCCGCTGTACCACCCTCAAGTGCTGCAATCTTTGAAGCTACATAATCATTGGTCGGATTCTGCAATCTTGTATAAAAATATCCTGATGCCTCAAGGTCAAAAAGCTTTCCCATATCTTCGCTTGTATCATACTTAAATGTTGTTGACTGGATAATAGGAATCTGTCTTGGTTCGCCATTGCCCGGTGTATAACCTGCCTGTACGCATTTTGTATTAATAGAATAATTCATAATTCTCCTCCTGTATATAGTGGAATTTTAATTATATAGTATACCTATTTTGTGTAAATGTAAAGTGTGCAGATTACATAAATATACTCTGCATACTTTCTGATACGACTAACTTAATACCTCTCATTCCCCATCAATGCCGGAAATATACGGCTCTCCGCTTTTTCTTTTGGCATATATCCCATCAAGCAGCCTTATAACCGAATCCTTTGAATTATCAAAAGGATTTCTGTGGCTAAGCATAAAATATTGTGCTTTTATATTTTTTAGAATTTCAATTTCTTCTTTAAGAATTCCTGCATTATAAAGCCTTTTTTCACCTTTTTGCATTGCATAAACACCATCCCCCAAAAAACAGTATTTTTCATTTATTTCTAATGCCAGAGAACCTTTGGCATGACTTGACGGGAGTGGAAAAATATGAAGATTCATATTACCATCACAAAAATACAAATCATTTTCCAGTATTTCACCTGTTTTCGTATATTTATAAGTCAATCTGCCCTGATACACATTTGAATAGCTGATTTTATCAAGATTACCTATATGGTCTGCATGAAAATGAGACAAAATCACATTTATCTTCTTATTTGAAGTGTTAAAAGCAGATATAATCTGTGGCACACACGGATTATTTCCGACATCGTACAGCCACAGATTATTTTCTCCTTCAATCAGCACGACATTTGCCGACAATGGATTTTGCGTCGGCTCTATATATGAAATGTTTTTTTCCAATTCAATTACTGCCATTTGCATTCAAACTCTCAATTTCTTCATTAATTGTATCCTCTGATGCTGCCATTGCTGCAAGTGTCATTGTAAGAAGTTTTTCAAGTTCCCAGCCGAGCTGTTGTGCACCGCGTTCAATAACCTCTCTTGAACAGCCTGCTGCAAAACCTTTGCTCTTATATTTCTTTTTTAATGATTTAAGTTCCATGTCTTTTGTGCTCTTTGACGGACGCATAAGAGCTGCTGCCCATATAAGACCTGTTAGCTCGTCTGCCGCAAAAAGCACTTTTTCCATTTCATGTTCCGGTGCAACATCAACTGTTATCCCATAACCATGGGAAACAACTCCATGAATAATATCTTCTGACACACCGCCCTCTCTTAACAATTCAGGTGCCTTTATACAATGCTGGTCAGGATAAAGTTCAAAATCAATATCATGTAGAAGTCCTACAATTCCCCAATATTGTGCATCATCACCATAGCCTAATTCATTGGCATACCATTTCATCACTGCCTCAACAGTAAGTGCATGCTGAATGTGAAAAGGATCTTTGTTATATTTTTTTAGTAATTCAAATGCAGCATTTCTTGATATATGTTCCATCTTAAAGTTCTCTCCTTAAATTGCTATGATTATAATTACAGGAGTGTCTTTCTAAGCTCTGCTCCGTCCTTTGCACTCAGATATGCAGGTGCAATATCAAATACAGTCTTACAGCCGCTCTGACCTTCTTTGTAAAGACGGTATGCAGCTCTTGCATATGCCACAATGACACATGATGTAAATTCAGGATTTGAATCAAGCTTTAAGCTATACTCAATAACATGATTATTTTCCTGATTCCAGCCCGTCTTACCTGAACGGATAACAAATCCACCGTGTGGAATTCCGCTGTGGTTCTTCTTTAATTCCTCTTCGCTGATAAAATGCACTGTGGTATCGTATTCTGCGAAATAGTTTGGCATATTCTTAATTTCTTCTTCAACCTTTTTTGCATCAGCCCCCTCTTCAAGAACAACAAAACACTCTCTTGTATGTTTCTGCCTTGTAGTAAGTTCAGGATTCTCACCATTTCTTACAGCCTCAAGAGCTGATTCTACAGGAATTGTATACTGCTTTCCGTCCTTAACACCTTCAACTCGGCGGATTGCATCTGAATGGCCCTGACTTACACCTTTTCCCCAGAATGTATAATCACGTCCCTCAGGTAAAATTGCATTTGCATACATACGGTTTAAAGAAAACATTCCCGGGTCCCAGCCAACGGAAATAATTCCGACATGTCCGCTTTCCTTTGCAGATGCGTCAACATTAGCAAAATGTTCAGGAATTCTTGCATGTGTATCAAAACTGTCAACAACATTAAACATCTTTGCATACTCAGGTGTCTGAACCGGCAAATCTGTTGCACTTCCACCACAAAGAATCATAACATCAATTTTATCTTTCCACTGTGCAATGTCATCAACAGAACAAACTGCTGCACTCTCTGTAAGAATTGACACTGTTTCCGGTGCACGTCTCGTAAAAACAGCTGCAAGTTCCATATCAGGATTCTGCTTAATTGCACATTCTACACCTCTTCCAAGATTTCCATATCCTAAAATACCTATTTTCATTAAAATTCTCCTCGTATAAATTTTTCTATTATTTTACCAGAAAAAGCGGCAGATTTCCATATAAAAACTGTCCTACTTTTTTAAATCACACAGCAATATCTTTTAAATCTTCAAATTTGTCGGTGCCCCAAGTAAATGTTGCACCTGTGGCTTTTATTGATTTCTCGATGCCTTCTTTTTTTTACAAATAAAGGGCATAATGTTTCCATGCACACATATGCATTATCAAAATTATCCCTTATAATTCCAAGCATTGTCTTCACCTCATCGGCGTACATATACATTGTAAGTCCCTCAATAATAAAAAGGATTTTTCCTCTCTCTTTAACCTGATTCACCCATGCTTTATCAAGTACGGAACACGCAATCGTAGATATTCTGCCCGATTCGTTGTATACGGAATTTCGCACCTCTATGGTCTCAGGCAAATCGAGATTGTACCAGGTCAACAATGCATTATCCATGCGGTATGCCCTCGTATCAAACCCACAGGCAATATTTACAACCGTTCAGTCGGTATTTTTGGAAATAAAATCCCCAACCAGCTCGTCAAATACAAGGTTCAGAGACAGTACCAAACAAAAAACCGCTGAAACTCCACGGTCTCAGCGGTTTTTCATCTAGGCAGTTTTTATTGCATATCCATATTTTTCAGTTGTTTTATCTGGTCTCTCTTATTATAAATCACTGCTGTTACATAAACTTTATTACCTTCATCGTCTATCCAGTAATACACCAAAAAATTTTTCACTATAATTTTACGTACACCTTCGCTTCTCCACGGTTCTTCTTCTATCAATGGGTGTTTCTTTGGTAAAACTGACAATTTCAGTATTGACGATTTCAAATCATCCAATAAGTTATCAGCAGCTTTCGGATTCATAAGGTCATATGAAATATAATGTACAATTCCCCTCATATGTTCTAATGCCTGTCTGGTAACTTTTACTTCATATTCATTATCCATACATTAAATTTCCTTTTTCAACTGACTGAAAGCCTCCTCAACAGAAACAGAATCATCTCGCTTAGCTTGTGATAAACCATTTTGCATCATAGTATCAAATTCCGTTTTTGTTAATGTATCTCTTGTAATAAGCTTATCCGGAATATCCAGAGAAAAAGGTATTCCATCCCTCATAATAACCTGCCTGTATGTCATATCAATAAATACAGATACAGGAATCCCTAGCCTTTCCAGAATCGCTTCTGCCTGTTCTTTTATATTTGGTTGAATACGTGCTGTAACATTTGCTGTTTTTGCTGCCATAATATACACCTCCTGTTTGTTTTAATGTACCACAGTGTATTGCTTTTTGCAATGCATTTCATTAAAAGTATATACTGAATTATATCAAAAAACCGCTAAAACTTAACAGTCTCTGCCTGTTCCACATCTTGTAGGCACAATTATAAGCAGATGATAATTTTTAACAATATTGGATTTTTACCCCCAGCCAATCTTAAAAGCGATTACTCAACAGTAATTATATCCTTTAATATATACTTAAATGTCGGGGCTGAACTGTACTCATTTTCAATATATCCTTCTTTTAAATCTATCTGCTCTGAAGGATTATCGGGATTTACTCCGATATAGTCACCCTGAAATACATTTATATTGCCCTTTTTAAACTGTTCAATAACCTTTTTCACCCTCTCTTTGGTGCCGTTTGCAACAGCTATATCATTGAATTCCAGCATTGATACCCATTCCTCGTCAAATCCCGCACCGACATCATTTCCGTTTACATTGCCTTTAACTTGCTTCTCTATCACTTTATCATTAAGAACTGCATCTATAGCTGATTTCATATACGGTTTCCAGTTAATTTTGCAGCCTGTCAGATAAGTTGTAGGTGCAATGTCGAGCATGCTCTGATTATAACTCACATTGTATACTGGTACATCTGAAGATGTTTCTTCGCATGCGGTAGCCGGACCTGTCGTATCGGAATGTTGCGATATAATTATACAATGCTCGTCTATTAATTCCCTAGCGTACTTCTTTTCGGTACGGTAATCATTCCATGAATTTGTATACTTAACGGTCATAACCGCCTGCGGCACAACAGACCTTGCACCGAGAAGAAATGCCGTATATCCCGATATAACCTCAGCGTAAGGATACGCACCGACATATCCTATTTTTGCCTCGGACTCCGAAATTATGCCGTCATCTATAAGTTCTTTAAGCTTCATTCCTGCGGCCACACCTGCGGCATATCTACCCTGATATATTGCTCCCATAAATGTATGATAATTTTTCAGATACGGTTCTTCATTGGCATTGGAACATGTTGCCATGCAAAATTGCACCTCGGGGTATTTCTGTGCCAATTCTTTTGTAGTCACACCGTAATTATAACTTGTCGAAAAAATCATATTACAACCATCACTGACCAGCCTCTCAAGATAGTCCCTCTCGGTTCCCTCGGCAACATTATACATAGAAACAATTTCAACTTTACCATTATATTCCTGTTCTATATCAGACAATGCCTCTATAAAATTATTTGTATACATTGTACTTGCATCTCCGACGTAGACAACTCCTACTTTTATGGTTTTATCTTCATCACGCCTTAAATAAACAATAAATGCACCTATAACTATACTTACCACTATACATGTTATCAATGTTATTATGCAGTCTCTTTTCGCTGTATATGACAGTGTTTTTTTTATCTTTTCTTTAATATCATTGTTCCCCATGATTTTCACCATCCTTATACAGATTGTCTATATCAATAAGGCCTTTTTCAATAAGACCAAGCATTATTTCTACAAGTTTAGGGTCAAACTGTGTACCGCTTCCACGTTTAATTTCTCTGATAACATAATCCTTATCAAGTTTTTTCCTGTACACTCTGTTTGCCGTCATCGCGTCAAAAGCGTCTGCAATTCCGATAATTCTTGCATTAAGCGGTATTTCTTCACCTTTAAGACCATACATATAACCGCTTCCGTCATATCTTTCATGGTGATATAACGCACCTTCCTCAACATGATTTATAAGCGTGAAATTTTTAAGTATCTGTGCACCTTTTTCAACATGCGATTTCATAAGTGCATATTCCTCATCAGTAAGTCTGTCGGGCTTATTAAGAATTCTGTCAGGAATACCTATCTTTCCTATATCATGCAAAAGTGCCGCTTTTTTCAGGTTTTCACATTCGTCCTCGTTGTAGCCCAATGCTTTCGCTATAAGCACGGAATACTCGGAAACTCTTAATGAATGCTGGCTTGTATTTATATCTTTTGCATCTACGGTCCTCGCTATTGTCATAACGGTTTCGTTACCCATTTCAAGCTGCTTCTTGACAAATTCAAGCTCTTTTTTCTGAAAATCAAGAGTTCTTTTAACCTGTGTATGAAATATTATCCAAGTAATATATGCTACTATAATTGCAAATACAGCAACCATATATATTTTAAACCACCAGTTGTCATACATTTCGGCTTTTTTAATAATAGTATATATATTTTCTGTTACCGTCACTTTTCCCTTATCATCAAGCACTGCAAGGTGAAATCTGTATGTTCCGACAGGTATATTTCTGTATACTATATTATTCAGTTCACTTTGAAGCATAACCCTCGGCTCGCTGTCATAACCTTCCAAATATATACTGACATACGGAACATTTACCGAATAATTAACTATCTCCGGAAACATTTCCAGAACATGTGCCCCGCTGTTAATATATATATCTTCCCCTCTTCTTACTCTGATAAGTTCATCATCTACCTGAATCGATTTCATCTGTATTCGGTATGACCTGATATTAGAGCTGTAATTTTCCAGGTTTATAACTATTACGCCATCTTCCGTTGAAATATAAAGATTGTTATTTTTATCCATGTAATTCCATGAATTAGGCGTAATTGCATTTTGAAGTCCCGACTGATTATTAAGCAAACGATATTCCACATCATCGCCTGACAGCAGCTTTTTCTCATCTACCACAAAAATCCCCGCAGAACTCAAAACAAACAGCATGCCATCTTTTCCATTGACAATATCGTAATTGTTATAGTACGGAAAATTTTTAAGCACACGTATATTTTGTGTCTTATCCATATAGCATATACTGTTACTTGTAACAATAAATATGCCATCACCGGAACTGTCTTCAACCATTCTTAAAATAACTCCCGAACTAAGTCCTTCATTTTTGCCGAAATTACCCACAATAACACCATCACGTATGACTTCTATTCCATTTCCATCCGTACCCGCAAATATTGTCTTATCATCTGCCTGCAAAGTACACAGAACCTTGCTGTTTATCATCTGTGTTCCTATGTTATAGACTGAATCATCATCTTTTATAAAACTCATTCCCGAATCCCCGGCAACAAGTATTGTATTATCGGACAATTCCGTTACCGTTCTGTAGAGTTCGCCGTTAAGTCCGTTGCTTTTATCATATTTTTTTACACCACCGTCAGTTGTCAGCTTATATACGCCAGCTCGCGATGTACATATCCACAGATTTCCTTTGCTGTCCTCTTTTAAGCAGCGAATTCTAACTCCGTTTAACACATCAATAACAGGTGTGATACTTCTTCCTTTTATATTTGTGTTCTCATCTTTAGAAACATATAATCCGTTGTCGGTTCCTATGTAAAATCCATCATTCCACCAGGTAACGGTATTAACTACCGAGCTGTCTGTAGCATATGTATTGTAGAGCTGTGTAAATGCTGATTTACTGAGCCTTAAAATCCCCTGTCGCGATGATACAAACCAAAGATTTCCCTGATAATCATAAGTCATGTTATCTATTGAGCTGTTAAAATTTCCCGTATTAAGTTTTACAAAATCACCGATGTTGTTATAATATCCTATTCCGTTATCCGCACAAACGAATAAAATCTCTTCTCTTGACGATATATTATCAACAAATTTCAGGCTTTTTATATTTTTTAATTCATTACATTTGTGATTATCAATTAACGTAAGAATACCTTCGTCAACTCTGTATACATCAATACTATCTGCAGATGTTCCTGCATACAATATACCATCTTCATCAAATGTACAGGTTGTATATGTACTTCCGTCAGCCGGAACATATTGCGATATTACATCCGTATCCCTTATTATGTTTAATTTTCCGCTATCACTTACCGCTGCAACATTTCCACTCTTGTCGGCATCAATGCTTACAGCATATGTGACGTCATCTATTACCTTTTTTACGGAAAGTCCGCCCGCCATGGATAATACCGACATCTTGCCTGTTGTTCCGACGTAATAACAGCCATCTGTTCCCTGTGTTATACATTTTACAGCATCATCAGATAAACCATCTTTTTCTGATACAACATTGGCAACCTGTTCGTTTATCATAATAGACAAGCCATTATCATTGGTTCCTATCCATAATCTGCCCTCTTCATCAAGATACATACAATTAACGCTTTTTATCGAATCATACTCATCAATCCATACGAATTCTTTTCCGTTATATCTGTAAAGTCCGCCGTATGTACCTATCCACAATATTCCGTCATTCGTCTGCACAATATCATTGGCACAGCCGCCCGGTATTCCGTTTTCTCTTCCGTACACCGTCTGAAGATAAGAACTGTAATCCTGTATTTTATCGTTATCTGATTGTACCATTACATCAGAATCTTTTTGTTGTTCATTCTGGGTTTTTGCCTGTGCTTCTATTGACAGATTCATATTCTGCCCAATCCGGGCTATAACCGATGATGCCAACGCAAACATCAGACACACCGATATTACTCTTTTATCGAATCTTTTCCATCCTTTGTCAAATTTCACAAAAACAAACAGAATTAATACCACTATAACCTTATCAAGAAAATCAACATAAAATTCTCCCGCAGCGTAACTTATAATATTATTAAAACCTATGCTTATAAGGGAATCAATAACTCCGTCTCCCCAAATATTATTTGTATAACCATTGAAAAAAATATAATTGAAAATTACAGACACTACACAAGATACAAATGCAATATAGAAGCTTGCCGTCAGTGCTCCTAGAAGTGTTTTCATGTAATCTTTTTTGATACACACTCCTGCAATTACTGCAATTAAAGCACTTACAACAGCATAACAAATATATGTCCAGGAATAAATTATAGAATATAATGTATTAAGGGTAACTCCGACAATAACACCACATACAGGACCAAGCACATATGTGGCGGCTATAGTTCCGAAAGAATCCATCCATATAGGAAGCTTAAGCCATTGTGCCAGACACTTGCCCGAAAGATTGAGCAACAGGCATAATATAACAAATAAACTCGTACTATATCTCTTGTTCTTCTCCATATTCTGTCCCTTATCCAAAAAAAACGTATAAATCATTAATATAAGCTACTTTTTAAGTCTATCATATAAAATATAAATTGTCGATTTAATTTTATAAATAAATATTCATGCCATACTTCTTTAAATCAACTTTTCCATTTATAACTTCTACTCCGTCAGCTTCAAGCAGTTCTGCCTGTTTTCCTGCTCCTCCGAACGCAAACTCCCCCGAAAGTTCTCCCTTGAAATTCACAACCCTGTAGCACGGAATATTTTCAGGATCAGGATTTTTATGCAATGCATTGCCAACCGCACGTGCCATTTTTCTGTCACCTGCAAGTTCAGCAATCTGTCCATATGTGGCTACGCATCCTCTCGGAATCTTTTTAACCGCACTATATATTCTTTTTGTCGGGCTGTCAGATACAAGGTCATAGCTTTCCGCTATCATTCTTTTAATATCTTTATCCGGTATTGAACCGTCAAGGATAATAGTGTTCCAATGTTCCTTATTCTGATGATATCCCGCAACTACAGATGCATAGGCACTTCGCCAGAAATCTCTCCACTCAGGTGAAACTTTTACATTAAGATTAATATAACCATTCCGTTCATAAGTCCACAAAAATGCTTTTTTATTGCTTTTTACTCTCACAAGCTGCCAGTTTTCATCATGAAACGGAGCCTCTATATATGTATCCTTAAATGATAAGCCGTATGCCAATGCTTCTTCTCTTGTTTTCATAATACCATTCCATTGCCTTAATAATACCTATTTAATATTAAAACTTTATTTTAATTCAAATTTATTGACAAATTCATTTAATGTCACTACCTGTATTTAATCTATTATAGCACTTTGTTACCATATTATTTAATAAAACTTTGTTATGTCCGAAACATTTTTTCGTTTTGGCATATGGGAATCCTTAGCGGCATATCCAACCGCAATTACAGAAACAACCTGTTCGGTTTCGGGTACGTTAAGAAATTCTCTTATTGCCTCACCATCACGAATTCCCATAATCAATGTGTCAAGTCCCGATTCTTTGGCTTTAAGAACAAAATTTTCATTTTGCAGCCCCAAATCATAATATCCCCAGCCGTTGGCACATTCATTGACTGGCTCTCCTGATAATCTGTCAAATCCCACGCAATTTTTTACAAATGTTGTTACGACAAGTGCCGCTCCTTCTGAATTTTTCTGATTGAATTCCGGCAGACATTTATCAGAGAATTCTTTAATCATTTCATCCGATAAAATGCAGTAATATCTTGACGTCTGTAAATTTTTCCATGAAGGAGCCAATATAGCTGCATTTATAATAATTTCAAGCTGCTCTTTTGTAACTTTTTTATCAGCATCATAACTTCTGATACTTCGTCTTTCATTTAATACATCCTGTAATTCCATGATATGTACCTCTTTTTGTATTTTTATATTTGTTTATTATATAATTTTCATTCATAAAAATATCATCAGAAAGTCAGCCGCATTTGAAGCCCTTTGCGGCCTTGCTGCTTTGCATCGTCAACCGCACGACAAATCAATTGTGCGGCGTATCCGTGTTTGCGATACTCCGGCAGTGTATTCACTCCGAAAATCATCTGCCAAGCACCATTTTCATTGTGCATGGCTGAATTTATGCATTTCTTTTAATCTCCATATTGTCACTCCTTATTTCTGTACATTGTACAAATTTTAGTAATAACATTATACTTCTAAATTCAGACCTATTTTGTTCACAATATTATATCACCACCCCATTACAATGGTCCACCTCATGCTGTATTATCTGTGCCGTAAATCCGCTGTATTTTCCATGCTGCGGCTTAAAATTACTGTCAAGATAATCAACTTCTATCTCTTCATATCTTATGCATGGTCTTACTCCGTCCAGTGACAGGCATCCCTCTTCTGTCTTATATTCACCTGATTTTTTTGTTATCACAGGATTAACCATTGCAAACTGAAACGGTCCCGCCGCAACAACTATTATTGATTTGTTTACACCTATCATATTTGCAGCCATTCCAACACAGATTTCTCTGTTGGCACGCAGTGTATCAATCAAATCTGTCACAACCTGCTTGTCCGCTTCCGTTGCAGGTTTTGCCTTTCTTGAAAAAATGTGTTTTCCTTTTACGATATTTTTTACCATAACTTTTTAACCTTCTTTAATCTCGTTTTCCCAATATATATATTCATATAGCCTATAATTCTCTTTTTCCAATATACGACTCATATAGTCTGTAATCGCTGTTCACTATCAGTTTTTCCGGGAATTCTGTATCTTTAATAACCTGATATGCCCTGTCAAATCCGCATATGCTTTCTTTTATGTGAGCATCACTTCCAATTGAAATACAGACACCCTTTTCCTTGCAAAGATTAAGCATTTTTACATCATTATCATATGCTCCCTGTCTCGGACCGTCGGGATTTAATGATGTATTATTTAACTCGAGAAGAACATGCTTTTCCTTTGCCGCTTTTACAAGACGCTCATAATCCACAGGGTATCTTGAATCGTCAGGGTGACCTATTATATTGATGTATGGATTATTCATTACTTTTATTAAAGCATTTGTATTTTCCTCTATGTTTCCGGGTTTGATGCAAGGAATGTGAAGACTTGCAATAACAACCTCACAGCCTTTAAGCCCATATTCGCTAAGGTCAATATTTCCTTCATAATCCATAATATTAGCCTCACACCCCATATACATTTTCACGCCGTTTTTCATCCTTGGGATTATTCCCATATTTGAAAAATAAAAAACACCTGTACTTCCTGGCATCTTTGGTGCATGATCTGTTATAGCAAGATGTGTAACGCCTTTTTCGGCAGCAAATGCCGCCATCTCATCTATTGTGTTATACGCATGTCCACTGACTAACGTATGTGTGTGGGTATCTATCGTAAATTTCATAATATTGTCTCCATTAAATATTTTTATATATTTCAGCAATCAATCACTTCATATATCATCATATCTCTCAACAATCAATCACTTCAAATCAACCGTGCAAATATCTCTGTGCGGATTCGTCTGTGCAAGCCCCAATCTCACAATTTTACCTTTAAGCGGTGTAAAATGTGTCTGCATTGCTCTTACAGCCGCAATCATTTGCTCTTTTTCAAGTTTCTTTCCCAACGTAATATGCGGAAACCAACTATACGGTTTATAACAACGGTTAATTGTCACATCCTCACGCACTGCTAAAATATTATAAACCTTTTCTGCTGTTTGCTGCAAATGCAAATCCAATACGGGCGTCACATAAATAACATATGGCAAAAATTCGCCTACAGAAAATATATTTATATCATGGGATTCCAATTCTGACAGTTTCACAAAATCATCGCAGAGATTTTGTGGATTTCTTGTCTCAAAACTTGATATTGTAAGATGCGGTGGCACATTATTGTCAATCATATAAGTATTTCCCGTATTTTGTGCAACTGCATCAATAAACCTCTGTAACTGCCTTGTTGTATGTTCATCAAAATAAGCCGAAATCAGATACATTTTTTCTCCTTTACTCTTTGTCTCCACAATGTTACGAAATTCCATATGTTTTTATCCGTCAAAACAAAAATTCACATCAATTATACGAATTAATCCGGCTGACTGACTTTTTCAAGCTCTGCACGAAACATTATTCTTCTTGTTCCTCTTATATTCCTGAACTGAATTTCATATGTCTGCGTTATATTATCAATTTTAATAATCTCACCGACACCAAATACTTTGTGTCTGACAATATCTCCAACATCAAACTTTAACTTAGGCAGCATCTGCTCAGTTTCCCCTTTAATTAATATTCTGCTGTTATTAATACAATCAAGAAGATTAATGTCTATATCACTTAAAAATGATGATGGTCTTGCACCGAATCTTCCATCTTTTTTTCTGTATGTGCTAAGATAAAGCATATTCTTAGCCCTCGTTATCGCCACATATAATAATCTTCTCTCTTCTTCATACTCATCTTCGTTGCGGAGTCTGCTACTTGGAAACTGCCCTTCGACCAGCCCCGGTACAAATACAGTATCGAATTCAAGTCCTTTTGACGTGTGAATAGTCATAACCTTAACAACGTTATATTCACCATCTTCATCCTGTGCCGAAAACAGTGCAAAATGGCTTAGCAAATCTGCCAGTTCTACCTTTTCCTGATTATCATCTTCTATCGCAGTTATAGTTCTTATAAGTTCCGAAACATTATCAAGCCTTGTCTGGTCTATATCTTGTTCCAATGCTTCCCTGTATCCCATATCAAGACATTTATTTACAATATCCGTACAGCTGTACTCTTCATATGCAGCATGCAGTTCCATTAATGCATCATAATATGCAATTACATTTTTTTGTATAATCTCACCTTCCTCTATCATTTTTCCAAGTGCCTGAAAAAGGCTGCATTCATTTTCAGCTGCCATATTTTTAAGTTTTTCCACCGATTTCTTACCAAAACCTCTTCTCGGTCTTGAAATTGTATACAATAAATCCATATCTGTAAGGCTGTACACCATTCTCATATATGAAAGAACTGTCCTTATCTCTTCACTTTCATAGAACTTTGCACCACTGAGTATCTTATATGGAATCTTTCTTTTTACAAATGCTTCCTCCAGTGATCTTGTCTGCGATGCGGCTCTTACCAACACAGTATGGTCACGGTACTTCATATTCCGGGCGATATTATCAAGTATAGTATCAGCTATCCACACAGATTCTTTCTCTTCTGTCTCCGGTGCATTAAATACAGGCTTATTACCATCAGGTCTTTTGGAAATCATCTCCTTTTGCAATCTGTTCTGGTTGGCAGATATAAGCGATTTTGCTACATTTACTATCTGTGGTATACTTCTGAAATTCTCAGTAAGATAATAATCCTTAACATCTTCATGTGTCTTATCAAAATTAATCATATATGCAGGGTCGGAACCTCTCCATGTATATATATTCTGATCATCATCACCTACCACAAATAAATTCTGATACAGACCACTAAGAATTCCAAGCAGCATATCCTGTTTCATATTGACATCCTGATACTCATCACATAATACATACTGGCATTTTTCCTGCCAACGTATGCGTACATCTTCATTTTTTTCCAAAATATATAAAGTAAAATTAATAAGATCTTCAAAATCGAGAGCATAATTATCACACTGCCTCTTCAGGTAATTATAGAACACCTTCCTGTCAACATTTTTTTCATTAGATGCTTTTCTCTTTAATTCAGTCTTATCAATTCCAGACATAAGCTCAACATATGACATATCCTGCTTTGACATATCTATATCACTCATTATCTTTTTTGCAGTATTATCTTTAAGTGAAATACCCATATCCTCAGCTACATTCTTAATCATATCAAGTTCTGCTTTTTTATCAAGAATCGTAAAAGTCTTAGGAAATGACATTCTGTGAATCTCTTCTTTAAGAAACATATTGCAATATCCGTGAAATGTACCTGTGAAACAATTAGCATTATCTCCAACTATATCTCTTAATCTGTGTTTCATCTGGGCTGCCGCTTTATTGGTAAAAGTAAGTGCAACAATTGACGACGGCTCAACAAACATCTCTGTTATAAGATAAGCTATTCTGTATGTAAGCACAAACGTTTTTCCCGAACCTGGAACTGATGAAACCCGTATATTGCCTTCTGTATCTGTCATTGTATCTATCTGTTCTTTCGTCGCTCTTTCTGGTATGTTCATTTATATAAACCCTTTCCAACATATTTTCAGAAAAAAAACGCGGAATCTCTCCCACGCCTTTAAGTATACTTTTTATTTTATTATTTTTCTCATTTATAAAACATTTCATCATTGGTTATGGTATATATATCACACTTTCGATTAAGTCCATGTTTTTTAAATACAAGCACATGCTCTTTGTATGTAATCGTATCTTTCAAATATACAAACGGCTCTTCTCTGTAAAGAAAGCATTCATACCCTTTTTGCTTAAAGTTATTCATAATTTTTAAAGCTTTTTCATGTATTTTCCGGTTCTGTATTTCCTCTTCTTTGTCAAACTTTCTTCTGTCATATGAAGATGCAGCATCCCTCATATCGTTGATAACCTTATCTATAAATCGTCCATGCGATTTTTTATGAAACATAGATGCAATAATGTTACATTTTAAGCTGTCCGGCTTTTTTTGATAAATTTTAAGCATCCGTTCCATATTTCTATCACCGACACTTCTTGCAGTTTCCATGAGATAACTGACAGCTTCATGATATATTGAATCGGGATAAGGCACATAATATGCTTTGGGAACTGACCTGTACTTTTTAACCGGTGGAAAATCTGCCAGCCTCATAAACACAAGTTCTTTTTCATTGCAGGATGAACTTCCAAGAAAACGGTATTTATCGCGTATAACTGCAAGCTGGTATTCAAGCTGCCTTAAATATTCATATCCTTTTACCCAGAAATGACCCATACAGCCATAATTAAAATATGTCGATGTAATACTAAGCTTTACAAACTTTATTGTAAATACATTCTCTCCACCCTGATTTACTATAAGCATATAACTATCATCAAGCTTTTCCACTCCCGCAATCTGCTCAGATTCAATATCTTTGTATGTACCTGTGATTACCGGCTGTTCAAACACAAAAAAGCTTTCAACTGCATCATTCATAATATATGCCGCATAAATGTCACTGCTGCCATCAATCCTCACAGGTTCAAACAAATTCAGTTCAAATACCTGTGCCAGCCTGAAAAATTCATCCGGCATATCATCCGTTAATCCGTCAAGATAATTCATATAAAACTTCTTATCATCAAAATCCATCTCAGATTCCATATTCACAGACATATTTTCTCGCAATCTCTAAACCATCAATCGGTGCACAAAACTTCTGATTATGCTTCTTACATTCCTCATAAACATATTCTAAGTTAAACCAATCCACTCTGTCCAGCTCTTCTTTTTGTAATGTAAGCTTGTCGATATCCACAGATCCGGTATATACATAAACAAAAGCTATCTCGCTGTCCTTAAACATCTTTCCATCGAATTCTTTTTTATAATTAATTACAAATTTATCAACAAAATGCAAATCACTGACGGATGCATCTATTCCAAGTTCTTCTTTCATCTCTCTTATTGCAGATTCTTCAGGTTCATCACCAGCCTGTATATGACCTGCCGAAGAAGTATCATATCTTCCCGGAAATGAATCCTTACCCATCGCACGCTTCTGAAGAAGAACTTCTGCTCCATTATCCGTCTTTCTTATAATCCACACATGTGCAGTCCTGTGCCTTATTCCCTCACTATGTGCAATCTTTCTCTCAATGGTTTTTCCTGTTGGTATCCCATTTTCATCAACTATATCCAATAATTCCATGTTTAATCTGACTCCATTATAAACAGCGTATAAAAAATCATATAGCAAAAAGGAGACATAAAACAATCATCACGTCTCCTTTTAAAAAGCAACTTATATTACAAACCTTATATAAATTTATTACTTAATAAGGCTTTCCTTAATCTTTACAACTGCTTTATGAATATTAACAGGTTCGTCCATTGTGCAGTTAGGGCGATGAATATCGTTAGTAAAATATACTGTAAATTCACCCGGATGTAATGTAACGAACTGTTCGTCAGCTACTTCATCATAATAAATATTGTCCTTTCCGGCAGGCTCTTCACCTTTTACGCCCGGAAGAAGAGGTGCGTATCCCTGTACTTCCTTTCCTGTAAAAAGATACTGAATGTCAATATAGTTTCTGTGGCTTTCTGCACGCTTCTTTTCTACAGGTGCAGTTGTCTGATCCTGAATGAGAACATAAATGTTATCTCCGTCAAGTTCATATCTTCCTACAGGAAGTTCCTTTGTTTCAGGCTTTGCAAGAAATTCCAAAGCTGTGGCAATTGCTGCCGGATACTCATAGTTACCTTTTTTTGCATTAAGTGAAGCGTAAATCATAATAATTCATCCTTTCGTTTTTAAATATTTATTTTTATTATTTATTGCATATTATTTGCATGCTATTACATTGAGTATATACTCATACATTCTCTTTGAAGAAGAAATGCTTAAATGCTCTTCCGTTGTATGAATATTAAAAATATCCGGTCCCATAGATATGCAGTCAAGGTCTTCTATCTTTCCTGCAAGTATACCACATTCGACGCCTGCATGAATTGCCTCAATAGTAGGTTTTTTGCCATACATCTGTTCAAATATATTAACCATATCATCACGGAGTTTTGAATCTTTCTTATATTCCCAAGCCGGGTATTCTCCTGTAAATTCAACACTTCCACCGTATGTTTTACTTACACATGCAATCTGGTTTTTAAGATTTTTCAATGCAACTCCGACTGAACTTCTAAGGGCAAATCTGAGACAGATACCTGATTCATCTAATGAAATTATACCAAGATTAAGTGAAGTTTCAACAAGATTATCAATATCCTGACTCATTCTCATTATTCCGTTAGGAAGTGACTGTATAAGAGCAACCGCTTTGGCACTGTCTTCCTTTGTAACAGCTTTAACGCTGCATCCATCTGATAATTCTGTTGTAACATTAAAATCTGCATCAGATGACGCAAATTCTTCTCTTATCTCATTTACAGCTTCTTCAACAGCAGCTTTAACTGCCTCAGCTTTATCTTCTTCAACGATAATTTCGGATAAACATTCTCTCGGAATGGCATTGTCTTTTTTGCCTCCCTCAACAGATACAATAAATATCGGTGCTTCCTCAGCGGCATCACGAAGAATTCTTGACATGAGAACATTTGCATTTCCTCTTCCCTTGTCAATCTCAACACCTGAATGTCCTCCCGTAAGTCCCGATATAGAAATACGAAGTTTTGTTCCTGTCACTTCTGTTCTGTTTAATCTAAGTTTAACCTGTGCACTACATCCTCCCGCACAACTTGCAAGCATGATTCCCTCATCTTCGCTGTCCATATTGAGAAGCTTCTTTCCTTTTAACATTGACACATCAATGCCTGCAGCACCTTCCATGCCTACTTCTTCTGATACGGTACACACAAATTCAAGACGCGGGTGTGCAATGCTGTCATCATCTAATATCGCAAGTGCATAGGCAACCGCAATTCCGTCATCACCGCCAAGTGTTGTTCCCTTGGCAGAAACAAAATCACCATTAACTTCAAGATCAAGTCCTTCTTCGTCCATGTTCTTATCACAGTCAGGTGTCTTTTCACATACCATATCCATGTGTCCCTGAAGAATAATAGGTGCAACATCTTCATATCCTTTTGATGCTTCCTTTATTATAATCACGTTGTAAAGTGAATCCTGATAATATTCAAGATTTCTTGCCTTGGCAAATTCAACGAGATAATTGCTAATCTTCTCTTCTTTATAAGAAGGATGCGGAATATTGCAAATATCCTCAAAAAATGAAAATACATTCTTAGGTTCTAATTCAGATAATACTCTCATGTCTTAACTCCTTTAAAACATTTTATTAATATTATTTTTGTTTAATCTTATTAGTGTATACAATAAACTGATTTTTATGAAGTATCTTTGTAAACTGGCATAAACGCTCATACAAAGGTTCTGCCTTTTCTCCAAAATGTTGTTTTACAAGCTGTCCGATGTCATAAATACTTCGTACTCCGTCTATCTGACGCCATATATATGTACCAAATTCATCTAATTCAATGTAACTGTACTTGGGCTTTTTCGCAATAAGCTGTGCTATTCTATTAAAAAAACCTTTATTATGAACTTTAATTTCAACATGCCCTTTCTTGTTATCCCTAAATTCAAATAATGAATTATGTTTTGGAACATAGTCTAAGTAATTCTCCTTTTGCTTAGCCATGAAACCTCCTTAAATAAAACTCTTTATCAAAAAAGCAGAATTTTTCGTAAAAATAATAAATCTGTCGGCATAAAAACCAACAGATTTATTATAACACATTTTTTTTAATTTGTCTTTTTTTCTTTTTTATTAATAAATGCTATTAATGTTGCAATAAGTGCCGCGAAGAATACAAGGCCTCCAATGTTACCAAGATTAATAACCTTTGATAAATTGATAGCATCTCCGAGAGTTGCTGTTCCTACAGGAATAATAGCAAATACAGCTAAAAGAATACCAACGAGACCTTCACCTGCAATAAGACCTGATGAGTAAAGGATTCCCTGATTAACCTTAGCTTTACGTTCTTCCTCTGAAAGACCTTTCTTCTTATCGAAGTAAAGTCTTACAAGTCCACCTGCCATAATCGGTGTACTTAAATAAATCGGAAGGTAAAGACCTACTGCAAAAGGAAGTACAGGAATCTGAAGAATTTCAACAACTATAGCAATGGCTACACCTGCAAATACAAGTGCCCACGGAAGGCTGTTTCCCATAACACCTTCAACTACCATTTTCATAAGAGTAGCCTGTGGTGCAGGTAATTCTGTAGAACCGTATCCCCATGCTGCATTAAGCAAATAAAGAACTCCGCCTACTGTAACAGCAGATACAGCCACACCGATAAGCTCACCAATCTGCTGCTTATAAGGTGTTGCACCTACTATATAGCCTGTCTTCAAATCCTGTGATGTATCACCTGCAATAGCTGCGATAATACAAATTACAGAGCCGATACTTATAGCGGCTACCATGCCATTCATACCTATTGTACCTGTAGCTTTAAGAATTGCTGACGAAATAAGAAGTGTCGCAATAGCCATACCTGATACAGGGTTATTTGAGCTTCCTACTAAACCAACCATACGTGATGATACAGTTGCAAAGAAGAAACCAAAAATAATAATAATAATCGCACTGAGAAGATTAACAGGAATCGCCGGGATTAACCACATGATAATTGCAAGCACGCCAATACCCAATACAACCAAAGTCATAGGAAGATCCTTAGTTGATCTTGTCTCCTCACCGTCTGCTTTCTTGCCATAGCCTTTCATTGCCTGCTTAAATGTTTTTACAATAAGCGGTAATGACTTGATTAAGCTTATAATACCGCCGGCAGCAACCGCACCTGCACCGATATAACGCACATAATTAGACCATATCTGTGATGGACCCATCTGTGATATTGGAATTGTAGCAGGTCCGATAATGTTGTCTCCACCGAACAAAGCGATTAACGGCATAATCATAAACCACGCTACGGAACCACCTGCCAAGAGGTATGAAGATACCTTAGGTCCACAGATATAACCGACACCGAGGAGTGCTGGCAGTACATCTGCACCAACAGCCGAACCCTTGTATGGTTTGATAGTAAAATCAACCTCGCTAGGGAATACTTTAAGTCCATCAGCGATAAACTTATAAACAGCTGCAATACCAAGACCCGCAAATACTGTACTTGCCTTAGCACCGCCTTCTTCTCCGGCAACTAATACCTCAGCACATGCCTGTCCTTCAGGATAAGGTAACACGCCATGCTCCTGAACAATTAATGCACTACGAAGTGGAATCATGAATAATACTCCGAGGAAACCACCAATTAATGCAATAAGTGCTATCTCTATCAAAGAAGGCATAGATGTGCCGCCCTCCTGAGCCCACATAAATAATGCAGGAAGTGTAAAGATTGCACCTGCCGCAACAGATTCACCTGCAGAACCGATTGTCTGAACCATATTGTTCTCTAAAATAGAATCTCTTCTTAAAATAAAGCGGATAATTCCCATAGAGATAACGGCTGCAGGAATAGAAGCCGAAACGGTCATACCAACACGCAGACCTAAGTATGCGTTGGCACCGCCAAATAATACGGCTAATAAGATACCGATAATTACAGATGTAACTGTAAGTTCAGGCATCACCTTATCAGCCGGAATATACGGCTTGAACTCTTGTTTTTCGTTCATAATTTTTCTCTCTTTCTTAAATATTTAATGCAAAAAGCATCATATTCTTAATATTATATTAAGAAACTGTTATTATGTCAAACATTTAACTATCAATATATAAAAAATTATAAAAATCCAATAAATAAAACCAAAACATGTAAAAACCGGAATCTCGCCCCACACAAGGAACAAAATTCCGGCATTTTTAAATATTAATTTTCTGTCTTTTTACCTTTAATCGTTAATCCTGCTGCCGCCCCTCCTATTATAAACATAAGAAGCCATGCAAATACACGTTTATTATCTCCTGTATCAGGCGTCTGTTCTTTTACTGTCTCTGTCTTACCGCCTTTACCCGTATCGTCCGATGATGTTGTATCTGTAATCTTTGCAACCACAGTCTGTGATTTTTCAATTTCAACAAGCCCATCCTGCTTGATGTAATATCTGTCACAATCTTTACAATACCAGTATTCAATATTTCCTTCATCTGTCCTGGTAGCCGCCTTTGCCGCTACTGACTTCAAGCCTTCATGTATACTCATATTGTAAGTGCCATATTCTTCACTGCAGATTGTACACACCGCTTTCTTCACACATGTTGCACTTCCGCCTGCATGTTTACACTGATAATCACAAACTGTGCATACACCGTTTTTCCAACCATGTGCTTCACTTGTCGAAACTTCCTTATCACAGCAATCATATGCCTGCTTATGAGTTTTTTCTGTCTGTACCCATACTACCTTTCCACTGTGATTTGCCATATCTTTATCTGTATACTCCTTGCCGCAGGTTTCGCAAACCGCACCTTTTGTACATGTTGCTTCTCCGCCGCTGTGTACGCATACATAACCACATGTTTCACAAGCACCGTCTTTCCAGTTATGATTTTCTTGTGCTATCGTCACTTTACCACAGCAATCATATTTCTTTTCATGTGTTGTTGCTGTCTGTGTCCACTTTTCTGTTCCTGTATGATTGTCTGCATTTATTTCTCCATATTCACTATTGCAGGTATCGCAAACCGCTTTCTGCGTACAGGTTGCTTCTCCGCCTTTATGAATACAATCATATCCACATACCGTGCAGTGTCCATTATCCCAGATATGATCTTCTATATTAGTTACCTCAGCACCACAACAGTCATATTTTTTCTGATGAGTTTTTTCTGTCTGTACCCATACCTGATTTCCACTGTGGTTTGCAGGATTTAAAGTACCATATTCAGCATTACAATCCGTGCAGACGGCTCTCTTTTTACATGTTGCCGCTCCGCCTACACAGCTTTCTGTTTCTTCTATAGTACAGCCTGCCGTTGTACATTTGTGGGTATGTGTGCCGTTACCATTTGACTTCCATTCACCATATATATGTTCTGACTTTGCTGCTGTAACAATCTCACCACATTCACAAATTACAGGTGTTGTACAATCACCATCATCTGTACCACTATGTTTTGTCTTTGTTGTTGTTACCATACAGCCGTCATTCTCACACACTTTCCAATGATAAGTATCGTCTTTTGTCCATGTGTCGCTGAACTTATGATTTGCCTGTGCCAAAAATATTTTCCCGCAGACAGAGCATATTGATTCTTTCGTACAGTCGCTGTTATCAATTGTATGATTCGCATTTACGGTAACAGACAGATAAATGCTGTATCCTTCATTATCCGTCAATGTTATTGTCTGTGTGCCATCTGCTGCAGATACAGTATAAATACCGTCCGCATCAGGTGTAAGCGTTTTATTTCCTGCCATTACCTGTGTATAATCGGAAGAAGTTACTTTAAACTGTGCCTTCTCGCAGTATACTCCATTATTTTTAATACCGTTTACCACTGTATCCGGATTAATCGCATTATAATAATATGTAACTGTCTGTGTTTCTGATGTATACACGCCCTTTTCATCGCCTGTCTTGCTTAAAAAATTATATCCTGATGGAATCTTAATATCAGGTACCGCATAATTCGTTCCCGATGTACCCTGAAGTGTAATCGATTCACGTAACTTCTGATCACTGTCTTTTATCACATAATTAACAATTACTTTTCCTTTGCTTGATGTTACAGCCACATCATCAAAGCTTTCCTTATCTACAAGAATCATTGTAGTATACGCAGGTACAGTTATAACGGAGCCTGCGACTTCACCAAGTGATACAACTCCCGCACTTTCGCCATTTGCAATAACAACCCAGTCCGTAGCAGCTCTTCCTTGAACAGGAATTGTAATTTCTTTTGACACATCTGACTCATTATTTAATACTGCCATAGTATTCCACTCGTCGTCTTTTGTACCCGTAAGCACATAAGCTTCAGAATTTTTTATTGTCTGGCTTTTCGCAAGTGGTGAAAATGCTTTTCGTATCTCCATAAGTCCTCTGTAATATGAGACTACATCTGCATACTCTGCTGAATCCTTCCATTCAACGTAACTGCTGTCTGCAAGAGTTCTTCCCTCAACGCTGTTACACATTTCTTCTCCGCCATCCATAAACAATGTTCCCGGCTTAGCATATTTCATTGCTGCTTTCTGCTTGTATATTTTTACGGCTTTTTCGTTTCTTTCGCCATAAGTGCCACCTGTGCTGCCGATTATTTCATCATAAGAGGAAGTTTTATTCTGTCTTTCTTCCTTTGTATAATTATCTCCCCAGATAACCAGATTGGCATCTTCCTTTGCCAATGATGTCTTTATCTCATCCAGCCATTTATATACATGCGAAGAACCTTTGTACTTCACATTGACACAGTCAATCAAATCCAGTGAAAATCCATCAACATGATATTCCTCTGCCCAATATTTCATGGAATTAACCATATAACTACGATACATCTTCCGCTCTGTGGCAAGCTCATTGTCATATCCCGTATTTGTTGTATACCTTGTACCGTCAGTATTCAATCTGTAATAAAACCGCGGAACCGACTTTTCAAGAGGATTTTCCTCTGATGCATGCGTATACGGCATCTCCATCACAACAGAAAATCCCGCACTGTGAAGTGCCTGAATCATCTCTTTACATTCTTTTATAACAGTCTTGCTGTCTGACGGATTGGAAGCATAGCTTGCCTCAGGTACATTATAATTTAAAATCTCATACTCACTGTCGCCATCAAAATCCGCAAACGGTGCAAGCTGTACTGTCGTAACACCGAGTTCCTTCAGATAATCAATACCAGATACAAGCTCCCCCGCACTGTTTACTTTTGCACCCTTTTCCGTAAAAGCACTGTACTTTCCGCCTGCAGTCATGCCCGATGCGGTATCTGATGAGAAATCCTTGACACTTATTTTATAAACAGTATTTGCTTTTGTCGAATCAACATACACATGTCTGTCGCTGACCCAACCCTCAGGAGATACTGAAGATGTATCTGTTATATACGAACGCTTTCCGTCTTTGCTTACCGCAACCGAATATGGGTCCTGAATTTTATATTTTGTTGTTCTGTCGCTGCCAATATGGGTAACATCTGTTGTTGTAATCGTATAGTCATAATACAATCCGCCCCAATCACTAACAAGTGTTATAATCCAGAGGCCATTCCATTCCCCATTTACAAGCATTTTCTCTAATGCATAAGTTCCTATATCACGTGCATTGCTGTCATTATCATCACCTGTTGCATAAATATTAACTGTTACATATGTTGCCGCAGGTGCCCATAACAAAAATTCAGTTGACTCCTTTGTATATGTCGCTCCAAGCTGCCTGCCCTTACGTGTATGCCCCCAATCATCAACATATGTTCCATCATAAAAATATTTATTATCAATATCTTCTGCCACTTTATTAATATAGCTGTTAGGAATCGTAGCTATCTTTTTACTGTTATCTGCCGCAAACCCGGTAACGGCACTGCTTGAAAATACCATTCCGATTGATAATACCACCGCAGTAATCTTTTTTAAGTTTAAATACTTCATAAACTCTCCCTCCTTTTATTGTGCTCAATGTGTCTATGCAACATCCTAAAACATTACAAAAACACATTCTATCTTAGCGGTATTATACAATAAAAGGCATCAAAAAAAATGCCATTTACACGAAATGACATTTTTTCGACACGAACGATATTAAAATGAATGTTTATTTTTCACTTTTTAATCACAATTTATTTAAAAAGTTCCGGCTCATTCTCAATTTAAATATCTGCTTAACACCATTTACAATACTTCTCATTCAATGTGCCATCCTTTTCACGACCTAATCTGCCGTCTAAGGCTTAGATTATCATGCTGTTAAAAAGAGAATTTGCAAAATATCTGAAAATAGTATAATTTGGTGGTATATACTAAATCAGATGAAGAAAATAGTATATGAAATAAATTATATAATGTGAATGGAGATGGAATTAATGAACCCAGAAAAATTATTAAGAGAATATAGACTTCATATTTCCGAGAAGTTGATGGAGATATTTGACAATGTAATTTTGGAAGATGAACAATGGTTCATCTTGCCAGACAATCAAGCAATTCATATAGTTGAACTTTTAAGTGGCTATAATTCGCTGGTGATTGAATATGCCGAAAACTCAAGTGAAAGAAGCAGAAATTTAGCAGATGATGGAGACCAATTTTCGATATTAGACTATGACACCCCGGAAAAAATGTTTGAAGCAATGATGCAAGAAATAGAAAATGAAATACATCATATTAACAAATAATGTTTAGGCACTAAGCATAACTGCTAGCCTTCATATAACTTATCAACCTCAGCTTCATACACCGATTCAGTATGAGTATCAAACAGCACCCATTCCACCAAATCAAAGCTGTCCGTATTATCCTGCAAGAATCTGTTTACTGTATGTACCGCAATCTTTGCTGCCAATTCAACCGGGAAACTATATACTCCAGTTGATATGCATGGCAGAATGCCGCAGTCTGTCCGGGAACGCTACTTGAAAATGAAGGAAGCTCCTGATCATCCGGCAAATCTTGATGTATTGATCCAGAATTTTGACTGTGCATTG
>OOAH01000564.1_pt1 | contig 42591 bp, 27 predicted proteins | sample 1671801 | NCBI WGS metagenome assembly OOAH01 (sample SAMN06348194, study PRJEB24527) | human gut metagenome | biome: human gut; feature: ankylosing spondylitis patient; material: feces | host: Homo sapiens | place: China | collected 2015-10 | reverse complement strand
GGCAAGGGGAAAAGGGGGGATGGCTGGCAGGGGGGAGCCGGGTTCTCGGGGGAGTGAGAGGAGGGTTGCTGGTGGCAGTCGCGCTGTGGAACGGAGGCAAAAGGTGACGCCGCACAGGATAGCGCTGTTTTTTTCAACACTTAGCGCAATGACGACACGCTGTCGCTTGCATGGCCGCCGCCGACAGGTATAATCCAGAACGTTTCCGCATCCCCTTCAGTGCCGAAGTGGCGAAATCGGTAGACGCAGTTGATTCAAAATCAACCGTAGAAATACGTGCCGGTTCGAGTCCGGCCTTCGGCACCATTAGTACTTCCAAGACCATCCGAGAAAGTCCAATTATCCCTTAAAAATCAATGCTTGCAGCGATTTTTACGTCCTGAGTCGTCCGAGGTTGTCCGTTGAAATCCGGATGTCATTGGGGGCATAATTGGGGGCATCTTAACTTCGATTAGAAATGTGCCCCCAAAATGAAGCTCAACGCCAGGCAGGTAGAGACCGCAAAGCCCAAAGACAAAACCTACAAAATGGCCGATGGCGGCGGTTTGTATCTCGAAGTTTCGGCTAAGGGGTCTAAATACTGGCGCATGAAATACAGACGTCCCTCTGACAAAAAAGAGGATCGCCTTGCTTTTGGTGTTTGGCCTACTGTGACGCTTGCTCAGGCAAGGGCCAAGCGCGACGAAGCTAAAAAGCTGTTAGTACAGGGCATTGACCCAAAAGCCGAACAGAAAGAAGCTCAGGCCGAAAACGCGGGAGCATATACTTTTGAAACCATTGCTCGCGAATGGCATGCCAGTAACAAGCGATGGAGTGAAGACCATCGATCGCGCGTTCTTCGCTATCTTGAGCTTTATATCTTCCCTCATATCGGTTCGTCTGACATTCGCCAGCTCAAAACCAGCCACTTGTTAGCCCCGATTAAAAAAGTTGATGCCAGTGGCAAACATGACGTCGCGCAGCGTCTTCAGCAGCGTGTCACGGCCATTATGCGTTATGCCGTACAGAACGATTACATCGACTCTAACCCGGCCAGTGATATGGCTGGTGCTTTATCAACAACCAAAGCACGACACTATCCAGCTTTACCCTCTAGCCGGTTCCCTGAGTTTCTTGCTCGTCTTGGAGCATATCGTGGTCGTGTAATGACCCGGATCGCGGTCGAGCTTTCTCTGCTAACTTTTGTGCGTTCCAGCGAGTTACGCTTTGCTCGTTGGGAAGAGTTTGATTTCGATAAATCTCTTTGGCGTGTACCTGCAAAGCGAGAAGAAATTAAAGGCGTGCGTTACTCATACCGTGGTATGAAGATGAAAGAGGAGCATATCGTTCCGCTTAGTCGACAAGCTATTGTGTTGTTGGAACAGCTTAAGCAAATCAGTGGTGATAAAGAGCTTCTTTTCCCTGGGGATCATGACGCAACTAAGGTCATGAGTGAAAACACGATAAACAGTGCCTTACGGGCTATGGGTTATGACACAAAAACTGAGGTGTGTGGGCATGGGTTTAGAACGATGGCTCGTGGTGCGTTGGGTGAGTCAGGGTTGTGGAGCGATGACGCGATAGAACGCCAGTTGAGTCACTCAGAGCGCAATAATGTACGTGCTGCATATATTCATACTTCTGAGCATTTGGATGAGCGAGGTTTGATGGTTCAATGGTGGGCGGATTATCTTGATGCTAATAATAAACATTTTATAACACCATATGATTTCGCAAGGATAGAAATAAGCATTAGATGATATATTTAATCCCCCTCTAAAGAGGGGGCTAGGTTAGGCAGTGACAATTCTTCTGTAACGCTGACTAAATGCGTCTTTACCTCCCTCCATAATATCACAAATAGTTTGTCTCACTTCACGTTCCTGGAGACCGCCTAAGGAAAGGAAATCTGTTGTTCCTGATTGCTGACTTAGGGAAATAACTAATTCAGAGTCACCATTTACAACAATATTTGGATTGTGAGTGACAATTATTATTTGCCTTTTACTTTTACTTTCCTTAATTTTCTTAACAATGAGCTCATAAACCAATTGATTATCTAAGTCATCTTCAGGTTGATCAAGTATTATTGGATCATCACCATAAGAAAGCAAAAATGCTAGAACAGTCGCTGCTTTTTGTCCTGCAGAGCCTTGTGACAAATCTTTAAACCTTCTACCATCATTATATTTGACAGTAATAGCATCACTTGGGAACCAGCAAATAAGAGAGGTTATTACTTCATCAGTTAGATCATTTTTAAAATCGGAAAATCTCTTGCTTAACCTAACATCAAGTATAGTATTTGATTCCTTGTTAAGAAATTCATTCTTTAGAACTCGAATTTTTTGGTTTATTGCATCCATGTCCTCAGAGATTTCTTTTATCTGTGCGTTAAAGACATTCAAGAACCCATTGCCATCTTCATTGTAAATTTCGTTGCTGAAAGTGGAGTCTTTTTTATCAATGGCGTTTCTGAAACTGCTTTCTAAGAATTGTTTATCACCGCAGAAATCAACGCTGACTTTAAAGTTAGTGTTATCATTATTTATGTCAACTAAGAACTGTCTCCTCCGAGAGGTGAGCTCCTTTCGTAATTCCACTAATTTATTGTAGCTTTCAGTTATTGAGGTTTTTTTTGTTTCAATCGTTTTTTCATCGATTTCTATTTTATCTAGCCTTTCCTTAATTTGCTTTCTTGAGTTGATAAGTGCTTCATATTCATTGGGGTTGTTTACACCATTGGCTTGTAAGGTGGATATTAAATTAGTATATTGAGTTTGGTGGTTCGATATATCTTGTTTCAGAGGTGATGAATCAAACCATTGAATTAACTCTCTGATTTCTATTATTGTTGCATCAATACTTCCATTGAACTCTGTAATAGAGTTGTCAATTTTCTGCTGGAGAACGGTGATTTTATTCTTAGCGTCTATTTCATTTTGGGTGTTAAAGAGTTCGTCATCAGTAATAAATGATTCAGGTTTTGTTAATTGAATGTGCTCTAATAAATCTTCGAGGAATGCTATATTTTTTGTGGCGAAATGGTTGATCGCATTTACTTGGTTTAATGTTTTTTGATATATTGCTAAAATAGATGCATGGCTGGATCTTTCAATGGAGGCTATTTTTTGATTAACATCATTTAACTGTCCAGTTAAATTTGTTTTAGTTAATATATTGGTTCTGAGATCTTTAACATCTTTTCTTAATTGCGAAAGCGTATTGCATTCAATGTCCCATTTATATTTCCAATCATTTATATTAACAATGTGAGATTCATCGATAATGTTTAAAAGATAGTTTGGAGAACGTGATATTTCGTATATTTGCTTTTGGCTGAATATTTTAACAGGAAATCTAGATGTTACCTCTCCTTCTTCTGAGATGATGTTATTTCCGTCTATTCTATTTATGAGTACTTTTGATACGGGATATTTCCAATCTAATATGTATCTGTTTTCTCCTTTCAGATATTCAATTTGAATACTGCTATCGTCCAGGAAGACGCCATCATCTTCTCTGTTCTTGGGCTTTTTCGTAAGATTAATATACGAGTTATACATTTCTCTATTAGATGAGAGTCGCTCAAGCTCATTTTCTCTCCCCAATGCTGTTCTGATAAACTCTAAGATGGTTGATTTGCCACTTCCTCTACCACCAATGATACAGTTTAGCCATGGATGAAATTCTATTTGAAATTCTTTGCTTCTTCCGCAATATTTGGTTTTATTAACTTTTATTGAGGTGATTCTATTTTCAGCAAAAATATTAGGTGAATCTGGGAATTGATCAGATCGTTTTAATGAATCGACACCATCAAATAAGGCTAATTTTAGGCCTTCTATAGATGGCGTCCCCATTTTTATCCACGTGAATGCTCTACCAACTGTGTTTGGATGATGGGAGTCAGAACCAAGTACTTCAGGGAGACCTGTATTGAAAGAAACAAACCCACTTAATGGGCTTGAGTTTGGTTGGATAGCTTCATATTCAGCATGTGTTTTAATTATTTCAACGGCTGATGCTTTTGTTAATATTTGCTTTAAGGTAGCGCCTGATGGATGCACCTTACATAGCCCGCTAGGCTTGTCGATATGTGCTGGAATAGCAACTCCACCACGGTCTATAATAATATCAATAACTTCCTGTGGGCTGCTTTGGGTTACTTCATCACTATCTCCTTCCGTTCCTGAGTAATTGGTAGCACCAATTATCTGCGATATATAACTTGATGTTCTGTCTAGATCGAATATTCCTAAGATATGTATATTCCCATGAGATGTGATTTCTATGCCAGGAAATATATAAATGGAGTGACCTTCGCTTCTTAGTATTTCAGCTTCAGACTTTAAAGTATCGATCCATGATCCGGTATTGTGATCCGTTACAGCAATACACTCGATACCTTGAGCTATATAGTCTAAAAGCCACTGCCTAGGAGTCATCGTGTGCTTTATTTGGTGGTCAGCTTTACCGTAGTCCATTGACGCGGGGGTATGCGTATGGAAATCAAACTTCCACCATTTCGAACCTTTCTGCTGCATGAGAGTATCCTTCTTAATTCATTGAAAAATATTGATTAATGAATCTTTGGGAATTGTTTTTTGGCTAGGTTATGATTTACTTTAAACTCATTTTGAGCATAACTCCTTCTGCTAGAAATTTATAGAGTAATTCGCGTTGAGCGCGCAGTGCTTTCCCTGTCTCGCCTGTCCGCTTCGTGAGTCAGTTTTAATGCAGGTGCATGGCGAGCCTCAGACTGGCACAGGCCCGAATACGTCAGGGATATAGCAGCTTCAGAATAGATACAATGAACGCAGAAATGACGGATTTCCCCCATCCTCCTGACGGCCTTTTCTTGCACTTCACCTGACCGCCTCAGAGGCTCACCACGCCCTCGAACAGCACCGCACCACCCACTGACACTCCCGCGAACCCGCGCAGCGCAGCGACGCGCTCAGGCCGCGAAATTAAATATCATTAAATAAATACTTTACCGCTGGCGCGCAGTGCTTTCCCCGCCTCGCCTGCCCGCTTCGTGGGGCGGTTTTCATGCAGGTGCATCGACAGGCTCAGGCCGCGCCGGGACAGGGGCCGGACAGGAATAACAAGGCGAGGAAACGCATGCAAAACCATGCACCCTGTGGATGCATGGCTTAATTCGCGAAAAATAGCGGTATTTTCGGGGATTTTTGCGGGACTACCTGCCGGCCAGTTCCGTGCGCCGGCGGGCATAAATCAGACTCTGTGCGGGAGTGTATTTTTCCTGATTATCCACCCGCGAAGCCGCGTCAGGCCTGAATCCGATGGCCGTTAAAATATCGCTGTCTTCTGCGGCATAATTAATTTCTTCACCGGTACTCAGCCACACGGACAGGGCTTCCCTCAGGTAATGCGCCGAACGGTCGAGCGCATGGCCGGTCAGGAGCGCAGGCTGCTGACTGAGTCCCATCAGCTCCGGGGCGAGCGTGGCCGCCAGCTCTGTCCCGTGCGCCTGCATAAAGTCATTCAGCCGGTTGCGGATACTGATGCGCTGTACCGCTTCATGGGAGCGGATATAGCGCCCGGCGGCCTGATTTATCTCCCATTTTTTGACATCGATAATATCGCGTAATGTCTGCATTCTGCCCGGTATACGCTCATCCCCGGCCAGCACCTGCTCGCGGTATTCCTGCTCTGCGGCTGCGAGTTCGGCTTTACGGTTCAGCCAGTCGGTTTCGTTCTTCTGACAGGCTTCAAAGGCCTGCTGTAGCGTAAGGGTGGTCATGGTCAGTTCTCCCCTGATTAATGACGGTATGGCGAGCTGTAGCAGCCCTGCACTTTACGGGGGGCCGGGGGTGTGACCGGCTCCGCGACAGGCGGCGTTTTCTCCGCCGGAGGACGGATAACCTCGTCGATGGCTTCAGTGGTGCGGAACGTCGCCGAGCACTCAATATTGGTGCACTGGTGATAGCGCTGTTTGACGTTCTCCGAGAGGTAACGGGAGGTACGGGTATGCGCTGACTTTTTGCAGAACGGACAGTGCATCATGGCAGCAGCCCCCGCGCTTTCAGGTCAGCCTCGCGCTGACGGATTTTCTCCTGCCAGACTTTACGCTCGCCGGGCGTACTGGCGGCGTCGTGGTCCATATGCGGAAGCGCGACGGCCGGGAAGCCGGTCAGGGAGAGCACCGGCTCATCCGCTGGCGTGACGGAGAAGTCGCTCACTTTCCTGGTCAGGAAGGTAACCACCTGATGCATGACCTCTTTCTCCGGCTCGGTGTACCCCTGATGGCCGGTGGTGTTGGCCAGCGGGTTTTCCATCACATCCGCTTTCAGCACCATCGCCCGTACCAGTGGCCCGAGGGTGTCATTCAGCGCGCGGTCGAGCTCTTCCTCAGCGTATTTACTCAGCACAGCATGATGCGCCTGCCGGAATGCACGCGCGGTGCTGTTGCAGGTGGCTTTCAGCTGGTCACGTTCAAAGGCCAGCACTTCAGTCAGGTTGTCACATTCCTGCGCCAGCTCCCGGCGGGCCACGCGTTCGATATGGCCGCTTTTCAGCTCATCGGTCAGCAGGGCGCCCCCGGCACGGAAAGCGGCGCGCCAGGTGCGGGTATCGCTGCCGTTGTCCTCCTCCAGCTCCGCTTTCTGCTCCTCCGTGCGGGTGATGGCCGTCAGGGTGTCCTCCATCCGGCGGGCCTGTTCAAGATGGGCCGTTCTGGCTGCGGCCAGTCGCTCCAGCGCCGGTTTCAGGTAATCAGGGATAAAGGTGTTGTCGGTCATGGCTGGTTTCCTCGTGATTTCAACATGAGGTGATTCTGCCGGGGCACACACAACAACACGACCTGTTGCGGTTGTGGCAGTGCTGGCACAAACGGGACGTCAAAACCCGGCTTGCCAGAGAAAGGTCTCAGGAAAAGCATACTCACCGTTTGTTTTTTTACTGTTAACTATTCACCACTGTTCACCATAAGAAAAAATATAAATAATACAGTGAGATAAAGGGTGAACAGTTGAGGGGTTGACTGTTCACCGTCTGTTCACCACTGTTCACCCTGGCTGTTTGTTAACCGCTGACCGTTTTTGAGATTTTTAGAATTATTTGGAATATAAAATTAATTTAAAATTCCATTTGATAATTAATGACTTTGCCAACAATGGCCAATAACGGTCAATATAGGTCAATATAGGCCAGCATCTTTTTTTGCTTGAAAATTAGCCTGTTGTGTCGTGGACTACTACAAAATGACTTGTTGCCCTCGGGGAAAATATTCACAAAATAGAGAGCTACCTGAAGCCGGACGGACACGACCGGCACTGTATGGACTTTATGAGGTAGCCCGATGCACACCGCTTTTTCTTCCCCGTCTTCTGCCCCTGCCGCGCCGCTGATGCCGGTTTCTGATACCGTTCAGGAGCGCTTTATTCGTCTGCCCGAAGTGATGCACCTGTGCGGGCTGTCCCGCTCCACGATTTACGACCTCATCAGCCGGGAGGCTTTCCCGAAACAAATCTCGCTCGGCGGAAAAAACGTGGCGTGGGCGCAGTCGGAAATCACCGGGTGGATGGCTGACCGTATCGCCGAACGTAACCGGGGTTATGACGCATGATGATGCCCGTTCCGCAAAAAGCCCCTTTTTCTGGCTTGCTTCCCTTCGCCGTTTCCAGGTATAGTTTTCCCGCTGTCGCAAAATCGGCAGCCGGGCGTGGAAACCCGAGTAATCTGAAGGCGACACCAGACGCGCCATGCGTCTTTTTTTGTGTCTTCGCCCTCGTGCACCTGTTACTTGCGCAATGGTTTCATGGCCGTTGTTGCTATCGAGTAATGGTGGCTCAGGCGGGGCCGACTTCGGTCGGGCCGGTATCCTTCAGAGCCGGTATTTCCACCCCCGTCTGGGCTACCACCAGTGAGCGTGGAAACTCCGGTGGTAGCGTAACATGCTATCTGAAGGAGGTTGCCCCTATGGCTACGACCCTCACTCCGTCACACCCGCAGTTTGTCTTTGTGTTTGCCGCCGTTCGTCGCGCAGACCGTCAGCCCCGTATCTGTATGCTCCGCGCCGTCGCCGGAGATGAACACGCCGCCCGCCTTTCCCTCGTCCGCGATTACGTCCTCTCGTTTGCCGGGCGTCTGCCGGTGGCGGAGGTGCGCGCATGAAACAGCCTGCTATCACCGTCAAAGACCTCGAATGCCTTGAGCACCTGCGTAACGTCGGCCAGTTCGTCGGCGAGCTGATGCAGGTGCAGGACTGCACTTCCCTGCGTCGTGACCCGACTCAGCAGTTACAGCTCACCTCCGTGATTTACCTGATAACCGCCCAGCTCGACGGCGTGGTCGAACGCTGCAACCACCGCTGGTTCACCGGGGAGGGCAACGTATGAAAACGCCTCTGCCGCCTGTATTGCGTGCCGCGCTGTATCGCCGGGCCGTGGCCTGTGCCTGGCTGACCCTGTGCGAACGTCAGCGCCGCTATCCCCACCTCACCCTCGATGCGCTGGAAAGCGCCATCGCCACCGAGCTGGAAGGCTTCTACCTGCGCCAGCACGGCGAGGAAAAAGGCCGCCTGATTGCCTGTGCGCTGCTGGAAGATTTGATGCAGACCGGGCCGCTGAAAGCCGCCCCGTCGCTGTCCTTCCTCGGGCTCGCCGTGATGGATGAGCTCTGCGCCCGCCATCTGACATCGCCTGTACTGCACTGAGGGAGGCAATCACTATGAAAATGAACGTAACGGACACCGTAAAACAGGCGTGCGGCCACTGGCCGCGCATTCTCCCGGCGCTGGGAATGAAAGTGATAAAAAATCGCCATCAGGCCTGCCCGGTATGCGGCGGCGCTGACCGCTTTCGCTTTGACGATAAAGAGGGGCGCGGCACATGGTTCTGTAACCAGTGTGGTGCTGGTGACGGTCTGAAACTGGTTGAGAAGGTGTTCGGCGTGTCGGCATCCGAGGCTGCCCGGAAGGTGAACGCCGTCACCGGCAATATGCCGCCGGTGGCCCCGGAGGTGGTGGCGGCCGCAGAGGCCGGAACGGAGGCCGACCGCAAAGCGGCGGCCGCGCTGGCCGTCAGGCTGCTGGAGAAAACGCGCCCGGCCACCGGCAACGCCTACCTGACCCGCAAGGGCTTTGCCGCTCTGGAATGTCTGACGCTGACCGCGTCTCACAAAACCGGCGGCGTGGCCTACCGCGCCGGTGATGTGGTGGTGCCGCTGTATGACGAGTCCGGCACGCTGGTTAACCTCCAGCTTATTAACGCTGAGGGGCTCAAGCGCACCCTGAAAGGCGGGCAGGTCAAAGGGGCATGCCATCTCATCGACGGGCAGAAACAGGCGGGAAAACGCCTGTGGATAGCGGAGGGCTATGCGACCGCGCTCACCGTGCATCACCTGACCGGAGAAACCGTCATGGTGGCGCTGTCGTCCGTGAACCTCCTTTCTCTGGCGAGCCTGGCCCGTCAGAAACACCCGGCCTGTCAGATTATCCTCGCCGCTGACCGTGACCTGAACGGCGACGGCCAGACTAAAGCCGCTGCGGCCGCAGACGCCTGTGAGGGCGTTGTTGCCCTGCCGCCGGTGTTCGGCGACTGGAATGATGCGTTTATGCAGCACGGCGAGGAGGTCACGCGGAAAGCGATTTATGACGCCATCCGGCCACCGGCGCAAAGTCCGTTTGATACCATGAGCGAGGCGGAATTTACCGCCATGAGCGCCAGCGACAAAGCCTGGCGGGTACATGAGCATTACGGCGAAGCGCTGGCGGTGGATGCGAACGGCCAGCTCCTGTCCCGTTATGAAGCAGGGATATGGAAAGTCATTCAGCCGTCCAATTTCGAACGCGACGTAGCAGGGCTTTTCCAGCGCCTGCGCGCCCCGTTCTCGTCGGGGAGAATCACCTCAGTGGTGGAGACGCTGAAGCTGATTATTCCGCAGCAGGCCGCACCGGCACGCCGTCTGATTGGTTTTCGCAACGGGGTACTCGATACCCAGAGCGGCCTGTTCAGCCCGCACAGCAAATCGCACTGGCTTCGCACGCTGTGCGACGTGGATTTTACTCCGCCGGTAGAAGGGGAAACGCTGGAAACCCATGCGCCTAACTTCTGGCGCTGGCTCGATCGGGCGGCCAGTGGCAACCCGACAAAACGCGACGTGATTCTGGCCGCGCTGTTTATGGTGCTGGCGAACCGCTACGACTGGCAGCTCTTTCTCGAAGTGACCGGCCCCGGTGGCAGCGGGAAAAGTATTCTGGCCGAAATCGCCACGATGCTGGCCGGAGAGGATAACGCCACATCGGCGAATATCGACACGCTGGAAGACCCGCGTAAGCGTGCCTCCCTGATTGGCTTCTCGCTGATACGTCTGCCTGACCAGGAGAAATGGAGTGGTGACGGTGCGGGGCTCAAGGCCATCACCGGCGGCGATGCGGTGTCGGTCGACCCGAAATACCAGAACCCGTACTCAACGCATATCCCGGCGGTGATTCTGGCCGTGAACAATAACCCGATGCGCTTCACCGACCGAAGCGGCGGCGTGTCACGTCGCCGGGTGATTATCCACTTCCCGGAGCAGATAGCCCCGGAGGAGCGCGACCCGCAGCTCAGGGATAAAATCGCCCGCGAGCTGGCCGTCATCGTGCGCCAGTTAATGCAGCAGTTCAGTGACCCGATGAGTGCCCGTTCGCTGCTCCAGTCGCAGCAGAACTCCGATGAGGCGCTCAGTATTAAACGCGACGCTGACCCGACCTTTGATTTTTGCGGCTATCTGGAAATGTTACCGCAGACCAACGGGATGTTTATGGGGAATGCCAGTATCATCCCGCGTAATTACCGTAAATATCTCTATCACGCTTATCTGGCCTATATGGAGGCCAACGGCTACAGGAACGTGCTCAGCCTGAAAATGTTCGGGCTGGGACTGCCCATGATGCTGAAAGAGTACGGGATGAATTATGAGAAGCGGCACACAAAGCAGGGGATACAAACCAACCTGTCGCTGAAAGAAGAAAGCTACGGCGACTGGCTGCCGAAGTGCGACGAACCCACCGCGACTTAACCTGTCTCAGACCGGCAACAGCCGGTCTTTTTGTATCTGCCCCTCCCTCAAGGGTGAACAATCCACTGTTCACCCTTCACCGTATGTTCACCCTGTATCACTATGAAAGTATTAATAAAAAACCAAAGGTGAACAGTGTGAACAGTTAAACCCAAAAAAACTTTTTACCCCCCCACCTCATCACCATCGTATTGCGGTGATGTTCGCCGGAAACAGGCCAGAGATGCGCTGAGGTGAAGAGTTGACTGTTCACTCTTCACCAACTGATCACCATCTATCATTATGATATTAAAAAGAAAAATAAGGAGGTGAACAGTGTGAACAGTTAAATGCAAAAAAACTTTTTTATGGTATTTGAGTTCCGGTTAGGATCCGGGTTTCGGATCCTAACCGAATGGGGCATTAGTCTTTAATTAGATAGTAATATCAAACAGCTAAGTTTGATATGGTCGCAAAAATGGTTGGGGGCACAAAAGGGGGCATATAATTTATGATTTATATGTTATCTGTTTAATTTCATTAAGTTACGACATGATTTGAGTCCGGCCTTCGCACCATCGGAACATCAATAGACGTCAACTGACGTCTTTTTTTGTGCCTGAAATCCAGTATCCGCAAGGCTTTCCGCGATTTTCGACTCAATCTAAGATAACCTAGATCACCTCATTGATGATGAAGCATCACCATATTTACCTGCAACCGCATGAGAATGGAGTGTTTGTTCTGGCAAGCGATGCTCAGCCTACAAATCCTACTATTGCACGGCCTAACCTGGTAGAAAATCTGCTGATATGGGATGCCCAAGGTAAGGCCGTAGATGTATTTAATCACCCGTTAACTGGTGCTTACCTCAATAGCTTCACCCTGGATATGCTAAGTAGCGGCGAAAGTAGTAAGAGTTCGATTTTTGCCAAGCTTTCACGATTGATGGTTGAGAACTAACACGGTCTATAACCTTCGTCCCTTAATCACGAATTCTCCCCCACTGACTCAGTGTGGGGGAGTTGACTCAGCTCACTTTTTAACTATCGTTGTTTGAAATTTATACGTGATTTCTGCGCATTACATTCCATTTTATACCCCCTGACGCGGCCCTTCATGTTATCTTTAAAGCCCTCTTTTTTATCGCAGTGTGCAGCGACATATCGCTCGGGATAGTGTTATCACCACTGCCTCATACAGACAGAAAAACCGATGAATAAGCAAAATTATGCACCTGGAATGCGGGTGGTTATTCGTGATGCAGAGTGGCGCATTCGCCGGGCGGATGACAGCGGAGATGGTGGTTACCTGCTGACCTGTGATGGCATTTCGGGGCTGGTACGCGGTAAAGAAGGGCTGTTTCTAACAAAGCTGGAGCAAAAAGTCGAGATTCTCGATCCAGCAAAAACAAATCTGGTGGAAGATGAGTCGGCCAATTACCAGGCGGCTCAATTGTACATAGAGAGCCAGCTACGCCAACGCGTCCCGACTGACAGCAAAGTCCATTTTGGACATCAGGCTGCGATGGATTCCATGCCCTTTCAGCTCGATCCCACGCGCATGGCACTGGCGCAGCCGCGTCAGCGGATATTAATTGCTGATGCGGTAGGGCTGGGTAAAACGCTTGAAGCCGGTATCCTGGTTTCAGAGCTGATTCGCCGTGGACGTGGCAAACGCATTCTGGTGCTAGCGGTTAAATCCATGCTTACGCAATTCCAGAAAGAATTCTGGAGCCGTTTTGCTATTCCGTTGACGCGGCTTGACTCCGCTGGTTTACAAAAGGTGCGTAACCGCATCCCAACCAACCACAATCCGTTCCACTATTTCGATAAGACCATTATCTCCATCGATACTCTGAAACAAGACATCGAATATCGCCACCACCTGGAAAACGCCTGGTGGGATATTATTGTCATCGATGAAGCACATAATGTCGCTGAACGTGGGACCAGTTCCTTACGCAGCAAACTGGCAAAATTGCTCTCCGGGCGTAGCGATACGCTGGTTATGCTCTCGGCCACGCCGCATGACGGTAAGGCTGAAAGTTTTGCCAGCCTGATGAACATGCTAGACCCGACGGCCATTGCCAATCCGAAAGAGTATGAATACGCCGATTTTGCCGATAAAAATCTGGTTGTGCGTCGCTTCAAAAAAGACGTAAAAGATCAGATGGCTGGCGAGTTTCCGGAACGTAATATCGTCAAATTGATGCGCCCTGCAACCGGAGCTGAAGAGGAAGCCTACCGCCGATTGGTTGAGAGTCAGTTCCGTGACGATGATGATGAAGACTCGCGGTCAAATAAAGGCCGCCTGTTCAAAATTACGCTCGAAAAAGCGTTGTTCTCCAGTCCAATGGCATGTGCCAGCGTGGTGGCTAACCGCCTGAAGCGGCTGGAGAACCGCAAAGAAATAAACAGTCAGAGCCAGATTAACGAATTAGAGTCATTGCTGCTGGCGCTCAATAATATTGATGCCAGTCAGTTCAGCAAGTATCAGTTATTGCTGGAGACCATCCGTAACGATCTCCGCTGGAAAGCGAATAACACGGAAGATCGTTTGGTGATCTTTACCGAGAGTATCAAAACGCTCGAGTTCCTTGAGCAGCAACTGCGTTCCGATCTCAAGCTGAAAGACGATCAGATTGACACGTTGCGAGGCGATCAGGGCGATACAGTTCTGATGGAAACCGTCGAAGCGTTTGGCAAATCCCAGTCTCCGCTGCGCCTGCTCATCTGCTCGGATGTCGCGTCTGAAGGTATCAACCTGCACCACCTCAGCCATAAAATGATTCACTTCGATATTCCGTGGTCGCTGATGGTATTCCAGCAGCGTAACGGACGTATTGACCGCTACGGACAAAAACACCAGCCACAGATCCGTTACTTGCTGACTGAAGCCAGTGAAGCGCAGATCAACGGTGATATGCGCGTGCTGGAAGTGCTGATCAATAAAGACGAACAGGCGCAGAAGAATATCGGTGACAGCTCCGAATTTACCGGCAAATTTACCCAGGAAGAGGAAGAAGAGCAGGTTGCTGAATTCATGATGCAGGACGATGGTGCCAGCCTGTTCGATGATCTGTTGAATAGCAATGTCACTGAAAATACTGGAAACGACCTGTTTGGCGAAATCTGCAGCGCAGTGTCCAGCGATGCCTCAGCCGTGACCGAAAGCGACATTAGTCTGTTTGATAATGAGCAGGCATACTGCGAAAAAGCGCTAGGCTATCTGAAGGCCTGCGGCCAGACCGTGCAATACGATACCTTGCCTGATAACACCTTATCGCTGGTCGCACCGGAGGAGTTACGCCGTCGCTTTAACCAGTTACCGCCGGAAATTGCCCCGGAAAACTGGCAGCTTTATCTAAGCCAGGACAAAACTGTTATTACGGAAGCCATTTCGCGTGCGCGCGGTGAGCAACATGCCTGGCCCGATGTGCAGTATCTCTGGCAAATTAACCCGGTCGTGCAGTGGTTAGACGACAAAATTCAGTCCGCCTTTGGTCGCCACCAGGCACCGGTGATGCGCCTGCCGCACCTGTTTGAGCCTGATGAAGATCACTTCATCCTTTCCGGGCTTTTCCCGAACCGTAAGTCGCACCCGATGGTGAACCCGTGGCTGGTGGTGAGCTTTAACCGCGAAACGTTAAGCGGTAGCCTGCCTTTTGCTGAGTTCCTGAAACGACATCCGCAACTGAGTAGCAAGCTGACGAACAGTGGCGGCAAAGATCGTAACCATCAACGCCAGCAGGATCTGCTGGAAGCGGCAATCGCCCATGCGCGGGATGTGTTTGTTCACGATCGAAATGCTTTTGAAGAGCGTATCAATCAGCAGCTCAATGAGCATCTGCAAAAGCTGGACGTTCTGCGTGTGCGTCAGTTGAGTCAACTGGAGCTGGATTTTGCCGATAATAAACAGCAGCTTTCAGTGAAACAGAGCCGCAAAGAACAACGTCAGCGCGAAATCGAACACAATTTTGACAGCTACATCCAATGGATTGAGGACACCATGACCACCGAAAAAGAGCCCTACATCCAGGTTATTGCTGTAATCACCGGAGCGGAGGGCTAATCATGGCGCTGGTCGGTATTAATAACGAAAACGAGTTTTACTCTAACCACTATCTGGGCGAAGTCTTTACCAGCGATATTCGCGATGTACTGGAACCCTGGATTGAGCAGGAAAATGCCGCTCGCGAAGCTGAACGCGCAGCCCGTGAACAGGGCAAAGAGGTTGAGGCGGGCTACCGCGCGCCGTGGAACCAGCTTAACAGCCTGGCGACAGAGTTTTTCCGTAAACTCACTGAACATGAAAAACAGCGCCAGATCCCACAGCGTCTTGCCGATCAGCGCAGTCGCTGGCAGCCGCTGTTAAAGGCGTTGGGTTATGAACTTAATCCGCACATTCTGATGCTGGATGACGATACGCCTTTGCCGGTACTGGCTCGTTACAACAGCACCGACGGCAGTCCGTGGCTGTGGATTGTCGAAGCACATGATCAGGAAGAAGGAACGCTGGATCCGCTGGCGCTGTCGTTACTGACCGCGCAGTTCCCGGCAGATACCGATAAACATAAGCGCGACAGCCTGCGTAAAAAAGCCAACGGTGAATATCGCAGCTGGCAGGATCTGCTCTCCACGGTTGTCTTCACACAAAATGAACCGCCGCGTTTTGTGCTGCTGCTTGGCAACCGCCAACTGCTATTGCTGGATCGTACTAAGTGGGCGCAAAACCGCCTGCTGCGCTTTGATTTTGAAGAAATTTTAAGCCGTCGTGAAACGGATACGTTGAAAGCCACGTCGGTATTGCTACACAAAGATTCGCTGTTGCTAGGCAGCGGTGCGCCGTACCTCGATTCGCTGGATGACAATTCGCACAAGCATGCGTTTGGCGTGTCGGAAGATCTGAAATATGCCCTGCGTGAGAGCATTGAGCTGTTGGGTAATGAAGCGATGCGTTATCTCATCGACAACGAGCTGGCTTATTATACCGGGAAACGTGCTATTAACCCGGATGAGTTGAGCCGCGAATGCCTGCGGTATATGTATCGTCTGTTGTTCCTGTTCTATATCGAAGCGCGCCCGGAATTGGGCTATGCGCCGATGACCGCCAAAACTTATCTACAGGGCTACAGCCTGGAAACGTTGCGCGATCTGGAGATGATCCCGCTGACCAGCGAAGAAGATCGCAACGGGCGCTACTTTCACGATAGCCTGAATATGCTGTTCAAACTGGTGCGTGACGGCTACAGCGGCGGCGTGAAAGTGCAGGGCGACCTGGAGAGCGGCGACCGGATCACTATTCATAGCCATCAGTTCAGTGTGCCGCGTCTGGAAAGCCATCTGTTTGAAGCGAATAACACCCGCATTCTTAACCGTGTGGTGTTTCGCAACGAAACCCTACAACAAATTATTCAGGCGATGTCGTTAAGCCGCCCGGGTAAAGGGCGTTTTAACCGCCGGGGGCGTATCTCCTATCGCCAGCTGGGTATCAACCAGTTAGGTGCGGTGTATGAAGCGCTGCTCTCCTACCGTGGATTCTTTGCCAGTGATGACCTCTACGAGGTGAAAAAAGCCGGAGAAGAGTTTAACGAACTGGAAACGGGCTATTTCGTCAGCAAAGACGAGATCGGCAAATACCACGACGACGAGAAGGTCTTCGAAAAAGACGGCAGCCTGCGTATTCACCGTAAAGGCAGCTTTATCTATCGGATGGCCGGGCGCGACCGCGAAAAATCCGCCTCTTACTACACCCCGGAAGTGCTGACCCGCTCGTTAGTCAAATATGCCCTGAAAGAGCTGTTTAAAGAGCAAATTGATCCGATTACCGATCCGCACGCCAAAGCCGATGCAATCTTAAACCTCACCGTATGCGAACCGGCGATGGGCAGCGCGGCGTTCCTTAACGAAGCCATCAACCAGCTGGCGGAAGCTTACCTGTTCCACAAACAACAGGCGGAAGGTCGCCGCATTCCTCAGGATCGCTACACCCAGGAGCTGCAACGGGTGAAGATGTACATTGCCGACAACAACGTATTCGGCGTGGACTTAAACCCGGTGGCGGTGGAGCTGGCGGAAGTGTCGCTGTGGCTGAACGCCATCAGCGGCGATGCATTTGTACCGTGGTTTGGCTACCAGCTGCACTGCGGCAACTCGTTGGTGGGCGCACGCCGTCAGGTGTTCAACAAGAGCGAGCTGACCTACAAAAAAGCGAAAGATCCGAGCTGGCTTAACAGTGAACCGGCCGAGCTGGCGATGAATATTCCACGCGAAGAGAAGCAGATTTTCCACTTCCTGCTCCCGGACAGTGGCATGGCCAACTACAGCGACAAAAACGTTAAGCAGCGCTATCCGGATGATTTCAAAGCGCTGGACAGCTGGCGCAAGGAATTTACCAAGAGCTTCGAAGCGCATGAGATTGCCGATGTGCAGCGCATCAGCGGCAAAGTGGAAGCGCTCTGGAACACATTCCGTCAGCAACTGAAAGCCGAGCGCCAGAAAACTGCTGATAACTATCCGGTATGGCCTGCGGAAAATACGGCTCAAGTCCGCTCTTCTTTAAGCAGTAAAGATGAAACCTTCAACGGTCGCCTCGAAGATAACAGTACTTATCAGAAACTGCGCTGGGTGATGGACTACTGGTGCGCGCTGTGGTTCTGGCCGATCGATAAAGCGGATGAACTGCCGGATCGCGGTATGTGGCTGATGGAGATGGAGACTCTGCTCGACGGTATTGTCGTCACGGAAAGAGTGATAGAAAGTACAGAACAGGCTACCGGCGATCTGTTTGCCGACGAGGGCATGGTGCGTGAAGAGTCTTCGCTGTTTTCCGGCGCTGGTCGCCTGAAAACTGATGTGCTGTTCCGCCATTTGCCGCGTCTGGCAATTGTTGATGCGCTGAAGAAACAACATCGTTTCTTCCATTGGGATCTGGAATTCTGCGATCTGTTCGCCGAGCGCGGCGGTTTTGACCTGATGCTCGGAAACCCGCCGTGGCTGAAAGTGGAATGGCAGGAAGCGGGTGTGCTGGGCGACTATGAGCCGGAGTTTGTGCTGCGTAAGCTGAGCGCCTCGAAGCTGGCGACATTGCGTGTTGATACCTTTAGCGCCATTCCGGCGCTGGAAGATGCATGGCGCAGCGAGTATGAAGGCTGTGAAGGGATGCAAAACTTCCTGAATGCGCAGCAGAACTACCCTGTACTGCGTGGTGTGCAGACTAATTTATATAAATGCTTCCTGCCGCAGGCATGGCGTTTAGGGGCGCAGAAAGGCGTGGCTGGATTCCTGCACCCGGAAGGAATTTATGATGATCCAAAAGGCGGGCAGGTGCGCGCGTCGGTGTATCCGAGGCTGAGGGCGCATTTTCAGTTTATTAATGAAACTAAATTATTCTCTGAGGTACATAACCAAACATTATTTAGTATTAATGTTTATGGCCCTTTTTATGTAAATCCTGAGTTTGATCATGTATCTAACTTGTTTATTCCACAAACTATAGACACATGTTTTGGACATAACAGTGAGGGCGTTGTTCCGGGTATAAAAGAAGAAACAGAAATTGATGGAAAAATCAAAGTAAAATGGAATTTTCAAGGTCATTTTGACCGGATCGTACGTATTAACATAAAACAGCTCGGTCTTTTTGCACGTCTCTATGATCCTGAAGGCACGCCTGCACAGGAGGCTCGTCTTCCTGCATTACATGCCTCACCATTAGTAACAGTGCTTGAAAAATTTGCAGCACAGCCTAGGCGTTTGGGAAATTTGCAGGGCAAGTACATGTCTTTGGAAATGTGGCACGAAACAAACCAGCAAAAGGATGGAACCATTGAGCGGTCTACTCAGTTTCCTAAAAATGCATCACAATGGGTATTGTCTGGTCCACATTTCTTTGTTGGCAATCCGTTCTACAACACACCAAAAGTAGTCTGTGACACGAATAAGGCTTACGACAACCTCGACCTGCTAACTCTGCCCGACGATTACCTGCCGCGCACTAACTACATTCCGGCATGTGATGCACAGGAATATGCCAAACGTATTCCACGTGTTACATGGACTGAACCTGGTGAAGACGAGGCGAGGAAGGTGACGGATTATTATCGTTTTGTGAATCGGAGAATGTTTGGGGCATCGTCAGAACGTTCTATGATCTCTAGCATAGTTCCAAAGCACGTTGCTCATATACACCCAGTACTCTCAACGACATTCAGAGAGCCAGTAAGTCTGATAAGCTTCTCAGCATTTTGTCATTCAATAGTGGCTGATTTTTATTTGAAAACAACAGGGCGGGCGGATGTTTATGAATCTACATTGCGTGGCTTCCCTTATGTTGAGCTAATGAGCGCAAACTCAAGAGCATTAGCTTTGAACGTGTTAACGAAAGATTATGCTGGTCTCTGGCAATCCTGCTATACCCCAGATTTCAATACCCAGCGCTGGAGCCGCAATCTCCCGCAGCTCCCACAAAATTTCTTCGCCAATCTGACCCCAGAGTGGCAGCGTAACTGCGCTTTACGCTCCGACTACAGCCGCCGTCAGGCGCTGGTGGAAATCGACGTGCTAGTGGCACAGGCACTGGGGTTAACCCTCGAAGAGCTGCTGACTATCTACCGCGTTCAGTTCCCGGTGATGCGCCAGTACGAAGCTGATACCTGGTACGATCAAAATGGCCGCATCATCTTTACCCCAAGCAAAGGCCTGGTGGGCGTTGGCCTACCGCGTACCGCGCGTAAATCCGACCTGAAAAACGGCTTTGTCTTTGATGTCGACAGCCCTGAATGGACCGGCGGTGACTGCACCGATCAAGCTATCGGCTGGGATGATGTCAAGCATCTGCAAACCGGTACCGTTAGCGTCACTTTTGATGATTATACCCGCCGCGATGAAGGTGAGCGCCGAACCGTCACCTGGCTGGCACCTTTTATCAAACCTGACCGTGAAGACGACTATAAAGTCGCTTGGTCATTCTTTTCTGAACATATCAATTAACGTATCAGGCGTAGCCCTACGAGCTACGCCCTTTTCAGGACGTTTGCATGGCGATATACCGGTTACCTGAGCAGTTAGATCAACTGTCTGACGAACAATCTTCCGAGCGACATAGCGTTGTAAAAACGGAACTGGATGCACTCAATGAAGTGATCAGTTTTGCGGAAGAGCGTCGGCGCTCCGCAAGTGCGTTTCAGCAAAGAGGCTACGAAGAGCTTTATCGGTATGGATTCGGGAAAACTGTCGTTATCGACACTGAATATGCGGGACGCCAGGTATTGCGCACTTCGCTCGCGACCTGTGATTATGCCAGCACTACGTTAGGATATGCGACACCCGGCTCGCCAAAGGGACATTTATGTCGGGTTGCCCGGCTTGGACAGGAATTTGAAAGCGAACAATGGGGGCGATATGCCATTGTCGAAATTCGCAATTTCGCTCGTTTTAGCGGTATTGAAGCGGCACAGAACATCAAGAATTTTCAGGTAATGGAATCAAATTCAATTGCGGGTAAAGGTAAGCAAGGTCTTCAGACTGTAATTAATAATTTGAAACTCTCCTTACAGCGATGGTATCGACCTAAACGTCAGCAAGCCGTTGTGACGGATGTGGCATTGTCACCACTCCTCGAAAACACTCCATCTGACAGTATCGAGCAGGAGTCGGAAAACTGGTTGGATTTGGCGACTGGACAAGATTATGAGTTGTTCCAGGATGATGCCGAAGAGCAATTAAATCACTACGATATTTATGGTCGCAGCGATGATGACCGTGACGATTATATTGGACTGAGCAACTATTTCTTTCTTAACCCGACAGAGGAACAGCTCCGCGTCATGACTGGTGCGACGACCACGGGACCCATGCTCGTTGAAGGGGTAGCAGGATCAGGTAAAACCTGTGTCGCACTTGGGCGTGCGAAAACGCTATGCGATTTAGCCCGTACCCCCGATGAAGAACGGTTTAATGCTGACTTTTTAGACGAAAGCAGTGTGGGATTTGTACGAACGGGAGAGCTGGTAAACTATCTGAAGGCTTCCTGCCAGTCGCTGAGTATCGATAAACTACCAATAGAAGAGTACCGTTCATTAGTTTATCGGCTTAACAATGTTCGCCAGCTTGAGCAGCGCTCCACGTCGACCAGCGCGGAAGGGCAGAAAGTGACTCGCGCTAAGTATACGAATGTCTCAGAAAATCTTTCCTATGATTTCTCTGCTGAAACAACCATGAACTGGCTTCATGCGTCAGCGCAAGCGATCGGCGCTCTTCTTCAGCTTGAACTGCAAAAACAACTGGCCTCACTAAACATCCCCGTTGAGCTACTCAAATCGCGTTTCCTGGCGGAAACTAAAGCCGGAAATGCCTTACTGGAACTCGTGAAACGGAGCTTGGCATCAGATTATGCTTCTCTTTTCAATCAGCTCTCCGGGCATTCTGGCGACGCTTTTGCACTGGATAACCTTCTGAGCTGGTTGGTCAATGCACATGAGCGGATCGAACGTGATTTGTTTGATAAGAATGCGCTCTGGATGCATCCGTCTGAGGATAAATGGCTGATTGTAAAAGAGGCTAAAGCGGCAGTAACAACCCTGCGTGAAATGAACGTGGTGTTAGTCGTTGTCGAGCGGGTCCGTGATGAGAACGACCGAATTCGCCCGAAGGCGACGGAGATATTGATTGAAACATACACCGATTTGCTCAACATTTTTGCGCAAAACGGCAGCGTGCGAAGCGAAGATGGTCTGAGCGTTTATTCTGTTGAAGATGCAGAAATTATTTGGGAATGTCGCACCGATCTTAAACTGGTGTGTGATATTCCATCGGTGGTGAATAGCATCAAAATCACGTGGGCGAAAGATTTTGACGCGGTCAACATCCATCTTATCAACCAAAAGCTGTGTGGTATTAACCAGAAACGCATTTTTTCGTTGTCGGAGTCAAACCCCTTTGTACGCAAAATTGAAGTGGGTGAAGAGAAAACGCAAACCTCTCTCGCAGTACGGCTTCGCTCTCAGATGCAACGGATTTATAGCTCGTGGCAGTATGCCGATCTCTATCGGGATGCGTTGCTCTCCTTCCCGCAATACTGGCAGGACTACCCGCATGTGAGTCAGGCGTCAGAACGTCTGAAAGCGAAATTACTGGCAGATCATGACAAAGATATTCTGTTAGCGCTTGCTCAAATCATAACGCGCGGTGCGCAATCCAGTCGGCTTGCTCCACGCTTGCAGGAGCAGCCTTGGTATCCTTCTGTTTTTATTGATGAAGTTCAGGATTTTACAGAGGTGCAGGTTTTCCTGATGGCTCAACAGGCCGATCCGAAATATCACGCGGTAACGCTAGTGGGGGATATGCATCAGCAGCTAGGGCGTGGGAATGTTCGCGATCTTGATGCCTGTTTCCCTTACCATTCATTGACAAAATTCCTGCTAAAAGAAAATAAAAGACAGGAACGAGAGCCGCAGCTGGCGGCGACGTCGATGCTCTTTCGCGCGTTAGTTCAGAACGATAGTCGCCTGCAGGAGTCGGCAGGGCAGCTCACTCTCTGGCGAGAACAAGCGCAAAACGGGACTAGTAAAAAGTTCATCAACCAGCCTTTCGATAACATTGATGCTGAATTGGTTGATCTCATTAGTGAACAACCTCATGGGCGGACTATTGCTGTTATCTGTCCAGACCTAGCTCTAGCCCGGGAACTGGAGGTGCGTGTACGCAATGATTTGATTCAGAAGTCTTCAAGGACTCCGCGCGTTGCAGAACATATCGATCTCGCCCAAAAGTATCAGGTTCATTTCTCCTGTGCTGAGAATGTCAAAGGCCTGGAGTTTGACACCATGATTTATGTTGGGCTTGAGAAAATAGACTGGGCTAATCCACAAGAACTCAACAAAGTATATGTAACGATATCAAGGCCAAGGAAGCGGCTGATTATGTTTGGTAATCAATATGATTTACCCGACACTGTCGCAACATGTTTACTTACTTATTCTGAACGCAGGAGCGCCTGATGCTGCCTTCCGTTGTCAGTCGGCAGGTTGCCGACAGCGTTGCCTCCTTTTTACGGGCAGCCTTCCCGCTTAACAGCCCGCTGTTTAATGGTGAAGAAAATAATAACATCTCGATGCTGGAGCAATTTCTGGCCCAGTCGGAAACGCTGCTGAAAGGACCGTATCTTTCCGCTCAGCTGCCGTTTCGTAAAAGTGATTTACCCCTGAACTTCTTCCCTAACCTGACGCTGCCATTCCCACCGCATGCGCATCAGGCGCAGGCGTTTCAGCGCCTGGGTATCGAGATGCCTCAGCCGACGCTGGTGGCGACCGGGACGGGTTCCGGTAAAACGGAATGTTTTATGTTCCCGCTGCTTAACCATTGTGCGGGGGCATCAGAGGCCGGTGTTAAAGCGATCATCATTTACCCGATGAACGCCCTGGCAACCGACCAGGCCAGCCGTTTCGCCAAAACCATCGCCAGCGATCCGCAACTACATGGCAAAGTGACTGTCGGCCTGTTTGTCGGCGACAGTGAAATCGAGCCCAGCAAAAAGATGTCTGCGGATAAAGTCATCACCTGCAAACATACCCTGCGCGAGAACCCGCCGGATATCCTGCTGACCAACTATAAGATGCTGGATTACCTGCTGATGCGCCCCGGCGATCAGAAGCTCTGGCGCTATAACCAGCCAGGGTCACTGCGTTATCTGGTGGTGGATGAACTGCATACGTTTGATGGTGCGCAGGGGTCGGATCTGGCCTGTTTGGTGCGCCGCTTAAAGCATCATATCGGTGTTGATGACAAGCGTTTTGCCTGTGTGGGAACGTCGGCTACCGTAGGTGACGAACTGGGGCAACTACTTGATTATGCGAAAACGATCTTTGATCAGCCGTTTAGCGATGACGCGGTTATTCGCGAAGATCGCTATACGGCGGCAGAGTATCTGCAAGGTTATACCATCGAGTACAGTCAGTATCCGGGACAGGATGTCAGCGCAGCGCTGGATCCGCAAACGTACGCCAGCCCGGTAGATTATCTGAACGGACAAATTCCGCTGTGGTTCCCGGATAGTTCACTGCAATTACCTGCCGATCTGGACAGCGATCTCGGACGTGAAAAGCGTATTGAGTTGGGCTCATTGTTACGTCGCCACAGCATCCTGCACGTACTCCTTGAGGATTTGCAGGGGGGAATTTTGTCGGAACAGCAGTGCCTGGAAAATCTCCAGGTGATGCTGGCGGAAAGCGCCGGGCATGCGACCCACGTGCTGCAAAGCATTCTGGCACTGATTGCCCAGGCGCGCCTGGAGGTTCCAGAAAAACAGGAAGATCGGGAAAAACGCCTACAGGCGAATAAAGCACGCCCCGTTCTGCCCTTTGTGCAACTACGTTCTCAACTGTGGCTGCGCGAGATGCGCCGCCTGGTTGCCAGCGTGTCAAAAACACCTGAGCTTGTTTTTGCTGATGATGTCGCGGTGGAAGATCGCGAACATTATCTTCCTGTTATTCACTGCCGTGACTGCCATGCTACCGGTTGGGCGAGCCTGCGACATGGTCAGAGTGTTCAACTCGAAACCGACCTGGATGGTATTTATCGTCAGTTCTTCGAAAAAGGCCGTTCTATTGTACTGGCCTTCCCGGATAACAACGATAAACCTGTCAGCGGTGTTCACCAGAAGCTGTGCCCTTCCTGTTTAAAGCTCAATAAGCAATCTAACGTGCAGTGCGGGCATTGTGGCCATACTGGTCTGCTACAAGTACTTATCCCGGATATGCTCAAAGAGCGTAAGGATGAGCTGGAATTTGCCAACGAATGCCCGTACTGCAACAGCAAACAGGGTATTTCGATTCTTGGGTCACAGGCAGCCAGCCTGTCGGCGGTGATGATCCATCAGCTTTATGGCAGCCAGTTCAACGAACATAAAAAACTGATTACGTTTTCTGACTCGGTACAGGATGCCGCACACCGCGCCAGTTTCTTTACCGCCCGAACCTGGCCGTTGATGGTACGCGGACAAATCGCCAGCGTGTTGGGTGAAAAAGAAACGTTACCGTTGGATGCCTTTGCGGCACGTGTCTGCCAGCAGACGTGTGAACGTTCACCGGATGATGCTCATTTTGCCGCGAGCTTCATCGCGCCCAACATGCAGTGGATGAACGATTACCAGACGTTGAAGAACGAAGGCCAGCTGGCAGAGAGTTCCGATTTACCGGAGCTGGTTTCTCTTCGTCTCGACTGGGAGGTATACAGCGAATTTACCCTACGCGCACGAATTGGACGTACGCTGGAGGCCACCGGTTACGCAGCTGCAGGAATTGATGTTGCACGTTTCAATTCAGCGATAACGGCGCTTCACCAACAGCTTGTCGAAGAGCTGGGTGATGAAATGGTTGGGGTCAGCGTTGAGCAGGTGGCACACCTGGTGATTGGCGTTCTTTGGCATCAGCGGCAGGCGGGAGCTGTTCTGCATCCGGCGTTCGAAAGTTATCGTCGTGAGGGTAAGACCTTTATGATGACGCAGAAGGAGCGAACTTCACGCTATATGCCATCTATTGGTCCGAAAACGCGTAAACCGGCCTATGCCTCGTTTGAAAAAATAAATGGCTTCCATCGATTGATTGGTGCGAAATCCAACCCCAGCTGGTATCAGCATTGGATCAACCGCACACTCAGCAACGGTAATAATCTGTTTATCAGCAGCCTGGCAGAGACGGTTTTACGACGTCTGTTTGCGGCACTGAAAATGGCCGGGTTGGTAAAAGATTTTGATACAAAAGGCAAAGAAGCATGGGGGCTAGTACCTTCGGCGCTGGTAGTGAGCCGAGATGTTGTTCAGCTAAACTGCTCTTGCTGTCGTGAGGTTGTTCGGGCACCGGCCGATCAGGGGTGGCACTGGCGAAACGCGCCATGTCTTTCTCTGCGCTGTGAAGGCCGCTATCAGGAAACTGAAAATACAGTGACCTGGCACTGGGATAATATGGACATCGCTCGTGTTCAGGGGGCAGAGCATACCGGATTACTGAGCCGTGAAGATCGTGAGGCTACGGAACAATCGTTCTACCGCGGTAATCAGCCATGGAATATCAACCTGCTTTCGGCAACACCGACGCTGGAGATGGGTATCGATGTGGGTGACCTTTCTACGGTATTACTCTGTTCTGTTCCACCCGCGCAGGCTAATTACTTACAGCGTATTGGTCGTGCCGGGCGTAAAGACGGCAATGCATTTAACATCACTGTGGCTGAGGGGAACCCGCACGATCAGTTCTTCTTTGAAGAGCCTCTGGAGATGATGCAAGGGCAGGTACAGGCCCCAGGTGTGTTCCTGAACGCAACGGCTATCCTGGAGCGTCAGCTGGCCGCATTCTGCATGGACAACTGGGTGAAAACCGGCGTCCCGGCATCTGCTATCAGCAAAAACGTGAAGCAGATGCTGGACGAGCTGGAGTTTGGACACAAGTCTGGGTTCCCTTATAACTTCCTGCGTTATATTGATCAGCATCATGTGTATATTGCTCAGCAGTTCTCATCCATCTTCCCTGATCTTACGGAAGACACTCGTCTACAGTTACTGTCATATTTGCAAGGGGCACCAGGGCAGCGTTCTCTGGTTCAACGTATCGAACAAGCATTAAAACTGCTGGTGGAGGATCGCAAATCGTTGCGTTCCCGAATTGATAAACTCAAGCGCAGTATCGACAAGCTGGATAGCGACCCGCACGATCAAAACTTTGACAGCGATATGCGCGAGTTGACTTCGGAACGTCAGGCGCTAATGACGCTGGTGAACCAGATCAATAACAAGCAAACGCTTAATTTCCTCACCGATGAAGGATTACTTCCCAACTATGCCTTCCCGGAGGCCGGTATTACGCTGCGTTCTGTGCTGTGGCGGCGCAAGGACGGTGGGGAAACGCGTGAGTATCAGAACACGACCTACGAATACGAACGTCCGGCTTCAACGGCGCTGGCTGAGCTTGCCCCGTTGAATAACTTCTATGCGGGTGGGCATAAAGTTGAAATCGAACAGATTGATCTGAAAGTGTCTGAGCCTGAAAACTGGCGTATTTGCAGCCACTGTAACTACAGCGAGAATATCGACCAGACCGGCGATCAGCATAAATACTGTCCAAAATGCGGCACACCAGGTTGGGCTGATGCCGGGCAAAAAACGACGTTACTGAAGCTTCGCCAGGTTTATGCCCGCTCAAGCGCCCGTGACAGCCAGATCAGTGATGAGAGCGATAGCCGAGAACCGGCATTCTTCCAGCGACAGCTGCTGGTCAGCTTCGAAAAAGAGGATGTATCGGCCGCTTATGCTATTGATGAAGGAGAAATCCCGTTTGGCTTTGAGTTTTTGAGCAAAGTGACTCTGCGAGATATCAACTTTGGCAAAATGGCGGATGATGCCAATGAACTGATGATCGCAGGAGAGGCAAAGAAACGCACCGGGTTTAAAGTTTGCCTCGGCTGCGGCATGGTGCAGCGCCCTCGAGATCATGAACCACGTCATGACCTGAGCTGTAAATATCGCGCTGAACCCGAAAAAGCGAAGTTTGAAGATTATCTCTACCTTTATCGCCAACTGGAATCTGAGGCATTGCGTATCCTGCTGCCAGTGACCAGCTACAGCAACGATCGCGTGGTGGAAGCCTCCCTGGGTGCAGCCATTCAGCTTGGGCTTAAACATTACTTCAAAGGTAACGTGGATCATCTGAAAGGCGTGGTGTATCGCGAGCCGGAAAATGAGGGCGAATCCTGGCGTCAGTATCTGGTGATTTACGACACCGTACCAGGGGGGACTGGCTCACTCAAAGAATTGATGCGTACACCTGACAACCTTCTGAAATTACTTGAGCTGGCCTACAAGGCGCTAGTGGAATGCAGCTGCAACCATGATACGCATAAAGACGGCTGCTATCGCTGTGTTTACGCTTACCGTGACCGCGGGCGTATGAAGTATGTATCAAGAGATCAGGCGCGTCTCTTACTGGCGAAAATCCTGAAGGCCAGTGCTTCTATACGCGTTATTGATTCCATCAAAAACATTTCGCTTGATGCCATGATGGGGAGTGAACTGGAAAAACGGTTCATTCACTGCCTGCAGGATAACAAAAATCTTCTCGTGAGCCGGAGTTATGCCCATCAGAAGGCAGGCTGGATTATTAATACCCGTACAGAACCGGCGATGAGCTGGCATCTCAAAGCACAGGTTGATTTAGGGGTTAAAGAAGGAGTAGGCATCCTTAGCCGACCAGATTATGTGCTCTATCCTCTGATGCAGTCAGAAAAGATAAAACCGGTAGCAATTTTCCTGGATGGTTTTGCTTTTCATAAAGATAGCGTGTCGGATGATGTCCAAAAACGGCAGGCGATTAAAGACAGCGGTAATTTTTGGGTATGGACAGTGACCTGGGCAGACCTTCAAGAACAAGGTATTAAACATGTACAGAATGTTATGGGGCTTGGTCATAACCCGGATATGAAACAGCCTAAGTTTTATAACCCGTTCCATGATACAAACTTTGCTACGCTTGAAGGTTCATTCAGGGAGAGAAACAGTTTTGCACTGCTACTCGATTATCTCTCTGATCCCGGTAATAAAACTCTGCTATGGCAGAAAATGGCCGCTGCCTTTGCTTGGGTGTGGCTGGATCCTAAAAAGTCGCAGGATACCGGAGCCAAACAAAAGTATGCCTATGAAATGCAGGAGAACGCTCCCGCTTATCGGTTGAATGCACTTTTGCCTGATGAACCTTTTGTATTTGGAGGTTTACTGGATAGCTGTAGTTCATCACAACAGTTCATTGAGCTGGCAGCTGTTGTACCGCAACAAGCCATTAAATCAACGACAAGCATTGAACAAATGCGAAATTGGTTGAGGCTGCATATTTGCTTTGACGATCGTTATTCCCAGGATAATGGCTATGAAGCCGGATTTAATGGTTTCTGGTGGATGGTGAATTTACTGCAGTTCCTGCCAGATATGACATTCACCAGCCGTAAAGCGGTCCATTTACCGCAGAAGCCTGAAGCGGTAAAAATGCAGACTTCGGTGGTAGTGGATATTCAGCCTGACGAGAGCTGGGCGGATATACTTGAGTTTGGTTTATTGAGCGCAGAAGAAATCGCTTTGCTTCAGTCGTTATCGCTTCCGGCACCGACAGTCGGATATGAATTACAGGATGACGATGGCGAAATTATTGCGGAAGCCGATCTCGCCTGGCCATTACAAAAGCAAGCCCTGATTATCGATAATCAGAGCTTTACTGCTTTATTCGAAAGTAAGGGTTGGCACGTTGCTTTCGGGCCAATTGACGAAAATACATTGCAGCATCTGTCCGGAGGTGACAAATGACGATTCCAACGCCAAAGGTGGCACTTTCTGATGGTTTTCTGGGGGCTTTTGCGCGGATTCCTAAAGCGCAGCAAAAAAAGGTCCAGGAATTCATCTCCAAGTTCCGCCAGGATCCGACGAGTAATGGGCTGAACTACGAAAAGATCCACGATGCACGCAGCAATAATGTGCATTCTGTGCGTATTGACCAAACCTACCGGGGGATCGTCCTGAAACCTGAGCAGGGTGCTCTGTATATGCTGATGTGGGTGGATAAGCACGACGAAGCCTACGACTGGGCGCGGCGACACGAATGTGCGATTCACCCGGTAACCGGTGCGATTCAGGTGATTGATACCAGCTATATCAAACCTACCCCCGAGCCGACCGTTGTTGATAAACCCAAACTCTTTGCTGCTTATACGGCAGAGCAGATCCTCGCGCTGGGCATTCCTCCTGTGTTTATTGAGCAAGTGATGGCTCTTGTAGATACTGCAGGGCTGAATCAGCTGGAAAGTGTGATGCCTGCGGAAGCCTGGGAACCCCTACACTGGCTGGCAGAAGGTCTGGATTACCAGGAAGTGCTGGAGGAGTTTAACGATCACCGTGATGAGCCTGTTGATACCAACGACTTTATTGAGGCGATGGAACGAAGTAAACGTCGTTTCCATGTCGTTGAAAATGAACAGGAGCTACTGCAAATGCTCAATGCGCCACTGGAAAAATGGCGTGTATTCCTGCACCCGAGCCAGCGAAAACTGGTGGAGTCTCCGGCAAATGGTCCGGTACGTGTATTGGGTGGTGCAGGCACGGGAAAAACAGTTGTTGCGATGCATCGTGCTCGTTGGTTATCCCAACGCCTGGCCGATAAACCCGGTAAAAAAGTTCTGTTCACAACCTTCACCCGTAACCTGGCGGCGGATATTCGCGCCAACCTCCAGCGTTTGTGTAGTCGCGAGGAGATGGCGCGTATTGAAGTTGTTAATATTGATGCCTGGATGAGCGAGCAACTGAAACGCCATGGATATGATTTCCGCGTGGTGTATGACAGCGATGAAGGGCGACGTAAATGCTGGAACTATGCTTTGCAGCAAGTCCCTGCTGAACTGGGTTTACCGGAAAACTTTTATTCTGAAGAGTGGCAACGTATTGTTCAGCCGAATGCTGTTTACAGCCGTGAAGAATATCTGAAGGTGAGCCGTATTGGTCGTGGCACGGCGTTATCACGTATTCAGCGTGCGAAAATCTGGCCTGTTTTCGAAGAGTTCCGGGCACAAATGGCGCGTGCCAAACTGCGAGAAATGGGTGATGCCATGCATGAGGCTATTATTCTGTTTAAAGAAAAACAGGTGCAATTGCCTTATAGCAGTATCGTAGTTGATGAAGCTCAGGATATAGGTGCACCGGCCTTTACCCTTATTCGTAGCCTGGTTCCAGAGTCTCCTAACGATCTTTTTATTGTGGGTGATGGACATCAGCGTATTTACCGCAATAAAGTCGTGCTCGGTCAGTGTGGGATTAATGTTCGTGGGCGTCGTAGTAAAAAACTGAAAATTAACTACCGGACTACAGAAGAGACGCGACAGTTTGCTGTCGGGTTATTAACCGGCGTTAAGGTTGACAACCTAGATGGTGAAACTGATTCCGGCAACGATTATTTATCATTGCTTCATGGTGAAAAACCCATGATTACTCATGCTTCAGATTTTAAGGAAGAGGCTGAGACGATTATCAAGCAAATTCAGGCGTTGTTAGCCAATGATGTCCGTTCCCAGGATATCTGCATTACTTCCCGCACGAGGCATGCGAATGAGCGCTATGTGTCAGCTCTGAATGAAGCGGGAATTGAAACTTTTAATTTAGGGAATGATAGTGGCGACAATGATCAACGGGCTGGTGTTCGCATTGCAACGATGCACCGCATTAAAGGGTTAGAGTTCCAGTATGTGTTCCTTGCGGGTATCAACGATGGCGTTGTACCGGAAGTTAAAGCCATAGCATCTGATGATCCTGTTGAACAACGTGATGCTCTATTTAATGAACGTGCGCTGCTCCACGTGGCTGCAACCCGCGCGGTAAAAGGACTATTTGTTTCTTCATACGGTGTACCGAGTTCATTATTAACGGTTAAGTAATATTTTTTGTATAGGCCAGAGTGAAACTTTTTCTGGCCTTAAGTACGATGTTACAGTCACAAGATGGAACTTAGGGTTTATATATTTAATCTGTTCAGGGGGCTAATCATCATGGATGACACTAACTCTGAATCGGCACCGTCAATGTACGTTCATATAGCGAATACGGCGCTCAGGCAAGAATCGTCCCTATGTGGGCAGGTCAAAAGAACGACACACCATTTAGTGATGAAGCCGTTTTACAAGAACATATCGTTGTCGGCATCACTCTTGTTAATGCCGTTAACTTTCTCGAGGAGTGTATGAGTTGGTTCGTACTGAACGCTCTGGATTTAGTTGGTAAGAGCCATTACATTATTTTCGGGTATACGTATGCATCGGGCTACTGGATTGTTGCGACCATGCCGTGATAGCTTTGACTACCTGCCTGGCAGTTGCTTCGCATGGTTTGATTCCACAGCCCTTTTGGTTAAGCTCTGCCATTTTTATTGGGTGGTTGTCATAAAGTTGCATGCAGTATTATAGAGTCTTTTGGTACGGAGAAATCTGCAAGTTTTTCTGCTTTGTGTTAAAGGGAGAGCTTATTAAGCATAATGAGATATAAGCCACTTCTGACATCGATGGTGGTGCTGGTTAGCAATGGATATAAGCATAAATATTGGTTGGGTACAGTCAAAGCACCCTACTGTTTCTAACTGTTATTTAGTACGTTTACATAATGTCTCATTAAGCCAGTAGGCCATCCTTCTAAGCTAGTATACTATGGTAAGAATTATAGTTTTAGATTTTTTAACTCAATAGATTAGGATGTGTTTATGACAAAACAACTTTCACCAGCTGGCATAGTGGCTCTCAAAGAAGCCCTATGTTCCGTGTACTGGTACAAATCCGATTTACGGGGTTTTTTGAGTCTATGCCTTTCAAATCCTGCAGTCCTGCATTCCTTTAACTGGGAAAATTACAAATGGCAGATCGCATCTGATGTCGTCGATTTCCTTGTAGCGAATCCTTCCAGTCACTTAGGTGACCTCACCAAAATCTGCTATGAACTATGTAAATTGACAGATTTCTCTCACCTTAAACCTCTTGATGACGGTTATGCTAAGGTTGAGAAAGCGCGCAATGCAGTCAATCAGTTGAAACAACTTGTAGGGACACATCAAGAGAGCAAGCGTGAACAAGATGAAATCAAGAAGCGACAAGAAATAGCAGCACTAAAACTGCGTAAAAATGCAGCTGTTCGCCAGAAATTGGAAGCAATCAAAAACAAATACATGGCGTTAATCAGTTCAAGCGACCCACAGACGAGAGGATTTGAACTTGAACGGATTATGTATGAGCTTTTTGAACTTTTCGACCTAGACCCGAAGGCTTCCTTCAAGAACCTAGGCGAACAGTTAGACGGCGCGTTTACTCTCGATGGTACAGAATACTTGTTTGAAGCGAAATGGCATAAAGAACTCGTTAACAAAGCCTCTCTGGCTGCGTTCACTGATAAAGTACGTACAAAATTAGAAAATACCCTAGGCATTTTTCTTTCAATCAATGGGTTCTCTCAAGATGGTGTAGCGGCTCATCAGGCAGGGGGGGCATCTATTCTCCTCATGGATGGTGGTGACCTCATGGCTGTTTTTGAGGAACGCATTGATTTCATCAGTTTGCTGCTAAGAAAAAAACGTCATGCAGCCCAAACAGGCAATATCTACTTTTCATATTACCAAATGGTTTCTAGTGCCTAGCCATTGTTTAATATAAAAGGAGAAATAAAATATACTAAAGATTCTATAAATGGGCTCGTTTCATATTTGTGTGTTTTTTTTAGTTTTTGGCTAAATTGCATTGGCGTTTTCTATTATTAATTTTATATTATTCGCTGTAGTAATGGTGGTGGTTGCGAAAGTGATTCCGTATGAGGGATTAGTTGACGCTATTATGGTAATTTTCACTTATCAGAGCGCTGACAGGTTTACTCATTTCATTTTGGGTGAGCCTGATTTAGAAGTTTGGCAATCTCTGAACGCCTATATTAGCATCCTGACTAATATATTGATCAGCGTACCTGTTATGACTGTCTTAATCACGTTATGCCGTGCAGTAAAATATAAATTTATCATTATCGATCTTCTCAGAGGGTTGGTCAGTGCTACCTTGCGGCGATTCGCTAAAATATTTAGCTTTACCATCCTGTTTTGGGTAATGTTTCGCTTACTACCTTATGACTCCGTATGCCCTCAACAAAAATATTCAACTTTCGCAATGGCGGCGATTATGAGCTTTCACTTATTTTTAACGATTGCTTGCTACTGGTTCATTGCGAAAAAAATCACTACCAAAAGAATTTGGTAAAATACTTGTTCATTTATAAGCTGAATGCCAATTCTCTCTGTTATAAAAACAAACACCGCCACTACATACTACCTAATGCTTTAACCCCAACGCCTAATAAAATTAATATTATCTGAAAATCATAGCCTAACTCTGGAACCTTTCTAAACCAGCCACTACCATATCTCAAATCACTAAGGAACGATGGTATATCATGGCTCTACAGGGAAAGTTGATATTAAATGGTGCTGATTATGCACCTTTCAATTTGTACGGCGTCGGTGTTTTTATGGCGCATTCAGGGCGAGGTGTATATCGCAATAAAGCTGCATGCAGCGCAGTAGTAAAAGATGGTCCGCTGCCCTTGGGAAAATACTGGATTGTTGACCGCAATGAAGGAAACTGGTTTTCTCAAAAGGGACGAGAAATTAAGGATACGGTCAATAAGATTATAGGTTATCGTGAATTTGGTAAAAGCGATTGGTTTGCATTATGGCGTGATGACCACGGAATCGACGATGAGACGTGGGTCGACGGTGTGAAACGTGGTAACTTCCGTTTGCATCCGGGTACGGTTTCCGAGGGTTGTATTACTATCGCCCATAATTCTGATTTTGCCATGATCCGGTATGCGCTTATGAATACATCACTGGTTCAGGTCCCCTGCATGCGTTCCCTTATGGCTCGTGGTTGGGTGGAGGTTGTTGCCAGTGGCTCTAACATCTCTTGCCCGTAAAATAAGTAAGATTATTTATTTTATATTGCTGTTTTTGGTTCTGGGACGTACCCTTCCAAGGCCGGAAATCTATCTCGATTATGATATCGCAAGGGATGTTTGCCACTTCTTATTCGGGAGTGTTAATGCCGATACGATGTATGACACTTTCTTTTATATATCGCTGATAATAGTGATATTCCTTTCAACTGTACTTTACATTATGACATTGAAGTTAATTTCAACGATAAGGAGCAAATGAGATGCCAATTCCTCCGTATATGTGGCTTAAAGACGATGGTGGCGCAGACATTAAAGGGTCTGTTGATGTTCAGGATCGAGAGGGGAGTATCGAAATCATCGGATTGAGTCATGGTGTTAATCTGCCTGTGGACAGTGCTAATGGGAAAATTACGGGCACGCGTCAGCATTCGTCAATGATGATTGAAAAAGAAGTGGATAGTTCGACCCCATACCTTTACAAGGCCGCCGCAACGGGGCAGGCGCTACAAAGTGCAGAAATCAAGTTTTACCATATCAACCACGCAGGGCAGGAAGTGGCCTATTATTCTGTACTTATGGAGCAGGTCAGAATAACCGGGGTTAACTGTGGTGTACCTAATTGCAAACTTTCCTCGAATGACAAAATTAACCATGTTGAAAGCGTTAGCCTGCAATATGAGAAAATCACCTGGAGGATCCACGACGGGAATATTCAGTTCAGTGATGCATGGAACGAGCGTCCTTCAGCCTAATTCTGGGGGGCGTTTGATCCCCTTTATGTTTCCCCGGCGTGTTTGATGCCTGTTTAGAAGGTTGACGACAGGCTGAGGGATGCAAAGCTAAGCAAACACTACTCCCGCTCATTGCTACACACCATACCCCCTCACCCCCTGAACACCTCCCGCCGGTGCCATGCCACAAACCCTTCCTGCGGATAGCATTCTTTCCCCTGCGGCAAGGTAATCGGCTTACCATCAAAATCCCAGAACAGCCTGCCAACAATGCCCCCGCCGTTCACCGCTGGCGAAACCTGGATGCGCATATCCTCATCCAGACCAATGGATCCTTTATCAAAGGCCTTATGGTGAATCGCGCAGAGCGCCAGGCCGTTAGGGATTTCGCAGGGGCCGCCGTGCTGCTTCCATTTGATATGGGCCGCTTCCAGAGCGACGGAGGTATTATCATGGCGCATATTGAAGCCGCAGATCGCGCACTCATAGTTATAGGCGCGCAGCACCTGCTGGCGAAAATGCGGGTCGCGCTCTTTACGGATCTGCTGCAGATCAAACCCCATCTCTTCTGCCAGTTCTTCCTGAATACTCTCCGGAAAGTGCGCCTCGAGGATCTGATGGGCGAGGGTATTGATCAGCTTCTTATTTCTGTTGAGTAGCGCAAAATGCGGCTCATCAAAGCCGCCGGCGACGTGGCAGAGCTCCAGCTCTTTGCCGGGCGGCTGTCGGCTGCCCTGGGTTGAGCACTGTTCGCTGTTGTGCAGCTCCCAGAAGCCGTCGCCTTTCAGGCGCCAGAAGGGCATGTCCGGCCGGTACTGGCGGCGCTGCGGGCCAAAGCGTTCCAGCAGGCTATGCAGCTCATCGCGTATCTCCGAGGCGTAGTCGAACATCCGCGCATGGCCGCGCTGGTACTGCGAGAGGACGTACAGCAGCAGCAGTGGCTTATGTGGCGCACGCTGTTCGCCTTTGCGCCAGATGGTGATGTTCTCGATCGCGTGTTGCAGGGTCGTGCTGGAGGGCATAGCGTGATATTGGCAGCTAAATAAATGCGATGATGCTCGCAAAATCCTTGCCGATCAACCCACCAGATGCGGCGGTTCTACGTGGATCGCGATTTAACTATCACTGCTAGTTATTTGTTCGAAAAGCCCATAGCTTTCTATTTATACTCAAGCTTCGCGCCATCAGATAGCTATGTCTTATGAAAAAACTACCGGACCATTTATCCAGGGAATGCATCATCGCCGCCATTCGCGCTTACGATGCAGGCGTTGCGCATCAGTTTAAAAGCGCGCGTCTGTATGAGATCGAGTTTGAGGGGCGTCGGTATCCTTCAAAAGCCATCGTCGGGTTAGCGGCCACGCTTGCGACAGGCACGGAATTTACCCCGGCGGATTTCAGCGGAGGGATTAAATCCAAATGCGTGCGTCTGTTACTGGATCAAGGATTTACGATCGCGTCGCAGGGCGCTGGCGATGACGAGGTTGCGCTTTTCCCCGATGAGGGACAGACGACTATGGAGTTCGTGGAAGGGGCGGCGATGCAGGTGGTGGTCAATCGCTATGAGCGCGACCGTCAGGCTCGTCAGGCGGCGCTTCGCCTGCATGGCTGCCGGTGTCAGGTATGCGGTCTGGATATGGCCAGCCGCTATGGCGAAATCGGCCAGGGTTTTATCCATATCCACCATCTCATTCCGCTGGCCGGGATCAAGCAGGACTACCGTCTGAACCCTGAAACCGATCTGATCCCGGTATGTCCCAATTGCCATGCAATGCTGCACCGGCGAGATCCGCCGTTTACTCCCGAAGAGCTGAAGGCCCGGCTGCGCCCCGCAGACTGACATCCGACAGCGCTCGATTTACGTTCATCAAACACCCCACAAAACCCACGCTACCTTACCGGTAGCGGGGGCTCACACTCTCTTACTTATCCCGCGTCTCGCCAGCCTCCCAGCTATAGCTCCCATCGGCCGCTAACCTATCGCCCAGCTCCTGATACTCGAACTGATAAAACTCAGCCTGGGTGCCGTACCCGGCGTAGTCTACCGCCGCCAGGCCGACGAACGCCCCGGTAAAGAACCCGCCGTAGCTCTGCAACACATAGTCATCGGACAGTACCGCGGCATCCAGCTGGACCGGGATCTCGGTGAACGACACGCCATCGAAGCTGTATTCATAGCTGTAGGTCTGCTTGCGGACCTTGGTCCGGAACCAGACGTATTCCACGCCGTCCGGCACCTTGATGGCGTTATCTTTCAGGTACGACGTGTATTTTCCGCGGTTATTTTCGCCGACTTCGATGACCTTGCCGTTAATTTCATTCCAGGTCAGGAAGACGAAGCTCCAGTGGCGGTCGTTATAGTAGTTTGTTAATCCGGCCATCTGCTGGTAGCTGAAGGGTTCGAATTTCACCTTCACCGCGGCGTCAAAATAGAAGGCCTGCCAGCGGCGGGCAATCAGCGACAGGTCATGCGTATTGGCTAACGAACCCTGGCCGATTAAGGTTAATTTGCCGTCGCCGGTGGTGCCCATTTTGGCCGTAAACGGCACTCGCAGGGTATTCCAGTTCGGGTCGAGCGCTGGCGAGGTAAAGTCATCCTGCTGGCTATTATCGCTGGCGCTTTCGGTGAAGATGGCGTCTTTCGGCCCTTCGACGAAGGTCTTTCCGCCGTGACCGCCTTCAATACGCGGCCAGCCTTCGTCGTCCCAGTATACTTTCTGGATCGCGGTTTCCCGGCCGAGGGTTGACCAGCCGCGCGGGTCGTAGATAGATTCCCCCGGGCGATTCCATGGCCGGGCGCAGAGCGAGGCGTAATACCATTCGCCTTCCGGGGTGGAGACCAGCGCGCCATGGCCCTGTTTCTGGATGTAGCTGTCCGGCGTGTCGACGTTGGTTAAGAACACGTCGCCCGGCTCGGTTTCGAAGCTGTCGGCCTCGAGGGTTTTCGACCGCGCCACCACCTCCTGGTGGGTAAACACGGTGCCGCCCTGGGCGGCAAACAGATAGTAGTAGTCGTTCAGTTTATAGAGGTGTGGCCCCTCGACCAGCGCCACGGCGGTGCCGCGGTAGATGGTGCGCGCGGTTTCCGGCATTAACTTCAGCGTCTTGGTATCCAGCTCCGTTAAGGTAATGCCATCGAAGGGGTGATGGTACTCCCGGTGATCCCAGGTTTGCTGGACGATATATTTCCGGCCATCGTCGTCATGGAACAGCGAGGCGTCAAACCCGACGCCGTTCAGCTTGATCGGGTCGCTCCACGGGCCCCGAATATCCTTCGCCGTGGTCAGGTAGTTGGTCATGTCTTTAAAGGCGCCTTCGGTGACCTTCACATCGGTATACACCAACCAGAATTGCCCATCGGCCCAGGAGAGCGCCGGCGCCCAAATGCCGCCGGAGGAGGGGTTGCCCTTCATGTCCAGCAGGGTGGTGGTGGAGAGCGGCGAAGGCAGCAGGTTCCAGTTTTTCAGGTCTTTCGACTCATGTAAACGCACGCCCGGGAACCACTCAAACGTCGAGTTGGCAATATAGTACGTATCCTCGACGCGAATAATACTGGGGTCGGCATTAAAGCCGCGTAATATCGGGTTTTGAATAAGTGACATTTCATTACACCTTTTAAAATGGAAAGTTAAGGATCGGTCTGATTTATAATTTTTTTAACTACACGCGGATCTCATCCAGCTGACGGTTGATGTCGGTAACATGTTTATCGGAGATGGGATAAACCTGCATGATCACCATCGAAATAGCGGCCAGCGCAATCGGGATCCACACCGCGGTCATAATGATCCCATCGATGGCGCTGGCGCTCTGCACGGCGCCGCTTTCATTAAATCCATACACCGCCAGCAGCCACAGCGGGATCGCGCCGCCGATGGTGAAGCCGATCTTGAAGAAGAGTCCCATAATGGCATTGATAATGGCGGCATTGCGTTTGCCCGATTTTAATTCGCCGTACGCGATAACTTCCGGTACCAGCGCCCACATAAAGCCGGTGGCGGAGGTTAAGCCCCACTGTTTAATAAAGGTGGCGATGTAGGCCAGCCACAGGGCGTCGTGCATCCCTTCGCGGGACCAGACGTAGGTCAGCAGTTCGCCGACGATGAACATGGCGAGGAACAGATGGAAGAAGCCTTTTTTACCAAAGATTTTTTTCAGTTTCGGCCAGAACACCGGGAAGGCGATGCCGGGAATAGACGCGACGAGACCCACGGCGCCCATCCATTCGGAGTGGCCGACGACGAACTGGTTGAAGAAGCCGTTAACGGTGTTCATGAAGAACATGAAGGTAAAGGCCAGCATAAAGAACATGCCGAGAATAACCAGCGGACGGTTATGTCTGAGCTCGTGGAAAAGGTCGGTAGTTTTGACGTTGGCGGTCTGCTCGGCGGTCGCGACAACGCGTTCTTTGGTGCATTTGTAGCAGATAAACAGGGCCACCGCGCCGATGATCATATAGATGGCGTACACGCCGAACCAGGCGTAGTTCGCCGACGGATCGGTATAGTTGCCGAGATTCAGCTCAAGGCCAAAAAAGCCGGTGTCTTTCAGGCTGCGATCTTTCGGCGCCGCCATCTGCACAAACATCGGGAACAGGGTATAGACCAGCAGGTTGGCGCTGTTGGCCAGCATCATGCGGGTACTGGTCAGCTTATCGATCGATTCCGGGTCGCGGGTCAGCGACGCATTCAGCGAGCCATAGGGAATATTGACTAAGGAATAAACCAGGTCCAGCGCCAGATAAATAATAAAGGCGAAAGCCACCGAACCTTTCACCCCTGGGATTGGCGCGAACAGTAATGCCGACAGGATCACCAGCGGCACGCCGGCTCGTAACAGCCACGGACGATATTTCCCTGCTTTCGAGGTTCGTTTATCCACGTAGGTTCCGACCATCGGATCCCAAAACACATTAATGATACGGACAAAAAGAAAAATAAAGCCTGCCGTTGCCGTGCTGATGGTATTTACCGTCAGCATATGCAAAGCCAGAAAACCCCCAATTGTGCCGAAAACAAGGTTTTGCGCAAAGTCGCCCATGCCATAACCAATTCGTTCTCCACGGGTTAATTTATGATATTCATCATGCCGACTGTGCATTATGTTTTTACTCATTCTAAGCAGACTCCGGTTTGTTTTGTGTAGGTGAAACACTTTCTGACACAGTTGACCTGGAAGAATCTATTACGTTTTTAAATTACGTAATTATGTTTTTTTACTTCTGTGATCCTCGAAGCAAAGGCCTGTATCGCCTGCGTTGAACCGTTATCCGCCGCTAATTTTTTTGGCAGGCAGACGTTGCGACAAAACCGGCATTTTAATTTGGTGTGGATACCTGAATTCCCCAGGAAGTGTACGCTATACGCGCGCGAAGCGAGATATTTAAAATAGTTTTATTTGCGAGATGGCTCACATTTGAGCATTTTCTCAATCGCCGAGTGAAATAACGTAATTGAGCAACCGACGATGAGAATACACGATGTGTCACAGTTGTTAATTTTCCTGTTTCTCAATTTCGGAGTTCATCATGCAAACCTATTTTGACCAGGTAGATCGCGTTCGCTTTGCCGGACCCAAAACCGATAATCCGCTGGCGTTTCGCCACTATAATCCGGATGAAATCGTGCTGGGAAAACGCATGGCAGATCATCTGCGTTTTGCCGCCTGTTATTGGCATAATTTCTGCTGGAATGGCGCGGATATGTTTGGCGCCGGTTCGTTTGAGCGTCCCTGGCAGGCCGCGGGCGATGCGCTGGAAATGGCCAAACGCAAAGCGGACGTGGCGTTTGAATTTTTCTACAAGCTCAACGTGCCGTATTACTGCTTCCACGATGTCGACGTCTCGCCAGAAGGCGCGTCGCTGAAAGAGTATTTGCATAATTTCGCCGTGATGACCGAGGTACTGGCGGAGAAACAGCAGCAAACCGGCGTGAAACTGCTGTGGGGCACCGCCAACTGCTTTACCCACCCGCGCTACGGCGCCGGGGCGGCGACCAACCCCGATCCGGAGGTATTTGCCTGGGCGGCCACGCAGGTAGTGACCGCCATGAATGCCACCCACCAGCTCGGCGGCGAAAACTATGTGCTGTGGGGCGGCCGCGAAGGTTACGAGTCGCTGCTGAATACCGATCTGCGCCAGGAGCGTGAGCAGATTGGCCGCTTCCTGCAGATGGTGGTGGAGCACAAGCATAAGATTGGCTTTGGCGGCACGCTGCTTATCGAGCCGAAACCGCAGGAGCCCACTAAGCATCAGTACGATTACGATGTCGCAACGGTGTATGGTTTTCTGAAGCAGTTTGATCTGGAAAATGAGATCAAGGTGAACATTGAAGCCAACCACGCCACCCTGGCGGGGCACTCTTTCCACCATGAAATCGCCAGCGCCATCGCGCTGGGCATTTTCGGCTCAGTTGATGCCAACCGCGGCGATGCGCAGCTCGGCTGGGATACCGATCAGTTCCCGAACAGCGTGGAAGAAAATACCCTGGTGATGTATGAGATCCTCAAAGCCGGGGGATTTACCACCGGCGGCCTGAACTTTGACGCCAAAGTTCGCCGGCAGAGCACCGACAAATACGACATGTTCTATGGCCATATTGGCGCCATGGACGTGATGGCGCTGTCCCTCAAGCTGGCCGCGCGCATGATTGAGGATGGCAAGCTCGATCAGGGTCTGACAAAACGCTATGCCGGCTGGCAGGGCGAGCTGGGGCAGAAAATTATGAGCGGGCAGATGTCGCTGGATAATATTGCCCGATACGCTGAGCAGCATAATCTGAATCCGCAGCCTCAGAGCGGGCGTCAGGAATTACTCGAAAATCTCGTCAATACCTATATCTTTGGTTAAATTTGGCTGATATGCCCCTGCGGGGGCATATATTCCGCCATCTGCCCGCTGCCAGGAAATAGCGTTTATTGGTTCGAGCTGTGTTTTTTGTCAGTGGCGAAAGACCATCTGTTTAATATCAGCGAAGGAGGAAGGGTAACGATAATTGTGTAACGCCTCTGTGACCGTACAAAATAAAAAATAACTTGTTCTGATGATAGCGACATATTCTGTCAGCTCAGAATAGGCTGGTTATTGTCTGAATAAAATTAACCTATATTGAGAAACTCATGACAATGATAAAAAAACTTCCATTAACCATGGCGGTTATCGCCACGTTTTTTCCGCTTACCTCTGTAATGGCGCAAGAATTTACTCAGGAACAGATCGACGCCATCGTCGCCAAAGCCGTTGATAAAGCGCTGGCCGACCGCCAGGCAAAAATCGACGCCGCGGCCAACAAAAAGGTCGACGTGATTACTAACCCGGAAACCACCGCCGCCTCGCCGGATATGGCCATTCCGTTCGGCCTCAAGTTCAGCGGCT
>OOAH01000545.1_pt1 | contig 43266 bp, 46 predicted proteins | sample 1671801 | NCBI WGS metagenome assembly OOAH01 (sample SAMN06348194, study PRJEB24527) | human gut metagenome | biome: human gut; feature: ankylosing spondylitis patient; material: feces | host: Homo sapiens | place: China | collected 2015-10 | reverse complement strand
GACTCGGAACCATCTTTCGCGAATTGTCTTCCGTAATCGTCGAAACGCAGCCCGACTGCGCCGCCTGCGAACTCGTATTCGTCAACGTCAACCCGCGTTCCACGCTGTTGCTCGGACAAGCCCGCGGAGCTGCGCTTGCCTGTGCTTCACACCACGGACTTTCCGTTGCCGAATTCACCCCGTCGGAAATCAAAAATTCCGTGGTCGGAACAGGGCGCGCTACAAAGGCTCAAGTACAAATGATGGTGGCAACACTGCTTAACCTCACCGGCAACATTCAGGCCGATGCGGCCGACGCCCTGGCCTGTGCCGTCACGCACGCACACGCCATGCAGCTGAGCGTCGTGCAGGCTCAGGCTGCTGTACCGTCCCGCACGGGCAACCGCATCTTGAGCTCAAGAAAATCCCGCCGCAGTGCCTGGGAACAACTCGTCAACAGTAAAAATCGGTAAAAACCCATGATCGGACGCATTCAGGGAAAACTTCTGGAAAAGAACCCGCCGCAGATTCTTGTGGACGTGCACGGTGTCGGCTATGAAATCGACGTCCCGATGTCCACCTTCTACAACCTGCCCGACATCGGCCATGAGATCGTGCTGCTTACGCATTTCGTCGTGCGAGAGGACGCTCAGCTTCTCTACGGTTTTGCAACGGCTAAGGAACGATCGGCATTTCGACAGCTCATCAAAATTTCCGGCATCGGCGCCCGTACCGCACTAGCCGTGCTCTCAGGCATGACAGTAGACGCTTTGGCGCAAGCCGTCGCACAGCAGGAAAGCGCTCTGCTCACACGTGTTCCCGGCATCGGCAAGAAAACAGCCGAACGGCTCGTTCTTGAACTCAGGGGCAAAATCACAGCCGACCTCGAAGGCGTTACGCTCGCTGCCGGCCCTGGCGACAATCGCGCCGACGTTGTCGCTGCTCTTGTTGCCTTGGGCTATTCCGAGCGGGAAGCCAATGCCGCGGCCAAGAAACTCGCTCCCGATGTGAGCGTTTCCGCGGGCATCCGCGAAGCCCTAAAATCTCTGGCACGCTAACGTATTTATACGCCCGAGTCCATGCAAAACATCGAACGCGTCGTCTCCACCGAGAGCACAAGTCCCAATGAGGACAATATCGACCGCGCCCTTCGCCCGGTGCGGCTTTCCGACTACGTCGGTCAAAAGGCCGTGCGCGAGCAGTTGGAAATCTTCATTGCCGCCGCCAAACAGCGCGGCGAACCGCTTGATCACCTGTTGGTCTTCGGCCCTCCCGGGCTCGGCAAAACGACGCTTGCCCACATCGTTGCCAACGAAATGGGCGTCAATCTGCGGCAGACTTCCGGCCCCGTTTTGGAGCGCCCGGGTGATCTGGCGGCACTTCTTACCAATCTGGAAAAGAACGACGTCCTCTTCATCGACGAAATTCACCGTCTGAGTCCCGTCGTCGAAGAAATCCTTTATCCGGCGCTTGAAGACTATCAAATCGACATCATGATTGGAGAAGGCCCGGCGGCACGTTCGATCAAGCTGGATCTGCCTCCGTTCACCCTCATCGGCGCAACAACACGTGCCGGATCGCTGACCAATCCGCTCAGAGCGCGATTCGGCATCGTCAATCAGCTGCAGTTCTACGAAACAGACGATTTGGTGCGCATCATCACGCGTTCGGCAGGACTTTTGAACGTACCGATTGAGGAACCGGGCGCCTACGAAATCGCACGCCGTTCCCGAGGCACGCCTCGCGTGGCCAACCGCCTGCTCAGACGCGTGCGCGACTATGCGCAGGTGCGCCACAACGGCGTCATTACGGCTGAGGTAGCCGACGCCGCTCTGCGCATGCTGGACGTGGACTCAATGGGATTGGATCCGGTCGATCAACGATTCCTCCTGACGATCATCGATAAATTCGCAGGAGGCCCCGTCGGCATCGACAATCTGGCGAGCGCCGTAGGAGAAGACCGCGAAACGCTCGAAGATGTTGTGGAACCCTACCTGATTCAGCAGGGACTGGTGCAACGAACGCCGCGCGGACGCATGGTGACGCAAAGCGCCTATCGGCACTTCGGCCGTATTGCGTCGGCCATGTCGGCACCTATGGCTGATCTTTTTGCGGGTTGATGCACAAATCCGGACGGGCCTGACCGATCGTTTCCTTATGTCCGGACTCGCTGGCCCACAATGCAGCCTCGACGCGAGTGGCAAAGTTGAGCTTTTTGAGCACGTGTTTGACGTGCACTTTCACCGTACCGTCCGAGATGCCCAGGTGATCGGCAATCTGTCGATTGCTCATGCCGTTGGCAATACAGTAGAGCACATCGACTTCGCGGGGACTCAGTCTCGCAATATCTCGGGTTTCGTCAAGCACCGGCGCACTCCGAAGCGAGACGGCAAGCGCGGTCGTAAGCGAATCGCTGATCACCATCTCGCCGCGTGCAGCCATATGCAATTGCGTCGCAAGCTGCTCGACCTCAAGGCGCTTTGAGATAAAACCGTCGGCCTGCAGACGGATCGCCGCCATCAACGAGGGGTGTCCTCCGTCGGTAATCAGCATTACGCAGCGGGGCGGATTGATCATCATTTTGATATCCCGCAGCAGCGTCACGCTGATGTCGCCGCCGTCAAGATCAATCAGAACCAATTCCGGCCGAATGCTGCGAATCAGCTCCAATGCCTCTGCTGCATCGTTCGTGACTCGTCTCTGAGAAGCCGGCACCTGCTCGCCGAGCACTTCGCTCAAGGCTCTGGCAAAAAGCGGGCACTGATCGAAAATTAGAATCCGTGCGGGCTTTGCACCGTCATGTTCTGTCGTCGTCATTTGAAAACTGGACTTTCTCGGCTGATTCTCAGCTTTTGAAAAGTTCGACCTCTGTTTTTCTGCTCACCATCCGTTAAGGACAGCGCTCAAATCTCTACTTTGCGTCGTAATCGCGCACCGTGTGCCACAAAAGGCTGACGCCCTTCATGAAGTCATCGATCTTCATGGATTCGTACGGATTGTGAGAACCGTTCTGATTGGCGACGAAAATCATTGCCACCGGCACGCCGCTGTTTCCGATCACGGCTGCGTCGTGGCCGGCACCGCTCGCAAGTCTTCTCACAGGAATGTCGGCGCTGCGTGCAGCTCGCGCAATGCGCTCCGACAGCGCCGCATCGACTTTTGCCGAATCTGTCACGATTTTGCGGTCAAATTCGAATTTAACGCCGCGCTTTTCGGCCACTGCTTCGGCTTCCTGCAGCATAAGCGCATGGAATCTTTCACAGGTATCCACGGAAAGACTGCGCATGTCCACCGTAAACGTCGTTTCACCGGGAATAACGGAAATCGCCGCCGTTGGGGACGTTTTGAGCACGCCCACTGTAAAGACCAGATCCTCACCCTTGGCAAGCCACTCATCCCAGTGCTTATCCATGCGGTTGATCAGATCGGCCGTAGCCATCACGGCATCGTGACGATACTGCTTGTCGACGGCGCCCGAGTGGGCGGTTTGTCCGAGACAGGTCACCTTCTTGTGCCGCACGTTGCCGCGGATGCCCGTAACAATGCCGACGCGCTCGGTCTCCGAGCTATCGAGCGTCGGCCCCTGTTCAATATGCAATTCGACGAAAGCGGCAATCTTATCGAGCTCCACCAACGGACGCCCTGCCGTGATATCCGCGGGAACAAAACCGCAGGCCGAAATGCATTCCCCTAGTGTCGTGTCAAGCGTACGATGCTTCAAAGCCGTGTCGGCAAGCGTAAGCTTTCCGGTCAGAGCAAGCGATCCGACATAAGCTTTTCCGAAGAAGCTGGATTCTTCGCAACGCATCATCAGCACCATGAAATCGCGTTCCGGCTGGTAGCCGATGCGACGCATCCACCAGGCGACGGCCAAGGCCGCCGTGATCCCTGCAAGGCCGTCGTAGTTGCCGCCCTGCGGAACGCTGTCGGCGTGACTTCCCGCCACAAAAGCCGGCAGTTCGCGATTTTTGCCCGGCAGACACATCCACACATTGCCCGCAAGATCGGTATTGATTTCAAGCGCGAGCTCCTGACCGATCGTCTTGAGATACTCGAGCACTTCGGTTTCCGTCTTCGAGTATCCCTGTCGAGTCACACCCAAACCGTCCGCACTCATTTTGCGAACCGTGTCAAAGATGGAACGGCAGAATTTCACGCCGTCGCGCTGTAGATCACCGACCATACAAACATTTCCTTTCTTCGTTCGGCAATGCGGCTTGCATGCGGGCCTTTTCAAACACCGCAGGCAATCCAACATGATTACCACTTTATTATTATTCGAAATTTCCCCTATTTGTTGAAAAGATGGCTTAGATTTTTGACCTAGTGTCTAGTCAGCCGCATTCTGTCCATCTCCACAACCCCCATTTTGAGGTATTTTTGTGCTGCGGCAGAATAATTCCGCCGATCTGTTTTTGTCTGTGAGACTATCGTTTACAAGGAGCCTGCGGAAATGCTCAGCGCTTATCATGATCAATTGGTCGGCATCCGCCGTCAGCTGCACCAGAACCCCGAAGAAGGCTGGTCGGAATTCACGACGACGGCTTTTCTCGTCAACACGCTTCGCGGCTACGGCTACGAAGTACTCCTCGGCCGTAAGGTCGTCGACCCCGACGCCTGCCTCGGTCGTGAAGAATCCGTCGTCAAGGCGGGTATCGAACGAGCTCGTCGAAACGGCGTAAGCGAAGAACTGTTGGCCGAAATGCAGGAACTCACGGGCTGCGTCGCGGTGCTTGATACCGGCCGCCCCGGTCCTACGCTTGCCGTTCGCTTTGACATCGACTGCGTCCCGGTGACCGAATGCACGGACGAGACGCACATCCCTGCCAAAGAAGGCTTCATTTCCAAAAACCCCGGCTTTATGCACGCCTGCGGTCACGACGCTCACATGTCGATGGGGCTCGCGGTTGCACACTGGGTAATGGACAATAAGGACAAGCTCTCCGGCAAGATCAAGATTCTCTTCCAGCCCGCCGAAGAAGGTGTACGAGGCGCTGCCGGCATGGCAGCAAGCGGCATTCTCGACGACTGCGACTACTTCCTCGGCTCTCACGTTGCCATGAGCGCCAAGTCGGGCGAACTTGCCACAAATCTCTACGGGTATCTGTGCACCACCAAGTTCGACGTTACGTTCCACGGCAAGCCCGCTCACGCAGGTGCATGTCCTCAGGACGGTCGCAATGCGCTTGCCGCCGCAGCCAATGCCACCGTTCAGATGCTCGGGAGTTCACGTCACTCCGAAGGCATGACCCGCATCAATATCGGTCAACTCATCGCGGGCGAAGGCCGCAACGTCATCCCGAGCAAAGCCGTGATGAAGCTCGAAGTGCGAGGCGAAACAGGCGAAATCAACCAGTACATGGTCGATCAGGTCACCAACATCTGCAAGGGGGTGGCCATGAGCTTCGGCGTGACGTATGAAATGCGCAAGATGGGCGAAGCCGTCGATCTGACGGCCGATCAGGAACTTGTAGATATTCTCAACGCCGCCGGCCGCGCCACCGAAGGCGTCACTGTCGTCGACAAGGCTTTGAACTTCGGCGGCAGCGAAGACGCGACGATCCTGGCACGCCGCGTGCAGGCGCACGGCGGCAAAGCCGCCTTCTTCCTGTGGGGATCCGATCGTCCGTCCGGCCACCATACGGCCACGTTTGACATCAATGAAAAGGATCTCGATACGGCACTTGAAGTGTGGACGCACATCATTCCGTCGATTCTGAAGTAAAACTGCCTATTCTCGCCCCGTACCGAAGCGGGGCACGCGCAAGCCGCCGGTGTCCGACACAAAAGACCCGGCGGATTTTTGTGTCCTCGGAAATCAGATCATTCGTACGAAAATGAGGATGACGGGCAGCGCCACCAAAAGCGAAAGTGTCGAAATGCCGATAGCTTCCGAGCAGAATGCCTCATCGGCACCGTAATTTTTGGCAAGTACGCCGATAACCGATGAGACCGGCATGCACGACGACACGATGAAGACCTGCCGCACATCGCTTTCCATGCCGGCCCACCCTGTTGCAAAGTACATCACCAACGGGCGCAGTACAAAGCAGGAAAAAAGAATGAACCAAACCTCCCGCGGGATATGCTTGATTTTTTCGAAGCCAATGTGCTGAATCGTCATGCCGATGAAGACAAGAGCCAAAGGAGAGGTAACACGCCCCAGGTCGCGCGTAATCATCATCAGCGGTTCGGGCACAGGCAGCGCCAGCACCACAAAAATAACGCCGAGCAAAAAGCCCTGCAGCGGCGGCTGAAAGAACATCTTGATGCTGCGAACCGAAAAAAGCCTCGGCTGCGCGCGGCCTGCACGGTGCACGCCATCGAGTTGGACACCGTAAAGACCGATCGTCCAAATGAAAATCACGTTGGCAAAAAAGTAGACGAGCAAATAGCCGATTGCCTGCTCGCCGAACATAATCGAAATAACGGGAATGCCCAGAAATGTGACGGTAGCGCCCGTAAAACAGGCAATGAAGGCCCCCGCAATCTCCTTGTGCACCCAGCCCAACTTCACAATGACAACCGAAACCAACCAATTGAAGCCCACGGTGAGAAACGGCAACCCCGCCACCTGCAGCACATTCATCAGGTCTTCGTGCGTGAATTTGGACGTGACGTTATAAAAAAGAAACAGCGGCAGACAGAGATTGACAAGCCTCGCCATCAGCCTGCGGCTGTCATCGTTATACCAACCGCGCCGAGACGTTTCGAACCCGACGTAGGCAATCGAAAACAAAACGAGAACCGCTTCGGCCGAATGCAAAACCGCTTCAAGCATCGTGCACACCCAATCGACGGCCGAGTTTCCGCCGTCTTCCGTTTTTTCCTTGATATGCCTTGGAATTTAGCGCTCAAAGCAAGAAGTGAACTGCCCGGTCACCGATTTCCGCTCGATGTTTGACGAAAATCAGTGCCGTTCGGCCACCGCCGCAGCGATACTTGCTACATCCGCATATTCGAGTTCAACTCCGGTAGGCAGCCCCTTGGCCAAACGAGTCACCCTCACATCGGGAAAACGCTTGCGAACGGCCGCCGCAATCAGATGCGCCGTCACATCACCTTCGGGCGTATAGCTTGTGGCAAGAATCACCTCCCGAACCCGATCCTCTTCAATACGCCTGAAAAGCAATGCGAGTCCAAGCGTTTCCGGTGCTGTTCCCTCCAAAGGATTGACGCGACCCATCAACACAAAATAACCGCCGCGGTATGAAATGCTCGCTTCCACCGCCTTTTGGTCGGCCACGCTTTCCACTACGCAAAGCCGCGAATTGTCGCGCGAAGCATCGGCGCAAAAACTGCACAACGGTTGTGTCGTGAGCGTATGACACCGGGGGCAATGGTGTACAAGCCGCAGCGTTTCCTTAAGCGCATCGGACAATTCCTGCGCTTCACGACGACGAACAGTCAGCAGCTCGGCAACCAAACGTGACGCCGAACGAGGACCGAGCCCCGGCAGAGAGGAAAAAAGTTCTTCAAGTTGAGCAATGCGCTCATCGGGATGAATGCTGCTGTCGGCCATGGACGTTTTGCGAAAGAAAGCGGATCTTGAGTCATTTTCCTGCATTGTATCCATGCCGCAGACCTATAATCGGTTAAAAGGCTTTTGCCGGAGTTTTCGGAGACTGTCTATGCTTAGAAGGCCAATTCACCGCGGAGGCATCGTTTCAGCCGGCTACGACCCGCTCACCCGGTCCCTCGACATCGAATTCGATACCAAACGCGTGTTGCGTTATGAAGATGTCGGCAGCGAAGTTGCCGAGCGCTTTCTTTCTTCAGCTGAGCCCGTGAGCTATTACCACGATGTGATCGAGGAAGAGTACACGGCAAGCGAACTCTCCGCCAAAACCCTGCAGGACAAAGCCAAGCCCGTCAAAAAAGGAATCCCCGACGAGCTCAGAAAACTCTTCGGGGATTGATCGTCCTTTTCATTGCGCCGTAAGGTGCTTCGGCAGTCTCTTTACTTTTGCGCGGTGGGGCCGTCTAAGAATTCACGCTCGACGATTTCGTTCGCGCGGCGGACTTTTTCGCGATTGATCGCTTCACGCACCTCGATGTCGCTCTTTTTGGCGCGCAGATCAAGCCTCTTCATTTCAAGATCAATTTCGCGCTCTTCGTCTTGGTACTTCTCCTGCTTGGCCGCTTTACGGGCTGCTTCCTTGGCTCGAGCCTGAGCCGCAGCCTGCGCGCGAGCCCGTTCCTGCGCCTGAGCCCGAGCCTTTGCAGCCGCCTCCGCCTTCTCGGCCTGTCGCTCCGCATCCAGGCGAGCCTGAGCACGAGCACGCACGTCCTCGTAATTGCGGCGGACCGCCTCAATCTGCGCATCCACGGGATTGGTCGAATACTGTGCGGCCTGTCCAGGGTAATCGGGCGGAACAGAAGCACTCTGAGCCCATCCTGCAGCCGAAGCAATTGCCAGAGAAACTGCAATCAATACCTTTTTCATCTCAATCCTCCGACATCACTTCTGAGACGATCCGCATCCCCAGGGATTGTTCGGCTGAATGCGCGTTTCGTTGGGGGCAGGCGAAACCATGATCGCCGTGCCGGTCTTGAATTCGCAAAGGCGGCCGACCTGCGCGGAGTTAAAGATCTTGTCGTCGTAGCGGAACGTGATCTGCACGCCGTCGACGAAGTTCTGCGTACCGCCGCCAACACCCTTGCCGGCAAGGTTGCCGAGCGCAGCACCGCCGACCGTACCCGCAATGACGGCGTCGGGCGAATCACTCACCGATGCGCCGACGGCAGCGCCGGCCAAGGCACCCAGAATCATGCCCATCGTGGAGGTTTCGCTTCGTTCGGCACGGTTGTTGACGGCTATGCGAGCCGGCATCACGGCAATGATCTGCACAGTTTTGACTTCCTGAGCCTGGTTGACCATAGACGTCGAATACACATCGGAACGGTACGCGGTGCCGTCGTTGGCGCAGCCGGCAATCAAACAAGCGGAACAAAGAGCGCAGAGTGTGGCAATTTTCGTTTTCATCTTAAGTCTCTCTTGAACGCACCGACGAGCGGCCGTTGAAACAGCCCTGCGTGCGCTCCGTCAAAGTTCATTTCTATAAGACGACTTTACCTCGACCGGAACTTTTTTGGGCCATTCGAAGGTGAAAATTGAAGCAATTGCAGAGCGCAGCTACAACTCTTAACGTTTCCTAGCAAATACGGCGCATCTTGCTCAATGGAAAAACACCGAGGCCAAACCCAGGAAAATCAAAAAGCCGCCCGAGTCCGTCATGAAAGTCAGCAGCACCGAGCCGCCCATCGCAGGATCTTTACCCAGATATTTGAGCACCAACGGAACAGCAAGCCCCATGGCCGCACCGAGCACAATGTTTAGAAGCATCGCCAAGGCCATCACGGCGCCGAGCATCATTCCCTGAGCGCTGTCGTGGTACAAACCCCAGACGCACAAGCCGGCAATCATGCCCCAAACAAGGCCATTGAGGACTGCCACAAGCAGTTCCTTGCGCAGCAGTCGCCCGGTATTGGAATCCGTCACCTGTCCCATCGCCATGGACCGAACAAGCAGCGTAAGCGTCTGATTGCCCGAATTACCGGCCATACCGGCCACAACGGGCATCAAAGCGGCCAGCGCCACCACTTTGGCGATCGTACCGTCAAAAGCGCTGATCACGCGTGAAGCGAAAAAGGCCGTGCACAAATTAACGCCCAGCCATACCCAACGGCTCTTGGCCGAATCCCAGACACTGCCGAAAATATCCTGCTCTTCATCCAAACCGACGGCGGCATAGGCATCTTCGGCGCTTTCTTCACGAATCACGTCAACGACTTCGTTCACGGTGAGACGCCCGACCAAACGGCCGGCTTCATCAACCACCGGCGAACTCACCAAGTCGTATCGTTCGAACGCCTGCGCCGCATCGCTTGCGTCATCGAGCGGGTTGAGCGTCAGAATATCGGACTGCATGAGGGAAGCCACAGACTTCGAAGGCTCGTGCACCAAAATCTGCGCCACAGGCAAAGCGCCCAAAAATTTGCCCTGTCGATCAACGACAAACAGCTGATCGGTGTGATCCGGAAGCGAATCGAATCGGCGCAGGAACTTGAGAACGATCTCCAGAGAAACGTCCTGCCGAATCGAAATCATTTCAAAGTCCATGCGCGCACCCACACTCTCTTCGGGGTAACTCATGGCCGCGCGCAATTGTGCGCGCTCTTCGTGCGACAAGCCTTCCTGAACCTCGGCCACCACATCGGGCGGCAAGTCGTCGACCAAGTCGGCAATTTCGTCGGTATCGAGCCCCTCGACCGCGTCGACGAGCTCTTCGCGATCCATCGCTTCGATCAGGGTTTCGCGAACGCCCTCACTGACCTCCACGAGCACATCGCCCTCGTGCTCGTGCCGCACGAGATTCCAGACCGCGAGACGTTGCTCGGGCGGCAACGCCTCGAGAATATGGGCAATATCGGCAGGGTGAAGGTCGCTTAGAACTTCGGTGAGTTCAGATTGCGAAGTCGAGTCGAGCGCTGCGGCATCGGGTTCTTCTGGATCATTGCCGGAGACGCTGCCGCGTTCGGCCTGCTCTTCGAAAATCTGAGAAATGCGCTCGAGGGCGCGGTTGGCCATCTCCGGGTCGCGCGACAGGAGATCGTCGTCCGGCGTCAAGAGCTCTTCAATTTTGTCGTCGGGCTCTGTCACTGCTTGTCTCCTTGCGGATGCTACGTAAGATGGTTTAGGGAAATTTTCGAAAGGCGAGCCTTTTGAAAGCGAATTTCAGACCGTCGCGCTTCAGTGATATGGGCTTTGCAGATCCGTACGGTCGGGCGGAGACTGCATCTTCAAAAAAAAGCTTACGGGCGGCATTGTACGCCGAGAAATCGTCTTACCACCGTTCTTATTCGACAAAATCCGACAACTTGCCCGCGCCGAAAGAAGGCGGACTCCGAAACGATCGAAGTCCGCCGCTCAAGCAAAGGTCGGAAGCAAAAACCGCTACAGAGCTACGGAAGCGCACAACGCAGCACGCACCTTGTCGTAGACGGGCTTCACGTCGGGCATACGGCCCGTCCAGATGGCAAAGCTTTCAGCCGCCTGCGCCACCAGCATGCCGAGGCCGTCTTCAACACGCACGGCGCCGGATTCGTGTGCCAGACGCATGAAAGCCGTCGGCACGGCCGAATAGGTGAGATCAACCGCAAGCGAACATTCCGAAAAGATGCCGCTCGGAACAGCAGGAGCCGCACCGGAGAAAGCCGCACTGGTCGCATTGACAACAATATCGAACTTTTCGCCGATCAAATCGACGAAGCTGCCCGATGCGCAGCCGAGCGCCTCACCGGCCGATCGCGCCGTTTCGGGAGTGCGATTGGCCAGATAGATGCGAGCGCACCCTTCTTCCTGCAGCGCCGTCACCAAACCGCGACCGGCACCTCCCGCCCCCAGGATCAACACACGAGCGCCGGTCAGCGATGCACCGCAACGCTGAGTGACGTCCGAAACGAAGCCCTTGCCATCGGTTGTGTCACCGAGTACGCGCGAGCCGTCGAAGATCAGCGTATTGACGGCTTCGCACTTGCGTGCGCGCGGCGTCACTTCGTCACAGTACTGATATGCATCCATCTTGAAGGGGTGCGTCACGTTGGCGCCCTTGGGCGACTCTTCGCGACGCAGCACAGCCATACCTTCGATGAAGCCGCCGGGTTCGAAATCGCGCGTCTCGTAGCTTAAATCGAGCTCGAACTGCTGAGCAAACAGCTTGTGGATGTCGGGCGAAAGCGAATGCTTAACCGGATGACCAATGACGAAATACTTATCCATACGCCCTCCCGAAAGTTACCGGATTCATCTGTGCTTCCGAAAGCGGAAGACTCAGTTTCATTGTAACCTGCAGGCCGAGCGCAGCAACGTCCACGGCTGCTTGTTTTAGCTTTGCAAGCCTAGATTGCTCAAGCTTCGGAAACCGAAGCGCCAGAATCGGTTTGATCCTGCGGCTTGGGGTCGCCGGGGCCGGCCGCCTCTTTCTCGACCTGAGTCGAATCTTGCTCGTCTTCAACCTCATCTTCGAGATCGTCTTCAAGCACCTCTTCATCGGTCTCGTCGAGAACAGCAATGAGCTTGCCCTCAAAAAGAACGTCAATGTAGTCAAAACCCAGAATACCGAGGATGACCTTGCGTCCGCGTTCGAGCTCGGGCAAGCCCGGTATGCGCTGCACAAGCGGCAGTCCTTCGACACGCACCAGATCGTTTTTAACAACCACGGCTTCGATTTCTTTGAGCCCCTCCTGTTCGATCCACTTAAGAGACCAGAAACGCTCCATCTTGCGTTGGAATTCGCCATACGTCTCGTAGACCGCCTCGAACTGGCTCACAATCGTATAGAAATCCGAATCGTTGCCCATGTAGGCGGGAGACGTTCCGGCCGCCGCGCTGATGATCTGGCGCTGATTGACAAGGTCCACATAGCGGCGCAAAGGAGATGTCGACCACGCGTAGCGCAGTACGCCGAGACCGTCGTGCGGTCCGGGACTGGTGCTCATGCGCACGCGGCCCATGCGCTGGCTGCGGTAGATGCCGGCGGTTTTGCACTCTTCAAGCCACAAACCCCAGGTGCTGTTGGCAAAAATCATGAGCTCGGCAACGATCAGATCGAGCGGTTCGCCCCGGGCTCGCCCCTTACGAACGATCCGCAGATTTTCACCTTCACCCTCAAGCTCCAGATACCAATCGATGCGTCCTGTCGGTTCGGGCCGCCCGCGGCGTTCCTCGCGCTCGGCAAGCCGTGCTTTGGCAAAGCGCCACAAATAAGCCATCTGCTCGGCGCACGGCAGCGAAAGCGTGCCGTCGGAAAGTGCCTGCGGCGTCACCTCTTCATGAATCAGGTCGTAGCGGAGATTGTGGCGGACCGCAATTTTTTCCACTCGCGTCTCGGTGCTGTGCACCGCCATCGTTTCATCGTCCACCGTGACGTACAGCGACACGCAAGGCACGCACTTTCCTTCATCGAGACTGGCGCGTTCGATCCAGCTTTCGGGCAGCATGGTCGTCTTCATGCCGGGCGCATAGACGGTCGACATTCTGGCGCGTGCCGCTTCATCGGCGTCGCTGCCTCGCGGCATCATCAGAGCGGGAGCGGCAATGTGAATGCCGATTCGGCTTCGACCGGCCTCAAGATGAGTGACGCTTGCTGCATCATCGATTTCCGTCGTCGAGGAGTCGTCGATCGAGAAAGCCTCCACCTGCGCTTCGGGCAGATTTGACGGATAGTCCGGCACGACGCAAGCTGCCTGTGCAAAACCCTTTCCCTTGGGAAAATTCGTTCGGTAAAAGCTTTCCACGTGCCAGGTAAACGCATCTTTAATGGCACCGAGCTTCATCATCAGGCGCAACGGACTCAAGCGAGCCTCGCTCGAAGCATCGTTCATTGCCTTCCATTCGGTGCTGTTCTTGTCGGGCTTGATCAGCAGGTCGTAGACGCGATCCGCGATCTCGGACGGCAGCTCGCCGGCCGTCATCTGCGCGGCAAGATCTTTCCGACGCTCTTCTTCACGCTTTTTGCGCTCAACAGCCTGCAGCGCTCGCTGCAGAATATCCTCGGGTGCCTTTTTGAAATTACCGCGGCCTTTACGGTAGAAGTACACAGGATTGGCGTGCAGCGCCATCAGTGTTGCGGCCCGTTCGACAGCCGTAAGATTCGAAAAGTAGTCGGCTGCTATCGCCTCGTAGCCGAATTCCCCATCGGGAGCTACCTCCCAGAGAAACATGGGATCCATTTCGGCAGCCGCGGCCTGCGCCTGCGTCAAAAGTGTCGAAGCCGACGGCGAATCGAATTCGAAAAAGACGTGGTTGGCCTTAACCTTGCATCGGCGTCCTGTCGTGAGCTCAACCTGGTAATTGGCCGCGTCCTTTTTCAGAACGGTTCCGGCCTTGAAGTCCCCGGTTTCCTCAAAAAGCAAATACATCTGATTGTCTTTCCAAAATTCGGCCTACTCGGTTTCAGGCCCAAGAAGAAAATCGCGCACCCCTTCGGCGTATTCATCAAAGCAGGAAATGCGATGATCGGAACCCTCGATCACAATGCTCTGTACATCGGGAAAACGCTTTACGGCCTGCTGCCAGTCAAGCACTTCGTCGCCCGTACACAAAATCATGAGCGTGCGCGAAGGATCGGCAAGCGGCAACGAGTCAAGCGCTCGCAGCTGGTCGGCGTATTCGGGAGTCACGCGCACGATCCGATCGCCCGTAAAGGATTTGTATTCGCCGTTGTAATCTTTGACGATATTCCACGGCTCAACCGCCGGATTCAAAAGCGCGGCGCGAATGCCTGTGCGCGAAGCAAGCCACGCAGCGTAAAAGCCGCCGAGGCTTGCGCCTGCTACGGCAACATCACCTACTGCGGCCGCCGCTTCATATTCGGACCAAATTAGGCCTGCAGCATCCCGAGGCGACATATTGAGGTCGGGCGCAACATATCGAGCTCCTCGGGCCTCGCAAAGATCTCGCAAGAGACAAGCCTTCTTGGAGCCCGGCCCCGAGAGGAACCCGTGCAGATACAAAACGGTCTTAATCAACGCGCACCGTCCTTTCGCGTGAGCTGCTTGAGAATTTTGCCGCAAATGCCGCCGAAGCTGCCGTTGCTCATGCACAAGACCGTATCGCCCGAACGTGCTTCATTGGCCACTCGTTCGGCAAGCGCATCAATCTCGCCCGCAAACGTGCTTGCTTTACCGCCCAAGGGCAGCAAAGCTCCTGCCGGGTCCCAATTTACGCCCGCCCCCTTGTAGCAAAAGACGCGGTCTGCCCCTTTCAGGCTATCTGCCAAACGGTCCTTCATGGTGCCGAGCTTCATCGTATTGCTGCGAGGCTCAAACACGGCAAGAATGCGGCCGTTTGCACCGATTTTGCTTCTCAGGGCTGCAATCGTCGCTTCGATGGCGCTCGGATGGTGCGCAAAATCGTCGATTACCGTTACGCCCGCTTCAACGCCCTTGACTTCCAAACGTCGCGCCACGCCCGCAAAGGTCTTCATCGCCTCAATAGCCTTGCCGGGGTCGACTCCGACGTCGTTGGCCGCTGCGATGGCAGCCAACGCGTTGCTGGCGTTGTGTGCGCCCGCTGCCGGCATTTCCGATAAAGACCCCAAAACGGTCGCACCCAGACGCACCGTACGGTCTTCGCCTACATTCCAGCCGCTAGCCGAATTGAAGTGTTCCACACGACTCCAACAGCCCATTGCCAACGCTCGCTTCAACGCATCGCTTTGAGCATTGGCCACGACCAAACCTGTGCGTGGGATCGTTCTCACCAAATGGTGAAACTGCTTTTCAATGGCCGCCAGATTCTCAAAGATGTCGGCGTGATCGTACTCGAGATTGTTGAGCACGGCCGTCATCGGTCGATAGTGCACGAATTTGCTGCGCTTATCGAAAAAAGCCGTGTCGTATTCATCGGCTTCGATCACGAAGTACTTTGACTCGCCCAGCCCAGCCGAAGCATGCGTTTCAAAAGGAACGCCGCCGATAAGCCAACCGGGCTTGAGTCCGGCCGACGACAGAATATGCAGCAGCATCGAACTGGTGGTGGTCTTTCCGTGCGTACCGGCCACGGCCAGCACATGTCGATCCCGCAAAACGTTTTCGCTCAGCCACTGAGGACCCGACGTGTACGGAAGCCGTCGGTCGAGAATTTCCTCAAGAAGCGGATTGCCGCGGCCGATGGCGTTTCCGATTACCCACAAGTCGGGCGCAATCGAAACATCTTGGGCGTTGTAGCCTTGAGTGACGTTTATGCCGGCATCCCTTAGCTGATCGCTCATCGGAGGATAAACATTGGCATCGCTGCCGGTAACCTTGTGGCCTGCCGCGGCCGCCAGGCGTGCAACTCCGCCCATGAAGGTGCCGCAGATGCCGAGAATATGGATGTGCATGAAAGCTGAAGCCTTTCCCAGAAAAACACCGCTGCCCGAAGCGGCACGGTACAAGCAACTGCTTCGGATTCTAAAGACTTGGGGCCTATTTGGCTCACCGGCATAAGCGCTTTGTCGACTGCTCGGCAAACGACATGTCGCACATCGAGCCGCTTCGCGTAAAATCGATCGGCTTTCGTTTGGTGCGCAAGTCGTATCCGATTTTGTTTTCTTTGCGTCTTCGAACTGATCTATGACCAAGGCTATTGTTACCCGTTGCCCCTACTGCGGCGCGGTTTGGCGACTCCCCGACAGGGATACCGCGGAACGCGGCCCCGTCCGCTGCTCGGAATGTCGGCACAGCTTTGACGCCACCTGCAATCTGCTTGCGGTCCCCGAAGATCGCTTCCCCGGCATGCCGGCCGCTCCGGTGTTTACGCAACCGTCGCCTGAAATTTCAGCCCCGATTCAAAACTCCGATTTACGCCCTGACCCGTCCGCAATTCAGACATCCGATACGGCCTCGAAAGAGGACCTCGGGGTTGCCTCCGTCTCTGTCTCGCCCCTTCCGGAGAATGAAAACAACCTCTCCGAAACATCTGCAGAATCCAATTTTGTGACCGATTGTTCACAAAAAAACAATGTAACTGCAGCTCCTACAATCGAACCTCGCGATAGCCAGAGCGAAATCGGTTCACAAAGCAAGGCCGCTGCCGATCAGAAGCCTATCGAAAGCGAGCAGCTTCAGCGGCTTCATGAGATGACCCCCGGGCACGAACTTGAAGCGAGCCGCCCCAATCCATCTCTTTCCCGCATCATTCCGGCGAAAAGCAAACCCATGGCCGATCGGGCGCGCAAAATTCGCGTCGCCGAAACCTTCACCGATCCCGTCCGCATGCCGAAGCAGCGCCAGGGAGGTGCTTTTGCAAGCGTATTTACCGCCTTTATTCTGTTGTTGATTCTTGCTGCCACGCTCGCAGTTATTTTTAATCAGAAGATCATCAACGCATTTCCTCAGACAAAACCGCTATTTCACCAGGTTTGCGGCAAGATTCCCTGCCCGGGGTTTTATCTGTCCGACATTTCGGCTTTTGTCGTCAGCAAAACAAATCTGCGTGCAGTCGACGAATCGGGCAATTACCAGCTTGAGATCACACTCATCAACGGTTCGGACATGCCCCAGGCTATTCCTGCGCTTGACATCGAACTCGTCGATGACGCCGATACAACGCTTATGCACAAGACGCTCATGCCGGCCGAATACCTGAGCAACCCGCCTCCGGCCAGCATCGCCGCAGACCGATCGATTACGGTCCGCTTCAGTATGCAGACCAATGTCACTCCGGCTCGCTGCATCGTCACTCCCGTCTACCCGAAATAGTCGTCCCATGGAAGCGTTCACGCAACAGCAACGCCTGCGTGAAGAGTTGGCGCAGAAAATTGCTGCTTACATAGTTGACTCAGGCCTATCCTGGCCCGCCGCCCGAGAGCGTGCCGCGGCTGATTTTGGGCTCGGACGTCGAGCGGGAGCCAACGCGCTGCCGTCTTCGGACGAAATCGAGACGGCCGTACGCGCGCATTACGCTCTTTTTGCTCCCGAAGAACATGCCGAAACGCTTGCTTCCAAGCGCCGTTTGGCTCTGCATGTTCTCGGCCTACTCAAGCTGTTCGACGCGTATCTCGTCGGCGCGGTCTTAAACGGCGCCGCAACCGAAGACTCCCCCGTCTGCATCGAGGTGTTCACGGACGATGTCAAAGCAGTCCTTGCTGTATTGATGGACGCACAGCTTGATGTAGAAGCACTCGATCCTCTGTCGAGCGCTTTTTCTCGAGCCGTTGAATCCTCGGGCTTTGTAATCCCTTGGGAAAACACTTGGCAAGCGATCCGAATTGACGTTCTTGCCCCGCACAGCTCCCGCAGCAATCCGGCTCGCAGGGAACCCGACGCTTATCAGGCTTCGTGGGAGGCACAAGGCCGCATCAGCGCCGAAAACCTTCGGAAAGTCCTGCAAATTCGCTCAATTTCGTAACAAAAGATCATCCTTCGGGATGATTTATCGGATCTTTGATCCTTTTCTTCTTACAATGCACTTCTATGTAAGGCGAAAAAGATCGCCCAAGATGAATTCAAAGTAGTAGGAATTAACCGCAATTGGTCGCATAATCCTCAAACAAGCCCGCAACAGCGGCTTTCAGCGGCCCAGCTCACACAGCACGGCGCGTTGCCTGCACTTTTATTGTTGTTTCAATCCAGAGCGTTACCATGGATCTTCGCAAACTTAAGACACTGATTGACCTCGTCAGCGAAAGCGGCGTTGCCGAACTTGAAATCACCGAAGGCGACGACCGCGTCAAGATCGTCAACCGAACCGGCGCCGCCCCCGTAACCGTTGCCGCGCCCGCCGTAATGCCTGCTCCGATTCCCGCCAGCGCCCCCGCTGCAGCTCCCGTCCAGGAAGCCGCGCCCGCTCCTGCCGCGGCGCCGGAAGAAACCCGCACCGTCAATTCTCCGATGGTCGGCACGTTCTATCGTGCACCGAGTCCCGGAGCCAAACCCTTTGTCGATGTCGGCCAAAAGGTGAAGGCCGGAGACACGGTCTGCATCATCGAAGCCATGAAGCTGCTCAACGAAATCGAAACCGAATACGACGGCGTCATCAAGGAAATCCTCGTCGAAAACGGTCAGCCGGTTGAATTCGGCCAGCCGCTCTTTGTGATTGCCTGATTTCCTCTTTTTCTGACGCCAAAATCATGTTCGGAAAAATTCTTATCGCAAACCGCGGGGAAATTGCCCTGCGCATTCAGCGAGCCTGCCGCGCCATGGGCATCAAGACGGTGGTCGTGCACTCCACGGCCGACGCCGATGCCATGTACGTGCGCCTAGCCGACGAAAGCGTCTGCATCGGGCCCGCGCAGTCCGCTCAAAGCTATCTCAATATTCCGGCCATTATTTCGGCCGCGGAGGTTACCGACGCCGAAGCCATTCATCCCGGCTACGGTTTTCTGTCGGAAAACGCCGACTTTGCAGACCGAGTCGAAAAAAGCGGCTTTGCCTTCATCGGCCCGCGCGGCGACACGATTCGCCTGATGGGCGACAAAGTCAACGCCAAAAAGGCCATGATGGAAGCCGGCGTGCCGTGCGTGCCCGGCAGTGACGGCGCGCTTCCCGACGATCCCAAGGAAATTCTGCGGATTGCGCGTGAAGTCGGCTACCCCGTGCTCATCAAGGCAAGCGCGGGCGGCGGCGGTCGCGGCATGCGCGTGGTACGCACCGAAGCCGCGCTTCTGACCTCGGTCAACATGACCAAAACCGAAGCCAACGCAGCCTTCGGCTCCGATAAGGTCTATTTGGAAAAGTTCCTTGAAAATCCGCGTCACATCGAAATTCAGGTTCTCTCGGACAATTTCCAGAACGCCATTTATCTAGGCGAACGCGACTGCTCCATGCAGCGCCGCAACCAGAAGGTGGTAGAAGAATCTCCCGCACCGGGCATCCCGCGCAAGCTCATCGAAAAACTCGGCGCTCGCTGCACGGAAGCCTGCCGACGCATCGGTTACCGCGGCGCCGGCACATTTGAATTCCTCTACGAGAACGGCGAGTTCTACTTCATCGAAATGAACACCCGCGTGCAGGTCGAACACCCCGTCACCGAATTTGTGACCGGCGTCGACATCATCGCCGAACAAATTCGCATCGCGGCCGGCGAACGTCTGCGCTTTAAGCAGCGCGACATCGTGCTCAAGGGAGCCGCCGTCGAATGCCGCATCAATGCCGAAGACGGATTCACTTTCCGTCCTTCTCCGGGCAAGGTCACCCGTTGGCACATGCCGGGAGGGCCGGGCATCCGCCTCGACAGTCATGTCTACGCGGGTTATACCGTTCCGCCTTATTACGACAGCATGATCGGCAAACTGATCGCTTACGGCGAAACGCGCGAAGAAGCGTTGGCGCGCATGCGCGTTGCGCTTTCTGAAACACTCGTCGAAGGCATCAACACCAATATCGACCTGCACCGCCTGATCATGAGCGACAGCCGCTTCAATCAGGGCGGCACCAGCATTCACTACCTCGAAGGCCGCATGGCCGAGTGGGCAGCAATGCACAAGGACGGCAACAATGCTGCGTGAGATCAAATACCTTTGCACGGAGCGCTCCGCCGAAGACTTCGGCGACCTGATGATGGATGCGGGCGCCATGAGCGTTTCGATCGAAGATGCCGATCTCGGCAGTCCCGACGAAAAGCCCTTGTACGGTGAACCCGGCACAGAACCGGATACGTTTGCCTGGAACCGCTCCATCGTATCGGTCCTGGCCGATGAAGCTTTTGATGCCGTAGGAGCTGCGGCCATCGCCGCCAAGGCGCTCGGCATTGAAGTTCCTGCCGTTCAATCCGACACTTCGGTGCCCGATGAGGACTGGGTGCGCATCACACAGGCCCAATTCTCACCCGTTAAGGTGAGCGATCGGTTGTGGATCGTGCCGAGCTGGCACGAACCGCCTTCGAGCGAAGCCATCAACATTCGGCTCGACCCGGGCGTTGCCTTCGGCACCGGCTCGCATCCGACGACGCATCTATGCCTGCAGTGGCTTGACACCCACGTCCGTAACGATGACCGTGTGCTCGACTACGGCTGCGGCACGGGCATTCTTGCCATTGCAGCGGCTAAGCTCGGCGCCGCGAGCGTCATCGGAACGGATATCGATCCTCAAGCCGTTGAAAGCGCCGGCTTGAATGCCGAACACAACGAAGTGGCGGCAAAGTTCGTGCTGCCGGGCGATTTGCCCGCCGACCGTTACTCCCTTGTCGTGGCAAACATTTTGTCCAATCCTCTCAAGCTGCTTGCTCCGGCGCTTCTCGGACGCGTTGCTCCGGGCGGCCGCCTCGTTCTCTCGGGTGTGCTGACACGTCAAGCCGAAGAGGTCATTGAGGTCTACCGCCAGACGGATCCTGCCGTCGAACTTTCCGTCTGGCGTGAAGAGGAAGGTTGGGTCTGCATCGCAGGCATACGTCGATAAACCATCGGACACAACACTCGCAGCGCCGCCGTCTTCGGACTGCGGCGCTTTTTTTTCAGCGTTTGCCACCGAAACACATCCGCTTCCCGATCCTGCGGCCCTTGCTAGAATTTCAGGACTGCTTGAAGAAATGCCGAGCGAAACTGTCGGCATTCTTTTTTACCGATTACTTGAAATCATGCGAGGTTCATCATGCGCATCATGATCAGCGGCTCGATCGCCTATGACAACATCCTTTCCTACAACGGACGCTTCAGCGATCACCTCGTCCGGGAAAGCCTCGATCACATCAACCTGACGTTCGTAACCGAATCGATGACGCGCAACTACGGCGGATGCGCCGCCAACATTGCTTATGCGCTCAAGCTGCTCGGGGGCGACCCCGTCGTGACCGGTGCTGTCGGCACCGACGGCAGCGACTACCTCTACCGATTCGAAGAACTCGGAATTGAAACTTCGGTCGCCAAGTTCAACGACGTCTTCACCGCGCAGTGCTTCGTGACGACCGACACGACCGGTTCGCAGCTTGCGACGTTCAACCCCGGCGCTATGTCCCGCGCCCATGAAGCTGAATTCCCCGCCGGCGACATCGGCATGGCACTCGTGGCTCCCGACGGAAAGGAAGCCGTGATCGCACGCATGAACGAATGCTTCTCGCGCAATATTCCCGTCGTGTTCGACATCGGTCAAGCCGTCTCGATTCTTTCGGGAGACGAAATTCGCGAACTCATCAGCAAGACAACGTACCTGGCAGCATCGGCCTATGAGCTCGAGCTCATCAAGCGCGCCACGCTTTTGACGACCGATGAAATCGCCGAACTTGTCAAAGCCCTCATCGTCACCTACGGAGAGAAGGGATCCACCGTGTGGACGGATGGCAAAGAAATCCATGTTCCGGCCTGCCCTGTTGCCAACGCTGTGGATCCGGTCGGCGCAGGCGACGCATACCGCGGAGGCCTGCTCTACGGTCTCTCCAACGGCTGGAGCTGGGAACAGACGCTGCGGCTGGCTTCAGTCATGGGTTCCTTCAAGGTCGAACGCACCGGCGCACAAAACTACAATCCGACAAAGGACCAGATCGCTGCACGCTACAAGGCTGCCTACGGCGAAGACATGCCTGCGCTTTAAGGCACAAAAAAAGTGGCCGGGTTCGGAGCCGCCCATAATAGCTCCGTCCCCGGCCGGCACCCGTGCTCAAACAGGTGTTCGGTACGAAAAGCGTCTGCGTCTTATCAGGTCAGACGCTTTTTCTGCATCTTGTCGCGAATCAAAATGGCGACAAGATTCATGGCAAATACAAGAACAACCAACAGCAGTCCCGTTCCGTACTGCATCGGTCTCGTTTTTTCGATTTCGGTCCCGGCGGTAGCCAGCACATACATGTGGTACGGCAGCGCCATCACCGAGCTCCACACGCTCTCCGGAAGCTTCGGCGTATAGAACACAGCGGCGGTAAACATCACGGCACTCGTTTCGCCGGCCGCGCGGGCCACGGCCAGGATGGCGCCGGTCAGAATGCCGGGCAGTGCCGACGGAATCACAATGCGGCCGATCGTCTGGCTCTTGGTAGCGCCCAGTGCCAGGCTGGCGTCGCGCCAGGCGCGAGGCACCTGCTTCAAGGCTTCTTCAGTGGTGTTGATGATCACCGGCAGAGTCAAAACAGCAAGCGTCAGAATGCCCGAAAGCAGACTCACGTTAAAGCCTAGTGCGGTCACAAAGAACGCCAAGCCGAACAAACCGAAAACGATCGAGGGAACGCCTGCGAGATTGGCAACCGACAAACGCACAATGTCGACCACCGGTCCCTGTTTGCCGTATTCGTTGAGCCACACGGCACAGGCCACGCCGAACGGAAGCGCAATCGCAATGGCGCCCGCAGCCAAAAGGAAGGTGCCGACCAGGCAGGGGAAGACGCCGCCCGAAGTCATCATGTCTCGAGGCGAGTCGAAAACAAAATCCCAGCCCAGAGCGCCAATGCCGTTGACAAAAAGAAAGACGCAGGCAATGACAAGAGCTGCACAGTTGATGAATGCGGCCGTACGCAGTGTCAAGAACGACATGACCTGAGCGGCTGCGCGGCGCGAGCGCGTTTTTTCTCGCGCTTCGGTGCAAATGCTTTTCTGTTGATTCATGTTCGTCACTCCTCTTACACGGCAGGCGTCTTGTACTTCTGCGCCAAGCGGAAGGCGATAGCGTTGAAGATGAAGGTCATCACGAACAGAGCGATGCCGGTGGCAAACAACGCGTGGTAGTGGGGGCTTCCGAAGGGAGCTTCGGCCATTTCGGCCGCAATCGAAGCAGGCATCGGACGAATCGGATCAAAAATCGACTCGGGAACAATCGCAGCGCCGCCGGCGACCATCAACACGACCATGGTCTCGCCCAAAGCACGCGACATGCCGAGCATCACGGCAGTGCCCACACCGGAAAGCGCGTACGGGAAGGTAACGTTCTTGAGCGTTTCCCAAGGCGTTGCGCCAAGCGCAAGCGAGGCGTCCTTAAGAGAACGCGGAACCGCATGCAGCGCATCCTCGGCAATCGAGCAAATGGTCGGAACGGCCATGAAGGCGAGCATCAGAGCAGCATTAAAAAGATTCAAGCCCGTAGCAATACCGAGCGAATTCTGCAGCCACGGCGCAACGAGCACCATGCCGATAAAACCGATCACAACCGAAGGCAACGCAGCCAGAAGCTCAATGAAGGGCTTGACGATGCGGCGCGTCGTATTGGAAGCCACTTCCGACAAATATGCCGCCGTCATCAGGCCGAGCGGGACCGCAAAAAGGCTGGCTAAGAAAGTTACGGCAACGGAGCCGGCAATGAGCGAGCCGATTTCGAAGTCGGGCTGGTCGCCCACCGGATACCAATCGGTGCCGAAGACGAAGTCGAGAAAGCCGGTGCTGGCAAATACCGGAAGACCTTCTCGGAATAAATAGAAAACAATGCCTGCGAGCACGGCAAGCGACAGAAAAGCAAGCACGGAAAGCATGCCTTCCACCGCTTTTTCTCTCAAGTCAAAACGCATATGGGCCTCATTGGAGAAGCCGGCGCCGAACGCTCGGCAGCTCTAGGTGAGCCGCTGCCGGGCGTTCGTTCAAGCCGGCTGATCGAATTTCGACGGAGAATTACTTCAGGGGTACAAAGCCGGTTTCCTGAACGATCTTCTGGCCGTCAGCCGAGATCACAAAGTCGGTGAAGGCCTTGGCGTCACCGGCGGGAGCACCGTTCGTGAAGAAGTACAGTTCACGGGAAAGCGGCCATTCCTTGCTCTTGGCGGTTTCAGCCGTAGCCTTCTTGCCGCCGAGCGTCAGGGGCTTGGTCTGCTTGTCGACGTAACCGATGCCGATGTAGCCGATCGCGTTCACGTTCTTAGCCACAGTCTGAACAACGGTGCCGTTGGAGGTCTGCAGCAGAGCGCGCGGAGACACGCGAGCGCCCTTCATGACGAGGGATTCCCAGGTTTCGAACGTACCCGAGCTCGAGTCACGGCTCACAATCACAATCGGAGCATCCTTGCCGCCGATTTCCTTCCAGTTCTTGATCTTGCCTTCAAAAACGGCCTTGAGCTGATCCTGCGTGAGATCCTTCACCGCATTGGCGTTGTTGACGATCGGCACAATGGCGTCAACGGCAACAGCCGTACGGACGGGGTTGACGCCGCGTTCCTTGGCGAGCTTCACTTCGCTGCCCTTGATGTCGCGCGAGCTCATGGCGATATTGGTAAGACCGTCAATCAAAGCCTTGATGCCGTTGCCCGAGCCGCCGCCCGACAGAGCGATATGCACGTTGGGGTTGGTCTTGGCGAATGCTTCGGTCGCCTTCTGAACAACCGGAAGAACCGTGGTCGAACCGTTGATGACCAGATCGCCGGCAAACGACGTGGCAGCAGCTGCAACCATGGCGGCGGTAAGGCAAAGCTTCTTGAACATTTCGATTTTTTCCTTCATTGCAATTCAATGAGCGAAGGTCGCCGTATCAACTGATTTCCTGTTAGCGCCCCAGCGTAAACGGAACTACGACCTTCAAAAATTTTTATTTCGGCGCTTTTCAGGACGCAATGTTGGAGTCGATTTGTGACAAAAAAACGAAGCTTTTATGACCGATTGATGACAAACGATGTTTCCGGCCCTTGTCACGGATTTGTCATCAAACGCACATCAATCGGTCACGTTGACTTCCTAGCATCCGCCCATCAGCGCGGAGCTCTGCAACGCGCACACTGCTGCGTCAACCGCAGCGCTTAACTTCGATTCAAGCCCATAGTCACTAAACAAAATGAACGTTTCCGAACCTACAAACGAAGTCAAAATCCGTGCCGAACACGTCGATTTCAGCTACGAAAAAACGCAGACTCTCTTTGACATCAATCTGGAATTCCGCAACCATGAAGTCACCGCTTTGATCGGTCCCTCGGGCTGCGGCAAGTCGACATTCCTGCGCACGCTCTCGCGCATGAACGAACTCATCTGCGACACGACCCTCAAGGGAAAGATTCTGCTTGACGGCGAAGACATTTATGCGCCGAACTATGACGTCGTTCAGCTGCGTCAACGCGTGGGCATGGTTTTCCAGAAACCCACGCCTTTCCCCAAGTCGATCTTTGAAAACGTCGCCTACGGTCTTCGCGTTGCCGGCATCTCCAACCGCTCGATTCTTTCCGAGAAGGTGGAAGAAAGCCTTCGCCGCGCTGCTTTGTGGGAAGAAGTCAAGGATCGCTTGAACGAAAACGCCTTGGGCCTTTCGGGCGGTCAGCAGCAGCGTCTTTGCATTGCCCGTGCCCTCGCCGTGGAGCCTGAAGTTCTGCTTATGGACGAACCCTGCAGCGCACTCGACCCGATTGCAACGCAACGCGTTGAAGAAAGCATCCTTGAGCTCAAGCAGTCGCTTTGCATCGTCATCGTGACGCACAATATGCAGCAGGCGGCACGAGTTTCGGATAAAACCGCTTTCTTCTTCATGGGCAAGCTCATCGAATTCGACGACACGGATACGATCTTTAACAACGCTGCCAACGCTCGCACCCGCGACTACGTCAACGGCCGTTTCGGCTAGTCTCTCGTTCGAACCAAAATCCCAGTCTCGAATGCAAAGAAGCGGCTCCGTCAGGGCCGCTTCTTCGTTTGCTCAGAATTTTCAATCAAGCCGTCTGCAACGCAGCCGATGGTTCGCTCTTAGGCATTGCCGCAGGCGTTTCTGCAACAGCATTCTTAATTGTCACATCGAGCTTGTCGTACGGAATCTCGATGCCGGCATCCGAATACGCCTTAAGCACAGCGCGGAAGATGTTGCTCTTTAATACCACCGTACCTTCTCGAGCATCATCAATCCAGAACGCCGCACGCAGATTTATGCCGCTTGCGGCAAACTCCGTCACGGCAAACCACGGCTTGTGATTGCCATCCTTCAAGACGCGCGGCTGCGCCATCACACATTCGGACAGAATCCTCAAAGCATCATCCACATTGCTTTCGTAGGCACAGGACACATCGAGCTTCACGAGAGAAGCCGAATCCGTGTGGGAGTAGCTCTTGACGCTGCCCGTCACAAAATTTTCATTGGGCACAATCATTTCTTCGCCCGACGTATTGCGCAAAACCGAGTAACGGGTATTGATCTGGGTAATGATGCCGACAAAACCGCCCACGTCGACCATGTCTCCGATCTTTACGGATTTGTCGCACAAAATAATGAAACCGGAGATGTAGTTGGAGGCGATTTTCTGCATGCCGAAGCCGATGCCTACGCCGACAGCGCCGCCGAAGACCGAAAGGACCGTGAGATTGATACCTGCACTCGATAAGCCGATCAGAACGCCCACAACCAAAAAGCCCACCCTGCACAACCGAGCAAACACAACGCGCGTATTCATCTCCAAATCGCGCATGTTCATGATGGCATTTTCACAAATGCCCGAAATACGGGATGCAATTCCGAGCGCCAAAAACAGAGTGATAACGCCGACAATCAGCGCCCAAAGCGTCAATTTTTCGGATCCGATCGGCAACTGGCAGTTTTTCATCCATTCCGTAATTACCGGCAGTACATCGAGAATCTGCAAAACGGTAAGCACCCAGAAGGCGATGCGCACGACTCGGCGAACCCCCGGTCCGAACATCTTGTTGCCGAGAATCGCACTCAAAAACTGCATCAACACCAGCAAGATGGCCCATGCGTAGAAAATCTGGTAGGCAATGCGGACAAAGACCAGTTCGCTGCGATCCTGCACCAGCCCGGTTGCTGTAAGAATCCAGACGCACAAGGACATCAGTGCTGCAGCCGTCACGGAGAAGAGAACGTCGTGCAGCAGATTAAGGCCGAAAACGAGACAACGGCGCTTCCAATCGGAACTGCCGATACGAACGGCCGTCGCCTTAACGCGCGCTCCGAAGTAGCGATGCACAAAAAGGCCGAGCAGCACGGCAATCGCAATGGCGCCGAACTGCGCCAGGATCAGCATGCTGTTCTGAGTGCTGGTAAACAGCGAAATGATGTCGTTTATGATGGTAGCGGTTGTATCGACCACGACGCTGCCGGCGTCGCCCAACATACCGCCCGCTGCATCAACATTCGTGGATTCAGGCATATTTAGCAGGTTTTAAAAAACGTAAAGCCCCATGCTCGCCGGCACAATGAAGCGAAGCGCAAGGTTTAAAAGCAAAAAGAAAAGAATCGGGGAAAGATCAAAGCCTTTGATCGGCGGAATAAGCCTGCGAAACGGCCGCAGGAAAGGATCGACCATGGTGCCCAGAAGAGCCGAATATCCTGAGTAGCGGTTGGCGAAAAACGACAAGACGCAGTAGAGGATCGTGCCCCAAATGAGCAGATTGACAAGCCAGCGCAGCGTCATCGCGATGATCGCCACAATAAAGGCCGTTGCCGTAACGGGAAATCCCATCAGTTCCCGACCGACCCAGACCTGCACCAAAGCAACAAAAAGCGTCGCGAGCAGGCTCGGCAGATCCCAATTGCCGCGCGGGCGAACAATGAAACCGAAAGGAGTCACCAGCCAATCGGTTGCCTTCCATATGAAGCCCACGACGGGGTCGCGCGGGGTAATGGCCAGCGTCCAACACCAGGCGCGCAGCAAGAGCAGGCTGCCGATCAGTCCGGTCAAGAAAGAAAAAATCGCGTACATAGATAAAGACGATGCTGCCTAAGAAAGGCAGTCGAAACCGACGGCTTGCGACGAAAGCTTGTCTCAAGCGCGATCGAAGGTTTGATTCAGAGCACTCAGTTGAAGTCGTGCGGCGGCGCCGAAGAAATCGGGACTCCCGAAGACCGAGCGAGACCGATACAGTCTAACCCAGTCAAAATGCGGCCCCGGATCGGTTTTGCGCCCCGGTGCAACATCGCTGTGCCCCACAACATACGAGAGTGCGTATTTTGCATGAATTGCGCTCAAAAGTGATTCAAGCGTCTGATATTGAACGTCTTCAAAGTCAACGAAGTCCGTTCCTTCGAGTTCGATGCCGATGGAAAAATCGTTGCAGTTGTCTCGCCCGTTGAATCGGCTCACGCCGGCGTGCCATGCACGCTTATCGCAACTCACAAATTGAAAAAGGGCACCTGTCCGATCGATGAAGAAGTGGCTCGAAACCCTCAGCCCCTTGAGATCGGCAAGCGAGGCGTCGCGCGTCGTATCGAGCGTCCCCATAAAAAGATCGCGCACGAACCCCGTTCCGAATTGCTGAGGCGGCAACGAAATGTTGTGCAACACCACCGTGTGTGGAATGATGTCTGCCGGAGGGCGCTCGTTGAAATGGGGACTCGCGAAGCGCTGCGCCCCTTTCACCCATCCGTCGGAATCGATGGCAAACACGCCCTTCTCCGTTACGAGCGACGCGCGCGAGCCTTCTTGCGGCAACGCTCGGAGCAATAGGCCTTGCCCTCACCCAAAACCGCCTCGTCTTCCGGAAAATAAGCGCCGCACTCGGGACACTCGATCATGGCTGTGGGAAACTTCGACTTTTTGCTCTCCTCACGCTTTTGGGCGCTCACCTGCGAGCTGCGGCGACCGCGTGCAAACGTAATAGCGGCAAACAACGCAACAGCCAAAATCACCCAGAAAAGAATGCGTCCCATCGCTCAACCCCTAGTGAATCAGCGCGTCCAGCACAAAGCGGTAGACCAGGTAGGCCACTGCCAGAAACACGATGCCCGCCCAGAACCAGGCAAGCGCTTTCTTCTTGCGCCAACCGAGGAAATAGCGGCCGGCAAGGAGCACGGCAAAAACGATCCACGAAAGCCACGTCAGAATCGTCTTATGCTCAAAGATGAAATAGGTCTGGTGCAATTCGTAGGTTGCCATCGCGCCTAGTACCAGCACCAACGTGAGGCACACAAAGCCGCAGGCCACGATCCGAAAAAGGATGCGTTCCATCGCAAGCAGGCTCGGCATGCTCGAAAGCAGCCCGCCCTGATTAAGCGTTGCGGGATTGGCCACTTCGCGTTCCTTGCGGGTAAGCAGTACAGCCTGCACCACAGCAATTGTCATGAAGCTGTAGGCGGCCAGCGCCGTTAGCAGATGCACACGAAAGAGAATCGACCATTCCTGTGCGGGATAAAGCTCTCCCTGGAAAACAACCGGCAGCGCCGTGCCGAAGGCCGAAACAATGATCACGATGCCCATCAGGCCGTTGATGCGGTGCACAAGACTTTCCACCAGAACGATCGCCACCGAAATGCACAGCAGCGCCGAGACAGCCATACCGAAGCCGAAGCGAATGGCGTCCGAGCCGAACATGGCAAACAAAACGCCCGCCGCGTGTGCGGCAAATCCCGCAAAACCGAGGGTGCGCAACCATGCCGGCGCCACCGCTTCGGGAGCATTCAAAACCTTCACAATTCCGATGCCGCACACGAGATAGGCAAGCGCGGCAATGACCAGCAAAATTTCGCTCAGAGCCATCTGAGAGTCATCCAAAAAACAAAAACTTTTCTTCTATGTCAGGGGATGTTTCCGAAAGCCGATATCGGCAAACGTCGTGCTTTAAAATATTCGCTCGCGCGTTTGCCGCACGCACCACACGCGGCTCTCCATAAATAAAGGAAAGCCGCCCGCGTTCGAAACAATCTCTCTTTTTATCCGATTCTAGTCGAGGCTTTCCCGCAGAAAGCTTAAGAGAGCCTGTTTTTGAACAGGCCTGCGCATTCGCTTTTGAATTTATTTTCCATTTTGCCGTTGATTTCGTTTCATGCTTGAGAATCTGAGCTCCCGCCTGTCGCGCATTGTCAAAACCATGCGCGGGCAAGCCCGACTGACCGAACAAAATACGCGCGACATGCTGCGCGAAGTGCGCCTTGCACTGCTTGAAGCCGATGTGGCTCTGCCCGTCGTACGCGAGCTGACCGCCCGCATCAAGGAAAAGGCGCTCGGCGAGGAAGTCGTCGGAAACCTCAATCCCGGCCAGGCTCTCGTGGGCGTGGTCGAGAGGGAACTCACCGCCATCATCGGCGGCGACGTGCCGGAAAAAGAACGCCAGATCAATCTGGCCGTTCAACCGCCTGCCGTGATTCTGCTTGCTGGTCTTCAAGGCTCGGGCAAAACGACAAGTGCAGCCAAAATCGCCAAATGGCTCAAGGAAAATCTCAAGAAGAAAGTCCTGACGGTATCGGCCGACGTTTACCGCCCCGCCGCTATTGACCAGCTCAAAACCGTATCGGCTCAGGCCGGTGCCGATTTCTTTGAATCCACGCCGGATCAAAAACCGCTCGACATCGCCCGCGCAGCACTTGATCATGCCAAGCGGCACTTCTACGACGTGCTGATCGTCGACACGGCCGGTCGTCTTGCCATTGACGAAGCCATGATGCAGGAAGTGAGCGATCTAGCCAATTTCCTGCAGCCTGCCGAAACGCTCTTCGTGATTGATGCGATGCTGGGCCAGGATGCCGTCAATACGGCAAAAGCCTTCAATGATCGGCTGAGCCTGACCGGCGTCGTTCTCACCAAGCTCGACGGCGACAGCCGCGGCGGCGCGGCCCTTTCGGTGCGTGTCGTCACGGGAAAGCCCATCAAATTCGTGGGTCTCGGCGAAAAGTTGGACGGCTTTGAGCTTTTCAATCCGGAACAGATGGCGGGCCGCATTCTGGGCATGGGCGATATCGTTTCGCTCGTCAAAGATGTACAGAAGTCGGTCGATCAGAAGACTGTTGAGAAACTCGCCAAAAAGATCAAGTCCGGCGACAAATTCGATCTGGAAGACTTCAAAGGCCAGATCACTCAGATGAAAAACATGGGTCCCATTTCGGGGATCATTGAGAAATTACCCGCGCAGTTCCAACAGGCCGCAGCGCACGTAAACGACAAGGACGCCGCACGCCAGATTCGTCGAACCGAAGGCATCATCAATTCGATGACGCCCAAGGAACGTCGCAATCCGGAAATCATCAAGGCAAGCCGCAAGCGCCGCATCGCGGCCGGTGCCGGCGTCTCGGTGCAGGAAGTAAACCGCCTCCTTAAGCAATTCGAACAGACCCGAGACGTCATGAAGCAGATGCAAAAAGGCGGCATGGCCAAGATGATGCGTGCTCTTGGCAACCTCGGGGGCCGCTTCGGCGGCTTCGGCCGCCGCTGATCCGGAAAGTTGAATTCCATGCGTTCGGTCACCTGGGAAACTTTTCTGAGCACACCCGCCGGCCGCACGGTCGTTGCCTGGGAGGAAGGTGCCTGCGCGCGATTTCTCGGCGGCAAGACCGGAGACCGCGCTTTGCAGATCGGCATGGGGGCAATGAATCCCTTCGCGGCAAGCCCTATTACGCACCGCATTCTTGTCGACAACGTGGTCTGCGCAGGCTGCGGCGACAATGACTTTCGCGAGCGCGTTCTGGCTGACGCCGCCGCTTTGCCGCTATCCGACGGCTGTTGCGACGTTGTCGTGCTGGTGCACCTTTTCGATCGCCGCCCGGACGAACTGCAAGCTTTACTGAACGAAGCGACCCGCGTGCTTGCCTCCAACGGTCTTTTGATCACGCTTTTTTTCAATGCCATGGGCAGCTGGAAGTTGCGAGAACGCTTCTTTTCCACCAGCAAAATCCTTCCCGACGGATCGGCCGGTGTCCCGATTTTCGCCGCCAAAGCGGCCATTCAAAAAGCCGGCCTCACGCTCGAAGGCGGCAATTTCGGCGTCTACGCCGTCAACCCGAACAACAACCCTTCGACCGTGCGCCTGCCCGGTTGGATCGACAAAGCGGGAGACCGTTGGTGGCCGACGTTGAGCAACGTCATCTTGCTGTCGGCTCGCAAAATCGACGTCAAAGCCACCCTCGTGGGCAAAGTGAACTTCTCGACTGCCAAGGCCGGCAAACCCGCCTCGGCGGCGCTAACGCACTCCGAAACATTGAAGGCTCCTCATGACGCAGCAGACTGTTCTTGAAATTTGGACCGACGGAGCCTGCAAAGGGAACCCCGGTCCGGGCGGCTGGGGCGTGCTGATGCGTTGGGGTGCTCACTCGCACGAACTCTACGGAGGCGAAGCCGAAACCACCAACAATCGAATGGAGCTCACGGCCGTGATTGAAGCGCTCTCAGCGGTCAAGCGCCCCGTTCCCATCGTTTTGCACCTCGACTCGAGCTACGTGCGCAACGGCATCACGGGTTGGGTTCACGGCTGGAAACGCAAAGGCTGGCGCACTGCCGACGGCAAACCCGTCAAAAACGTCGAACTTTGGCAGCAGCTCGACCAACTTGCCTCCTCCCACGACATCGACTGGCGCTGGGTGAAAGGGCATGCGGGCGACCCGGGAAACGAGCGAGCCGACGAACTTGCAAACATGGGTGCGGCGCAATTTATGCGTTAGCGCCGGAGCAAATCTATGCGACAAATCTGTTTGGATACGGAAACAACGGGACTGTACGCCGACAAAGGCGATCGAATTGTTGAAATCGGCTGCGTGGAAGTGGTCGGCCGTACACTGAGCGACCGGCCGGAAGCGTTTTTTCACCGCTACCTCAATCCGGAGCGCGATGTGCCGGAAGAAGCGGTGCAGGTGCATGGTCTGGACAATCGGTTTTTGGCCGACAAGCCCTTGTTTGCCGATGTAGCCGACGACTTCTTGAAATTCATCGAAGGTGCCGAACTCATCATCCACAACGCAAGCTTCGACGTGGGCTTTCTCAACATGGAGCTTGAGCGCGTCGGCAAGGGACGCATCGAAAACTACTGTCCAGTGGTAACCGACAGTCTTAAGATGGCCGCGGAAATTTTCCCAGGGCTCCGAAATACTCTTGACGTGCTGTGCTCGCGTTACGAAATCGATAAATCCCAGCGTACGCTGCACGGGGCCTTGCTTGACGCCCGACTGCTTGCCGAAGTGTACCTTGCGATGACCCGCAAGCAGGGCGAACTCTTAAGCGACGTCATCGATCCGGGGGCCGAAGGCTTCAAGATCCCCGACAAAAGTCTTTTCGTACGCGCCGTCGTGCCGCCCGAAGAACTAGCCCAACATGAAGCCTTCCTGGAAATGATCGCCAAAAAAAGCAAAAAGGGCTGCTTGTGGCAGAAAGCCCTTCATCCGGAAGAGCAGCCGGCGGCCGAGTAGGCCGAATTGCGTAAGAGAAAGCAGGCAAAAACCGATAAAATGCGCAGATTATTGTTGCTCGTCCGTCCTTTTCTGCAGTCCGACTTGCTTTCAACCGAATTTGCGCGATGATTGAACTTCAGCACATCACGCAGCGCTATCCCACTCCCGAAGGCGGTGTGTTCTACGCCATCAAAGATGTTTCGCTTCACATCGAACCGGGCGAAATCTTCGGCATCATCGGGCGTTCCGGAGCCGGGAAGTCCACTCTTGTGCGCTGCATCAACTTTTTGAACCGTCCGAGCGAAGGTACGGTCACCGTCAACGGCAAATGCCTCAACACGATGACGGAAGCCGAGTTGCGCGCCACGCGCCGCAACATCGGCATGATCTTTCAGCACTTCAACCTTCTGAGCTCCCGCACGGTGTTCGACAACGCCGCCTTCCCGCTCGAGCTGATCGGCATGGACAAGGCCAAAATCAAGGCGAAGATCGACCCGCTGCTTGACCTCGTCGGCCTCGCCGAGCATCGCAACAAGTACCCGGCGCAGCTTTCGGGCGGTCAAAAGCAGCGTGTGGGCATAGCTCGAGCTCTGGCCAACGATCCGCAGGTTCTGCTCTCGGACGAAGCCACCAGCGCGCTCGACCCGGAGACAACCGTCGCCACACTCGAACTTCTAAAGCGCATCAACAAAGAGCTCGGCCTTACGATCGTCATGATCACGCACCAGATGGATGTCGTTAAGCAGATCTGCGATCGTGTCGCCGTGATGAACAAAGGCGTCGTCGTGGAAGAAGGAGCCGTGATTGACGTCTTCCGCCGCCCGCAGTCCGAAACCACCAAAGCGCTGATCGGCAACATCATGGCTCAGGAGATCCCCTCCTCCATGATTGAACGCGTGCGCGCTCAGGTTTCCGATCTTGCCCGCGACTGCGTGCACATCCTTCGCCTGAGCTTTGTGGGCAGTGAAGTCACCCGTCCGGTGATTTCCGAAGCTAGCCGCATGTTCAACATCGATGTCAACATCCTGCTCGGCCAAGTCGACGAGATTCAGGGCAAGGGCTTCGGTACGCTCACGATTCTCACAAACTGCGACGCAGATACGTTCTCACAGCTTCTGGATTACTTGCGCAAGCACAACGTCACCGTCGAGGAGGTCACAAGCCATGTCCTCTGATCTGATGCTCATGCTTTGGGATTCGTTCGTCGAAACCGTCATCATGGTCGGCTTGTCCGGCCTCATCGGCTCGATCTTCGGCATCCCGCTCGGCATTCTGCTGCATATCACCGACAACGGCGGCGTGCACCCGATGCCCATCTTCAACAAAGTGCTCGGCTGGATCATCAACGCTCTGCGCTCGACTCCCTTCATCATTTTGCTCGTGGCGATTATTCCGCTCACTCGCCTCATTGCCGGCACATCGATCGGCACGGCGGCCGCAGTCGTGCCGCTTACGATCGCCGTCGCTCCCTTCATTGCGCGTCTCGTCGAAACCAGCCTGCGTGAAGTCGACAAGGGACTCATTGAGGCAGCTCAGGCAATGGGAGCCAACAACCTCCAGATCGTCATGAAAGTGCTTCTGCCCGAAGCTATGCCCGGCATCGTCGCCGGCCTCACGATCAGTCTCGTGAGTCTTGTTGGCTACTCGGCCATGGCCGGCGCCATCGGCGGCGGCGGTCTGGGCGACATGGGGATTCGCTACGGTTATCAACGCTTCATGCCCGATGTGATGCTTGCCGTGGTCGTGATTCTGATCGTCTTCGTTCAGGCCATGCAAAGCTTCGGCGACTGGTTGGTGCGCCGCATGAGCCACAAGTAACGATTTCCCAACGTTCTTTCAAACGCCGCGCCCGTGCGCGGCGTTTGCTTTTGTCCTATCCTATGCGGTGCAGGCACCCCTGCTTGCCACGATTTTTTTCTTAGCCTGAGCCCAATCCCATGACCGTCTATCACCTTTATTTCTCACCCTGCTCAAGCACTTACGACACAACGTACGTCTTCTGCCGAGCCATTTCCGAGCACGCTCCCATCGAAGCCAACCTTACCGATCGCGGAACCGAAGTTCCCGCAATGCCCGCTGGCTCCGTCGCCGTAGTCGCAGCTCCCGTTTACGCCGGCCGCATTCCGACCCCAATGGCAGAAAAGCTCGCACGAGCCGATATGAAGGGCGTCAAAGTAGTGACCTTTGCGGTGTACGGCGGCCGCGCCTATGAAGATGCTCTCTTAGAGCTCAATGACCTCTGCGAAAAAGCCGGCGCTACGATTCTTGCAAGCGCCGCCACAATCGCCGCGCACGTTTTTGTGCCCGATCTTGAGCGAGGTCGTCCCGATGAAGACGATTTCGACGAAATTCGTGATTTCGGCCGCCGTGTCTGCGAAAAGTTTGCTTCCGGCAATTTCTCGCCCGTACAGGTTCCGGGCAACCGCCCGTATCGCCCTGCCTACAAAGCCATGTTCGTGCCCGAAACCGACACGGCTTTATGCCGCAAATGCGGCGTGTGCGCCGTCGTCTGTCCGACCGGAGCCATAGATCCACAGAACCCCGCTTGCACCGACATCAACCTCTGCATCAACTGCATGCGCTGTGCTGCAAGCTGCGTGTCCGGCGCCAAAGCTCAGCCTGCGGCAGCCAAGGCAGCCATTACCGCCAAACTTTCGCCTCTGCTCGGCGGCCGCAAGCCCAACGAGTTTTATCTCTAAGGAAAAGACAAAACGGCATTAATTTCGCTCGAGGTCCTTGGTTTCCTTGTGAATTTTGGGCATAATTAGCGCCTCGTGCGGGCGTAGTTCAATGGCAGAACGAAAGCTTCCCAAGCTTTATACGAGGGTTCGATTCCCTTCGCCCGCTCCAGAATTCTTCGAAACGGACCGCCTTTGCGACGGTCCGTTTTGCCTATCTACGTTCAGCAGCAGCCATGTCCGGAAAAGAACTCACGCCCGAAGAACTCGAAGAGCTCAAGCATCGTCATATCCGCAGCTTCGTGCTGCGCCGCGGCCATATTTCTGCCGCTCAGGAACGTGCTTTTGAGGAAATTTTCCCGAAATACGAAGTTAAGTACGAAACCAAGACGTTGGTTCCCGAAGCAGCATTCGGCCGCAATGCTCCTCTCGTCTTTGAAATCGGCTGCGGCATGGGTGAAACCACGGCTGCCATCGCGCAAGCACACCCGGAGGTGAATTTCCTCGGCTGCGAAGTATTCGTCGCCGGCGTCGGTGCGCTCAGCAAGCGCATCGAAGAAATGGGCCTTACCAATATCCGCATTGCCCGGCACGACGCCGTTGAGGTTGTGCGCGACATGATTGCTCCCGATTCGCTCTCGGGCATTCACGTTTACTTTCCGGATCCCTGGCGCAAAGCGCGTCACCACAAGCGCCGTCTGATCCGCCCGGAAATCGTGTCACTTCTGGCCTCGCGCTTAAAGCCCGGCGCCTACATCCACTGTGCCACGGACTGGGAAAACTACGCCGAGCAAATGCTTGAAGTCTTGTCGGCCGAGCCGCTGCTCAAGAACCTGCACCCCGAAGGCTTCTCTCCGCTCATGGCCAACCCTCTGTGCGAGCGCCCCTGCACCAAATTCCAAGCTCGCGGCGAACGTCTAGGTCACGGCGTCTGGGATCTTGTGTTCGTACGCAAATAGATCGTTTTCCTCTGCACCCGGCGAGAAATTTCGTCGGGTTCTTTAAAAAATTCATACGCAGCCGTTTCGCCGCGTTCGTATGAGCATCAAGCCAAAAGGCATTGCTTATGCGTCTAGCCAAACTTGCCGTTCTGACCACAGTCCTTGTCTGCGCTGCCGCTTCGGCCTGCTATGCCGCCACAGGCGCCGAACGCCACGTCGCCAAAGGCGTGAAGTGCGAAATGTGTCATGGGCCGGATAAAGCCAATCCGCAGGAACCCACAATCGATACCTGCAAGACCTGTCACGACATCAAGGCTATCGTCGAGAAAACAAAAAACGTCAAACCGACAAATCCTCATGTCTCTCCGCACTATCAGGATCAGCTCGACTGCGTAAACTGCCATTTGATGCACGAGGCGCCGGTCAATTTCTGCGATCAGTGCCACAGCTTCGGCTTCAAGGTGAAGTAAGCGCAAAAACGCCGCCATACTCGGGCGGCGTCCTCTTTGCTTTCCGGCTGTTTTCAGTGCTTGGCATAAAGCCGATCGGGTGAAACCTTCACCGGATCGACGATGTGCCATTGTTCGTCTTCGAGCTTGCGGTAAAAACAGCTTTCACGTCCGGTATGGCACGCCATGCCTCCTACCTGAGTAACAACGTACAACACGCTGTCGCCGTCGCAGTCAAGTCGTATTTCGTGCAGCTTCTGGATATTCCCGGACTCTTCACCTTTGCGCCAGAGCTTGCCGCGCGAGCGAGAAAAATACACGCCGCGCCCCGTCGCCTGAGCTTCACGCAAAGCCTCCTCATTTGCCCAAGCAAGCATCAAGACGCGTCCGCTTTCGTGATCCTGGGTCACCACCGGCACCAAACCGTCGGCATTAAACCTCACTTCGCTTATCCAGTCGCGCATCACAACCTCACCGTAATGCCGCGCTGTGCCATGTATTGCTTGGCCTGACGCACGGAGTATTCACCGAAGTGGAAGATAGAGGCCGCAAGAACGGCATCGGCCTTGCCGAGCGTCACGCCTTCGACCATATGGTCCAGATTGCCCACGCCGCCCGAAGCGATCACCGGCACCGAGACAGCTTCCGAAACCGTTCTCGTAAGCTCCAGATCAAACCCTTGCTTGGTGCCATCGCAATCCATACTGGTGAGAAGAATTTCACCCGCACCGAGCGCCGTCACTTTCTTGGCCCACTCGACGGCATCGAGCCCCGTAGCCGTACGGCCGCCGTGCGTGAAAACCTCCCAGCCTTTGGTCGGATCGGACTTGTCCCGCCGCCGCGCGTCAATGGCCACAACAATGCACTGCGAGCCGTGCAGCGCGGCCGATTCCCCGATGAGGTCCGGATTGTTGACGCCCGCGGTGTTGATCGAAATCTTGTCGGCTCCTGCATTCAACAGTCTCCGAATATCGGAAACCTTGCGTACGCCGCCGCCCACGGTAAGCGGAATAAACACCTGCCCGGCCACAGCTTCGATCACCGACAAAATGATGTCGCGATCATCGCTTGAGGCCGTGATATCGAGAAACGTCAGTTCGTCGGCGCCTTCTTCGTTGTAGCGGCGTGCAATCTCAACGGGATCGCCCGCGTCGCGCAAAGACACGAAATTAACGCCCTTGACGACGCGCCCTGCGGTCACGTCCAGGCACGGAATAATGCGTTTGGCCAGCATGACTCGAATCTCCGTCGATTAAAAGTCAGGGAAAACCGACGAGCTTTTGCGCCTCGGCAAAATCGATGGTTCCTTCGTACAAGCTGCGGCCGAGCACCGCTCCCATCACGCCGTCGGCTTCAACCTTCAGCAGTGCACGAACATCGTCGAGCGTATGCATACCGCCCGAAGCAATCACGGGCACATTGACAGCACGCGCCAGAGCCGCCGTCGCTTCAACATTGACGCCGGAAAGCATGCCGTCTCGGCTGATATCCGTATAAAGAAATGCCGCAACGCCGTAGTCTTCAAATCGTTGAGCCAAATCGACCGCATCGTGTCCGGTGCTCTTTACCCAACCGTCGGTCGCCACAATGCCGTTTTTGGCATCGAGCGCCACAATGATGCTGTCGGGGAACACCGCACAAGCTTCCTTGAGAAACCCCGGCGTCTTGACGGCAGCCGTTCCGATCACGGCATAGCGTACGCCCGCATCAAGATAGGCTTCGATCTGCTCAAGCGAGCGGATGCCGCCGCCCACTTCAATGTCGGCATCGCCTCCGATTTCCTCGATCATTTCGCGAATGAGCGGCGCATTAACGGGCTTTCCCGTCTTGGCTCCGTCCAAGTCCACAATATGAATGCGCTCCGCCCCCAAATCGGCCCATTGACAAGCCTGATCGACGGCATCTTCGTTGTAGACGGTAACGTTGTTTTCCAAATCGCCCTGACGCAGACGCACGCAGCGCCCCTTTTGCAGATCGATTGCAGGAATTAGAAGCATGATGAGTCCTGATTGATTGGTTTATGCAAGTTGGCCCGTTCGAAGGGCAATCGCCTAGATATTCCAGTGCACGAAATTGGAGAAAAGCTTCAGGCCGCTTGCAGCGCTCTTTTCCGGATGAAATTGCGTGGCAAAAATATTGTCTCGAGCGACGGCGCAAACAAAAGGCAGTCCGTAGCAGGAGGTTCCTGCCGCAACCGAGTCGTCCTCGGGCGCCACAAAGTAGCTGTGCACGAAATAAAACCAGCTTTTGTCGGCGATGCCGTCCCACAGCGGATGATTCATGCGCTGAGTCACCGTGTTCCATCCCATCTGAGGAACCTTAAGCCGCTCTCCGTTGGCACGCACGAGCGCTGTCTGCGGAAAACGAATGACCTTACCCGGAATCAGTCCGAGTCCCGCGCAGTCGTTTTCATCGCTGTACTCAAAAAGCATCTGCATGCCGATGCACACGGCAAGTACGGGTTTAGCGGCCAACGCACGCAGCACGGCATCCTTGAGCCCCGACTCGTTCAGGCTGCGCATGCAGTCTCCCATGGCGCCCTGTCCGGGGAAAATCACACGGTCGGCGGCGTCAATTTCGGAAGCAACGGACGTTACCGACACATCGGCTCCGTCGGCTACGGCCTTGACGGCTTGACCGACGCTGCGCAGATTGCCTGTACCGTAGTCGACAATCGCAATTTTCATAATGCACCCTTGGTGCTGGGAATGACGTTGGCGGCACGCGGGTCCACAGCCGCAGCCATGCGCAGCGCTCTCGCAAAGGCCTTGAAAATCGACTCGGCCTGATGATGCGCGTTCTCACCCTTGAGGTTGTCGATGTGCAGCGTCACGCCGGCATGATTCACGAACCCCTGGAAAAATTCGCGCACAAGCTGCGAATCAAGCTCTCCGATCATCGGTGCGGTAAAGCCGCATGAAAAGTAAAGGCCGGGGCGTCCGGACAGATCCAGCACAACGCGAGAAAGCGATTCGTCAAGCGGTATGCAGGCTTGGCCATAGCGTACGATGCCCTTCTTGTCGCCGAGCGCTTCCTTGAGCGCCTGTCCGATGACAATGCCCGTATCTTCCACCGTATGATGACCGTCGACATGCAGGTCGCCCGAGACCTCAACAGTAAGGTCCATCAACCCGTGACGGGCAATCTGCTCAAGCATGTGATCGAAAAACCCGATGCCGGTCTGCACCGAACACTCGCCCGTTCCGTCAAGATTCAGACGCACGTCGATCTTTGTTTCCTTCGTGTTGCGCGAAATGGCTGCGGTACGCATCAACGACTGCTCCTAAATGCGTTGATCGGCGCGGAAGGGAAACCCTATCGTCGAATTTCCCTCCGCGACGCTTCAAATTATTTTTCGTCCTGTAGACGGTAGTGAGCGCTTGCAGCATGCGCAAAGAGCGACTCACCCTTGCCGAGTGTTTCGGCGATGCGCGCCAACGGCGTTACACCGCTTTGCTGCACGAGAATCATGCTGGTGCGCTTTTGGAAGTCATAAACGCCCAAAGGCGACGAGAAGCGTGCCGTACGGCTCGTCGGCAGCACGTGGTTGGGACCGGCGCAATAGTCGCCGAGCGCTTCCGACGAGAAGCGCCCCAAGAAGATGGCGCCGGCGTGGTGAATGAGTTCGGCCCATTTCTCCGGCTCATCCGTACTCATTTCCAGATGTTCCGGAGCAATGGTATCGGCAATGCGGCAGGCTTCTTCAAGATCGCGCGTCACGATGATCGCGCCGCGGTTGGCAAGCGACTGACGGATGATGTCCTTGCGGGGCATCGATTCGATCTGACGATCCATCGACGCCTCGACGGCGTCGGCAAACGCCGCGTCGGGCGTAAGCAGCACAGCCTGTGCAAGCACATCATGCTCGGCCTGGCTGAAAAGATCCATCGCAATCCAGTCCGGATCGGTTTTGCCGTCACAAATCACAAGAATTTCGGAAGGCCCGGCAATCATGTCGATGCCCACTCGTCCGAACACCTTGCGTTTGGCGGCAGCCACGTAAGCGTTGCCCGGGCCCACAATTTTGTCGACGGGCTCGATCGTCTCGGTACCATAGGCAAGTGCGGCCACGGCTTGAGCGCCGCCGATCGTAAAAGCGCGGGAGACGCCCGCAAGACTAGCCGCCGCGAGCACCAACGGATTCTTCTGTCCGCCCGGCGTGGGAACCACCATTTCAATGCGCTTGACGCCGGCAACGCGCGCGGGCATAGCATTCATCAGCACGGAACTCGGGTAGGCCGCCAAGCCGCCGGGTACGTACAGGCCGACGGAATCGACGGGCGTAACACGCTGGCCGAGCGTATTGCCGTATTCGTCGCACACCGAAAAACTCTTTTCGAGTTGATTTTCATGGAAGACTCGGATGCGGCGGGCCGCTTCCTCAATGGCAAAGCGCTGTTCCTCGGGAAGACTCTCGAGCGCCTCACGCATTTCTTCGGCCGTGATCACCAGATCAGAAAGCTTTTCGGCAGGCAAATGATCGAATCGAGCCGTGTATTCAAGCACGGCGGCATCGCCGCGCTCGCGCACATCCTCGACAATGGCCTCGGCGCGCCGCGTGATCTCAGGATCAACGCTTGCATCAACCGCAACCAACTCGCTGAATTTCTTCTCAAAATCCGCTTCGGCGGACGATAAACGACGAATCTGCATTCTTTTCTCCCTACAAAATCTGTTTTGAATTTCTGCCGGTCAGGCTGCCCTTTCGCGGGCTTTTTCTTCGGCCACTTCGCGCATGGCGTTCATGATGGGCATCAGCTCTTCGCGCTTGAGCTTCATCGCGGCCTGATTGACGATCAAACGCGAAGAAATGGGCGCGATCGTCTCGATTTCGACCATATTGTTCGCCTTGAGCGTCGCTCCGGTGCTCACCAAGTCCACAATGGCGTCGGCAAGTCCCGCAATCGGCGCAAGCTCCATTGAACCGTAAAGCTTGATAAGGTCCACGTGCACGCCTTCACGTCCGAAATAGTCGCGCGACCACTTGATGTACTTCGTTGCCACACGGATGCGGCTGCCGCGGCGCACATTCGTCTCCCAGTCGAACCCGCGCGGAGCGGCCACACTCATGCGGCAGCGGGCGATGCCGAGATCAAGAGGTACGTACAAGCCGTTTCCTCCGTGCTCGTAGAGCGAATCCCACCCCGCTACACCCATGTCGGCGGCGCCGTACTGAACATACGTCGGAACATCGGTAGCGCGAAGCACCACGATGCGCAGATCTTCCCGATTGGTCCCGATCATGAGCTTTCGCGAGCTTTCCGGATTTTCCAGAGGCTCAATCCCCGCCGCTGCCAGAAACGGCAGCAATTCTTCAAAAATTCGCCCCTTCGATAAAGCCAGCGTGATCACTTTTGCCTCGATTATTTTTGTGTTTGTCAGTTCAAGCGTTCGATGCTCGCTCCCAACGCCGAGAGCTTCGCTTCAATGTGCTCGTAGCCTCGATCCAGATGATAGATGCGTTCGATGACGGTTTCTCCCTGCGCCGCCAACGCCGCAATCACCAGACAAGCCGAAGCTCGCAGATCGGTGGCCATGACGTTGGCGCCGTCGAGCTTTTCGACGCCTCGCACCACCGCCGTATGGCCGTCGACATGAATGTCGGCACCCATTCGCTGCAGCTCGGGTACATGCATGAAACGGTTTTCGAAAATGGTCTCGACGATGCGGCCAGTGCCTTCGGCAACGGCATCAAGCGCCATGAACTGCGCCTGCATATCGGTCGGGAAACCCGGATGCGGAATGGTTCGCACATCGACAGACCTAGGGCGGCCGTCAATTTTGGCGCGGATCCAGTCGGGCCCCACTTCCACA
>OOAH01000529.1_pt1 | contig 43912 bp, 43 predicted proteins | sample 1671801 | NCBI WGS metagenome assembly OOAH01 (sample SAMN06348194, study PRJEB24527) | human gut metagenome | biome: human gut; feature: ankylosing spondylitis patient; material: feces | host: Homo sapiens | place: China | collected 2015-10 | reverse complement strand
ACTATATTTCAATAATTTCAAAGAACTATTTATCCACTTTTACGGGACAGTAGTGCAATCTATATGTAAATAACCTTTTGTCATCATCTACTAAATATCGGCACTAAATTAAAATTGTGCCGATATTTAGTGATTGTTCAATATTGTACAATGACAATTTACCAAATCGTATTTTCCTGTTTTATTGTTGTCACATCTCGTTTATCGGCAGGTCATTCTTTACTCTTTTCGTCGGCGAATGTAGGACGAAGCGCATAATCGCCAAGCCGCATTGCATTCGGATGACGAAAACAGACTGTTGCACGGTCGGTTTTCTATCCGGGTTTGGCTTATGATGCCACAGCTTCATCCTCTGGCTGCCTCAAAAAGCTGAAAACAAACCTGCACGGCAAACGAAAGCAGGGAAAAATAAAAATCAGCATGATAGTTCAACCAATTAAAAGTAAACAAGTATGGTAGAAGAAATTAGACAAGACGGCAGAGTGATATTGTCGAGCGAAGACGGTTTTTCCGTCCCTATGATTTTCAACAACCTTTGTGGAAAGAATTTCATTGGCAAAGAATACAAGGACTATATCAGGCATATAGCCTTTGAGGAAATGGGACTTAAGCCGGGTATCGTGTCCCATTATCGGAACGGTGTTCTATATAAGAACGGCACAATCCCGGAACTTTGAACAGGTAAACCAAAATAGGAACAGCAAAAATCAAAATTTATACAAATTTATACAGATATGGAAACAACAACAATTCATCCGGCAGAAGCCTATCTACGCAACGAACAAAATCCTACATCCTTATATGTAAGGATTGCAGGAAAACGCAGACGGCTGTTTATCAACCGCAACGAAAACGTCATCGGCATTATCGCACTCGGAAAACGCAAAAGCGGGTACATCTTCACAGATTGGGCAAGCATTGAGAAGATATACTATCCGTCATCCTCTCCCGAAGATGCAGCGGACATAGAAAAGAAACTGGTCTTGAAATACCAGAAACTTGCCCGGCTTGCCACGCATACGAATGATTGGCTTCGCAAAATCGCTAATGCCGATTTGGATAAATCCCTCTACGAGAACCGCATCACGACCGGCACACGCATCGACGGCAAGTGTATCGGACTTGCCACCATCGAGAAGTATTGCGGCAGTTGGGATATGGCTCGTTTCAGAACGGCACTGAAGCAAGGTGAAAAGTTTTCCACCGGACGCTTCGACTTTTGCGGCTATGACGGTACGCTGTGGTGCGAGCCACGCGAAAATGGCGATATGGCGGCAGGATTCAGCAAAGAGTACCGGAATTGTGGCAACGGCTACTATTATCTGCTTATCAACGATGAATACATGATAGGCTATGACATAGACTGAGTTATATGCAGGGCAACGACAAGACCGTATCGGGCAAAGTCTCGGTACGGTTTGTTGTTCCGATCGACCAACGACCTTTTATAAAACTCCTGTTCTCCCTCTTATAGCCTTACATCCTGCGGCCAGTTTGCTTCAAGCAACCTCACGCATTTTGTGTAACATGTTACATAAAGTGTGTGAAGCCCCTTTTTGCAAAAGGACGGACACGGACAGACTTGGCATTACAGGGGGCGGGATAAATCCTGCCCTCTGTAGTCCCAAGACAGTCCGTCGGAAAGTCCGTCCCGGCTGACCGCTTCACTCTTTTACCCATAATCTTTCCTTTTCTAACGGATTCCCATTAAACCCAAGTCCGCTGCCGTGCGACCTACGGGATAGAATTTTCCGCAAAGGTAACCGACCGTGCCAATCTTGCCAATGCCGACGTGCCGCCGCGAGTGACACGCAAAAATCTTCCTCTCCCTCTGTCGAGCGTATTTTTCCGGTTCAGCCTTGTCCGATTGTCCCTCGCCACCTTCCGAAAGCAGAAAAATCTTCCCGGCGGTCGCAAACAGACCGAACAGAGGGAAATAAAAAGAAAGGTTAAATATGAGTTACAACAAATTGAAATCATTGGTGGCAAACGTGGAAGCGATAAAGACAGCGTTACAAATCCACATTCAAGGCAGACAAGCCACACCAGAGGAAAAAGAAACCTTATCCCAATATTCGGGGTTTGGCGGTATCAAAGAAGTGCTGAACATCGGCACAGACAAGCCTGTAAGTGGCGACATGGAAGAACCGATAAGGCGGTTGCAGGAACTTATCGACACCTATCCCTATTTCACGGAAGCCATGAAAGCCTCTGTCCTGACAGCGTTCTACACCCCGAAATTCCTTATTGATGTAGTCGCAAAGCAGATACACGCCACATTCAAGGACAATGAGCTGCAAATGCGCTCATTCCTCGAACCGAGTGCAGGCATTGGCGGTTTCCTCCCGGTAGCCATGTCCGACACCTGCGGCTATGCCATTGAAAAAGACCCGGTTTCGGGTCTGATACTCTCCCTGCTGAATGACAACACGGTTACACGGACAGCCGGGTTTGAAACGATAGACGAACAGGGTTTTGAACATACGAAATTCGATGTCATAGCCTCCAACATCCCTTTCGGTAACTTCCGTGTGTTCGATGCGGAACTCTGGAAGAAAGGCGGCATATACGAGCAGGCTACCAAGACCATACACAATTACTTTTTTGTCAAGGCTTTGGAGCTTTTGAACGAGGGCGGCCTGCTGGCTTTCGTCACATCAAGAGGTGTGGCCGATACACCAAGCAACAAATTCGTGCGTGAATACCTTGTGAACCATGCCGATTTGATTAGTGCTATCCGTATGCCCGACACGCTTTTCATGTACACAAGCGGCATCGAGGTAGGCAGCGATTTACTGATCTTCCAAAAGCATACTCACAAGGCGGCACTCTCGCAGAGGGAACAGCTCTTTTTACAGGTCGGCAGGGAAAAGGCAGACACGACAGGCGCAATGACCGAATACGCCAACAAACTTTTCACATTACCGAAAACCACCCTCGCCACAGGCAGCCGCATTGCGATGAACCAGTACGGCAAGTATGTACGCAAATACCAGTGGCAGGGTGATGAAAACGCCATGTCGCAGTATCTCGCCGCATTGCTCAAACTCGACTTTGGCCGCTATTTCCGCAAAAGCCTTTTCACAAGTGAGGGACAGGACGGCATACACACGCAAATGTCCCTTTTCGGCAGTGTGGCCGTTAAGCAGCCACCAAAAGGCAGACGAGCCTATACGGACGAGCCGGAAGCGTGGATGAAAGAGGGTGCAATGGTACTGTTTGAGGGGCAGGTGGGCATTATCCGATACCGCAAATCCGAACTATACCAAGAGACGGCCACCGATTTTGTCCCGGTGGACGAGGGCAAGGTGAACACGGAGAGGGCTAACGACTATTTCTCTATCCGCAAGGCATATTTTGAACTTGCAATCAAAGAGCAGGAGGAACAGACGGAACAGCCGCATTTGCGTGAACGGCTGAACGCTTGCTATGATGCTTTTGTCGCCAAATGGGGCTTTTTCCACTCTAATGACAACAAGGAGTTTATCATGCTTGACAGCCTCGGCGTGGAAGTGTTCACGATTGAAATGCAGGTCAAGGGCGACATATTCAAATCCGACATCATGCGTGAGCCTGTAGCGTTCAAGAAGATAGACACGACCGTGCAACTGACACCGGGCGAAGCGTTGGCAAGCTGCCTTAACTTTTACGGCTGTGTGGATATGGACTATCTGATGCAGACCACAGGCAAGGACGAGGACGAGGTTATCGACGACCTCAAAGGCGAGATATTCTATAACCCTGCCACCGGAGAATGGGAACACAAAGGCAAGTTCATAGCCGGAAACGTCATCGCCAAAAGCAAGGAAACAGGCTCTTATCTTCCCGATCTCACAGGCAAGGAAAAGGACTGGACGGAAACCGCTGTAAAGGCATTGGAGGAAGCCATACCCGAAGCGATACCCTACGAGGAACTCGACATCAACATGGGCGAGCGTTGGATTGACACGAAGCTGTACGCCGATTTTGCCACAGAACTTTTCGGAACGGAAACCGATGTGATGTATTTTGACGTGAACGACACCTATTTAGTGCGGCTACAAGGATATTCCCCTGTAGTCTATAACACCTATTCCGTAAAGAATTACAACGGAGAGGATTTGTTCGTACACGCCCTGCAGGACACCGTTCCCGAAATAACCAAAGAGATAGAGCGGAACGGCGAAGCGGTACGAGTGCCGGACGAGGAAGCCATACAGGAAGCGGCCACCAAGATACAGGAGATAAGAAACCGTTTCAACCAGTGGCTCGACTGTCAGCCGATAGAGGTAAGGGACGAATTGGTAAGGGTGTACAACGAGCGGTTTAACTGCTATGTCCGTCCGCATTATGACGGCTCGGCACAGACCTTCCCGCAGCTCTCTTTCGAGAATTTTCCGTATGACAGCCTCTATCCCTCACAGAAAGATGCCATTTGGATGATTAAGCAGAACGGCGGCGGTATCTGCTGGCACGAGGTAGGCACGGGCAAGACGATGATAATGTGCGTTTCCGCTTACGAAATGAAACGCCTCGGATTGGTGCAGAAACCGCTCATTATCGGCTTGAAAGCCAATGTTCACGAAATAGCCGACACGTTCCGCAAGGCTTACCCCTCGGCAAAGGTGCTTTATCCGGGCAAAGAGGATTTCACTCCTGCTAACCGCAAAGAGGTATTCTCGAAAATCAAGAACAACAACTGGGACTGCATCATTCTGACACACGACCAGTTCGCCAAGATACCGCAATCGGAACAGACCATGATAGATATATTCACCGAAGAACTGGCCGATGTGGAGCGCAATTTGGAAGTCTTGGAACAATCCACCATGCGCTACCGCAGCGGAAAGATGCAGGACGGTCTGGAGAAGCGCAAACAGAACCTCGCAGCCAAACTTAAGGAATTGAAAATGAAAATCAACGAGCGGAAAGACGATGCGGTGGACTTTCACTCGATGGGCATAGACCACATATTTGTCGATGAATGCCACATTTTCAAGAACTTAATATTTCAGACACGCCACACGAGGGTTGCCGGTATCGGCAATACCAAAGGCTCGCAAAGGGCGATGAACCTGCTGTTTGCCATCCGTGACATTCAGCACCGGACAGGACGTGACCTCGGCGCAACATTCCTTTCGGGCACGGTGGTTGTGAACGCCCTGACCGAACTGTATGTGATGTTTAAGTACCTTAGACCAAGAGAATTGCAACGTCAGCAGATTTCTTGCTTCGATGCGTGGGCGGCGATATTTACGCAGAAAACAGCCGATTATGAACTGAACGTGACAGGTGCAATCAAGCGTAAAGAGCGTTTCCGCACCTACATCAAAGTGCCGGAACTGGCAATGTTCCTGCGTGAGATTACCGACTACCGCACCGCCGACATGATAAACCTCGATGTACCGGATAAAAATGTGCGCTTTCTTTCTCATGCGCCCACTATCCAGCAGGAGGAAATGATAGGCCGTTTGGTTTCCTTTGCACACAGCGGACAGTGGGAGGATTTGGGACTTGATACGCCCGAACCCGACAATCTCGACAAGGCAAAAATGTTGGTAGCTACCAATGTGGCACGAAAAATGGCTCTCGATATGCGTTTGTTGGGCGACAAGTTCAGCGACGATGCCGAAAACAAGGCTTCAATCTGTGCAAGAACAATCTATGAATATTATATGCGCTCAAATGAAAACCGGGGTACGCAGTTCGTGTTCAGCGACCTCGGCACATACAAGCCGAATGAGTGGAACGTATATACCGACATCAAAGAAAAGTTGGTGAACCTCGGTATTCCGACCGATGAAGTGCAGTTTATCCAGTGTGCTACCACCGAAAGGGCAAGAAAACGCCTGTTCGAGGACATGAACAACGGCAAGGTGCGTGTGCTTTTCGGCAGCACCACCATGTTAGGAACAGGGGTGAACGCCCAGCAGAGGGCTGTAGCGGTGCATCATTTGGAGATTCCCTGGCGACCGGCTGACATGGAGCAGCGCAACGGCAGGGCGGTACGCAAGGGCAACACCGTGAAACTGTGGGGCGGCAACGTGGTGGATGTGGTGATTTACGGCACGGAAAAGACACTTGATGCCTACAAATTCAATTTGCTGAAAAACAAGCAGATGTTCATCAACCAAATCAATAACGGCACAATCGCCGTGCGCCGTATCGACGAGGGCGGCATGGACGAGGACAACGGCATGAACTTCGCCGAGTTCGTGGCAATCCTTTCCGGCAACACCGATTTGCTGAACAAGGCAAAACTCGACAACAAGATTATGCAGTTGGAAAAGGAACAGACCATTTTCAAGAAAGAACGCATCCGTGCCGAGCGGAAAATAACCGCCGGACAGGAAGATATGGCAAAGACACAGCGTACAAAGGCCGGTTTCATCAAGGATTGGGAATACTTCAACTCTTACGAGGGGACAAAAGTAACACAACTTCTCAACCTGCCACAAGCTACAGCCGAGGAAACAGGCCGGGAATTACACCGCATCGCCAAAACCTACCGTAGCGGAGCGTATGGTACGATTGGCACGTTTACAGGGCTGAATTTGCTGGTACGCAGCGAGTACAGCATAAACGGTACATTTGACCGAAACACGTTCTTTGTCGAGGGGACAAGCGGGCTTAAATACCGTTGTGGACTGACAGGTGCGTTACCGCTTGGCTTCGTGGAATCTGCTCAATATCCGCAGGCTACACTAAACAAATTGCCCTCACTTATTGAGAAGCAACAAAAGACGGTGGAGCGGATTGAAAGCGAAATCCCCATATTGCAGGACATCGTTGGCCGCCAGTGGAGCAAAGCCGATGAATTGGTAAAACTCAAACTGGAGTGCAAGGAGCTGCAGCGGAAGATTGACGAAAGTCTCAAGGATGCGGAACGCTCTCTAACTCCATCCGAAACAACGGCTGCCGAATACGAACCTACTACTAAGGCCGCTTAAACCATAATCATATCTTAACCTTTTCCCTCTGTTCGGTTGCGATAACTCGACAGGGGGATTTTTCTTGTACTCCGATCTGATGGCGGCAATATCCATTTATATACACCTCCCAAATAGGCTTTACTTCACTGCTATACAGTCGATACTAAATGTAGTACATACTAATGTTAGTAAAGTAGGATATCAGGAAATCTCCCGTTGCAAAGGATAGTATGCACTACATTTAGTCAATCAGTATTTTAGTATAGTAGTAGATACTACGATACTAAAATGTAATAAAGTAGTAAAATAGTACACACTAATCATAGTAAATACTAAAAATAGTAGTATCTTTGTATCAGAAATAAAGATAGGAATTTATGGCAAAGATAATCGCTGTTTTGAACCACAAGGGCGGTGTCGGAAAGACGACCACCACCATCAATCTTGCTGCCGCATTGCAGCAGAAGAAAAAGCGTGTACTGCTCATCGACATGGACGGTCAGGCAAACCTCACGGAATCCTGCGGTCTCTCCATCGAAGAGGAACGGACGGTGTACGGAGCAATGAAAGGTGAATACCCGTTAACGGTATTCGAGTTAAATAATGGCCTTTCCGTTGTACCGTCCTGCCTTGATTTGTCAGCGGCAGAATCCGAGCTTATCAATGAGCCGGGGCGGGAATTAATACTGAAAGGGCTGATTGCAAAATTGCTTGAAACCCGTAAATTCGACTATATCCTGATTGACTGTCCGCCCTCGCTGGGTTTGCTGACACTCAACGCACTTACATCTGCGGATTTCTTGATTATCCCGGTACAGGCGCAATTCCTCGCCATGCGCGGAATGGCGAAGATTACAAATGTGGTCGAGATTGTCAAAACCCGTTTGAACCCGAATCTGAACATCGGCGGAATTGTCATCACACAGTTTGACAAGCGCAAGACGCTCAACAAGAGTGTTGCGGAACTCATCAACGAATCATTCTGCGACAAAGTGTTCAAGACCGTCATCCGGGACAATGTGGCATTGGCCGAAGCTCCGATAAAGGGTCTGAACATCTTTGAATACAACAAGAACAGCAACGGGGCAAAGGACTACATGGAGTTAGCAAAAGAAGTGTTGAAATTAAAGTAAAGACGATATGAGCAAAAGTGATTCATTGAAAAACGGCATGAGAAGCGGACTGGACGGCTTGCTGTCATCCACCGGGAAGTCCACGCAAAAGAAAGAGCCTGCACCGGTCAAAGCGGAAAAAGAACCTGCCGTGCATTGCAATTTTGTTATCGACAAGAGTATTCATACCCGGATGAAATACCTCGCTATCGAGAAGAATATGTCGCTCCGAAATATTGTGAACGAGGCGATGAAAGAGTATTTGGAAAAGCACGAGAAATAACCGGGGCGGCAATCCGCCCAATCAACTTTTATACCATACCGCTATCTTATGGCACATGTCCACAAGGTAGCGGTTTTCCCGTTTATACCCCTGGCTGTTCTCCTGCTCTATTCGCCTCTTATAGCTGCAATGCTGCATTTCCCCTTTCTATCCATTCCTCTTGCCGCTTGTCCGGTCTCGTTCCTGCCATCGCCGGTTGGTTTTCCAGACGCAAATTTGGACTGCCGCGCTTGATTTCATCGCTTTGAAGTGCATTTCTCGTAAAATTCTTCCTTTCCGTGAAAGAGTAATTTTCCGGAAAAAGCGTTGAAAATAGCTTGTTCGTCAGTCCCTTGAAGCATCTGTAAATCCCAAGCGGTTCAGGCAGAAAAAAGAACCGAAAAGAGGGAAAAATAACAAAACAAATATCAACCAATTAAATTTTATGATTATGGCAACAACAGCAGTTCAAGCAGTAGAGAAGAACATCACATCGGTAGCATTGGCAGACATTCAGTCGAGCAGTTACAACCCACGCAAGAACTTTGACGAGACAAGCCTTGCGGAACTTGCCGAGAGCATCCGTCAGCAGGGAGTGCTTCAGCCTATCGGTGTGCGCCCTATTGCGGACAACCGTTTCGAGATTGTCTTTGGAGAACGCAGATACCGTGCTTCCCTCATGGCTGAATTGGCGGAAATTCCGGCTACCGTCATGGAAATTTCAGACGAGACAGCCGAGGAAATGGCAATCACCGAGAACCTGCATCGCAAGGATGTTACCCCGATTGAGGAAGCCAATGCCTACCAAAAACTCATAGACAGCGGTCGCCACGATGTCCAATCCTTGACCGTGCAGTTCGGCAAGACGGAAGCGTATATCCGTACACGACTTAAATTCGTTTCCTTGATACCCGAAATCGCCGTGCTGTTGGAACAGGACGAAATCACAATCAGCGTGGCAAGTGAAATCTGCCGTTATGGGGAAGAGATACAGCGTGAGGTGTACGACCAACATCTGAAAGAGGGGGTGCAGTACAATAGTTGGCGAGGCATGAAAGCCTCCGAGGTGGCACAGAGCATCGAACGGCAATATACCGCAGACCTCAATCGCTATTCATTTGACAAAACCCTTTGTCTTTCATGTCCCCACAATACCAATAACATGATGTTATTCTGTGAGGGTAGTTGCGGAAATTGCGCCAACCGTGCTTGTCTTGTGGAAATGAACACATCGCACCTTACCGAAAAGGCTATGCGGCTCATGGAACAGCACCCTGCCGTTCCCCTCTGCCACGAAAGCTACAATTACAATGAAGCCGTCGTCGACCGACTTACCGCTATAGGCTACGAGGTGGAAAGTCTTAAAACCTATGCAACGAAATACCCCGAATGCCCCCAAGCTCCTCAAAAAGAGGATTACGATACCACCGAGGAATACGAGGAAGCAGTAAAGGATTACGAGCAGAAATTGAACGGCTACACCGAGAAATGCGAAGCAATCCGCACCCGAAGCGAAGCAGGAGAAATCTCCCTCTATCTCCGTATTGAGAGCAACGACATTACACTGTGCTATGTTGCAAATACCGCTACAACCGCAAACGGTACGGCAACCAAAATGCCGCTTTCACCTATCGAGAAGTTGGAAAAGCAGGACAAACGCAACAAGGAGATTGCCCTCGAAAAGACCGTTGAAGACACCAAAAAGCGGATTTTAGAGGTTGATATGTCAGAGCGCAAATTTGGGCAGGACGAGGAGAAAATGGTGTATTTCTTCCTGCTCTCCTCACTCCGCAAAGAGCATTTCAATGAGGTGGGAATTGAAGATAAAGGCTCTTATTACTACCTTACGAGCGAGGACAAAATGCGCATCATCGAGAACCTTACCGCCAAGCAGAAAGCCGTTATCCGCAGGGATTATCTGATTGCCAATTTCAAGGACGCATTCGGTAACAACGCCACAGCCTCCCTGTTGCTTGACTTCGCTCAAAAGCATATGCCCGAAGAACTTGCCAATATCCAAGACGGATATAATGAAGTGTACGAAAAGCGACACCAACGCATCGAGGAAAAGAAAGCCGCTTTGCAGGAACAAGCCACGCAGGAAGCGGAACAACCCGATGAACCGCAACCCGAAGCGGAAGCACAGACCGAACCGCAAGCGGAAGAAATAGCTGCCTGACAAATGTTGTTGTCATAACGGATAGGGGGAGGGAGAAATCCGCCCTCTATTCATTTTTGTATGCTCCGGACAAAGGACCCAAGTACCTCTTCTAACTTTCTGACGAACCCGTCACCACCCGCCCTTCTTCCATTCATAGCTTCCGTTTCCTCTCTTTTTTACCATTTTCAACTTCCCTTTTATAGCGTTTCCCCGGCTTCGTCCCCTGTCAGCCCCGGTTTGGTTTTATCAGATGCAAAGGTCGGCCGTCGCGCTTGATCCGGCGGCTTAAAGTGAATTTCCTGCAAATTCTTCCTTTCCTCAGAAAGAGTAATTGGCAGGAAAAGCCTTCCGTATGAAGCTGTACCGACAACCGTGTACCGCATCCATAAAATCCCAAAGCGGTTCCGACAGAAAGGAACCGAACGGAGGGAAGAAAAAAACAAATCATTAAAATTCAAGATTATGGACAACATCAAGGAAAGCAAGGAGTACCAGCTCGCCAAAGACTGGGAAAGGGCAGTGAACGATTACGGCTTCAACCCCAAACGGTTTGCAGCCGCTATCCCCGAAATGCACCCCACACTGCAGCAAAGCCTTTACAGGTTGGTAAAAGAGTGTATCGTGGTCATGGCGGACGAGACACGCAACTACGACGACCGCAACCGTGCATCGCACGAGGAAGCGAAGTGCATCATGGAATACCTCAAGGCTCACGGGAAACACATCCCATTAAGATAACAGATGTATGAAAACGAAAGAACTACAATTTGACGGCAATATCTACATCTGCCGTATCGTGAAATCCAACGAAGGTGAAGAATTACTTATCGGCTCTACCGCTCTGCTCGATGCACTTCATCCGGGCAGTTTCGAGGACGAAAACGAAGGTTTTGCAAGTAAGGAAGCCGAACAAATATATGACGAGGTTTTCTTTTTCACCGATGCGAAAACCCTCAAATTACCGGACGATGAACTCATCACGGAATTAAAAGAGGATAACCCCGAATGGTTCAACTAACATAAATCAATAATCATATTAAAAATCAAAGTTATGGATAAAGAGTATGTAATGCACATCGCACAGACCATCAAAGAACAATTGGTATCACTTACACCCATGCCCATTCTTATGTCGTGGGGAATCGGCGATTTTGTCGCTACGGTATTCCGGGATTTGCCGGCATTGCGGATTAAAGTAAACGGGCGGTTGCACGCCGGAAATGTCGTTATCGCACTCAACGGCTCCGATTATTATGAGGTATATCTGCTGAAAGAGAACGGTGCGGAGTGCGTCAATGAGGAAGTATGCTTCGACGAGTTGGGCGATGTCATTGACCGAGCCGTCGAAAGCGGTACGGACAAAGAGGAATACGACAAATTCTGCGACCGGCAACTTGCCGTACTTTTAAGCGGTACACGAGCCTGAATAAGCGAGCGACCGAATAACACCGCCCATTTTTCTACGTGGGCGGTGTTTTCGTGTGCGGTTGGATGCGTCCAAGCCGCAATATCCTATTATAAACTCACTTTTGAAGTCCTTGTTCCACTTTTACCGTTGTTACGGCTTGTGGGATTGTCCGGCTCCGTCATTTCCAATACCCCTGTACCAATCATCGGATTGATATAGACCTCCATAAGATTTTCCCTATCTTTCAATCCTAAATGTTGCAAAATATCAGATAGGTATTGCGGCTCAACACAGAACTCCAAGATTTGCTCTTTTCTCAAATCCTGCTTGCGAGGTTTTCTTGCGGGTTTTCTTGTCGGGTTTTCATCCCTAACTGCAAGGTCAGCACAACATAGTCCGGACGTGTTTCCTCGGCTACAGTAGGAAGCGGCCAACCCAAAGACTGCCAACCGCTCACAATCTTATCCACACCGCTACCAGCTTTCTCGGCACGCCCCAGACGCATGAACATCTGAGTGAGTAGATTGGCAGCAAAGCGAGTGCAAGACACCGGAACGCTAAAAATACCGAATAAGACCCACGCGGCACTATAATATGTTGGCATTCTGCCCTGTATATCCCGTATTTTTCGTACCTTTGCGGCACAAAAACGTATGTATATGGAACAACAGGTTATCCCATCGGATTATACACAATATGCAGAGGCAGTAGAGATAATCAAACATGCCATCGAACGCTGCCGGTATAGAAGTGCGGCTGCGGTCAACAAAGAAACTCTCTCGTTGTATTTTGGAGTGGGGAAATTCGTGTCTGAAAATTCCCGCATCGGCTGTTGGGGTACTAAAGCATTGCCTACCATATCAAAGCTCCTTCAACGGGAGTTGCCCGGTCTGCACGGCTTTTCTGAATCGGGGTTGAAACGGATGCGCTCATTCTATGAGGAATGGAGGACGTTTTTAATTCGTCCAACAGTGTTGGGCGAATTGGAAAACCATTCGTCGGAAAAGGGTACGGCTTTAATTCATCCAACAGCGTTGGGCGAATTGGATATTGACGAGCATCTACTGCTGCAACTTATCGGGCAACCGGTCAATACCGAATTTACCTGGGACGATTTTGTCAAGATCAGCTTTTCACATCATATTGAAATCCTGACTCGTTCAAAAGACATCGCGGAACGGTTGTTCTATATCCATTGTGCCGCTCAAAATGCGTGGTCGCTATCCTCTCTCAAAAATTACTTGAAAGAAGACATCTATTCAAATCGCGGATCTTTGCCGAGCAACTTCCTTCAAGTGCTGCCCGAAGCCATTTATGCCGTAAAAGCGATATTGGCGTTCAAGGATGAGTATATGCTCGAAATGGTTAATCTGGAGAATGTGGGAGAACGCGAACAGGACTGGAACGAAAAGGTCATCGAAAACCAAATCGTAACCAATATCAAGCAGTTCATTCTCCGTTTTGGAAACGACTTCACTTTTATCGACAGTCAGCATCGCCTGATAGTTGCCGGAGAAGAAATGTTTGCTGACCTTGTATTCTTCAACAGAGAACTGAATGCCAGCGTAATCGTGGAGTTGAAACGGGGCAAGTTCCGCCCGAATTATCTCGGACAGCTTAGCGGCTACCTGACGGTGTATGACATGACCGACAAGAAACCGCACGAGAACCCTTCAATCGGTATTGTCCTATGCCAGGATGCCAACCGCAAGTTTGTCGAAATCATGGTGCGCGACTATGATAAGCCTATGGGCGTGGCGACATACCGCACAGCCCAAGAAATGCCGGAGAATCTGCGCAAGACTCTACCGGACATCGACAAATTACAAAATCTGCTATCGGAAAACGATTCCAAATCGGAAACTGTCAGATAATTCATTTACGTCCGTAAAACCGGCTTTATGCCCACAAGATTTTGGGTAACTGAAATTGAATATAAAAATCCCTGCAATAATTTCGTGATTATTGCAGGGATTTTGATTTATTTCGCCCCACGCTTGTTCAGTACATCCGTTATCATGTCTTTTACATCCTGTCCGACTTGTATGAAATTTTTATACAAGATGCGTTCCCGTTCCTCCCTCGACTTAAAGGTGTAGAACTTCGGTAGCGGTACATAGGCCGCTTCCTCCGCTTTTATCTCCTTCATATCGAAATCCGTCTTGCAGAAGAACTTTGTAGTCTTGAACTCTTCCGATTCCTGAATGTTCATCGAGCCTCCTGTACCGGTTTTCGTCTTCACGAAATCCCTGGCCGTCTGTCCGCAAATCCATCCCGTCGCCATATCCGAAATTTTCGAGGCGGGTACAAGGCTGTCCATATTCTCATTGAGATTGATGCTCGTCTTATCCCGGTCGATGGTCACGCCCTTTTTGACCTGTACTACCTTGCCGAAAATGTCATTCGACAACCATTCCAGTGTCTCTTTTGCGCGAGCTGAACCGCTTACCACGTTGCCCACTGTCGTGATGATTTTTTGCATTCCCACTTTTCCGTAGTCAGCCTCCAACTGCGGCAACTCCTGAAAACCCAGCGTTACGCTTACCTTGTTGCTTCTCGCCGTACCTATCAGTCGGTCTATCTTGTGGAAATACAGTGTCGGCAGCTCATCCACGATGATGCTGACCGGAATATTCTTCCCCTGCCCGGTGTTCACACGGGTAACGAGACGGTTCAATATCAGAGCGTTCAACGCTCCGATGATACTTTCCATTTCCGGATCGTTGGCTATCAGCAGATAACTGGGTGACTTGGGGTCACTAACTTTCAGGTCGAAGTCGTCCCCATCCTTGTGGAATATCCAGTAGGATTCCTTGGTGGCCAAACGGCTGGTATAGACACGCAGCGTACCAATCATACCCTCTAATTGTTCCATTGCCTTGTTCTTGAAGGCCGTCTGGAACGGGCCGAGCAACGGCGCGACCTCGTTGTCCGTCTCCAGTACCTCAAAAATAGTCTGGTAGCTCTCATTGAGAAATGAAAGGATATGCGGCATATCCGAGTATTTTCCCAGCCAATAGGCAGGTTCCACGATGCTGCCACCCTCACGGTCACGAACGACACCCGTCGGCTTCCAGAACTTCGTCTGCGGATCTTGCCGTTTCTCCGCATATAGTTTCTTTCCGTTTGCATCGTAGGGTTCCCGCTCGTAGTTCACGAAAAAGTAGATACAGGCGGCAAGAAAGTTCACGGCAGAAGTCTGAAAGAACTGGTCACTGCCTCCGCCTCCCTCTTTCTTGCCTTTCTGCAGGGATTCCAACAGGGTTTCCGCCGTTTCGCTCGCCGCCGCAAGATTATTGATGTACTTTGCCTGAATGGGGTTCACCCGTTTGCTGTACTCCACATCCACGAAGTTGATGATGTTGAACTTGCACCCTTTGGGCAGTTTTCCGAGCTTCTGGTTTTTCTTGTAATGATAGTAAAGTTTAGTGGCAAGTGTCGGAAATTTGTAGTCATAGACCACCATCGCAAAGCCCTTGGCACTATGTTGGCGGATGAACGGTTCTATGATGCTGAACGTCTTACCGCTGCCCGGAGTTCCGACTACCCATGTTCCTCTGAAACAGTTGCTTATCGACACCCATCCCTTGCGAAATTTACCTTTGTAATAGTACCGCATCGGTATATTCACGCTATACTGGTTCTCAACCTTCTCTTCGCTCTGCTCGAAACTTTCATTCTCAAAGTTGAACCGGTCTTTACCCAGTCCCTCCTTGATGAACTTCGAGATGTTATCCAGTGCGATATGTACCAATATCACACCGACAAGCGTGGTCGCCATGTAGAAGATGATATTTAGTGGCAACGTGTAGAGCCTCGTTTCCATCGGATGATGGTACAACCACACGGAGAACACAATCAGGAACAGTCCGCTGATTAGCGGATATAACACCTGTCTCCGGGCATCGAACTCCAGATGCTTCTTGTTCCTCGTACCGATACAGGTGATGCAGATAAGCAGGAACGTCGCAATCTTGCTGTACACAAGATTACCGTCATTGTAAATCATCCACTGCTTGATGCGCCCGTGAATATCAATCAGTATGCCACCCCAGTGGTCGAGCATGGCAGGGTCGATGGCATACTCGAAGAACTCCATCAGCACGGAGATATAGATGACCGCACGGAATATCTTGTAGAACCCTTGTAATTCTTTGCTCTCTTCCATGAATCAATCCGTTGTTAATTCTTGTTTCCGACGATACCAACGGTCGTTGATTCGTATGACATCCATACCGAACCACACACCGTTTTCGTTCAGTTTCGTCTTTATTCTTTCAAGTGCTACCGGTCCTAAACCCCAGATTTCCATGAGATATTCCTCGTTGAGCTGAATCAGGTCGCCGACATACAATATCCCATGAGATTCGAGTTTGCTTCTGACTATAGGCGTCATTTTCATGCTGAATATCGGCTGTGAGAGATAATGCACCTCTTCTGCCTGAATGTTGTCCAAGGCTATCTCAAGCCCTTCTTTGACTCTCTGGACAGAATTGATGTATTCTTCCTGCTGTTGGATTTTAATTTCCTGTTGCTGTATCTCATCACGCAATTCAGAAGCCTTCCTTAAAAGTTCGGCATTGCTTCGCTTCAATTCGTCATTAACATCCGTCATCGACCGGTTGTTTAACTCAAGTTCCTTGCGTTTGCCGTTCAACTCCTTGACAACTTCCTCCAATTTGGCAATCTGGCATCTCAGAGCCGAACCTTTCCCATTGTCTGCCGCCATGTTATCCAAAAGGTAGCTGAAGCGTTGAATCAGATAATCAATGTCCTTTTTATCAGACGCAACAGAATCGGCGAGCTTTTTCAGTTTTTGCCGAGGTGATTCATCTTTGATGGGATAGTATATGAGGAAAGCCCCCAATACCATCAATACTATACAGAAAAGCATATCTATATTCATATCGTTGCACATTTTATTTGTTCATGGTAATTATAGGCCGCAGCTTATGCGCCTGTGTCTTAGGTGTCTCCTGCATCGCGCCGCTTCCTGTCGAGTAAAGCCACGCTTTCGCCGTCTCTTGTCCGGACACTTCCGTCGATGTCCAGTACCAGCAATCGTATTCATCCAACGGCAACGGATGACCGCCGCACCGTTCAATGACAGGATTGACGGTTTCCCGGACAGCATACAGCAACCGCATCTGTGCTACCGACGGGATATAGGCACTCTGTCCGTACCGCCACAGGTCAAAGACCGCTTCCGCCATAGGCGAAGCCGTCTCCCTTGTGTCGTACAGCGCAAAGGTGTTCATGTTCCCGTCCAATGCCCCGATGTCGGCCGACGTCCCTTGTGCGACACCGAGGCTGTCGGCGAATGCCGCCGGAGCAATGTCCCACAGGTAAACCGCATAGCCGTTCCCTTCCGTTCCTTCACGGCGTTCGGTATCAAAGACAACCGCTATTGCCCGCTTCCCCGATTGTTCATACTGCGCATAGGACAATGCCGTGCCGTCCTCGCAGAGAATATGCCCCGGACGTACCGCCGTATCGGGTACGTCGATATGGGCGTCACAGGCAGCGCACAATACCGCCGCCACTACCATTGCAATCCATTGAATCTTTCGTATCATGTCATTTCCGTTTTTTTGTTTTTCCTTTATTTTATCGGCAGTTTTACACCCAGCACGATACCTGTCCGCAGCAAATCCGCCCCTTTTATCATCATGTCACTCTTGACCTGCCAGTACAGCGTCCATCCCGACCGCAGCTCATAATTGTGCTCGTAACCCACATGGATTCCGGCAAGAAACTTGTTCGTGTCGCTCCCTGCCGAAGCTCCGATACGCAAGTTGCCGTAATGGTTGCGTCCACGCACCACACAAGGTTTGTACGCCACACCGAAACCATAAGTGCGGTAGTTGCGCCAGAAGGATTCCGGACAAATATGACCGCAAGATTTACATTCCGTCCATTTCAGATAGCCGTTGGCGAAGAACTCCCACGCATGACGGTAGTTCATTTCATGCTCGTAAGCAAGCGTTACGTCCATGCCGTTCTCATACAGCAATCCCACGCCGAGCGAGAGGCGGCCGCCGTTGCGTTGCGCATGGGCATTGGTGGCAAACCCTATGCAGACAAGCATCAGTAACAAAACTGTTTTCAACGTCTTTTTCATCGTCATTCCTCCTCCAATAAAGCGGTGTTAAATGAATCGGCCGACAGCACATCCTCGTAGTCGATGTTCAGGCTGATATTGCGCCCGCTGATTTGTTGTTCCGTCATTTCGATAGTCAGCAGCTTGTCGTTCGGAAAGGTCATCTTTTTCACGACAATCACGTTCCGGTAGCCGTGCTTGAACGTCTTGCCGTGTTCCAATACCAGGGCAGGAGTCAGCTCGATGGTCTGCGCGTTAGTTGCCTTCGAAAGTTTCTTGTCCGACAGTTTCACCCGTATCTCGTCGATGTCGAAACGGATGTTCGTTTTGTTCTCGATGGAAAAGTCGATGAAGAAGTAGTCGCCCACCGAGTAAATATTGTTCAGGCGCATCACCATTCGGTGCGCCTTGGTCGCCACGTTGCGGATTTTCGCGGGCGAGTTCCACACCCGTCTTGCAAAACGCACCATGTCGGCTGTGGACATCGAGACCGTAGGATTGTTGTAGGCATCCCGTTCCTGTAGCTGAATTTCCTTGTCTGCCACCGCCTCGCTTATCCGCGTGGTGTAGATGAGTGCATACTGCGTGCGATAGCGTTCCGTTACGATGGTGACGATGGCCAGCACTTCACCGTCCTCGTGTCCCGTCTCTTTGGGCTTTAACCGGATGATGTTCTCAATGGGTTGGTCGCCCGCCACCTTGTCTGTGGAAATATCCACGAAGCGGACCGGTTCCGAGGCTGTGATGACGGTCGTTACCTGTTCATTGACAGTCAGCCGTTCCATCTCTTCGTATGTACGCTGAGCCTGTGCGTTCCGTGTGGCAAAAAGTCCTGCCGCCAGAAGAAATGCAGTTATAATTATTTTCTTGTTCATATCGTTTCTGTTGATATTTTTTATTTTTTTATTTCTTTATTTCCCTTATTTCGCTTTCTTTAATCCCATGACCACGTTCCAGTTCCTCCCGAATCCGTCGTCCGGCAATTTCGCAATACGTCGGTTCAATCTCGAATCCGATGTAATGCCGTCCCGTGCGGATGGCGGCAATGGCGGTCGTACCCGAACCGATGCAGTTGTCCAGCACCACATCGCCCTCGTTGGTATAGGTGCGCATCAGGTACTCTATCAAGGCTACCGGCTTCTGTGTCGGATGATAGAATGCTCCTGTCTTGTGTTCCTTGGGTATGGAAATGACAGAGGTCGGGTACTTGTCTTCGGCAACACGCACCGGAGCCAGTTTCATTTCACCGTAACAGCGGTTCGTGAAACCGTCCGTCTTGCGCCGTCCATGATTTTTCCGTTCCGGTGGACACGGCATCATCTGAGGATGATATACCGGCTGACGGTCGTAGAACACGATGATGTCCTCATGCTGGCGTAGCGGCATCCGGTTGGCATTCAGGTGACCCGTTACCCGGTCTTTCCGCCACACGAGGTTATACCGCCACATCCGGGGTTGCGAGAGCATGAGCCGCGCCGAGAAGATGCCCTGCGCAAAGAGGATAACGGGGCTTCCCGGCTTGGTGATCCTGCGGTACTGTTCCCACAACGCTTCGAGCGGTATCTGCCTGTCCCAGTGTACCGCCTTGTTGCTACGGTTCAACACGCCGTAAGGCAAATCCGCTATCACGGCATCGACACTGCCGTTCGCCATGAGCTTCATGCCCTCGATACAGTCCATATTATATATGTTGTCAATCTCTATCATGGCTTCCGTTTTTACTGTTTCTCACGTCCGTTCACCAGATAGACGAAAGTGCCGTATTTCAGCTTTACCTTATTTTTTTTGATAGCTTTGCCGATGGCATTGCTCGTTTTCTGGTAGGCATTCGTAGCGGCTTGCATTCCCCATTGCGAGAGACTGTTGCCGTAACTGCCGGTATTCATGTTCAGATTCCCCGACACCGCACCGCTTGCCACATCCTTGCTCGTTTCCCGGAACTGGCTGTTCGGTACATAAAGCCCCTCCATGCCGTCCGTGTCGTAAAGGGACAGGCTGACCTTCACCAGTTCGTCCTCGATGAGAATGCTGGTGATGTTCCCCTTCACACGCCCCGACGAGAAGCCGCTCATGGTGGCATACAGATACGACCCTCGTTTGACCACGCACTCGTTGATCTCCACGTCGTCGAGCAGACGCAACCGCACACGCGAGCCGTCCACCGCTTTGATGTCCTCGTCGATAATGGCCTTTATCAGTTTCGGTTCACGGGCATTGACCGCAAGCGTATTGAAGTAATCCGAAGCCGTCTTTACCTTGCGTACCACTTCGCTGGGCGGTTCGTTCTCTGACGGGGCTTTTACCGAACGGCTCTCTTCCTCTATTTTTCCCTTAACCTCTATGGTTGCCGTCGGGGGTTGCGCCGATGCGGTACTGTCCGTATCGGTCGCCGGTAATACCTCATTGCGTCCTCTCAACCTTGCTTCGGCAAGGGCTTTCTCCAGTTCCGCGAGAGCTTCTTGCTCGCGCGTCTTGGCATCGGCAATTTGCGCTGCCGCAGCCTTTTCCTGCTGTTGCTCATCGAGCAGGGCGATGTCGTCCACCGTGTATTGCGATTCATATTCTTCCTTGTTGTCATCGGGTTCATCTCGTTCTATGTTATCCACTGCGGAGTAATCCTGTATCTTACCCCATGATTTGGCCATGTTCTCGTACTTGCTGCCTATGCCGTCACCGCCTTTAAGCCGGGCATCCGGCAAATCGGGGTTCAAAAACTCCGTTGTCTGCAGCGTCTTGTCCGGAATCTCCGCCGTTTCGGTCTGAAACAGGTCGAAGATGAAGTACGATGCAACCAGAAGCGGGATATACAGGACAGCCGGAAGCATATACTTCGGCTCCCTGAAATTGATTTTATCAAATATCTTCATCATACATCTTTTAATTGAGTTGTACATACTTGCCTTCAATGCTGCAGTTTTTCAGCACTTCTGCGTTTTCCACTCCGAATGCGATCAGGATGCTGCCGCAACCGGGAGAATCGCCGCGTGTTCCGTCCGGGCGGTAAAACCGGATGCGGTGGCGCAGGAATTTCATGCCCGTCGCTTTCTCGAAAATGACGTCCTGAAACATTTTGGAATCGCAACGGTTGAACAACAGCGCGATGCCGTTGCCGTGTTCCGCCAACTTTCGGACAAACTGTTCGATAAGGGGACGCGAGTACGGAGGATTGAGCCATACACGCCCTTCCCATTTCAGGGACAATCCGTCCATGTCCCGGTCATACATGACCTCGGCGGTCGGCCACAACGGATGGACAGGGGCGCAAGGGTCAAGGTCGAACCTGCCTAACGCTTTCAGCACCTCCTTCGGGGTGTACCATTCGTCCGACGAGCGGACTGATTTTTCAAATCGTGTATTCATAAGCACTCCTTTATTGCGGTTCATATTTCTTGTTCTCGTTCCGATTTTCCCTTATTTCACCCCCTTGCAGCCTCTTGTGTCTTTCCCGCAGCACCGAATCCTGCATTTCCGTCGCCGTGCGTGTCGGCCGGCTGTTGCGGTATGCCATCGTAATGCGATAGATGTTCCAAGTGAACCCTCCGATAGCGAAACCGAAGACGATGACCAGAAAAAGTATCCGGTGCGCGTTGGCGAATCCCTGTACCTTGGCGGCAGCCTTGTCGATACGTGTCGCTTGGGCGAACTTTCGTCCGGCGGACACCTCCCGCTCGTAACGGTCTTTGTATTTCGGATCGTTCTTGTCCGGCATCTTTTCACCGAAGAGCATCCGCCTGAATCCCTTGATATTCATAAACTCCGTTGTTTAGTAGTTGATCTTCGTTTTCTGTTCGATGTCCTTGTTCAGCAGGGTACGCCAGTTCACGATAAGCAGCCCATGCGGATTGTTCTCTGTTCGGGGTACACGCTTGAGCTGTCCTGCCGTCACCAGTTCACGCATCAGGATATTGCTCCGTCGCTCGATGCGCTGCCGTCCGTAGTAGGTGAACTCCATCTTCTCCTTGTTGAAAGCCACGCTGTCGCAATAGATGGAGAACACCGAACTCGTACCCAAAATGTTGGAGTAGAAACCCTTTTCCTTGAGCGTGTTGTATTGTGCCAACCCCGTCTCATCGACTAAATACATCGCTTTTTCCATCGTATAGCGGATATATTTGTCATCCGGCGGTAACGTGAAAAAATAATGATGAAACATCTCCACATGGCTTTTGGCTTCCACATCAAGCGTTTCGTCCATTGTCGTGCGATTCACGAGGATAGGCACGTTGCCGTCCAGCACATACACCTTCTTCTGCGCATCCGAGACCATCGTCCGGGCTGTCCAGATGCTTGACAAGCTGATGATGACACATCCCACGAGAAAAGCGGTACAGATGATGCCCACCAGTCTGATTTTGTTTTCCAAATTCTTGATGACCATCGGTTATTCCCTTTTACCGTTCAACATCTGTACATATTCCGTGTGCAGCATGGGTATGACCGCATCCCGAAGTTCCGTCAAAAGATTCTCGAACTCCGCCGAGAATATCTCCACGTAATAGCCCTGCATCTCCACATGGACAAGCACCCACCAGATTCCTCTTTTGCGCTTACCAGCGTTCCGCTGCAGCAGGGCAAGACGCAGCTTGTACGTTAGGTACGTCACTAAGGGGGCGATGTACCGGTCGTCGTACTCGAAGGCTTCGTCCAGTTCTTCATACTGCGGGTCGATGCGGTGGTTCTCCGCCACCTCGCAAACCTCTTTTCTCGCTCGTTCCTGTGCAAAGGACATAAATTTCTCATCCTTGCACCAGCTTTTGATTTTCTCTTGCAATTTCATGTTGTTATGATTTTTATTGGGTTTATATTATCTTTTGCGGATTATCTCATGATGCCGCCCAACCCTCCGGTTGCCGTCATCTTCGCCTGCTGTGCCACGCCCTCGCCGAAGTTTCGGGTAGAGAATGCCGTGTCGCCCTCCGGTATCATCCATGCCGCCAAGTCCGGAACAAGGTTCAGGCACTTGAGAGCTACAATCGAAGCCGCCATCAGGTAGCCCGCCGAGAAGAACGAGTTCTGCAGGTAGGCGGCCATCGTCTGCTCGCTGGCGGTTATCGCCGTCAGGTTCTCGATTTGGATGCACAATACAATGTCAAAGAGCAGCAGCACGTAGAAGCCCACGAAGTAGAGCATCGCCCCGTAGAAATGCACCGTCAGATAGCGTGTCAGCCACTTCGCCCAAGCACCTTCCCATTTTGGCAGGATGCTGAACGCCCACTGTATCGGCCCGAAAATCGTCAGCATTCCCAACAGGATTTGTTGGCAGTAAATCGTAGCCCACCAACCGATTCGGAACACCACGAGGGCAATCAGCATGATAATTTTGTCTATCCCCACGATGACACCTGCCGTCAAAGACGTGAACCACAACTTCGCCGCATCCTTTTCCATGTTCGTCACTTCGTCCACACCGGTCTGCTCCATTGTCGCCTCTATCAGATTGGGATCGGATGTGCCTGTGTGGGCGACATCCGCCTGTGCCTGCAGGTTCGTGTACATCGTGTCACGCACATGGATGAGCTGCTGAACTTCCTCGAACCTGTCCGATATCTGTGAAGCTTCGGCTTCATACAGGTCATGGGTGTACGAACCTATGCAGTTAGGGATGTAGGACAGGAAATCGAGAAAACACCAGTTGTTCCGGCTCCCCGCCATACCCGTGTCCGCAGGCGGATACCACCAGCAGATGATAATCGACACGGCAAGCGGCCTAAACAGCTTCATCACGTCCAACGGCTCGTGCTTTACCATCATCTTGTAGGCGATACCTGCCGCCATGACGATGGAGAACAGTGCCGCGAGTGCCATGCACATCTGCAATATCCACCAAAAAGGTCCCTGCGCACCGGTAAAAGTCGCGTCAGTCAGAAACTCGTTGGTCTGAAAGATGACATCATCTATTTCCTCCTCCAACAGGTTGATGCCGAAATCCGAAAGTATATCTCCGTTTGCCATAGCCCTGTCTTTTTATTTCCCTCTGTTTACACTCTCGTTGTCATCTTCGCCGTTTCCGTTGCTGCCCGATTGCGAACCACGCACCGCAAGGCGTGATTCCTGCCACCGGCTCATGGCATTGCGGACAATACCGCCTTTATGCAGGGTACGGTTGTCCGTTGCGTTCAGCAGTGCATTCGTCACCGTTGCGTTCTGACGCTTGGCAAGGTAGCCCACTAAAATCTCGTTCTGCCGTGCCACATCCTCGTAAATGCGCAGATACTCCTTCTTTCGCTGGGCATTGGGCATATAGGCGTCTTTCGTGGCTTTGATGGCACACTGATAGACGTGGTAGTATTCCGTCCACCGTTCCTTGTCGGCCGGAGTGCCACCGGACAGGAGAATACGGTCGATGTTGCGCCGGAACCGCTCCATCTGTCCGCTGACCTTATCGCCCTCGGCAAGCCATGCGATGTCCACCTGCCGGTCGGCAACGTTCAACGCCTCGACCTTCGCCCGCTTGACCAAGGCCGAATCAATGGCTTCCGCTTCGTCCACCTGGTTGTAGAGATTGATACCGGCAAGCGTGCGGAACGAGAGCTTGTTTTTGGCCGCTGCCGACTTCTTGTATTTGTTGTGCAGCACGGAATAATAGAGGTCGGGCGAGAGTGCGCCCGTACCGGTCTCCATGACCGTTACCTGATTCTGCTTCGGCGAATCATGGTTGTACGTTACATACTGTGCGTGTACGGCTGTCGTTACGGTGACCGCCACCGCCATGAGTAATAGTTTTCTGTTCATATTCTTCTCTTTTTGTCGTTAATAATCCAGTCTTCCGGCTCCGCGCCAACGCCCGAAGGCGTCATCGAGAATCTCCCGCATGGTGCGGGAGCGATATACCTTTGCCTTCCAATAGCCGATACGCACCTGTATATACCGCCATGTCTCGAAATACGCACGGTTCAGATGCCGCTCGATGTTGTCCAATGAGCGGTTGATGGCCTCCAACACCATCAGCAGGTCGGAGGTCGAGCAGGCTGCCGCTCCGGTGGCATACAGCACGAGGTCGCTCACGGACTTGTAGAGCTGTTCCCCCTCACGGGCAATCGCCCTCAGCCCCCTCGCATTGATGGAGATAATCAGGGTATCTGCGGATTCGATGCGTCCCCGTTTCAATATCTTCGCATTGAAATCCTCCAACAATGATTTATAGTCGCCGATACGGTCGCTGACCGATGTGTAGGTATTCTTGACGTTCAGCACCGTGCGCAACGACTGGTACATGACGTCGATGACATCGAACGCACGGGTGTACCGGTCAAGGTCGATATTCAGCTCTTTATAGCCCCCGACTTCCTTACAGCTGTATTCGTGCAACAGTTTGTTGCTGTACTCCAAGGTACTGCGGGCCAACAACAGGCTGCGCTGCTTCTTGTGGTCGTTGATGTAGGCTTCGACGGAGACTATATCGAAAGTCCACTGCGCCTTGGCGATACCGGGCAGCAGGAAGAGCAGCAATGCGGCTATCCGTAAAATGCGTTTCATGGCCGCACCTCCTTTCCGCCGTTTCTGCCGCCATCGTTCCGAAACGTCCGTGCGCTCTCCACCCAGCGGTCATGGCATTCCTCCACGAGCGTCAGCCTGCGGCCTTCGTCCGTGTCCAGTCCGGGCAACACATCCTTCATCACGTCAAGGATGCTCCGCTTGTAGTGCATCATCTTTTCCAGCGATACCAAGTCGGCGTATATCCTTGTGATTCTGCTGTCCACCTCCCTCGCGATTTCGAGGCGGTCGCTCGACCACAGCAGATGGTACACGTCGCCGGACGGAGTTTCCTCCAGCGGTGTGCTGCGGGCGTATTCCGTCGTGATTTTGCAGGACGGGTGTTCACGGGCGATTTCGGCGATGCGGTCGTTCACTAATTTGGTTTTCTCCGCATCCGAAAGCCCCGGATCGAGTGTCAGCACATCGGCGACGTGCGTGTCCGTATAGACCGAGGTCAGTTCCCATTGGATTTGGATGATGGCACGGTGAATCTTGATGCCGAGAAAATATTTCGGCTTGCGGGCAATCGAGACCGTAGCCTTGAATGTGATGATGCCGTTGATGTTCGGCATTGTCGCCTTGCGCACATACGAATAGCCGTTCCACGATCCGCCGTCCTGCCATGTCAGGCCGTAGGCAGCCTTGCAGTCTTGCATGATAGCTGGAATGCGGTAATAGTCATCCGTCGCTACGCTGTTGTCGTCTGCGGCTTCCGACTTCGCCTGAGCATAGTCGGACTGTTTCTTCTTCCACTCCGCGAGTTCGCCTTTCAGACGGTCTATCCGTGTCTTGTTTGCATTATACTGCTGTCGGTAAGCCGCCGCATCCTCAATGCTCGCCGTACTGATTTTCTTCAGCAGGACAGCGTTCTCGTTTTCCAATGTCCCGATTTGCGCTTCAAGATTGGCCGCTTGGCTGTTTGCCTCGTTCAACAGCGCATCCAGTTCCGAAAGGTCGAGGTTGTTTTCCGTCACCGAGGTCTGCATGGCGCACTCCTTGGTGTGGGCATTCAACGAGCTGCCGCATTTACGGCACTTGTATTGTGTCGAGCCCTGTCCGAGCGTAACCCCGTCGGAACAGGTCACGCTGATGGTCACGCTCTCGCATCCCTTCAATTTGGCGGCGTCCGTTGCTTGGTAATAGTTCCGCGTACCGGAAGATATATAATAGGTGTAGCCGTCCTCGTTTTCGTTGAACTCCGCAAGTCGGACATTCAGTTGCGCCCGAAACGTATTCAAGTCCATCGAGTAGGAATCGAAGACTTCCTCATAGACAACTTCTTCCTTATTCCAGCTTTTGCTCACATGGATTTCGTATGCGTATGCCTTTTTGGTCTGCTTGTTTTTCTTGCTGATGATATAGGCACTCATCCAATAGTTGATGCTGTAGCTGAACCCGTCGTTCTGGTTGTTCAACTGCTGCACGCGGTTTCTTGACCAACCGGCATATCCTTCCGAGTTGGCAAGTACCTGTTCCCGTTGCGAGGCGTTGGGATAGAAATTCGGGTCGCTCGTGTTGAACCGCACCCATGCGCCCCCGTTCAGGATGCTGTTGTCGTCCGTCGGAGGATAGTAGTCGCACAGCGATACGCTCCCTTGGTCACGCCGGGCAATGTACCACCGCTGCGTGTAATAGTTCCCCATCGCTTCGTCCAGGTAGTCGGTCATCCATGCCGTGAGGTTGTAGTTGCTGAAGTTGAACAGACCGGCCACGTTGTCCGGACCACCCACCATGTCAATCAGCAAGCCGCCGATGTCATGTTCCGCCTGCTCGAATAGACTCCCGTAGTGTTCATACAGGTTGCCGATTTCTTCAACCTTTCCGCCCATCAGGTCATGGAACGAGCTGCTTTGCAACAGGGCGTCACCGAGATTGGCAATGCCTGCCGTTGCAAGGCCGACACCCGTGTTATAAAGGTTGTCGAGGTCGCTTTTCAGGTTCTCGTGCGTGAAGTTGCCCGGTATGTGGGCGAAGTTGTCCATCATCCGCTGCCAGTCGATGTTTCCCGTTTCGGAGAGCTTTAGCAAGGGGGCAATCTCCGGATTGATTTCGAGAAAGGCGATGTCCGAAAAGGTCAGCGTGCTGTTGGTCACCACGCTCTCGAACTGCATACACAGACTTTTGGTATCGTCGCAGACTTTCATCAGGTAACTGCCCCAATAGATAGCCGTTTGCGGCGAATGGAGCATCTGCTTCGCCACCACCCATATCTTGGGCATGATTTTCTCCGCCACCATCCGGTAGATGCGCCGGTAGTAGTAGTTCTCCGTGCGGCTGTTCCAGATGCCGAGGTCGCTCAGGGCTTTATGCTCCAAGAACTTGGCCGCGAATATCCCGGCGGTAGCGACCTCCGCTGCCGTGTAGTGCTTGAGGATGTCATCGACCTGCTCCCGGTAGTACCCTTCGGCGACCGCTTCCGTACCGAAGGCGGCCACCATCGCCGCAACGGTACGGGTGTCGTAGTTCACGCTGTAATACTGGGCGTGAACCGTCTGGCAGAGTGCGACCGAGGCGATGGTCAGGATAAGGAGTAGTCGTTTCATGGCTGCAATGCTTATTTGGATTCATACACGGGACGGAGGTTGAGCACACGCCCCGTCTCGTTTACTTTTTGTGCAAAAGGCAGGGACTTCCCGATACCGCTGGCATCCCAGTCCCGGCAATATGCCTCGATAGCTTCCTGGTGGCTGCACCGAAGTTCCTTCTTGTAAAGCTTCAGTGCCTCCTTTTCCGCCCGTTCGGTCGTGTAGGTCATGTAGCACTCGTGCGGCTCTTCCACGCCATACACGCCGCTGGTCGTCCCCCGGCGGATGAACACTTCGCGGAAGAAGCTGCGCCCATCCTTGTTCTCCAAGCGGTTGATGGTAAATATCTTCTTGCAATCCACCTCGGTCAGACCAAGAATCTTTCGGATTTCGTCAAAGCGTTCCTTGAACTTGCTTTGATCCAGCAGCATCACCACGTCCGAGTTGTTGATGATGGCCTCCTTCACGATTTCGCTGCCGATGATGTCCTGTATCTCCTGCGTCACCACGCCAACAGAAGCCCAAAATTTACGGGCGGTCTTGTACATGAACTTGATGTATTCCGCCATGAGCGGGCTGGCAATGGCCTTCCACGCTTCCTCGATGACAAGGACTTTACGGTTCTTCTTGATGCGCATTTTCTGCAGGAACACGTCCATGATAATCAGTGTGACAATGGGAAACAGTTTCTTATTTTCCTTGATTGCATCCACTTCAAAGACAATGAATGTCTCGTCAAACAGTGCCGAATCCACTGTCTCGTTGAGAATTTTCTCATACGCACCGCCCTTGTAGAACGGCTGCAGCATGGTCGAATAGGTCGAGTAGCTGATTGTCGTGATGTCGTTTTCGGTGCAGATCTGCTCCAGACGGTCGAATGAGTAGTCAAAGAATGAGTTGAAACTCAGCTCCGTCACTTTGAGGGCCGCCCGCCGTGCCTCAAGCACCTCTATCTGTTTGCGCACCATCTCATCCACCTCTCTGGGTGGTTTGTTTGGGTTCTTTCGGCTGGCCGCCGCAAACAGGTTTTTCAGCAGTACCTCCCGTTGCTCGTCGGTGTATCTTGTAAATCCGTTGAAATAGGCATCATAGTAGTCTATGATTATCTGCTCGACAATGCGGAACTCAATTTCGGGGATTTGGCTGTCCGACCCTTTCCAAATCATCAGGATAAGGTTCTTGAGGAAGTCTATCTTCTCGATGTTGTATTCCTCCCGGTTGATGCGAAACGGATTCATCGTGATAGGCCGTTCTTCGGTATAGCTGATATACTTGCCGCCCAGATACTCGCACAGTCCCTCGTATGAGTTTCCCGTATCGACCATGACCACATCCGTTCCCTGCTCATGGAGCTGGCGCACGACCGAGTTGATATGAAAGCTCTTGCCACTCCCAGAAGGCCCCAGACAAAAGAAATTCGAGTTGTCCGTCAGCTTGTTCTTTCCCTCTTTTCCCGTGATGTCAATAGCCACCGGCACACCCTGACGGTCGGTGTAGTAAATCTTCAGCGGTGTTTCCTCGCTGTGCAGCACGCGCTCCTTGTACATCAGGCACATCGCCGCATCGGAAAGGGTCAGGAAACGGTCGTATTCCTCATTGAGCGTGTAGCAGTTGCCCGGAAACGAACCGACGAACAGTTCCAGTTGGTTGTACGCCCGCTTGCTGATATGGATGCCCATGCGCCCGAATGCGTTTTCCAAGTGGTTCGTACACTTTTGCAGGTCTGCACCGGCAGATACGGCTACCACCATGTTGAAGTGCGTATATACCAGTTGCTTGCTTTCACGGGCAATGACCTCCTGCACACGCTTGATGTCCTCGACCGCCATCTGGTTGTTCGGGTTCGGAATACTCGCGTGGCGGTTCTTCTTTTTGTCGAGCATCGCCAGTTCCCGTTTTTGGTTGGGTAGGAAGATGACTTGGTTATAGACCACCGTCTCGGCGTCCGGTATGTTGTCCACCACCGAAGCCAGATCGACCGGCATTTCCGTGTTGTTCACCTCGATGTTCGTGTACGGACGTATCATCGAGGGCAGTGCGGCACAGTCCACGTCCACAAGGCTGTACACCTTGCAGCGTTTGTCGCCCATCGACACCGTTTCATCGTCCGCCTTGAAGTTCGTCATCGACACGGTGCGGTCTTTGAAGTTCATGGCGAAGTAGCGGTCGACATACTCGCTCGCCTCGGCTTTGTTCAGGAACCTGGCCTGTACGCCGCTGTCATGCAGTTGGTCATGCACCTTGCGGATTTTCACGAGGAAATCGCGCCACTTCTTGTTGTCGAACGAGAACAGGCGGCTCTTTTTCGCCTCCTGCGTGATGGTCAGGTAGCAAAGGCTGTCCGTGTAGGGACGCCCTTTGAAGTAGCGGAAATACGACGCCGACAGGAACTCCTGCCCGTCAGCCGGTTCGCTTGCAAACTGTTTCCTGACGAAGATATCCTGCTTGTGGATGGCGTACCCTTCGCCTAAGGTCTGCGCAAGGGCGGTGAACAGGTGCGTGAAGTCGTAGTAGCTATCTATGTCCGCCGAATATTTCTGTACCGGATTCTCTATCTTAAGTACGGCGGAATATTCGCCGGTCTTGGTGTACAGCACACCCACACCGTCCGTTTCCTCCGCTGAGAAATAGATGTCCTGAAAGATTCGCTTGCGCTTGCCGCCCGTACCGAACGCATAGACCGACAAGGCCATACCCGCGCACAAAGCGACAAAACATAAAATGATGTATAGGGTCATTTCGATATACGTGTAATTAAATAGGGGCAGGTTCGCCTTGCTTCAAGACAAACCCGCCCGCGTTCAACAATCAATAAAGCCATGCACATTGCCGTGATGGTTTTTCTTTCGTCAGATCTTGCGCGAGTGGGCATACACATACACACCCGGAGCGACCTTCTTGCTATGCAGTCCTTTCCGCTGTTTGAGAAGGATGAGCACGATACCGACCGATACGACGGTAGCCAGCACGACAAGCCCGGCAATGAAACCGAGCAGGCAGTAGGCGGCGACAAAGCCGACAATGGCTCCGCACGTCGTCACCGCCGCCCAATATATGTACCGGCCTTGGATGCCCAAAAACTCAAGAGGCCGTTGCAGTCCCTTGAACAGCGGATAGTCCGGATAGCGTTCGTCCTTGCTTTTCATACTTATCCTTGATGTTTAAGCGGCAATACCGAAGAACAGAGGCAACGCCTTGGCCGCCGCAATGAGGAAGATACATGCTCCCACGACCATCATAATCTTCTTCTTGACGTCCTGCTCCTCGTTGTTCATGGCGATATATACCGAGATTGCACCCACGATGGCCACAACGCCGGCAATGGCGTAGCACAATTTCACCATAATAGGCACATACTTGGCAATCTCATCGGCGACAGTGGATAATGCGCTCGTACCGGCGGAATAGTCGCCTGCGGAGTTCTGCGCTTTCGCCACCATGCCGGACAGCAGCATGAAGGAGAACATCATTACTTTGGTAGGGATTCCGTTGACGAATCCGAATGCCTTGCGGCACAGCTGTTTGGTTTTCTGAAACATACGTTTACTTTTTTAGTGAATATTTTATTTGTCTGCGACCTGATACAAGTAAGGTTATATGCGGTAGCCGAAGAAAGCCGGGAAAACATAGAATGCCCCGATCAGGAACAGGCACGCGCCGACAAGCGTCATTATCGACTTGGTGATGCCGTCCTCGCCCGTGTTCATCTTGATGTATATCTGACAAACGGACACGATGACGTAAACCCCGGCTATGGTGCAACAGATATACTGGACATAGAGCATCATCGTCACCACGAAGTCGTGCATCGTGGCCAACGCGTCCGCTCCCCAGCTATAGTTCACGCTGCCGCTTTTGGCAAAAGCCGTGTAGGGGAACGGGAGGCACAGCGCACATAGAATCTTTTTAGCTTTCGACATCTCACAACCGGTCTTGAATTGGGTTCCACTTTATTTCCGGTCGGTTGTCTAACCGTCCCTTGGAAATCATAGCCTTGTACATCTCCTCCGACGTGCGTGCGTCCGACAGGTAAGGCGTGGTCTCTTCCATCTGTTCCTCCGCCTCGGCCTTCAGCCGTTCCAGTTTCTCCTGCGCCGTTCCCGGTTTGTCCTTGATGTCCTCCTCAGGGGATGTTTCGGAAGAGGTAGCCGTACTTTCCGTCTCGTAGTTCTCGCTACCGATACTGAAGCCGCTCTCGCTTTCCGTGACAGCCACACTCTCTTCCTCTTCCGGTGCGCCGAGGTCGAAAACTTCCTCGTCCGGTTTGTCCGTCCCCTTTTTCCCGTAGAGGTCATGCGCTATGATGACGGCGTAGTAAATGATGTAGGCAACCGTCAGGACAATGGCAAAAATGAAATATGAGTTCATGTATTTAGTATGAATATTAAAAATTCGTATTAGTATGATTTTGCAAAGAAACGCACGAAATATAAAACCATAAAATAATTGAGCATTAAACATCTGTTTCGTTAATGAGATTTGTGTAAGTTTCAAAAATCGAACTATTAAATCGTACTATATTGCAGTCTCTATGGTGGGAAATGGAGAAATCGGGGCATAAAAAAAGCTCTCGTGGTGGAGAGCTTTAGGTGGCAAAAGAGAACATTGAATATCAGCGTTTCTTTCCGCGCAGGTAGTCGTTCAGGTCTTTGTATTCCGCATAGTGGCAAGATTCATCGCTGACACGTCCGCCATACATCCCGGCAATGGTCTCTGTGGTTCTCTGCCCGGCAAGGTCATTGTCGAGATAACAGTGAATGTCCGAATACTCCTGTAAACGTGCCAGCGTCTTTTTCAAATTGTTTACCGAGTTCATCACGAGGTAGTCGCATGGTATGGCAAGACAGACCGTCCGGTCGCCTGCCAGTTTCAGTGTCATATAAGAAAGAAAATCCATGAATCCCTCGAAGACACAGACGTTTTCCTGTGTCTCTTCTGTCAGATGTCTTATCAATGAGATGTCCTTGTTATTCAGGCATCCCTTGTAATAGGCGTTTCGCACCTCGTAACCGCCTGATATATTGCCGAATGCGAGAGCGAAGTAATGACGGCCTCGCAGTTCGTAATGCACCTCCTTGCAATACATACGGCTGATGTCCGCGTCGATAAGCCGGGATTGGAGGTAAGAGAACAGGGCGTGATGACGGAGTGGAATCACGATCACGTCTTTCATTTCAGCCTCCACCGGTCGGGGTGGAGCGGTCAGCATACGGGTTCTCGGTAGTGATGCGCCATTCACAAGCCTCTCTATATACGCCAGGGCCTCGCTCACGCAGTCCGTCCGGCAAATGTATTTTGCCAGTTCCACCAGGTCGCCACCGGTCGCCTCGCCGAAATCGTACCATTCATTGATGCGGTCATTCACTTTGAACGACGGGGTACGCTCGTTCCGTAACGGTGAGAGATACCAGTATTGTCCCGATTTTATGTGCTGCGTATGGTGACCGAGACGTGCCAGAAAATCCACGATACGCACTTGTTTTGCTTCTGCTATGGTCATGTCTTTTTTCTTTCACTTGGTTTCACGAAAATGGTTTAGTTTAGTTTTTTCCTATATATATAAATACTAAAGTAAACTAAATCATACAGGCCCGCGCCCGGCATCATTCTTCATCAAAAAGCATGGCCTCGGTAGGCGTCATGTCATAATAGAACAGCTTGTCCCGTTTGATGATGAGCTTGAGGTTGTCTATCAGGTATTGCATCAGTTTTATCATGACGCTCCGACCACGTTTGAACCCGATTGCCTCATAGGAGACCATCAGGCTTTGCAACAGGTTGTCGAATCCCCGGATAGGCTTTTCCCCGAAAGCGGCGGAGAGGGCTTCCTGGTGCTGTTCGATGCTCAGCTCCGTGAACCCCGTCCGAGCCTTGGGCTTCGGGGGCTCTCCGAACGAGTGTCCTTCCGCAATGACGGGCAGCCCAGTCTCGTTGATGGTGAACGCAAACGGCTTGAACTCCTTTTCCCGGATATGGAGCGCATGGACTTCGCTGATACCGGGATTCTCGTTGCTCTTGCTGATGACAAGCACGGTTTCCGCCTTGTTGCTCATTTCCGTACCAATGTGTCCCCGCACATTATTATCCCCTTTGTTCAAATGGAGTACACAATGGATATGCAGGTCGTACCTTGAAGACCATTCCATCATCCGGTTGATGACTTCCACCGATTCACCGGTGCTGTTGATGTCAAGCATCAGGTCGCGGATGCCGTCAATGATGACCAGCCCATAGCCTTTGTTCTGACGCAGCGCATAGTCGATGACCTCGACACGCACCGACGGCGAATATTCACGCAGGCAGAAGAAGTCGAGATTCTCCGGGTCGGTTGTCGTGGGCAGCCCGGCCAGCCGCAATATGCGCTCCAATACCGAGCGGCAATGGAAACGGCTCTGTTCCGTATCGACGTACAGAATCCGCTGTTTGCCTTCGGGCAGATGCGCACGGTAGTTCAACACTTGTTTCCCGGCCAATGAAGCGGCGACAAGCGCAGAGACATTAAACGTCTTCTTCGACTTTGCCTTTCCTGTCGATGCACTGAAATTGCCGAGCGTGGCAATCGTCGAGTTGTCTATCCAGATGATTTGCGGCGGGGTCTCATAAATGTCCGTTGCCTTGATTTGCGAGGCCAGAAGGATGTCCGACAGGCGGTGTTCATCCATTCCCATATCGGCTGAGCGGTCAGTCTTTCTTTCGTTTTCCATTGCGTCTCTTATTAAGGAACGGTTCTGTGGCGGCGGCTTCCGTCGCCATGCGCACGGCCTCGTTCACTGTAGGTTCATAATTCTGCAACAGCCATTCGTCCAATTCCTCCTTGGCGAAATAGACCATTTTACCGCGCGGTTTGTAGTGCGGTATCTCCTTGCTCGATGTGAGCTTGTACAGCATACTTTCAGAAACCCCGATATACATACAGGCTTCCTGAAACGTGAACACTCTCTTGGTCGTGAAGATGGTATTTTCCAGCAACGTGATACGCTCCAAGAGACTTTCGACCGGTTCCAATTTCTTTAGTACCGATTCGATGGCGGCGAGCCGTCCGCTCATCCGCTCCATGAATGTCATTCTATTCGGCATAATAACATGGTTTGATTTTTGACAATGGAGATGCAACCTCCGTTATGCAGCGCGCTAACGGAGGTCAAAGGTATGTCCGGTAAACGAAGATGCCGTGATTTGGGGAATGATACTATGCGCGTATCATTGCAACTCTCATGCTTTTACCTTTCACATACTTCGCTTCTTGTCACTTCCTGTCATTCTTTCAGCCGGTCAATGGTCTTTCGGATGCCGTATGCGACCGATGTCATGTTGTTCTTGATGGATGACAGCGCGGAAGACAGGGTCGATACCGAAACGGAACGTGTCCCGTCCTTGGACTGCAGGAATGCACCCTTGCCGAGAACATTCTGCCACCGGGACTGGATAAGCGAGTTTTCAAGAAGCGCGTCGAACAGGATTACCACACGGCGGATATTGTTCACTCGGATGGAAAAGCCTTTCTTACAGGCGAAAAGAGCCTCCATGTCTTCAATGCGTACAGAAACACAGAACAGATGATAAGTATTGGCACAAGCCACAATACTTTCCATCTGTTCCGGGGTAAAATCACAGCCAAAAGAAAGGGAGAGATCTGCCGGTCGGTCAATGTGGGGCGGACCGAGCGGAGGCAACGATTCCGAGGTATCATACATCCGTTTCAGCTTCATGCACTCGTCAAACGTGAAATTCGGCGTAGCAAAGCAAATCTGGACGAAACGGGCGTACTCGGTCAGCAGCCCCTTGACGATGTGGATGTTCATTTCGTGGCAGTTCCGGCAGGCCGCATGGTCGCAGTCTATGTACCGGTGTCCGTTTACGAAATCGTCCACATAACGGTGGTACTGTTTACCACCCGACACAACATCGTGGAGATAAACTGTTTTTGCTTCGGTTAGCAGGGCGAAAAGTTCATTCGCCACATCCTTCTCCGCAGCGAAGTGCTGCAGGTGTTGGCTCCCTCCAAAAAGAGAGAAGGCCGTCTTCAGGTCTTTTCATGTCGATTTACCTTTTTGAGTTTATAATATGTGATGAAAGCATTAACTTCGGTTGCGTTCACAACCGGAGCAATGCCATAAATTGATGTTTGTAAATTAGACATGAACCACATAGTGCCGTCAATTAGTGAAACAAACCGTTTACAAGATTCACTGCCTCGTCCTTCTTCTTGTTGATAATCTTGGCATACACCTGTGTCATTTTTACGTCGGCATGACCGAGCAACTTCGAGACGGTATATAAATCCGCGCCGAGCGTCAGCATCATGGTGGCGAATGTATGCCGGCTGGTGTGATAGGAGAACCGCTTGGAGATTCCGGCTGCTTTCGCCCAAGGTTTGAGCTGCATCCTGATTGTATTGGCGGACGGCAGGTCGAACACATTATCTTCCGATGATTTTCCCCCACGTTCCGGCATCCACTTCAACGCTTCAGGAGAGAGGGGCAGGTAAATAGGCTCTTTGGTCTTTTTCATGGACACGGCCAAACGGTACTGTCCCCGGTCAACGAACACGTCTTTCCATTTCAACTTGATTATATCGCTGATGCGCAATCCGCAGAAGCAGGAGAACAGATACGCGCATTTTACTATCTCGTATTCCTCGTGGGGCATAGGAGTGTCAATCAACGCCTGTACCTCTTCGATGGTCATGTACGACCGCATACTCTCCGGCTTACGGATTTTCTCCGACTTCTCAAGCTCGTTGAAAGGGTTGGCCTTCATCTTTTTCTTCCTGACGGCAGAGTTCAACGCACCGTTCAACGCACGGTAATAATTGTGAAGCGTGTAGTTTGATATGTCCTTGCCTTTCGGATGATATTCCGTCAACAGATAAGTGATGTAGCCCCGGCAGAAGTCCCCGTCAATCTGATCCAGTGTGACCATTTCTCCGGCATAGTCTTTCAGTATGCGCATGGCAATCTTGATTTGGTTGCCGTCTTTCTTGCCCGCACTCTCTTGGGCTTCCATGTAAACCTTCATCCAGTCCAACAGATAAGTCTTGTCCTTACGGAATACGATTCCTGCCTCATTGCTGGTCAGTTCGATAATACGTTTCGACTTGATGGCATTGGCGGCATCCATTGTCGCCTGATTCTGCCTACGGGCATTATTATCCGTCTCCGGGATAATATACATCTTGAGGTATTCATACGTCCGCTTTCCATCGCGGTATATATCCAGATATAGACTCTTGCTGCCATCGCTCAACGGCTTCATCCGAAGACGAATCGGCTCTTTGACTTTTGTATGATTCTTAACTCGTGCCATAGGGATTCCTTTCTCATTTTTCCTATTGCAAATATACGGATAAGTATCGAGATTAAGAAACAAATAAGAAACAAAATTGCACCAAATAAGAGCCAATTCACTGAAAGTACTGAAAACAACTGAAAATAAAAATAGGCTTATAAAACACTGATTTATAGCTTATTTATTATCACTTTATTGGGTGTTGTTTGCATTTTGTATATATACTGCGTAAATCTGGTAAATTTAATTGCGATGAGAATAAGCAGACCTAATCTCCCGCCATATCCTATTGGATACGAGCGTGGGGTTGTTGCTTATTTTATCGCAGGGCTTACCAGAGCCTAACATCATAAATAAGCGTACAACCCTGCGCTTTCTTTTTACTACTAACCGCTGTTTGAGGGTTGGGGCGGCTGAAAAACAGTTAAAAGATGTTTAATGAACGTCAAAAAATCTGCATTGCCAATGTAGTGTTGACATTTACAGAAAATTTCATGGAGAATGGCGATACCATTTTTTTAGCCATTGTTCAAAAGATTTTTCGGGACAATTTGCAAATTCCCTTTAATGAGGCATCGTTACGGTCTATTCCTAAAATAAACTCAATGGATGTTACACAAGAATTATCATCATTGAATGCTACTCAAAGGGATGAATTTAATAATCTAATGGACACAATGTTGGAGGCAATAGAACTCAATCCATATTATCAAGAAAAGGTAAAGCGAGGAGCAAGAACATACCTTAATGCCATCAAAGCGACATCACAATTAGGTCAATTCTAAAGTTTATGAAGAACTATAATTTGAGGATTCAATAACGTTTCTTAATGGCATAATAGCATCTATCTCCTATTTTGTTGTAACATTGCTTTTCGGAATGACTTAACAGCGGCTAAAAATACAAACAATGAATCTATATAAGGATTATACACAGGATGAGAAATTAGCATTGATTCGGATTATCCGATATATGCTTATACGATTAAAGAATTCAAAACAGCAGTTTTGGGATAGTGCAGTTGTAACGACAAGAATCCATGTACCCGCAGTTATTGATTATTTATTGCGCGTTTGGGCCGATAACTATCAAGTTATTAATAATGTAGATTATGACGTGATAGATAAATTACCTGTGGAACCATTTATTAATCATATCAAATGTTTTAATTCAGACAAACGGCAGGGAGTTGCAATTGTCTTATATTATTTAACTTATGGAATAATGCCAAATCCAGACAATTGTAGTGTCGCTATTTTGTCAGACTTAAAAATGCAATGTCAACTCTCCAATCCGCCGACACTTTTATATGAAAAATATGGAAAAGAGTTTATATCGCATATGAATACAGTTTATAAAATGAGAAATAAAGAAGATTAACGATGGGACTATTTAAGAGCGTGTCTTCTGATATGCTTAATACACAACTTGAAAAAATAGAAGAGGCTGTTAAAACGGCAGAATCCGCCACAGGACATTTTGTTTATAATTTATGTAGCCAAAATCTTCGGGCTGAAAACAAGAGTTATAGCCGTCCACTACGTTCACATGAATACCGCCAATATGCATGTTTATATGTAAAACCGAATGGCAGAGAAGAAATAGCGCAGGCTCAACAAATTGCCAACGCAAAAATATTACAGGCAAAAGATGCTTTTCAAAAGTTTGAGCGGATGCGGAATCAACAATCAATGTGGCAAAAAATGTCAACTAATTATTCGGAAATTATAAGTTGGTGGACAAATCGGTTTGAACAAACTTGTTCTACATTTAACAGCATGGTACACATATTAGATAATGCAATACTATTACCACTAACTAAATAAAGAATTATGAAATTTTCTGAACATGATGTAGATGAAATGCAAAAGCATCCGTGGAGTTTGTTGCTTGCAATGGCTGTTGTGTTAGGCATAGCCGCTTTAATAAGTTGCTTCTTCAACTAACTAATTTAGGACCGACTTATTTAAGGGGCCTTTATATAGACCCTTTGAAAAAGTTGGTCCAACGATCAAAACCTAATGCCCAAATAAGCGTACAGCCCTGCGCTTTCTTTTATTTTTATTATTAACCTGCCGTTTGAGGGTTGGAACGGGGACAGACATTATGGCCAAAATTATTCCATCCCCAGAACTATTGTCTGAATTACGAGAAAGAAAGGACAATAGCAAATTAGAAATAGGCGATAAAATCGCTATGCTCCCCTTTGATTTTGTGAAACAGTCTATTATTACTTATGGACTGGAACATCAAAGATTATTTATCGGACGTTGCTATTCATTTGTTGAAAAGGGAATTATATGCGCAATAAATCGTAAGCAATCAAAGAACAACGAATTTGTTCCATTGATATTACCTCTAACTTATATAACAGCATTTTTACTTCAAAAGGATAAGATTTATAATCCGCCTCTCGAACTGTTAGAAAAATCTCCTGATCAAACGAAAATTATTAACCTAAAAATTGCAAACGGAGAAGATATTTCTACTGCTATACAATGCAATAAAGTTTATACAGTCGGTGGTGTTTATACGATTGAAACAGAAATATTGCGTCCGCATACAATACCTTTTTATGAGCTACACAAATTCACTCAAATCGCTTTGTTTGAATCAAATCTTTCCATACATTTTAACGGGATTGATTGTTTAATTGAAAATCGGCCTCTGAATAAACAGATATTTATTGATTATATTGAAAAGCGCATGCTCTCGGAAAAAAGGATGTTTGAGAATTGTGATACAAGTCTTCCCTCATATGATATATTGTATAAATTAAGAACTGAAATAATCAAACAAGAACAGACGAAATTATTACATGATTATAGAGTAAAATTGGACTGTTTTAAAGAACACTACGTTAAAGACTATAAAGAGAGAGGGAAGAATTATTGCAGGACTCACTATTATAAACAAAATTGGGTTATGGGTAACTCCATCTACTCTCTTGAATTACCTTCATACCGTTACAACTGGGGAATGACTATTTGGGGTGGCCAAAGTGACGAACGATATAAGAATATGGATGAATTGACTCAAAAGAAAGCAGAAGAACTTTTACAAGAATGCCGTTCTGACATTGAGAGACAAGAGCGGATAATTGACTATGAACGACAAGAATTGCAAAAAAAGAAACAAGAGGAAAAAGCCAAAGCAGATGGCTGGAAAGATATTGGGAATGTCATTTTATTCATTCAAATGCGCTCCTTTAAGGGTGAGATACAATTCAAAGAACATTCTATTAATGTGTTACAAGTAAATATAATTCGAAATAAATTTCGTGTAAAAGTCAATAATGAATATTGGGACTTGAAAAGAGTAAACATATCAACCTCCATTTTTAAAACACACTATGTCTATCAAGTGGAGCGATTTAGTCATTTTTATATTTTAGAGGATTTATCAAAAAGAGCAATATGAAGAAACTTTTACTTTGGACAGGTGGAATTATTATCGTCCTATGTGGCATATATCTTTGGGCTAACTCCATATCGAAAAAAGAGCGGTTGGAATTGCTCAATGGAGAATACGAATTAGTCGATTGGCAGATTCGCCCGAAATCGGCTATTCATGCGGATTCTCTTACGGTGCATGATGTTCTCCAGCGTGGCGAACGCTTAACCCTACAAACGAACGATAATGGAGATTTCCGCTTAACGACTGAATCATCATTACCAGTCCTGCAACAGTTAGCTGATTTAGAATGGCAACTACTCTATGTTCAACGCACGTGGTTTGCATGGCGGCATCATGTCATGGGGCTATATCATGCGGGCGAACATTCGGCAGATGTTTACTGGCATCGGGCACTTATCAATCAAAAGGATGTAGGCATTGCTTTACAACTACCAGACCCGACAAATGAAAAGATTAGCTGGTTTCTGATTTTACAGAAAAAATAATTTAGGACCGACTTTATCAGAGGGTCTTATAATAGACCTTTTGAAAAAGTTGGTCAGACTATCCAAACAATTAAATAATGAATACAAACCACAAGTAACTATATGAAAAACTACTTGCTTATCATTTTGCTTTTATGTGCAGGAGCATACAACGGTTATGGGCAAAAGAAACAGCCATCAGATTACCACCTGCAAAAAGCCATCGACCTAATGCAGAATAACGGCGACGAAAAGGAAGTGATGGAATGCCTCGACCAACAGCTTCAAGAAACTCCCGACAATGCCGATGCAAGGGTGGTTCGTGCAACTTTATACCTTAAACAAAAGAAATACGGGAATGCACTTTCGGATATGAACCTTGCTATAAAATACTATAAAAAAGGTGGGATATTCCCTAAATACACTATATACTGGGGACGTGCCCGCGCATATTACGATATGGAAGATTTCGACAAAGCACTTGCCGACTATGATACCGCTTACAAATTAGTGTTGAAAGACAAGAAAGGCACAACGGATATTTACGATATTCTTTATGAACGAGCACAGATTTATTACGATTTAAAGGATTATGCGAATGCAGATGCAGACTATTGGCAGATGTTGAAACATGATGAAGCCGATCAGGTCGCCATGATTGGCCTTATCCGCAATATGATTGCCCGTAAGGAATATGATAAAGCATTGGAATTGGTCAATAAATGCGAAAAATATGATGCAGACTACGAGGAAACCTATTGTTATCGGATGCAGATTTATGATAAAATGGGTGAAACGGACAAGGCAATTGATGACGCTGTAATCTATTTTGAAAAATCGGATGACCCACGACATTACCTGCTGAAATCAATTATGGGCAAACATTTGAGTTACGCATTAGCCAAAGTACAGTCCCGAATTCAAACAAATAACGATTACTCATGGAAACAGTTACGTATCCATATATACAAGTGGGGCCATGATTATGCAAATGCCATTCAATATTACAATCAACTGGAACAGGAATTCGGAAGTTCCATCCCAATCTACTACAATCGGAGCGAATGCTACAACGAAATAGGAGATACAGAACGAGCCATTGCGGACATAACCAAGTGCATTGAATTGGGGGATGGCAAAGATTATGATGCAATTATTGCCCGTGCCGACTATTACCGCAAGGGCGGGCAATATAAAGAGGCGATAGCTGATTTTACGAAAGGGGTAGAACTTGAGCCGACTAATGCCTATCCCTATTATAAGCGCGGCTGGTGCTATGAGTTATCGGGCGATGATGATTCGGCAATGAAAGATTACAATGCGGGAATTGATGTCGATAAAAGTTATCCTTATATTTTTTTAACACGAGGTGAATTGTATCTGAAACGTGGAAAAAAAGAGAAAGCCAATACCGATTTCAATGAGGTAATAAGACAAGATACCGTTGCCCGAAGTGGCAGTTGCCGCCAATATGCTCTCCACTTTTTAGGACGGGATGCCGAAGCCCTCGAATGGATGGATAAAATCATTGCCGCTGATTCAACAAGAAGCGGCGGATATTACGATAAATCATGTCTGTTGGCGCGCATGGGACGATTGAACGAATCTGTTGCGGCACTTCGCAAAGCCTTTGAAAATGGTTATCGCTCGTTTGCACATATCGAACATGATGACGATATGGATGCAATTCGGGAACTGCCCGAATTTAAGCATCTAATTGAAGAATATAAGGCAAAACCTATTCGAATAGAAGCCGATGATGAACAGGCAAAGGATAAGATTGAAACGATTTCCGAGATACAGATGAAAAAGATGCATAGCGGACTTTATGAAATACCCTGTACGATTAATGAATTGCCTTTAAAATTCTTTTTCGATACGGGAGCAAGTACGGTTACAATCTCCTCGGTGGAAGCTAATTTCATGCTTAAAAATGGCTATTTAAAATCAGACGATATTAAGGGCAAAGAATATTACAGCGTGGCAACTGGCGAGATTCACGAGGGTACGACAATCCGTCTGCGTGAAATCAAGATTGGCGATGCCATTCTGCGTAATGTTGATGCTTCGGTTGTCCACAACCAGCAGGCTCCGCTATTACTCGGCCAGACTGTTCTGGAACGGTTCGGAACGGTTACTATTGACAATATCAATTCAAAATTGATTATCAAACAAAAATAGAACAAGGAACATATAGACTTTCTCCAATTGAGCGATTCGTTGGAGAAAGTTTTATTTGTTCGTTGGTGACATAATTTTCACAGGCTATATAAACAGGACATTTCATAATTGCGTCACACGGTCAACCAGAATATTTAGGACTGTGGGAGCCAAGAGGACCGACTTTGACAAGGGGGCTTATAATAGACCCTTTGAAAAAGTTGGTCCGATTTTATCAAACGATGAATGAGATAGAATTAAAAATAAATAGCAATTAGTTTGGAGTTAAATTGCGTCGTATCTTAAAGAATAGGGAAAGAGGGCCGAAAAAATGCGGCGTTTTCTTTTGACAACGACAAGTGACAGACTAAAAACAAGGGGCTATATAATTACCCTTTCGACATAGTTTGTCACTTTTTCTATTTATCAAACAATCAATTAATTCACCTATTGTTTAACCAGCATTGAGTTTGCCCTATTGTGTAAACCAACGTGTAAACCGCGCCGAATAACAGCATGAAAAAGAGAAATTCATCGACAAAATTCACGACCGTAACTATCTGTTAATCAACGTTGCCCTACATTTGCATTCGCAATTCGGCACCGTAGCTTAATTGAATAGAGCATC
>OOAH01000493.1_pt1 | contig 46542 bp, 45 predicted proteins | sample 1671801 | NCBI WGS metagenome assembly OOAH01 (sample SAMN06348194, study PRJEB24527) | human gut metagenome | biome: human gut; feature: ankylosing spondylitis patient; material: feces | host: Homo sapiens | place: China | collected 2015-10 | reverse complement strand
ATGCGGCTTTATGAGGATATGATTGCAGGGCGTATCAGTGAGCAGAATTTCAACACCATGCTGGAAAAGACACAGACCGAGCAGACGGAGCTTAAAACAAAAGTGTCCGAGGGCAGAAAGCGGCTGTCCGATGAAGTCCAGCTTGCCAATGACGCAAAACAATGGGTGGAAGCCATTCAGGAATATGCCAACATCACAGAGCTGGACGCAGCCACCCTTAACCGCTTAATCAAAGAAATCGTCGTGCATGAGCGCATTGACGAAGATAAAACAAGACACATTTCTATCGAAATTCATTTTAATCTCAAACCCATCCCGGAGGTGGAACAGGTCACTGCCTGACCTGTCCCGCCGGGACGGTTCTCTTAAAAACACCATATAGATTTTTTGTACGCCGCCGCCCGCCATCGAGCAGAGTTTTTACACCTAATTGGGTATGAAACAGCTCGGCCCCCAGCTTCTCGGTCAGGCAGGCAACGCCCTCGGCACCGCCGCCATACACCGCCGTAACGTAGGGGCGGGCAACCAGCACGGCGTCTGCGCCCAGCGCCAGCGCCTTGAACACATCGCCGCCGGTGCGGATGCCGCCATCCACAAACACTTTGGCACGACCTGCCACGGCTTCCACGATCTCCGGCAGCACTTCCTCGGTGGCTGGGCAATCGTCCAACACGCGGCCGCCGTGGTTAGACACCACGATGCCCGCCACACCGGCCTGCACAGCCTTTTCGGCGCCCTTGGCGGTCATGATGCCCTTCAAAATAAAGGGAACGCCCGCCTCCCGGGCGATCTCCTGCAGCTGCTCCACGGTCTTGCTGCCCGCCGGCGGGGTCAGGTTCTGCAAAAAGGGCAAGCCCGCTGCATCAATGTCCATGGCCAGCGCAAAGCAGCCGGACTCGCGTGCCATCGCCATTTTCTTTGCAACAGTGGCGTTATCCCAGGGCTTGACCGTGGGGATGCCGAAGCCGCCATTGGCCGCAATGGCCGCGGTGGCCCCCTCCATCACCTTGGGGTTGGTGCCGTCACCGGTAAAGGCGGCAATGCCCGCAGCCGCACAGGCAGGGACCAGGATGGCATTATAATCCATGTCATTGTACTTGTCGCCGTAGTGCAGCGTCATCGCGCCCACCGGCCCGGCAAAAAATGGGTATTTAAATGTACGCCCAAACAGCTGCAAGCTGGTATCGGGGGTAAAATTCTCGTGGATGGTGTCCATATTCAGCCGCACATTGCGCCAGGCGTCAAAGTTGCGGATGGCCACGGTGCCGCTGCCCTTGGCGCCGGGGCCGGGGATGTTGCCGCCGCAGGCACGGCCGTTGCACACGGGGCAGGCGCGGCAGGGACCCATCTGCCCGCGGGCGGCCTGCAATAGTTCTGCGTAATTCATGATTTTGCCTCCTTTAAATAAAGGGCCTCCGGCTTTACGCCAGAGGCCGCAGTCCCTTACAGAACCTTGCTCAAAAAGTCGATGGTACGTGGTTGTTTCGGGTGGTCGATGACCTCTTCGGGGGTGCCCTCCTCCACGATGTAGCCGCCCTCCATAAAGATCACACGGCTGGCTACCTCGCGGGCAAAGCCGATCTCATGGGTGACGACGACCATCGTCATGCCGTCTGCCGCCAGCTGTTTCATAACCTGCAAAACCTCGCCGACCATCTCCGGGTCCAGCGCCGAGGTCGGCTCGTCAAACAGCATGATGTCGGGGTTCATCGCCAGCGCACGGGCGATCGCCACACGCTGCTTCTGGCCGCCGGAAAGCTGTGCCGGGTAGGCTTCGGCCTTTTCGGCCAGCCCCACGCGGTCCAGCAGGTGCAGCGCACGCTCCTTAGCCTCGGCTTTCGATGCCTTTTTCAGTTCCACCGGGGCCAGCATCATATTGCCCATGACGTTCAGGTTGTTGAACAGGTTGAAGTGCTGGAACACCATACCGACGTTCTCACGCACTTTATTCAGGTCAGTCTTTTTGTCGGTCAGGTCGTGGCCGTCCACGACGACCTCACCTCCGGTGATCTCTTCCAACCGGTTCAGGCAGCGCAAAAAGGTGGACTTACCGCTGCCGGAGGGACCGAGGATGACGACGACCTCACCCTCATAAATATCGGTCGAGACATCTTTCAGCACTTCCAGTTTGCCGAAGTTTTTCTTCAGATGCTCAACGTGAATTTTAACATTGTTTTTATTGACGCCCACGGTTGAGCCTCCTCTCTACCTTTTTGGCCAGACGGGACAGCAGCGTAATGACCACCAGGTACATCACAGCAACAATCGTCCATACCTGGAACGCGCTCATCGTGTTCGCAACCACGTTTTTGGCGGTGTTGACCAGCTCGGGGAAACCGATGACCGACAGGATCGAGGTGTCTTTCAGGGTAATGATAAACTGGTTGATGATCGAGGGAATCATCGTACGGATCGCCTGCGGCAGCACCACGCGGTACATGGCGCGCCAATAGGGCAGGCCCAGGCTGCGGGCTGCCTCCATCTGGCCTTTGTCCACACTTTCAATACCGGCACGGATGATCTCTGCCATATAAGCGCCGCAGTTCAGCGCCAGACAGATGGTGCCCGCTTGTAGTGCCGAGAAGGTGATCTGCCCTTTCATGCCCAGCATCGTATTCAGGTGCAGGATATTGTTCAGCAGCATCGGCACGGCAAAATATACATAAAACGCCAACACGATCATTGGCACACCGCGGATGATATCCACAAACACGGTGGCAATAATGTTGCAGGCCCGGTTTTTCAGCACGCTTAAAATGCCGAACACCAAGCCCAGAATACAGGCAAAGAACAGACCGCACAGCGCCAGCAGCAGGGTTTGCCCCATTGCCGCCAGCAGCAGTCCGCCATAGTTGGTAATGATTCTGGCCAAGTGGCAGCACGCTCCTTTTCCCTATCGCAAAAATGCGGGGACCTCCTGCGAAAACAGGCGTCCCCGCGCAAACCTGGTTCAGTTGTTTATGGCGCAGATCTTAGCCCAGGTACTTGGCCAGGATCTCGTCATACTTGCCGTTGGCCTTGATATCGGCCAGGCCAGCGTTGAACATATCCAGCAATTCCTGGCTGTCTGCGCTGAAGATCGCAAAACCGTAGGGGGCGGGGTCACTGGCGGTATCGTCCAAAACCTTCAGGGCCAGGCCGCCGTCCTTGATGGAAGCCTTCATGATGGGGGTATCCTCGAAGCAAGCCACGCACTGGCCGCCCAGAACAGCCTGGTACATCGTGGGGGAATCCTCAAAGTAGGTGATGTTGAAGCCGTACTCGTCCTTCAGGCTTTCGGCATAAGTAGCGCCCTGGGTGCCGGTCTTGACCGCAACGGTTTGGCCGTTCAGGTCAGCAAAGCCGGTAATGTCGGAGTCCTCCGCCACGGTCATGGTCTGGGTGGCATCGTAGTAGCCGTCAGAAAAAGTCCAGCCGGAAGCCTTGCGTTCATCGGTGATGGAAGCGCCAGCGATCATACCGTCGGCCTGGCCAGCCTGGCAGGCAGCGATGGCAGCATCCCAGCCCAGGCTCTTCATCTCGTAGTCAAAGCCCTGGTCCTCGGCGATGGCCGCAACAATATCAACATCAATGCCGACAAAGTTGCCGGAAGCATCGGTGTACTCAAAGGGCTTAAAGACGGTGTCGGTAGCGATGACCCAGGTTTTGCCGGTGGCATCGGTGGACTCTGCAGCGGCTTCGCTGGAAGCAGCCTCAGAGGAAGCTTCGGAAGCGGCTTCAGACGGTGCAGCGCTGGAAGCAGCGCCGCCACAGGCAGCCAGCGAGAGGGTCATGGCAGCAGCCATGCCGAAAGCAAATAGTTTTTTCATGTTGATACGTTCCTTTCCACTCCATAAAATGCTCCACTGCCGCGCAGCGGGCAACCGCTTAAAAACAGAAAAGGGCAATAGGGCCCAACTGGTGCCGCTATCGCCCTTGATAGTTTTTAAACCGTATGTGAATATTATATCATCCTTTCCTTAAAAGTCAAGCCGAATCCGCGTTATTAGGTTAATAAAATTAAGCCTTTTTGATTTCTCACAAAAGAAAGTATGATTTTCGGCATAAAAATGCAAAAAGAGGGGCAGATACCCTTCTCCCGATCCACTCAAATCTCAAATATCCTTCGCCGCGCAAAGCAAAATTTCCAGCGCCTTATCAATGCCCAACTTGCTGGTGCACAGCGTCAAATCGTAGTTGCGGCTGTCGCCATACACACGGCCGGTATGCTTGACACAGTAATTTTTGCGGGCGCGGTCAGCCTTGTCCATGTCAACTTCCAGCTGGTCAAAGGGGGTGTCCGGCATCAGCTTGCGCATGTGCAGCAGGCGCCAGTTACGGTCGGCATGCACAAACACGCGCAGGCAGTGGTCGAACTCGCGTAGGATGTAGTCCGCATTGCGGCCAACGATAACACAGCTTTCCTTGTCGGCAATCTCGCGGATGGCCCGCACCTGAGCGTCCCACAGTTCCTCGCTCAGCGGGCGCTCGTAAAAGTTGAACAGGCTTTGTGTAAAGCCGAACTCGTGAGGCACACGCTCGTCCCAGCGGCGCACCTGTTCCGGCGTCAAATGGGCGCTGACCTTGGCCGTGCGCAGGATGATGTCGCGGTCATAGTAGGCGATACCCAGCTCCCGAGCCAGACGGCGTCCCAGTTCGCCGCCGCCTGCACCAAATTCTCGTCCGATCGTGATGATTTGTTTCATAAAGGGTTCCTCCTTCTGCGGACTGCTCCACAAGCTACCCGTTCTGCTGCCTTTATTGTAACAAATCTACAGCGATTTGCAAGGGGCATAGCACGTTATTTTTGTACATGCGCCTGCGCAGGGTATAAGCGCAATCATAACTATATGTAAAACGGACTATTTTTATGTAAACATCACATGTTGTGCCTTTTTATAAGCAAGCAGCAAAAGTCTCTTTTTAGGCATCGGGGACTCTCCCGCGCTCTAAAAATGCCCCACTGGGGCATTTTTTCTGGCCGGGACGTACCGTTGGCCTACGGACTTGCGGTTACCGCCGCAGGCGGCGGTAACCTCCGCAACAAGCTATTCTCGTCCCCGCTGGTGCACGGAAACAGCAGTTCCCTCAAAAACATACAATAAAAAAATACCCCGCAGCCTCGTGCGAGGTATTTTGTGGTGCACCATTCCCATCCAAAAACGAACTAAGTACTTCTTCCAGAGATACCGGGCGTCCGCCCTCCTGGTAGTTGAAATTCACCACGATGCGGTCATCGAACAGATAGATGGAGTTGACAAAGCAATCGATGACCTTTTCCTGAAAGGCAATATCCGCCGGGTCGCCGTGGCGGAACTGATCGAACCAGAACAGAATCTGCTCCCGCGTGATGGGCGGCTTTTCGATCTGCTCCTGCAGGATGCTGGTTTCCAGCGCTTCCCGCTGCTGTTCCAGTTCTTCCATCCGCGCCTTGGTGGCGGGCGTCAGAACGCCCTGCTCGATGGCCGCCACCAGATTGTCGATCCGGCGCTTCACCTCTTTCAGCTCTGCCTGCAAGACCGGCAGGCGGGTGTTTTCCTTGCTTTGGTATTCCAGCAGCTTGTCCGCCAGCAGGTCGATGACCCGGTCGTTCAGCACTTTTTCCAGCGCCGTCTGCACCACAAACTGCTCCAGCGGCTCCTTGCGCACCGGCTTCAGGCTGCAAGCCTCCTTGCCGCTGCGTTTGCGGGTGCCACATTTATAGTAACAGTGGACCGTGCCCGTGTGACTTCTGCCGCTCTCCCCTGCCATCATGGTGCCGCACTTGCCGCAGAACAGCTTGGTGGTGAGCAGATAGTGGACATCGGCCTTGTTGTGGGCCGGTGCCTGGCGGTGAATCTCGCACCGGCGCTGGACTGCATCGAAGCAATCCGGGTCGATGATGGCCGGGATAGCATCCGGGATGACGGTATCCTTATAGCGGTATTCGCCCAGATACCGGCGATTTTTGAGCAGCGTCTGGAAACTGTTCTTGGTGAACGGGTTACCCCGGCTGTTGCGGATGCCCCGGGCATTCAGCGATTCGATGATGCTGCGAATGCTCTCTCCCGCCGCGTACCGCTGGAAGGCTTCCCGCACCACCGGCGCGGTAGCCGGGTCGATCTGGTAATGATGCTCACTGTCGATGCGGTATCCCAGCGGCACCGGGCCTCCGTTGAACTTGACCTTGAGGGCGTTCTCCTTATGGCCGCGGCTGACCTTCTCGGCCAGCTCTGCAGAATAGTACTCGGCCATACCTTCCAGCAGGCTCTCCAGCATGATGCCCTCCGGCGTGTTGGAGATGGGCTCCGTCACAGACACCACATGGACCCGGTTATTTTTGAGGATGCGCTTATAATGGGCCGAGTCGTACCGGTTGCGGGAAAAGCGGTCCAGTTTCCATACCAGCACCGCCTCAAAGGTGTGGGTGGCGCTGTCGTGGATCATCTGCTGGAACTGCGGGCGGCTGTCAGTCTTGGCGGACAGTGCCCGGTCGATGTAGGTCCGCACCACGGTGATGCCGTTCTGGTCGGCATATTCCTTGCATTCCCGCAGCTGGCCATCGATGGATTCCTCCCGTTGGTTGTCGCTGCTGTAGCGGGCATAGATCACGGCATTCATGGCGTGCACCTCCTTACTTGTGCTTCTCCTCTTCTCCCATATTGAGGATCATCTGTTTCAGGCGGCGGTTCAGCTCGCTGCCCGGCGTGAAGCAGGCTTCCACGAACTCGCTCCAATCCGGTTTGCGTTGCACCACTTCCTGTGCCCCCTCCGGCGTGACGCAGACATACCGCCCGCGGGGGTCCTCACACAGGCCGAAGATATAGTCCAGCGATACATTAAAATAAGTGGCATACCAGACCAGGATACGGTAGGGCGCCGCCGCCCGGTCAGTCTCGTACCGGTTGATGGCAGCCTGGTTGGTTCCTGCCAGCGCCGCCAGCTGGGCCTGGGTCAGTCCCGCGTCCTTGCGCAGCACGCGAAGGCGGGTGCCTACGGATACATCCATGGAAAGACCTCCTGCAAAATTCGTTAATTCAAGTATAATCGAATTAGAGGTCTTTCGCAAGTATTTTGTTCCGCTATACACAGAAGCTACTTTTACTCCACATCTCTCACTGTCGTGATAGCCAGCGCTGCCGCCAAGCACAAGGCGGTAACACCTGCGCCATAACCAACAGCCTGCCAAGGAATCGAATACCCCCCGCCCAGAGTCAGCCAATAGGGCATAGGTGTTGCATAAAACAATAGCGCGGACAAGGGAGAAACTGCCGCCGGATCCGGGGCAGAAACGCTCACAATAACTCCAGCCAGAGTCACCACAAAGCAGAAAGTAGCTCCCGCCAATTCACTGCCGCAAAGTCGGCATACCAGCCAAACCACCGCATAGCTTGCCTGCAAAATCCAGGCGCTCTGCATCCAGAAAAACGCCGTGCGTCCCGGCTGGGAGAGGGCTCCCGTGACAACCGACAGCAGGAAATACAACACCATGTACCACCCTTGGAGCATAATCGTTTCCGCCGCAAAACTTCCAACCATATATCGGACCCGGCTTACGCCATGGGCGACCGCCAACCGGGCAGCGCCCGCTGTTTTGTTCTGGTGGAATGCCATCACCGCCACGAGAATGACTGCAATCCACGCAAGGATGCCCACTGACAGCACCGTGCCGAGAGCAGCATCCGCCGCGCTTCCCACTGGCAACGAACCGCCGGGAAAAATGCCTACCCGCCTGCCGTCTGCCCAAGTAGCGTCCACAATGCGGGATTCACTGGCTCCCAGAGCAAATGCCATGCACAGCAGACTGAACAGAGCCAGCATTCCTGGCAGGCGAGTGCAGCGAAGGGCATACAAAGCTGCGGAGAAAGTGCTGGCCCGGTGCATTCCCTGCCGAGCGGCAGATTTTTCCCTACGCCGCAGGACTGCGTGCGCCTTTCTGGCACTGCGCTGCTTTCCGGCATCCGGGCGGTGAAGTGCCATCCATCCCAGCCCTGCCGCCACAGCAAGGGCCACAATCACCCAAGCTACCAATTCGACACAAAACTGTGGCGTGATGTTCAAAGCACACAGCCGGGACCAGTAATAGGTGGGCATAGCCTTAGCCGCCAGTTGTATCAGAAGAGGCTGAGTAGAAAAATCTTCATACTGTACCTGATAAAGCAGCACTCCTGCCAACGGCAGAATACTGGTCACCAGTGCCGCGGCAGCATGGTTTTTCAGCCAGAGTGTAAGGACCGACGCCAATGCCAGGAAAGCCCCCAGCACCAGAAGATTTCCCACCGATACTGCGCAGAACAACAGAACTGTTCCGAGCGCGGGCACAATTCCCATCTGGATGGCTGTGATGATAAAGCAGATTCCGTAAAAGGCCAGCTGCAAAAGCAGGCAGAAACCGCAGACCACCCCGAATTTGGCGCGGTATAGAGTAGACAACCGTCCTCCATGACTGACGAACAATTCATCGGTGCGTGCCCGGCGCTCCGACGCGAATTGCGCCACACACAGATTGACGGGGATCAGCCAGCTGAACACCGTCAGGCTCTGAGAGCTGCGCACCAGCTGCAAGCCGGACCGCCCACTTCCCATCGCAACATCCTTGAAAAATCCGATGGAGTCAAGCGGGTTCAGAAGATCACCCGCCACCATAAAATACATGGTCCCACTGTTGGCAAACCACAGCAGTACCAGGAAAAACCCCAACAAAGCCCATAGCTGTTCTTTTGCATGGAACAGTTTGACTCCTTCCGCTTTAGCCTGCATCGGCATGGCTGTCACCTCCTACCAAGGCCGTGAAATATGCCTCCAGCCCTTCGCTGCGCACTGCCAGTTCCTGCACGTGCAAGCCATTCTCCATTAGCACACCGGAAGCTGTCGCTGCTGCCTCGTTTCCTACCGGGGACAAGCGCAGCCCCTCCACTGTTGCCTCACACATAGCTTCCGGAAACATCTTGCGGAGGATGTCTACCGCCCGTCGGTCATTGTCGGTACGGACTAACAGATACTTGCTGCAGCGGGCGTCCAGTTCTTCTGCCGTCAGTTGTTCCAGTAGCTGCCCGTTATGTAAAATGCCGTAGCTTGTTGCAAGCTGGTGCAACTCGCTGAGGATATGACTGGACAGCAGAATCGTCATCCCCTGTTCCCGGTTCAGTTTTTCCAGAAGATGTCGCAGTTCCTGTATCCCCATCGGGTCCAGCCCATTGAGCGGTTCGTCCAGTACCAGAAATTCCGGTTTCCCCAAGAGAGCAACTGCCAGCCCCAGCCGTTGGCGCATCCCCAGCGAGAATTTTCCGGCAGGTTTGCTGCCAGTGTCTTTCAGACCCACCAGTTGCAGGGCGGGAGCAATATCCGCCTCATTTAACCCTCGCTGCAGGCACTGCACTTTCAGGTTTTGCCATGCGGTCAGATCCGCATACAAGGCAGGGCCGTCCACAAGGCACCCCATCCGACGCCGCATTTCTGACTGTCGGGCAGCGTCTGCCGCACCAAACAGCAGCAGTCTGCCCCGTGTGGGGCGAGTCAGACCGCATAGAATTCGCAGCAGGGTGGTTTTCCCCGCGCCGTTTTCGCCGATCAGACCGTAGATCTGCCCACGCGGGATTGTGATGCTCACATCCCGCAACGCCACCGTATGTCGGTATTCCTTGCAAAGATATTCCGTCGCAAAAACCGCTTCTCCGTATCCTTCCATGCTCTTCGTCTCCCTTTCATTCATATAAGCCCATTTAATTAGGAAACGATTTGGGAATGGAAATTTTTGCAATGCAAGGTATTTGGGGTAAAAGAAGCATCTCCAAGAAAAATGCCACAAGAGCCAGATGGCTCTTGTGACCCACAAACTTCACCCTTTCTTTAGCTTTTTCTCTTCCGGCACCACGCCAACTTTCAGGAAATTTTTATGATCCCTTGCTCTTTCACGTTTTTTCTTCCACGTTTCTCCTGTTTTTCCACTCCTCAAACAGCCGTTGTCCCTCTTCCGACTGGTAAAATGCCTGGATCTTGGGCAGCAGGAACCGGGCAAACCGTTCCAGCTCCTGCTGGGGCACGCCGTCCTCCCGGTACTTGGCGGACGCCGCTGCCTGTGCTGTTTTCTTCTCCTGCCGATCTTCCGTAGCGGCTCCTTTCTGCAGGGCTGCCCCCTGCTGCCTTATGATGTGTTCTGTCATCGGTCCTGACCCTTGGCCCGCTGGCGGCGCTGCTGACGGTTCAGCCGCTTCTCTTCCTGTTGGAGGCGGCAGATGCCCAACACAAACGCCTGCAGCTGCTCCGGTGCTACCCGCATGGCTTCCCGGTAGGGCCGGGTCTCGGTGAGTACTGCATCCAGCTGTTCCTCACAGCGGTGGAGGCGCTGGCGCAGTTCCTGTTCTCTCACCGTGCTTTGCTGCAGCTGCATCCGCAGACTGCGGTTCTCTGCCTGCAGCTTGCCGCTGGCTTTTGCCATCTCGCACAGCGTCTGAAAATCCTGCAGTGGCAGTTCCACCCGCTTTTCCAACACTCCTTTGGTTTTGGCCCGCTGCTCGATGTCCGCTACATCGCGGATCGAGCCGGAAATGTTCTTTACCTGGGAGGTAAGCTCCTTCCGCTGACCTTGCAGCTGTTTGGTCTGGTCAGACAGTTCCGCCACTGTCTGCCGGTCTTTCTGGACCTTATACTCCAGGACCTCCAAATGTTCAGCATCGCTGCCCTGTACGCCTCGTTCAAAGTCGGTGAATCCTGCCTGCCGCATGTGCTCGAAGAACTGCGTCTGCAGCAGGCTGTAGGAACTCACCAGCCGGGGCTTGCCGTTCTTTTTCAGCACCGGCTGCCCCTGCTCGTCGGTCATGGGGACCATCGGCCACTTTTTGCTGTGGCTGACCTGCATGATCGTTTCCCGCACGGTGCCCCGCAGCGCCGGGTCCTTGCACCGTTTGGACCAGCGGATCTGCTTTTCCACCACCGGCAGGTAGACAACGTGGAGGTGATAGTGGAACACATCCCGTCCCAGCCGGTCACTGGTTTCCCGGTTGCGCTCGTCGGCGTGCATGACTGCGGAGATGATGTACTGTTCCCCGCCTGCGATCTCCTTGGCCAGCTCGTACACCTCGGCGTAGAATTGCTTGGCGTATTCATAGCCGCCGTAGCTCTCGAAATAGTCGGTGTTCACGTCAAACACCAGTTCGTCAAAGACATAGGCATCCGGTTTTAATCCTCGGGTGGAAACGACGCCTTCTTCCACCAACCGGTCAAATTGCTGGGCATAAGTAGCTGCCTCGCAGGCTTTGAAGGTCACATTGTTATGGCTGTATTCCAGCAGCACATCCGGGTTGGAGTACACTTCGTTCTTGCGTTCGTTGTGCCGTTCCCGCACCGAGATGGCATTTTTACGGTAGCGCTCATTGCGCACCACGGTCCGATGGATTTTGCTGATAGGCGACTCCTTTCTTGGGTACGGTTCTGCTGCGGATGGGGTACGCAGATGCTTTGCAAAGCATCTGACCCACTATGACACTTTCCGGCGCTGCCGGCAAAGTGCCAGTGGGCCCGCTGCGGCGGGAGGGATTGGGATACGGCTGCCAACCAAAATCGGTGTGCCATCTTTCCGGTTGGGCCGCCGTCGTAGCGGTTGCCATGTTTGTGGTTGCCTCTGAAAGCCAAGCACCACAGCCCTTGTCCACCTTTTGCAAAACGCGGGGTGTGGAATTCTTTCTCTATCTTTCTTTTGGATAGATATATCATTCTATCTTTATCGTGTCGGTTTTTCCGACGGGTCGGTGTCGGCAAATCAGCCAACTGCCTGTCCATTTTTCCGACAGGTCGGGGCGGAACTTCCGACGGGTGGTTACAGCTCGTTGGGTTCCTTGGGCCGGGGCAGATTGAGGTAATACCGCCGTGCCTTTCCGTTTGACTGTCCCGGCACCGGCTCCAGCAAACCGCAGCGTTCCAGAGCGGCGAACAATCCGGCAGCCTTCTCCCGCTGGCAGTGCAGAAACCGTCCGGCACTGGCCCGCGAGAGGCTCACACAGGGCCTGCCGTCGACTTTCCAGCGCCCGGTGGTATCCTGGACCGACAGCCGCAGCAGCCCCAGCAAATGGCCGTACAGCAGCTTGCTTTCGCCGGGAAGTTCCCGGTAAGGTTCTTCCGACAGAAGGCTGGACGGGATCATCAGAAACCCGTCGATGCGGTTCAGGTTTTCCTCTGCGGGAACGAGTTCATGGTTCAGATGGCACCTCCTTGGGTTATGGGTTGGTGGCGGACTTTGGCTTCTGGCATCCCTCTTTTCTGTTTGGTTTCTGTCCTCGGAAAATGTTCGATTATTCAATTATAGATTCTTCCGACACATACAGCATACAACGTCTTGCAGTCAGTTTCAAGATGTGTTAGACTGTTTTCATGTTGGATGATTCACACACTTTCCCGGCTGTTTCTGAAACACAGAAAAACACAGAGCCATTTTACGCCCACTATGCTCCAACACAGGATGGTGACGAATTTTGAACTACCAGACGTACCTTTTCTTTGAAGGCCGCACCGAATATATCCAGGGCTACGACACGCCCCAGAATACATATCCGCTGGGTTCCCTGGTGTTCGGTGTGCTGGACCTGGATGCCGCCCCCTATCTGGAACGGGGCCGCGCATTGCTGGAAAAATTCCGGGGCGTAAACTTCCCGGAAGATCAGACGATGCAGCAGAGCTTGGCCGCCCCTGATACCTGTGTATACTATCAGGTGGCTTCCTTTTACCATGATTTTGCCGCCGCCGTGCGGCAGGTTTCCCCTGCTCTGTTTGATCTTGTGGAAGGTTACACGCTGGCCACCTTCCGTCGCAATGAGCGGGAACTGAAAGCGACCCAACATAGCCTGTGGCAATTTATACAGACTGGAAAAAATAACAGTTCGTATACATTTGATGAATTGCGCGCCAGAATGTCCCACCTCGGTGAATTGACCTTAACCAGTGACATCATGGAAGGGTTCTGCCGGAACTTCCCGGAGTACACCGACCAGATGAAGGTATTTATCCAGCGTGATACCGGTGACGCCTCTCTGTGCCGGACGGCGCTGTCGGTATTGGAATCCTTTGTGACCTTGCTGCAGCAGTTGGTGGACGGCAAAACGGATCTGCGCCAGCTGATCGAGGCTACACTGGTAGATGAGGACGGCCGCCCCAGAACAGAGCATGGCCAGCACCCTTCGGAGCTGCTGGTGGAACTGGCCGAAAAAGGGGATTTGACCTACCAGAAATACCACAAGCTGGAGGATGACATCCATATCCAGACCCGGTACAAACGGCCTACAGACAACAAAAAAGGCGGCATTTCTGCCGCCACGTTCTACGCGAGCGATACGCTGCCCGCGTTACTCTTTTTGGAATTTGTACAGATGTGTGCCCAGGACCTGCCGGTTGCCGTCTGTGAAAGCTGTCACCGGCTGTTTGTGCCCTTCTCCAGCCGCGCCAAGTATTGCGAGCGGGTGCTGGACCCGGAAACCGGCGCCACCTGCAAGGATATTGCCGCCAAGCTGGCCTATGCCGAGGAGCTGAAGGCCAACAAGGCCAAGGAGCTCTACAACAAGATGCGCAATCGCTACCAGATGCGCTGCTCCCGTGCCCCTGGTAACCAGAAAATGCGGGATGACTACAACGCCTGGCGAAAGCAGGCCCAGATGGCATTGAGTAAGTACCAATTGGGGGAGATAAGCTGGGAAGGGTTTGAGGAGGCTATACGAGTGGAACCGTAAAAGAAAGCGATTCGGAAATACCGAAAAGCAGGGGGGTTCAAGTCTTTTATCTTTTTACTAATCTCGCAAAAATACCTTCCGAGCTGCTGAATGGAAACCATCGATTGTATGGAGTTAATAGAGATACTGGCCAATCAGAAATACTGTTTCTTGATTCTTTGGGTGCAAATGAAATGGAAGAACGGTACTAAGAATAGACCAAAGGTGCTAGATAAGTTTCAGACCCCTTAATTTGCACCAGAGATAACGCCATACTTACGGAATAGCCTAACGAAAAAACGCTTAAGCTCATCAAGAACCTCCTTTTTTCGCGTTTCACTGCTAGCTGCCCCCAAAAATTCATATCCTCCAAAACGATATACATCGTATCCGTACAAGCTCATTTCTCGATGCGCCCTGACCATATCGCTGTAGAGTTTTGGTGAGGCTTTATCGTTCACAGCATAATGTTGTTTACCATCGATCTCAATCACAACACGATCATGATGAGAGAATATCATAAGAAAATCCATTTTTTGATGTTCGAACAGTTTATAACCTCGTTCTTGCTGTGTTTGAGGATCATAATATAGATAAACCTGAGGAATCAACGCAGGTAAATCAATTTCTAACTCTTTTTTCAGTTCATAATACGCTTGTAACATCCAAGTCTCTGGTCCTGCTTTTTGACCAGCCGCTTTGAAACTCACATCTAAACAATTACACAGCCTTTTAAGAAGTGCAACCTCTTGGTTTTCATCAATCCCAAATTCGGCAGCGTACCATTTCACTAGCTCACTCCACATCAAACCGTTTTTCGGAATCGCTTTATTGTAAATTAAACATTGATCTGCATTCTTGATGATCCGAATATCATTGTTCAGTGCATCGTCAAAAACAATTTCAGGCTTATATTTTGCTGCAAAGATGATATTTTTAACGGCCCCCTGTACACCTGTTCGAGTTGATACGCACTGGTAAAATTTTTTATCACCTATGGCATCTTTAACAATTAGTTTATAGCTGTCATGTTCCAAATACCTATTTATTAATTCCACGAGTTCTGTATTTGGAATATCCTCTACATTTCCATCTTCGTTAACCTTTATATGATGTAAATTGGGGTTTACATACTGTGTCAAGAAAAGAATGAATTCTTCATCGGTAAGAGTCAAATAGCCAATTACATTATCTAAAAGGTAACTATCTGGCCAATCGCTAAAACGATCCATATGGCGCGCTATCTCTAAAATCGCTTCTCCACTAAGCGACGGACACACCCATTTAGCGAATTCATGATATTCTTTATCGCCCCGCATATTTCCCACCGCGAGAATCGCATCGACAATGGAGCGACGGGTATCATCAATAATCGTGTGTTGCTCGTTATCGGGATCAACTGTAGTCATTATATCCCCCATACTGTACTAAATATTTTAATCCTCTATCATTTTTAGTTTTATTCTACTTTGGCACTATGAATAAGTCAACTGCAAAAAATAGTATTATCCAAATCAATTCCAATAAAAAACAAATCCGAACGCACCTTCGAAAAGAAGTACGTTCGGATTTGCTTGGTATGGTGCACCATCGGGGACTCGAACCCAGGACCCACTGATTAAGAGTCAGTTGCTCTCGCAAGTGGCAAGTTCTCGTGGTGTAGATGACTCCATTACTCCAACCGATTTTGGTTTTTATATATACAGTTTCAAGCTATGCTGCTTTTACAAAAATAACCGCCTCCTTAATGACTTTCTCATCAAGGGTGCGGTCATTGTAATATCAACTTCTCAGTTGTTCTTTATAGTTAGCGCGGTCTGCCTGCGCTATGCCCAGCATATCCATAGCCTTATCGGCTGTCAAATTGGCATTTTTCATAAGATTCTGGATTGCCACCAGTGTGGCTCGATTTTCACCTTGTTGCAGACCCTTCGCCACGCCTTTTTCCATTGCTCTTTCGGCAACGCCTTGACTCAAATTGCACATATACCGCACCTCACCTTCCAGTGTTTGTGTCATCGGAACTTCAAATTCCGTTTCTAAGATTTCTTTCTTCGTCTCCGGGCTTTTCTCTTCCGAGAGAAGCACCTCTAAGAATTTCAGCAGTCCGCCGTAGTTCTTATCGTCCTCATCGCCCAAGCAAATCATTACGGCGCTCATCAGGTCGTAGTTTTGCACCTGCTCCACGGCCTCACCGATGATATGCTTTTCCTGAATCGAATACTGCGTAATCGTGTTGCGGCGCTCTTTCGGTGGGTTCATGCACACCCAGATGGAGTACACCTTCTTGATTTTCCCGTACTCACCTTTGGTAAATTCTGTGCCGTACTGCGCCGAAATCATTCTGCTGCAATAATAGATAGCACGTTTCAGCAGCGGATACCCCGCATTGTAGCGGTTCTGCGCCTCCACGTTCAGAATCAGACCAATCAAGCCGTCCTCGCTCGGTGCTGTGGCGTAAAAGCGGACATCGTAGCGGATTGTCCCCTCGCTCAAAGTTGCATCTTCGGTGTTGATCCCGTGGATTGCCGGATTCACTCGGTTGGTTTCGTCAATATTAACGCCTACCGCGCCAATCTGCGGCTCACCCTCGATGTACTTCTCGGCAATGTCCTTGGTGGTACAATCGCGGTATTCCGGGACACATTCTTTCATGATGACGGCCAGAATGCTCTTGTTGGCCAGCAGGCGCTTGACACCCTCATCGTAGCGGGCATCAATATCTGCTTGGGAGATTGTCTGCGCCAGATAATTTTCTTCCTGCTGCATCGGGTAAGCGCCTCCTTTCCTTGCCTTTATTATACGCTGTTTCTTTACTTTTTGCAATAGTAACGCTCCTCACACAATGACAACAGCCAGCCGCACAGCATCGTGCAGCCGGGGTGCTGTTTTTCACGCGCCAATTTCTTGCCTCGGTTCAATGGTATTATCACATTTCAGAAACTGCTGATAACTCATATTGAACTTTATGGTAACGGCATACTTTCTGCCCACCTCTACCCGGTCAATCAGCTGGCTCAGAATCGTCCGCTTGATTTCAAGCGGTGCCGAGTCAAACTCATCTGCCCAGCCGCGGAAGTCATCGTAGTAGCTGCGCAGCTTGCGGATTTCTGCAGCTTCGTTGATGCGTTCTTTCTGTAATTCTGCAAATTCTGCTTTTGCGTCATCCAAATCCTTTTGCGATTTACGGATTTGCTTTGCAATCATATCCTCGGTAAAACAGCTTGTCCCGTCAAGGCACTTCAGAATTTCACCCTCAAACCGTTCCAGCGCGTGCTGAGCCGAGCGCATTTTCTTTTCTATGGCTGCCCGTTTGACCTTTTGCAGATTTGATTCCTGCCGGATGCGCTGCTCGGCCACTCTGGAGTATGGTGTGTCCTTGATTTGCGCAAAGACTTTTCTCACCACTTCCAGCACAATGGCATCCACCGTTTCTGCCAGATACAGCGATTGTCCATCACAGTCCCGGCCGCCTTTATTTTTTTGCGCCCGCTGAAAACAGTTATATTTCGGCTGTACTTTTTCGCGGATAGTTCCATCTGCCAGTTTATATCGGTCTTTGTGCATAAAGCCCGACATCTTGGCTCCGCAGTGGGCGCAGTAGACAATCCCCGCCAGCAGAGTCGGATTCTGGCAGGTATGCGAAATTTGTTTTTCCTGCTTTATCTTTGTACTGCGGCGGCTGATAATGTCATTTGCTCTGTCAAAGGTATCCTTATCTATGATTTGCAGTTCCGGGATATACTCTGACCGGGCATTCTTCGTGATGATATATCCTGTGTAACCCTCGTGCCGGATAATCCGCAGTACATTGTTGGCTTGGAATTTGGCTCCCGCGCGGGTACGCAGACCGCGATTGTTCAGCATTTCGGCCAGCGCGTAACCGCTGGCACCCTCATTGACTACCTTATAAAACAGTTCTCGCACCCATGCTGCTTCTTCCTCATTGATGGCAAGGTCCATAACCGGCTTATCCCTCTTGTTGCGGCGCCCCTGATCTTCCAGTTGGTATCCGTAGCACACAAATCCGCCGGTATAATGACCGCTGGAAACAATCTGCCGGATTCGGTCGCGCGTTCGGATGGAAGTTTTCTCGGACTCCCCCGCTGCCTGCCAGAAACGGATGTAGTTCATCAGCTTATCGCCGTGGGTTTCGATTTTCTGCTGACCCTCATGGGTACTCCACATTTCGATGCCGTGCTGAACGAACCATTCCAGCACAAAAGGCGTTTCACTTTCGATTCGTCCGAGGCGGTCAAACATATACACCAGCAAAATGTCGAATTCACCGTTAGTCGCATCTTCTTTTAGCTGCTGGATGACATCGCGCTTAGCCGCCGAAACCTTGGAGCCGGAGATTCCTTTTTCGGCCACTTCCTTTATGACACGCCAGCCTTGCTTCTGAGCAAACTTCCGGCAGTCGATTTTCTGCATTGGGATATCATCGTGGTCCACCTGTCCTTTGGTGGATACACGGTAAGCCAATGCCGCGCGCGGCGCGTCAGGTTCTAGCCTCATCTGCTTTTCCTTAAAATAGGCATCGTCCAGCCACATCTGGTCAGCTACCGATATTTCGATAGCTTGACCGTTGGAATCTATACAAATCATTCTGTTCACCTCGCTGTTTGTTTTACGGAAATGGTTGGTGCATTTTCGCAAAACAAACGATACCCTATTATAATAATGAAATCTATTCATCAAAACGGAGAAGAACTGCCGCCAAGCAAGGCCATAAATCTACCAATTACACTGCTGTTCTTTTTGCTTGCGCAAGTCATAGGCGGACATTATCAATTCTTTGATGGGAATCATAATATCCGTATCACGGTTTTCGCAGAATTCAAGAGTAGCGGTATATTTACCACAGCTCACACGGATGCTCTGCACTCTCCCCTTTCCCTTCGGAGTTTCTTCATTTTGCATCTGCACCTGCCCTCACCTCACATACCGATTTTCTTGTTTTTGATTTTGCGCAATTTATCAGTCTGTTCTCCAGCCCCGTCAGATACAATTCATATTGCAGATTGGTTTTAGTGGTGATAAGTACCGCGCCATGCTTTTGCAAAAAGCGCAGGATTCGGTACAGCGTAGTCAAATCGTGGCTAAGCCGATCAAGGCTTTCGACCATGACCACGTTGACGCGACCCTGCTGCACGGCGGCCAGCATAGCGAACAGGCCTGGCCGCCAGAATTCATCTCCGCGTTTTTGCTCCATGCTTGAGTTGATAATAATGTACCCTCGGCGGTCGGCCTCACGCATGACCTCAGCCAGCTGGTTTTCCAGCACGGGCAGATTGGACGTCGCACTGCGGGCAAACGCCCAGACTTTGTATTCTGTCATAGCCACACCTCAGAATTGGTCCATCAGGGGCAGCCGCACATCAAAACGCGGCTTGCCGAACGAGGCTCTTGTGAACCTATCCCCGGCAAAGCGTTCCAGCCCACAGTTGATGAGTTCGGTGTTCAAATCACATTCGGTGGTAATCAGGTAGACATCGCGTCGGCGGAAAATCTCAATAACACCCACCAGCAGGTAGCTGTTGCGGCTGATCTGCTCCAAGTCGCGGACAATGACAGCCTCGACCAGATTGTTCTCCACCGCGTCCAGCATGGCCCGCAGGCCGTTACGGTCTTTGAGCGTGTTGCCGCTGCAATGGTCGAAGGACGTGCCGCGCACAAGAAATCCATGACCAGCCGCCTCGTCAATCAGGTCATACAGCCGGTCAAACGCCGTTGCCGCGTTGACAGAGGCGCACCGCACATAAATCCATGCCGGGTGGTCTTGTCTGTAAATCATCTGAATCACTCCTACAAAAAATAATCCGTGTGCTTTTGCTCCCGGATAAACTGTTGTACATCTTCGACTTTCTCGGTGGTTGGGCAAGTCGGCAAAGCGGCCAGCGCGGCATCATGGTACTTGCCGCCGATGCCCGCGCGTTCGTCCAGAATCGCTACCACACAGGAATCCTGTTCGGTGCGGATGGCCCGCCCAAAGCCCTGCCGCAGCTTCTGCTGCATTTCCGGCACGATCTCGGCCTGGATGTAACTGTGCAGGTCGGGGTAGCGTTCCCTCCGGGCCTCCCGTACCGGGTCGGGCACCGGGAACGGCAGCCGCACGATCACCAGTAAGGAGACCACGTCGCCGGGGAAATCCACGCCTTCCCAGCAGGGACCGCCCGCCAGCAGCACTGCGTTGGGGCACTGTTTGAATTGCTCTACAAACCGCTGGCCGCCCCTCGCCGCTTTGAACATAGGATACGACAACCGCCCCTCCAGTTGCTCGTACACATGGCCCATCTGGTCATAGGAAGTGAACAGCACCAGTGTGTGGCCGCACGCGGACCGCACAAGGCTCTCGATCTGCCCTGCCACTCGTTCATTCTGGGCTTCTTTTGAACAGTTGCCTACATCGGGACGGAGCGGAAAGTACAACATCGCGTTCCGTGGGTAATCAAACGGCGAAGGGACTTGCAGGGTATTTACTGGCACTCCATCGCGCAGTCCCATGCGTCGTGCAGTATAGTCAAAGTCCCGACCCGCAGCCAATGTACCGGATGTCAGGATGGCAGGTTTTTCCCGTTTCCACAACAGATCATACAGCTGGCTGGGCAGGTCACGGGGAACCGCGCAGAGCGAGACAGACTCACCGTTTTCCGCTATTTCTATGTATCGGATCATGGAATCATCTGGCCGGGCGAACCGCCCGGCCAGTTCTTTCGTTTCTGCCAGCTGGTTTTGCAAATGGTGCGGCAGCCGCGTGTGTTCTCTCTCCAGGATCTGTGTCACCACTTTCTGCATCCCTGCCAGCGCCGTGGCGCTGGCGTCCGTGATAGCGAACGCCCGCCGGGGTTTCCCTTCGGCGGGCGCGTTCAATATGCAGGCCGCCGCCAACGCCCGTGTTTGGGTTTGCACCTGCTGTGCGGCGTAGGGATGGTGTGCGCGGGCCAGTTGTTCCGCCAGTTGCGTAAGTTTTTGCACCGACAGGCGGCGGGTCGCCATTTGCTGCGCGGCGTCTGGCAGACAGTGTGCTTCGTCGATGATCAACGCCTGATAATCCCGCAGCAATGGGTTCCAGCCCTTTTGGCGATGAACAGCATCTGCCAACAGATAGTTGTGGTTACAAATTTGGATCGTAATAGTCGGGCCGTTGGATGCCCTGACATATTGCCGGTAACGACAGCTTTCCCATGCGCCGCACTGCCGGTCGCAGCGATTCGGCACACAGATATGCTGCCGGTCATACCGGGAAAGCCCTGCCACACGGTCGAGATCCAGGTATCGGTCTGCGGCTCGAAGCAATGCGGCCCGCCGGGCAAACGCTTCACCACGCTGCGCGATCTGCATCCGGCGTTCTTCCAGGCGTGCGTCACACACAAAACGCTCCTTTCCCTTTCGCAATACAGCATGTGCAGGTTCATCAATATATCCATATTGTATTAAAGCATTCGACAAAAAAGGAATGTACTGCTGCAGCAAAGCATCCTGCAAGGTCACGCTGGCCGTTGAAATAACCACCGGCTGCCATTGTTCGCGCGGGCGCTGCCATTGCCAGAGCAGGCATGCAATCAAATATGCGTAGGTTTTTCCCAATCCTACGCCAGCATCGCACAAGGTAACTTCCTTATTATATAGGGAGTCCAGCATGGCATGGCAAAGCTGGATCTGCCCCTCCCGCACGGTCATCCCGCAAGCAGGCAGAACGGTGCGGAAAATATACTCAGCTTGTTGATGCGCGGCATCGTAGCCGAGAGACTCCATAGAATTCACAAGCATCCCCTCCGGGGTAATCGTTGATGGCAAAATAATACGGCGTAGTCTTGCCATGGGTCCTGACTGCGCCGCACGGGTTCGACATCAACGGGCACGTTGATGTTCAAAGTTAGTTTCTCGATATGCCCTATTTGCAGCTCGCCCCCAGGCCGGGGAACACGGCAGGCGGACTGCTGGCAACAGCCGCTCACTGGCTCTGCCCAGGTCTAAGGATTGCAACCTGGGTTCGGCCACCCCGTCTGACGCGCGGGGCCGCAGGCGTATCATTGTCCCCTGCCCCCAGGTCTCGGCAATCCAGCCCGCCGGGGCTGTTTATGGGACAGATGGGATCGCTCCTTGCCGTCGCTGCGCGGTATGCCGATCAATGGCATAGTTGGTTCCGCATCGCGGGGCACGTCATGGCGCACCTTCCCGTGTTGCTCACTGGAGGCAGGAACGTACCTGCCGTGCTGGGTATGCAGTTGTCAAGGTGGTAATTGCCGGAGATTCCAGCTAAATGGAGGCAAAATTCTGAAGGATGCTTTCCGCAATAAATTGATCTTCGACGGGCAACGTCGGTATTATCCGTTCAAGAAAATCAATTTGTTTTGCCGTCAGCCTATGCTGTGCGGGGGTGTAGTCATCCATAAGATGAACACCGCCCGAACCTCGCCCGCTGGTCGTATAAATCGGGTAAGCAAGAGACAATTTCTCAATGTCGCTGTAGATTGTTCTACTCGTCACATCAAAACGTTTTGCCAGCTCGCCTATCTTTATATGCCGCCGGACGCAAAGCAGTTCAAGAATCTTCCGCCTGCGCCAAGCGGCCTGCACGGGCTTTCACCTCCTCCGTCTTTTTGCTCCGGATTGAGTATATTGCAAAATGCGGAAAAAAGACTTCCGCTTTTTCCCAACACGTGACGGTTTTTTCATTCTTCCTCAAAGGTTCTCCCCTTCGCCAATATGCCAGCTGTCGCGCAAGGAAGAAACTTTTACTGCTACGGTCTGCCTCAAATAGAAAAAGAGGCGCTTCTCTCTGTTCGTATAGAACAAACAGAGAGAAACGCCTCTCAGGGAATGTGAAACGCAGTTCACTTTTCGCACGAGCGGGGGCAAAAGAATCAGCTAAAAAGAATAAACGACAATAATTTCTATGGAAGTTCGTGCATTAATCATAGAGTAAATTCCAAGTTTGCGCAAACGCGACTTATGATGCATTAAAAATAAGAACCTTAGTTCCTTTTCACGCAAGAATAAGACCTGTAGAATTGGTATGAGGTGAAACATGATGCAGGAGCCAAACGCGACTTTAGCTACCTGGTTGCGAACCACTCGTACCGAGGCAGGACTAACCCAAGTTTTACTTGCGGAGAAAGCCGGAATAGAATCACGGACAATAATAAAAATCGAGAGCGGGCAAGGGAACCCAACTTTTTCAACGCTATACCCAATGATACGTGTGCTTCACAAATCAGCGGATACCCTGTTTTTCCCTGAGCAGCATCTTCACTCCCCTGAGAAAGAACGCCTTGCCTTTGTAGTTGCAGGATGTTCTGAACACGAAGCACGTGTATTGTTATCCATTTGCGAAAATGTACTGCAAACGCTGCGCCAAATTGAAAGCAAATCGAAATAATAAAAGCCTATATCCCGTTATCGTGGACGTAGGCTTGCTTTTTAGCGGAGGATAACTTTCTTATCGATGACCACGGCGGTTGCCTCAACGTAATTGATGAAAACGTGTATTTGACAATGTGGGCAGGCAAATGGGAAGTTCAATAGGACTGTGTTTTTGCAGACTTCTATTGTACTTTCTTTCCCACAATTGGGGCAGCGTAAGAAATGAGAATCAATCTGCCTTATAGTCATAGCTCAATTACTTTGCATCGCGCTGAGTTGGCGCGCGTTCGGGACGCCTTGGCTGGAAGCCGATAATAGGGCACACTGCGCATTTGTGTGTTTTGCGCTCTTTCTCACCAAGTTTGTCGAGGGTGTGACCAACACACGCAATTACTTTTCCTTTTGCGAACATTGTGAATACCTCCTGTTTTGGATAAATTTTCCTGCAACTACGGAAATGGCCGCAATAAGCAGACCCGTAACACAGTACGATGCAATGTTTATTTGCATCAAAACCATGGTTACAGCGATACAAGCCAGCAATATCGTCATTGCCCGGAGACGCCGAGAGTTCTCAAGATACTCTTCGCGGCTCAAATGAAGTTCAGGCTGGTTCACCGGGCCTGTAAATATGGCACACACTGAAAAAAGTAGTAACAATAACTGGATAGCATATTCCCCTTCGAGAAAATAAGCCAAGAAAATGCCTACCATCACAGTGAAAAGAGAAAAGAAAAAGCATCCCCGCCCTGTTTTGCAATGATAGCCGCCTGAGCGTCGTCGAATCAATAAAACAGACAAGAGGAGCACAATGATTTCAAGCGGTCTGGCAATTGGCAATAACAGGAAAAAAATCAACAACAATGCCGCATAAGAAAAGATTCGTGTTTCAACAAAATAGATGCACCAATCTATGTTGTCTTCTCCAATAAGGTTACGATTTGCGAAGAAGGCAACGATTTTTGTCGCCATTTTATGTTGCATTGTTTTCTACCCCATCCAAATACTATGTTATATTTTATAGTAATGGGGAACATGCTGCATTAAAAACGACACAAAAGCACTATAAATTGTAATAAAAAAACCATCCTTTTAAGCTACAAATAGGCAAGTGCAGTAAATTGAAACCATCCATCCTTAGAACTTAGGATGTATTCAGCGTGATATTTTTGTAGTATGGCAACAACGTTCTTCAAACCCATTCCGTGCCCCATACCGCCTTTTGTGCTGAGCGGGATCACATTATTGGTTATCACCATCCCCGGTGTTGTACGGTTCCGCACAGATAATACAAAATCGTTGTCACTGCGTTGCAATTTGATTTGGATGCACGGATTAGCCATCTTTTCCGATGCCTCAATTGCGTTGTCTACCAGGTTTCCAAGTAGCACCAACAAATCTCTAGAAGAAATAGGACATTCTGACAAGTCACAAAGCGAAAAGAGCACCGGAATAGATTTTTTCTGTGCTTCATTGTATTTTTGGCTCAGAAGTGTGTCAATCATAGGATTACCAGTGTTAACGACAAGTGTGTTTATATGGATTTCAGTGGAGCTGCTGCGAATCAGATCTAATGCAGACGCTGTATCCCCTTGTTCAAGCAAACCCGCGATTGTATTTAGTTGATTCGTGAAGTCGTGAGTCAAGTGCCTTTGTTGAAGATAGACATCATAGAGCGCGTTGGCCTTCTCGCTTTCCATCTGAATTTGCTGGTGGAGTAGTTTGTCTTGCTTCGTTTTGGTATTGTGTTCGTTAAGCAGATCGACGAGCACAAAGTGAATTACCATTGCCAATAAGAGCCCTACTGCGTCAACGATTAAAAGGATGTGGTTTCCTATATCCCAAACAGGAATTGAAAATAGAGATATCGTTACAAGAAAAGCAACTCCTGGATATAAGGTTAAGATCAGCCATTGTAACGGGGACACTTTCAGATTTTCCCACGCGGAAGAATAAAAATAGCGAAAAATCATCGAAATTGTAACAAGAATCAAAACATTTGGCGTAGCAAAAAGAACGGAATCGATTGTCAGGCAGGTTCCTCGATCTGTACGCATGAAATCAATCAGCCAATATACAATGGAAGAAGCTAGTGCATTGATTGTCACATCCGTGCACACAGCAAACAGTCGCTTCCATCCGGGGCCATTCCAAGCCATTGAGTATGCAAAAAATACGCATAGAGATAGGGAATATCGTAAATACGTGGGCAGCGTAAAAACGTTAATAAAAACGCAATATGCAATGGCAAAACATGAAATCAAACTATAGGCAACATACTTTTTTATCCGTGGTTGCCCTAGGAATGCGCAATACACATTGACTAACAAAAACGTTTCTGCAAAACTCTGAATAAATGCTGAGATCCAATTCCAGATATCTGTGTCTGTCACAGCGTCCCCCTCCATTCAATATAACGATTTTTGATGGCGGTGTAGTCTTTCCTGGTAGCATTCATAAGAACGCCGTTCGATAGACGAACGTGGTAACTGGCAAAGCTCTTAATATGAACCATATTTACCAGCGTGCTTTTGTTGATTTGTAAAAAACCTTGCCGCGAAAGCAAATCTGTATATTCGGAGAGTTTTCCATAAAATGATGCGATTGGTTCAAGGGAATTGTCGCCAAACACGTTCAATTTACGCAAATCGCTCTGGATGTACATGATGTCGTGACAGGGTATCCGAAATACCTCGCCGCGCTGTTTATAGGTTAGGAAAGCACGGTCTGGCGTAAAATGTTGCAGAATATCCGAAAGGCATAAAGGCAATGTGTTCTGGATATCCTGTTTGAGGACGTAGCGAAATGCATCGATTGTGTATCCTTTGGGGGCAAATTCCAGATAAGCGGATACAAACACGATAATAATCTTCGGTTTACGTTTTCTCAAGGCGCGCCCCACTTCAATCCCATCAATAGGCTTCATATCGGCGTCCAAAAAAGCGATATCAAAGTTGGCTAAATCATTCCGTTTCAAAAGATTTTGGGGATTTGTTACAACCGTGGTGTCTATGGTCATTCCCATATTTCGATAATACTGCATTATTAACTGCTCTAGCTTTTTAGCGAAACGGCCATCGTCATCACAGATTATTGCACGCATTCGAACATCCTTCCTTCTAAGACCGAAGCATTTTTGTCTTTTTTCTGAAAGAATAGCCATAAAATCGCCCTCGCGTCAATAAGCAAACAATTATTTCTACATATTATCCCGTATTTTGTGATATACAAGATTATATATTCTCATATTATGAGATGTCAAGGGCGTAAAATGTCACTAGAGGTGAAGGCAGTGACAAAAGATTTTGGTGCAACTCTGAAAGCGTTGCGCACAGCGCGCGGGTGGTCGCAAAAAGAATTAGCCAAAAGAATCAATCGTTCTGCAAATACAATTTGGCGCTATGAAAACAATTTGCAGGAACCCACGCTCGACACACTGCGTTCTTTTTCGGCAATTTTTGGAGTGCCGCTATCCTTTTGGGAGAGTGAGATAGACGACTCTCTAACGGACAGCCAAAGAGATCTTCTCATTTTGCTGCGGAATAACCTTGTCCACATGAAAGAACTTAGCGAAGAGCAAAAAGCATTGTGCTATAGGGAATTGCAAAAGCGGTTATTAAAAGAATTTTCGTAACTACCGTTCATGTTTTAAGTTGTCAGTACTTCTAATTAAGAGCACATTTCTTTTGTTTCCCACATAATAAACTGGAGACTGGTATAATGCCAGTCTCCAGTTTATTTTTGTTTACAATGTGTTCGTTCACTAAAAATATGCATGTTACAACATCTTATATGCGAATTATGGCGCATCACAACACTTTTCACAAAAACATGCTAATATGTCAATATAGTTTATGCCCTTTCACCACAAAACTCAAACAGATTCCGACCAATTATATCATATCTTGTAGCCATTTCTCTGCGAACTCTCTTTTCATGCGGTTCACTCAACATAGTATATTTTATGACGAATTCTGACTCAAATCGCTTCCAATGAATGAAGATATATAGTTTGAAGAGAGAAGGTGTGAGATTGTAATACATGAAAGCACTATTTGATAAAGCAAAATCACAATTTCAGCTATTCCCTCAAGTACTATCTCTTCTCTGGAGCGCTTCGCCTAAAGCATTATTCACCGTCCTTTTTTTAAGTGGTTTTTCCGGCCTACTTACCCCCTTGAATCTGCACTGCTCACGCAGTTTTCTCGATTCGATTGTCGTTTCCACCACCTCACAGGGAAATCTATATATCGTGGCTTTCTGGTTGATGTCATTACTTACTATTTCCTTCGTTAGTACTCTGCTTTCTACATTTATTCAAACGGCACGAGCTGATCTAAGTGATGCTATCTCTGTTCATGTCATAGATAAAACCCTAAACAAGTACACAAAACTTCCTGCTGAAGTGTTTGAGAAAAAGGATATATACGACAAATTGCACATGGCCATGGCCGAAACTTCCAATCGTTGTACCCTCTATGTCGATATGATCAGTAATATCACCAGGGCATGCGTAAGCCTAGCCGGTGTGTTCGTGATCCTAGCATCATTCGATTTCAAAATCATTATTGTGCTGTTCTGTATACATTTTCCACTCCTAAAGCTACAAACATATCTATCTACCAGAAAATATGCTCTCTATAATAAACAGGCAGAAGGTCATCGATTAGGCGGTTCCTTGATAGCCATCTTGTTAAATGCCACAAACATTCCTGAGTTAAAAATATTAAACAGCGGAGAGTACATACAAAAAAGGCTCTGGTCGTTACTAAATTCGCAAAACACTGAAACCCGAAAAGAGCGGCATCGCGTTTTTCACGCTGATGTATTGTCGTGTGGAATAACCAACGTAGTAACATTTGCTATTAAAATGTGGATCATCTGCTCCGCGTTAATCCAGCAGCAAACAGTTGGTAGTATATATCAGCTACTTAACGCTGCCGATTCTACCCAGTCATTATTGCACTCCCTTATTATGCAAATATCTTTAGGCCATGAACAGTCACTCTATATCACAAACCTCTTTGACCTGTGGTCTTTGCCTGATGAAAATTTTGCGGAACAAGAAGAATTAGCCACACCCATAAACGAGATATCCTTCCGAAATGTGTCTTTTGTGTATCCTGGTGCAACCACCTACGCATTAAAAAATGTAAATCTAACATTTACAAAAGGGAACATGTATGCCATCGTCGGAACAAATGGTAGCGGAAAAAGTACATTAATGAAATTACTATGTGGACTATATTCTCCAACGTCCGGTACAGTTTTAATCAACGGCCGTTCCTTAAGCGATTGGACCCCTTCATCACTTCGTCGACAAATTGCTGCGATGTTTCAAAACCCAATTCACTATCCTTTCGATGTGGAGACTAACATCAAAATGGGTGTCAAATCGACAGTAATTGAGGAGTCTATCGTGCGTGACGCCTCACAAAAGGCTCAAGCCAATATTTTTATACAGCAGCTTCCACAACAGTATAAAACTCAACTCTGCAAGGAATGGAAAAATGGAGTCGACTTATCTGGTGGGCAATGGCAAAAAATAGCACTTGCAAGGTTCTTTCTAACAAAAGCATCCCTAAAGATTCTTGATGAACCATTTTCTTCTATTGACCCTCTCACGGAAAGAAAAGTCATGAGTGAAATAGAACCAGACAACGATACCATTACAATTCTTATTACCCACAGGTACGACATGCTAAAGAAGTCCCACCACATAGTACTAATGGACGACGGGACAGTCTCTGCAAATGGCCTGTATGAAGAACTATTGAATAAATCTGAGCAATTCCGGCAATTGCTTCAAACTAAGCAAAAGAACAAAAGGGGCGCTGAAAAATGACATCAAAAACCATCTCAACCAATGAAAAGGATTATCTGCTTTCTTTGGTAAAAAATCGGCAACAGTATCGGATGGGGGTGATCTTTCCATCCAGAATGAACAACTACTATTACGATGCAGGCACTGGCAGTATTCTCCGCCTTCAAGATAGTGAATATCGTCTCTTGAAAGCAATCTTTTCGCCTACCGCTACACAAGAAAGTGTCAATGGCGCTTTCTTGAAAGAAGATCCGGCGTCATTGGAAAAATTCTTAGTCCATACGGCAGAAATGAACCTCCTGCGTTTGCCGCCTATAACACACCAACACTGCAATTGCCACAGCGATATCTGCCAACAAATCGACCAAAATCTAACACAGCTGATCCTTGAAGTCACACAACGATGCAACTTCAGATGCAAATACTGCATTTACAATTCGACTTATGACGGCAACCACAATTTTTCCTCGTCAGACATGGATTGGGACACCGCCAAACAAGCTATTGATTACTTATTCGACCATAGTTCCAAGAGAGAAAACATCTATTTGACCTTTTATGGAGGAGAGCCGTTGCTCAAATTTGACTTAATCAAGCAATGTACCGACTATGCACAGCAGCAGGCCGAATTAAAAGGTCGAAATCTATATTTTAATCTGACTACCAATTTGTCTCTCATGACCGAAGAGATTGCGAATTACCTTGCAGCAATTCCTCACTTTTCCATAGCAGTAAGTATTGATGGTCCTGCTGAATGCAATGCCGCAAGAGTTTATGCTAATGGCAGTGAAACTTTCCCCGATGTCGAACGAGGGTTACATTTGATATGCCATGCTTTCAATAGGGTCGGGAAGGGGCTCACTATCAGCAGCGTATTGACACCCCCCTATGATTTTGAAAAACTGGACCGAATGAATAAGTATATTGAGGATTTTCCTGAAATGCCCAAGGATTCCTCGGTAGTGATTGCCTATCCTTCTGCCGGCACTTATGACAGTGATGCGTATGTAAAAACGATCAATAATAATCCCCGCTACTGGGATTTAGGTGCATTTGATCCTTTGGCAAAATGGCAATTGACTCAGGCCATTCGCAATTCGTTGTCTTGGGATCATACAAATAACCTTTATTTTCGAACACTAATCGAGTCTATGACGCGGATAAAGAATCGCTTCGCATCTTCCGATCCAGCACTCCGAACAGGCATCATTGAGGCATGCTGTGTGCCAGCAGTTAGAAAGCTGTATGTACACACCGACGGCGAATTATCAATCTGCGAACGAATTGGTTCTTCTCCTTCAGTAGGCACGATATCGACCGGGGTAAACAAAGAAGTAGTATTAAAGAAATACATTGATGACTATTTAGCCGCCAGTAAACCTTTGTGTAAGAATTGTTGGGCTTACAATATTTGTCCCATGTGCTATTCAGAGTGCTACTCTCAAAACGGTGTAAATATAAAAGAGAAATCTTCCAAATGTAAGAACTGTCGCACCTATACCTATCTTATGCTCGGAACATTCTGCACTTTAATGGAAGAACGGCCTGAAATCATGGAAACTTTGAACCACACCGTTTCTGTTTAATACAATCCTGGGTTTCTCATTACGAGTACCCGGAATTTGTAAATATTGATACAACCTTTCCACAATGGAAAAGTTGTATCGGAAAGGAGAAATTCGCATGAGTTTACACCGTGGTAATCATGGTGGCGGTGGTAATTGTGGTTGCTGCTGCAGTTATCAAGCAGAAAGTTTCAATACGGCTGGCCAGTATGGTTTGAACAATAATGCAACCGGTGGAGATTGTGGCGCAAGTTGCATTAATGGGAATTCGGCAAACATGAACGCAAATCTTGCGACCGCTATCAGCCGCACACTGCCCGACGGTTAAATCCGAACCGCCGACAAAAGGCAGGCTCCTTGAGCCTGCCTTTTGTCAGTTTCTATCTTTATGCACTACACACCGTAAGACAGAAAGTCGCGCCACCGCCCGGCGTGTCGAGCACGGTCAGCGAACCTTGCTGCAACCTGGCCAATTCTGTTGCTACAGACAGCCCCAAGCCATAATGCCCGGCTTTGTTTGGTGCCTGCTGTTGCTGCGCCTCCCTGCGATAAAAGTAGTGGAAAACCGCTTGCTTTTCCTCGTCCGGGATACCTGGCCCGTGGTCTACCACCCAGAACCGTGTTTTCCCTTCCTCACACTGATCGACCCGCAGCTGAACAGAACTCCCCTCCGGGGCATAGGAATGCGCATTATCCAGCAAGATGGAGAGTATCTGCTCCAGGCGCTGCTCATCCGCAAAAACAGATGGCAGTGCCGTATCCGGCAGCTGCAAGGTCAGTTCCTGCGCTTTCTGTGCAAAAATGGGAACGAACTTTTCATAAACAGACATCGAAATATCTTCCGGCACCAAGGGCTGTAGTTGTAATTCCCAGCGCCCGGTACCACCATTGGTAAGAACCAGCATATCGTCGATCAGCCTTGCCATTTGGCGGGTCTCGCGCTGGATGGTTTGACAGGGTTCTTCCGGGTCGGATACTCCGCGCCGCAACAGATCAACAGAAGTGGAAATCACTGCAAGAGGGGTTTTCAATTCATGGCTGGCGCCAGCTAAAAAACGCAGCTGCTCTGTATGCGCTGCTTCTACCGGGCGGATCACTCGCTTGGACAGCCATGCGGCAACTATGATCAGTGCCGCCCATGCAATGCAAAAAACGACCGCATATTGAACAAGCAGGCGCATCACCCTGGAAACATCCGTTGTCATTGGTTGCAATACAAGCACATTATACCACTGCGTCGTTGAAGCAGAATGATTTTGCAGTGCCGCCCGCCATTCTTTTCCTGCGGCGGTCAGGACAAAGGTCCCGCTCTGGGCCTTTGATGAATACAGCGTTTCCCCTACGGCATCTTCTTTCAGTTCTGCCAAAAGAGCATCCCGCATTTCTGCCGTCAGTGTGGGCGTGAACGTGAGCAATGTTCCCCCATCAACAACGGCCACGGATAGATCACATTGTTCTGCAAACTGCAACAGGCTCTGCGTATCCACACTTCCTGGTGCCGACAAGTACGCATTCGCGGTTTGGCTTTGAGACAGAAACAACGACTGTGCAGCACTCTGAATCTCTCTCTTTGCCGCATGAAATGAAATAGCACAGGCGATAAAGAGCACCAAACCGGTCAAAATTGCGCAAAAAGCGGTTATCCGGTACTGCAAATGACGGTATATTTCTTTTCGGGAAGATTTTGTTCTATTCTTCTGCTTCATATTGCAACTGGTAGCCGGTCCCCCGGCTGTTTATGATTTTAACTTTTGAATGCAGATGTATCAGCCGCTGCCGAACCAAATGGATATAGGTGTCGATCACCGCATCCGTCACCTCTGCATCCGGCCCCCAAATCCGATTGAAAATAACACTTCTGGTAATGGGAGTGCCCGCGCTTCGCAAAAGGAGTTCCATCAACTGTGCCAACCGCTTCGGCAGGATTTCCTCTCCTTCCGGCCCTTTGAGCAACCGAACTCCTGGCTGGTAGCAAAGATCGCCAAAATCCAATTGACTTGGATCTTCCAGGGGGACCGACCGTCGCGACCAGATCCGCAAACGAGCCAGCAATTCTTCCATGGCAAATGGTTTTACGATATAATCATCGGCTCCTGCGTCCAGCCCGCTGACTTTATCCCCAAGACTGTCCAACGCAGTAAGCATCAGAATAGGCGTCGTAATGCCCTGCGCCCGCGCCTTTCGAGTTATGGTCAGACCGTCCTGGCCAGGCAGCATCCGATCCAGCAGGATCAGATCACTGCTATTGTTCATAATTTGAAATTCGGCATCTATTCCGTCAGCGCAAGAAACCACCGTATATCCTTCGCTTTTCAGAACAGCCTCGATATTGTGCCGCAAAGCATCATGATCTTCTACCAAAAGAATTTTCATTTTCGTCCTCTGTTTTGAAAAAATTCAGGATAATTTAAGTGTGCATCCGTTACAATCAGTGTAAAGCAAATTTCGAAGGGAGTCAACCATCATGAAGCAAATCGGAAAAAAACTCTTATCTGCAACACTATCAGCCCTGATGATAGTGTCGGCCTTATCCGCATGCGGAAGCTCGCCCTCGGATGCTGCCGAGACTTCCGCTCCGGCCAGTGAATCTTCCAGCGCATCTGCCGATTCACAATCCACGGAAATTCCAAAAACAGGTACGGCTACAGGCGCCTATGTTCAAGAGTCTATGTCCGAAAACCTGCCCGATACATATAGCCGCTTTTACGATCTGCGGATCGATCAGGATGGAAACGTCCTCCTGGTCGGATTAAACTCAACGGGTAAACGTCAGCTCTTACAGTTTGAATCCTCTACATGGACTGTTCTGCAGGAAAGCGACATGCCTGCCAACGCCCCAAACTATGTGGACATCGCAGATGACGGCTCGATTTGGGCTGTCACAAGAAACAGCGACGGGCAGTATTCGCTTTGTACCGGTCAAGACGCGAATGCATTAGAGCTCGTAGAGGTGGATAGCCTGCTGCAATCCGGCGCTCTACCAGTTGGACTCCGGCTGACCGATGACGGGAAAGTATTTCTGACAGTGCAAGTGGCAGAATCCACCATTTTCGTACTGATCGACTGCGCCACGCGCCAGGTCACAACGATAACCCCCGGCTTTTACGGCAGCCCGGTCCTGTATTCAGAGGGGAAAGTTTACGCTTTTGTTACTGGCAGCACGAACCTGACTGTCTTTGATGCAAACAGCGGAAATACTTTGCAGCAATATCAACTGCCCCTTGCTGAGTCCCTGCCCTCAACATGTGCCGCTTCTGTAAACAGCGGTATTTTGACCTGGGCCGACAGTAACGGAATCCATCAGCTCGCCCTAGATGGCATGCTGCAGCAAACATTCGCTGACAATCGCAGTTTTGTACTCGCAAGCAACGAGTTTATAAAACAACAGCTTGTTGTGGATCAAGACGGCAGCTATTGGGTCAGCGGGATGGATGGCAACAATCATGCGCAGCTTTACCGCTATCACTACGATGCGGAAGCGACGATTCCTTCTGGCAGTGAGTTGGTTATCTGGGCTATGGAAGACAGTTTTCTCCTGCGGGAGGGCATCAATGCTTACGCGGCCCAGCATCCAGAGCAGACCATCACAGTGGAATACGGGCAGGACAGCATAAATAACGGAATGACGCTTGATGATGTTATTCGAACCCTCAATGTGGAGATCTTCGCAGGAGAGGGGCCAGATGTGCTTGTATTGGATGGGCTGCCGATCGAGTCCTATATAGATCAGGGGATTTTGGCCGATTTAAGTCAGGTTGACACCGATGATTGCTATAAGAACATTGTAAATTGTTATACAGATTCGGATGGCTGTTGGGCACTGCCGCTTTTATTCCGTCCCGGCTTGCTTTATTGCAAGTCGCAGGAAAACGCCAAACCGCTATCGCAGGCGCAGTGTTTGACTGATTTGCAGGATCTGCTTTGTGTAAAGTCAAATTTCCACTATGACGGCTATTACAACTTGTTCAATGAACTGTACCCCGCTTCCAGTGCGTCCATCTTTGCGCTTGGCGCGCAAGAAGTAAACGAAAGCGCTCTGCGTGAATTTTTAACTGTTACCGAAGCAGTCGTTCAAGCACAAAACATCACTTCTGAATTTGACCCGCTATTTGGCGATGGTGAAGATACAGCAGGCACTTCTGATGGCCAGCATTTGGCTGTAGATATTCCAGTCAGCATGAATTGGTACGCACGCCCACAGGACCCCGCCGATTGTGCGACCGGCTGCCCCACCGATTATTTGCTGACCTACATTTATATGGTCAGCGAAACACAAGCGGTCCCGGCTTTAATTCGCCCCTTTCCGGGCGACGTGTTCGTTCCCGCTATGACTATGGGGGTGCTGAATACTTCTGATCAGATAGATGCCGGTGTGGAATTTATCCAGACCATGCTGGACTGCGAAAATGAGCAAGTAGCCGGCCGGGGCAGTTTTAATGGTTATTTTGTTCGTGAAGGAGTGCAGATGCGCACAACAGGCGGCAGCAGTGACCTTCCCACGCCTGCTGAATTGGGCTTAGACACCGTATGTGCTCAACTGACCACCCCCGCCAATACGGACTTGAGTTTGAAGGAACTCGTCTACGATGAAGCCTCCCAACTGTATAGTGGCAATCAGGATCTGGAGACCACCATAGCCAACATCCTGCAGCGGGCGAGCCTGTATTATGCGGAACAACGATAGGCGTTTGCGAAGCCGGCACACGACCGCCTCTCAAGAGAACCGGGCTGCGTGGTTGTTCCTGCTTCCAAGTTTGATCGGGGTTCTTTTGTTCGTTTTGCTACCATTTGTCGAGACGATTCGGCGCAGCATGTTCGACACGATGGGAAGTACGTGGGTAGGTTTTTCCAATTATGATTCTGTTTTACAGAATGACGCTTTCCAGCTGGCCGTAGCCAACACCGCTCGTTTCCTGGGTATTTGCCTGCCCCTTCTTCTATCCGGGAGTCTGATTCTTGCCCTGGTCCTTCACAGCCGCCCCTTGCGAGAAACAAAGGCCGCGCGCGTTTTTAAGACCACCTTTCTGCTTCCTATTGCTATCCCTGTAGCCAGTATAGTTCTTCTCTGGCAAACACTTTTTTCCCGCCAGGGGTTATGCAATGGCTGGTTGACATGGCTGGGTGCGCAGCCTGTCGACTTTATGGGGACGGGAGCGGCATTTTGGGTCTTAACAGCGACCTATCTGTGGAAAAACTGTGGTTACACACAGGTTCTTTGGGCGACCGGCTTAGAAGCTATCCCTGCAGATCAGTATGAGGCGGCCCGTGTGGATGGCGCAGGCCCTTGGCAGCAGTTTTGCCACATTACTTGGCCTGCACTTCAGCCTACTCTGGTGCTGACCCTGATTTTAAGTTTGCTCAATGCGTTCAAGGTCTTTCGCGAGGCGTATCTGGTAGCTGGGCGTTATCCACAACAGAGCATTTATTTGCTTCAGCATCTATTTAATAACTGGTTTTTGAGTTTGGACTTGCCACGCTTGGCGGCGGCCGCCATATTGGTGGCATTGGTACTGTTGGCTGGAATTCTGGCCTTGTTGAAATGGTGGGATCACTGTGCAAAAGAAGAATAAAGCCAAACGAGGTCACTGGATTTGGGTTTGCCTGATCCCGGCCGCGCTGCTGGTATGGTGGCCGCTTTGGTTTCTCTGCACCGGTGCTCTGATGCCGGAAGAGGAGTTGGAGCTGACGGTAGGCCCTGCGCTGGGGCTGCACAATGGCTTCGCTGCCTGGCATATTCTGCCGACCTGGCCCACTTTGGAACCTTTGCTGACGCTCTTGTTGGATACACCGCAGTTTTTTGTGATGTTCTGGAACAGTATGGAGCAATCCGTCACTCAAGTGGCAGGCCAGTTATTGGTAGGCGCACCGGCTGCGTGGGCCATCAGCAGACTGCGTTTCCACGGCCGAGGGGCGGTTCGCGGTTTGTATATCGTTTTAATGCTATTGCCTTTCCAGGTCACAATGGTTCCCAGTTATCTGGTTCTACGTCAATTCGGTCTATTGGATACCCCCTGGGCTGTCATTTTGCCCGGTATCTTCTCAACTTTTCCGGTTTTCATTATGGAGCGCGGCTTTGACGCAATACCGAGAGAAGTATTGGAGTCCGCAGCTATAGACGGAGCCAACCATTGGCACCGCTTTTGGAACATCGGTATCCCGCTTGGTGTACCTGGGATCATTTCTGCACTGACCCTGGGATTCCTTGATGCCTGGAATGCTATTGAACAACCCATAACCTTTTTGAAATCCCCACAATATTGGCCCTTGTCCCTCTATCTCACCAATCTTGACACTGAACAATTAGGTTTATCAATGGCGGCCAGTTTATTGATGCTGGCTCCTTCTGTACTGGTTTTCCGCTTTGGGCAAACCTACCTTGAAACCGGTCTCGCTGCAGGGGCTGTGAAAGGATGACGAATTTGGAAATCATACATAAACTAAAACGGCGCCTTCACGCCATCTCCGAAAACAGTACGAATCAGTCACGTGCGGGCATTGATTTTCTTCGTTTTCTGGGTGTCATGCTCATTTTGACGCTGCTTGTACGTGGAACAGCAGCAGCCACGACCCCTGTTGTCACTGTGACCAACCCTTATCAGGGAACCGTCAGCCAGAGTTTCATTTTGTCAGGGGAGCTCTCTCCCGGAGCAGGTACCCCCTTGACTCTTCCGGAAGGGCTGCTCATAGAACAGGTCCTTGTCCAGTCAGGCGATTCGGTCACGCAGGGGCAAACACTGGCCGTCCTTTCGGTAGACGATATTGATACTGCGATCGACCAGCTCCAAGCTTCTTTGGAGCAGCACCAGGTGCAGGCTGACCAGCTTACGAATGCAGACGTTGCCGATTCGTTCGCATGGCAGCAGGCACAACAACAGTTAGACCGTGCCTATTCCAATTATCAGCAAATAGTTACCGAAAACGAACAGGCTATCGCCAGTGCCCAGGAAGCCTTAAACAGCGCCCGCAAGGCATTGAGTGAAGTGGAAGGCCGTGAGCCGCAGCGGCCTTTTGAAGATTCATACTGGGAAATGGCCACTCCGGAACAGACTGAAACAGAGCAAAAGTACTCCGATTGGCGAAACGAATTGAGTAATGCACAGGCTGCGGTCCAACAGGCACAAAACGATTTAGAAAGCGCTCAGCAAACGGCAGAAAGCGAACAGGGAAATGCACTGGCTGCCGCCCAAAGTGCAGAGGACTCCCGCAACAGTGCCCAGCACAGTTACGAAAAAGAGGCAGCCGATTTAGCGGAATCCAACCGTTCCGATCTCGCCAGCGCCGAAGTGCTTTTGACTCAGATCCGTCAAGAAAAACAAAAACTTGCAGATCTGATTGCGCTAAAGGATGCTTCGGGCAACTTTTCTGCTCCAGCAGATGGAATCATTACCGCGATTTCCTTAGTACCAGGAGAAACCAGTTCCGCAGTTGCAGGTCTGCTTGCCGCTGGTGAGCAAAGTTATACCCTTATTACCCCTGTTACCTCTGCGCAAAGTACCTTGATACAGTCGGGGTGCACTATTTCGGTAAAACAGGGTCAGACCACAGGGAGCGCCGCTTTGGAAAATATCGAATCGGATATGGCGCAGTTCACGGTATCGGGGTCACAATGGAAAGTCGGAACTGCTACCATTACAGTCACTACCACGAGTGGCGAAAGTGGGCTTTGCCTGCCGGCTACCGCAGTCAACAGCGATAATACAGGAGACTTTGTTTATCTTGTAGAAACGAAAAACACCGTGCTGGGGGCACAGAACGTTTTGATACGTCTCCCTGTCACCATCGATGAACGCGGGGATGGGGTCGTACGCGTTTCTGGTGCGCTGGATGGAAAGGAACAGATCGTCAGTGCCAGTAGTAAACCACTTTCTGCCGGAGCGCAGGTGCGGATCGATGCGTAAGCGTTTGATCGTGCTGCTCTGGCTGGGGTTATATGTGCTGTGTCTGTGGCTTGCTGTGCGGGCAGCTGCCGAAGCCCAGCAAATCAGTCCGGGGGCTAGTTTACGATATGTTCAGGCACTACGGAGCGATCAGGTAATGAAAGCCCGTGCGTATGCGCAGAGCGAGCAAAACGAGGGCGGGATTTTTGCTACATTCTGGACGGAGAATGAGAGCAGCGTTCAAGCTGCCGCCAGTCAACGGACCATCCAAGAAGTATGCAGCATTGGATTTTATGGAGCGGCATCGGCAGCGTATGCGGCAAATTACCTGTATGGCACAGCTCCAGGTGATGGGGATACCAGTCAATGCTCCGTCAGTATCTCACTTGCTTGGGATCTATGGGGCAGTACAGACGTGTTGGGACAAATATTAACACTGGACCCCGACACGGAGAATGCGCGAAGTTACGAAGTATGTGGCATTTTTTCCGGCAATTCCGACCGAGTTCTCTACGGAGCAGGCAGTTCCGATGCGTTCCGCTATATCGAACTGACCCATATCTCCTTGGGCAACCCTTCTCAGAGCGTTCAGAAATTTATAGCTGGCAGTGGTTTGGAGCAGCCAGACCAACTGTTATGTGACGCCGCAGTCGCTTGGCTGTTGGACGCATTGACAGGGATGCCCGTGATACTTCTGCTTGTAGGGTGTCTATGGAACGTCCTGTTCCGGATATTCTGGAATAAAAAGCAGCGAGAACTCATGATGTTCATCGTTGCCTTACTTTTCGTCTGCTTGTTGCCCATGTGGTTATCTGCGCTGCCCGGTTGGCTCATACCGAACCAGTGGGGCAGTATGGCAGCGTGGAGTTCACTCGTTTCGGCAGCCGGAGAGCGCTTGCAGGAATGGTTTGCTCTATGGCCCACAGCAAGGGATGTGCATCTCAAAGTCAACGTGCTGCAAGTCATAGCCGCCACACTTGGCAGCATTGTATTTGCCATCATCGCCTTCTTGGCGTGGGCACGTCCGATCACCCATACACCTCGAAATGCAGATGCGGTCCCATTGCGCGGCCGGTATGCCCCACATAGGCAATGACCTGCCCGGCTTTGACCTGCTGGCCCACCGTGACACAGATGCTGGAGCAGTGCGCGTACAGAGTAGTCAGCCCGCCGCCGTGGTTCAGCTTGACGTGGTAACCGTAACTGCCGCCCCAACTGTCCAGCCCGTTGGCGATGGTCACTGTGCCGTCGGCAGCCGCAAGGATCGGCGTGCCCTCTGGCACCGCGATGTCGGTACCGCTGTGGTAGCTGACTTCGCCGGTAATCGGGTCGGTACGGTATCCTTGAGGGGATGTGATTGTGCCCGGCACCGGCAGCGACCACTGGAGGCGTCCATCCGCCAGCAACGCATCGCTGCCCGGTGTCATCACCTCACCGCCACCCGTGGAAAAACCACCCAGCAGTTCGCCCCATAGTGGGGCGGTATCCTCCGCCAGCAACAGGCTCAGGTACTCGTTCTGTCGGGCATTAAAGTCGTATTCATCTCTCATTTCTTCCGAGGACCTGTGGGTCAGTTCGATCACCAAGACCGTTTCGGTGATGGTCTCTGTTGAAGTATTTCCTTCTTCATCCGGCACCTCGACATCATGGCTCTGCGCTTCGATGCGGTGATCCACCTCATTCATATCCCAAAGTGTGGTGCGCAGTCGATCCAGATTTTCTTCATCCAAATAGGCCACAGGGGCGCCATCTTCCGCGCCGCTGACATAGGAAGCAAAAACCGCTAGGACATCTTGCCATGCGATGGCATAACTGCCATCGTTTGGCTCAATCTTCTGGCGGTCGTATTCTTCGCCGTCCTCAATTTCCTGTAGCCGTTCCTGGTATTCCCCGTTCAATTCCGTAATAGCTTCTGTAACGCCTATACCATCCCCTATGGGTTCAGCAGCGAAGAAAATACCGAAGGCGGAGCCTGCCACCATCGCCACCATACAAATAACCAGAATGACGGCCACCACCGCCATGCCGCCCGCGGCGAGGGCTGCCGCCAGCGTATGAGCTGCCACCCACAGCGCTTTGATCCCGGCCCGGACGATCTCAGCAGTCCTTTTTGCGGTCTCTTGCGCTACCTGTGCCGCCCGGCGCGCTCTTTGTACAGCCTGTGCGGCCCCTTTGCGGACACGATCGGTCCTGGCCGCCTGCTGCCGGAGGGCCTGGGCGGTTTTCGGAGATGGAGCCGTGCGAGGCTGCTTCCGTGCGGTATTTTTGAAGTGATGCTCCTGCCGCCGTTCCTGCTGCCGTTTTATCGTTGTCCGTTTTTCCTCGGTCTGCATCTGCCGTGCCGGAGAAGAGGGCGCTGCGCCGTTTGTCCCGCCGGGCGCAACCCGGTCTTGGGGTGCGGAGGTTTCCTGCTCAGGCTGGGCCGCCTGCTGCCTGGCTTGTCCGGCGGCACGTTTCACCGCCCGTTTGCTGCCGCGAAGGATCGTCCCCGCCGCAGAACTTCCTGCGGAAGCCACATCGTCAATCAGCCTTTCTTCCAGTCCGGCAGCCTCTTGATACTGCCCACCCTCTGCAGAATCTTTCCTTACCCGCTGGCGTCCATCTTCGCGTGCCCGCAAGACGCCCCGCATGGCTTGGCGTGGAATTGCTGTCACTTTCGTTTTCGGCGGATTCTTTCCCGCCGCGTTTTTCTGCTTCGGCATTGTCTTTTTCTCTTTTGTCCAGCTTCTCAAGGAAATTGATTCACTAAGAATCGACAATGAAAAGTCTCTCCAATCCTATTTATATATTCTAACTCGTGAGCGAACGATTGACTTTCTTCGAAAATGGGAGCGACGACGAGGTGTTCTGACTGACTATGAAAATCGCTCCGCCAGCTTTGACAATTTTAAGGAGCCGGAAGAAATCGCATTGACAGATCTGCAGCTAAACAAAGCAGTCAGTATTCTTTCCGATATGCCTTCAATTTACCACCGAACTTTATTCCTGCGCGTAAAGGGTTACTCTGTCCGCGAGATCGCGCAAATTACAAATTCGAGTGAATCAAACGTTAAAACCCGTATACACCGGGCGCGCGCTATTTTACTTAAATCGTTCGACACCTAACACAAAAATATTGTTGATTTCGGTTTACATTTGCAGATGATTTTTCTCTTTTCCCTTTCAGGAGGGGAAGAAGAAAATGAAATCATCTCTTTATACTTGCATTCAGGATATTCAAAATGGTGACCGTGAGCAGGCACTCGCTCTTTTGGAGAAATTTTCTCCTCTGCTCAAGAAATATGCATTCTTCATGCAATCAGAGGATGCGTTGCCGGATTTTCAATGTTTCTTACTTGCGTTTTCCAAGAATTTACAACTCGACAAGTTGACCATGAGCACAGATGGTGCTATTATTAGTTATATCAACAAGGCAATATATCATCATTATATCGCACTTTCTAAAGCGAAGCGCCATCAGCTTCCCACTGTTTCGATTGAAAACCAAACTGACTATGATCCTTTGCAGTTTGACACTACGTTCAGCGAATCCGATACATACAATAACCTCTTGCTGCTTGATCTTAAACGTGCGCTAAGTACCGAAGAGTATCATATCATTTATGACCATTACTTTCGTCAATACAGCATCCAAGAAATTGCCACACGGGATAAAAAGTCACGTCAAGCCATAAACAAATGCAAAAAGATTGCATTAGAAAAATTACGTCGTTATTGGGGAATCAAGCAATAATCATCACGTATACTGTTACCGCTTTTCAATTTTCCGGGCTGTTTCGCAGAGAAATTCAAAGGAGGTATCTGTTATGAAGCATCCGATTGCTAAAGTTGTTTTTCCGATTACCTTAAGCGCTTTTCTTTTAACAGGCTGCCAATCACCTTCAACATCGGTTTCATCTTCCAGTTTGTCACAGCCTTCCACCGTAATACCCCCTGCTACGGTCGCTCCTTTGCCAGAGGAGCCTGCATCGTCGACACCTACGGTAGAACCCCCACAAAGTACAGTATCTGAGGAGGGGCCATCAAGTGCGATGGATACGGGGGATTCCGATTACCAAAATGAGGAATTATCCGAGGAGCAGATAGCCTATATTCAAATTTTTTCCAAATATATTCACGAACCCATAGAGGAAATCGACCGTTTGAAACAGGAACCATACTATATTGCATTCCTTTTAGATTCAATATGGATCGAAGGCAGCCGTGATGGCTCACTATCTATAAACGAAACTCCCGAACTATATGGCCAGGTCCTTATTCCCATCAACTTGATGAATGAAAAGTCTCAGCAACTATTTGGATTTCAATGTGATGATACGTATATTCGCTCTCTTTATCAAATCGCTGATACAGATTCTGTAATTTATTATCCAACAGATAGGCCTTTTTACTCAACACAAATTCTTTATTCCTCGTTTTCGGGCAAAAATATTTCCGCCCTCGTTGAAATCGTACCTGGTGGAGATGGCGGGCGTACGCAAGGGGTAATATCTTTACAGTATAATTTTGAAATCATGTCAGATGGCGGTCTTCGATTAACCTCTATTGCTGATGCACCATGACATGCGTATTATATTATGATTTACTCCTATCACGGCTTTTCTAAGTAGTAAAATTTTATCGTGTTCATACTAATCAAAACACCCCATTTGTAGGGTGGAATCCAGGTTCCTACAAATGGGGTATCTTTTAACGGGAAGTACTTTTTCTGTGATACGCTATTGCTGCGGCAAATTCAACGCTTCACAATGTTAAGTGCCAATCAGTTCAGTCGGGTTAAAGAAGTCTACACCTTCATAAAAGTCACCGCCAACCGTAAACTGAGCGTTGCTATATCGAGTGCCAAGGTGGAGATGGTTGCCGGTCGAGTCACCTGTGCTACCGACATAACCAATTACATCGCCTTTTTTGACGCTGTCGCCTTCCTTAACGGACGCGGTTTGGATCATGTGCAGGTAATACGACCGTACATACTTATGCGGGGCATTATTTCCGAACACATGGTTGACACGAACCGTATTGCCTTCCAACGGGTTAGTGCTTTCAGTTGCCACTTTGCCAATTACACCATCTGCAATCGCATAAATAGGCGTCCATGCGGGTGCAGGGATGTCAATACCGTCATGATCCTCACGATCCTCAGTTCTAAAACCGCTCAAAATGGTATGCCATTCTGCGGGAAGCGGCCAACCACAATTGCTGTCCGTGCCACTACCGTTAGGATCAGCACCAGGTTCCACAAAAGAGAAAACCTGATCGTTCTTGTTAGTAAAAGCCATCCACTTCAGAGAAGATCCCACAACAGTAAGGTACAGATTACGCTGTGCCAGTTTCAGACGATATACGCCACCGAAACTTACAGCCGGTTCCAGCGTAATAACGGTATCCTTGTCCGCAGCGGAGTTCAGGTGCCAAACGATGCAATTGGTATTTTCGGTGTTGTAATTCAGGGCATACCAACCGCCACCGCGCTGAAGAACAATTCGCACCTGGTTATCACTGCCATAGCGTTCGAGTGCCCAACGCTGGTCGGGATTGTTCGTGCGGGCATATACGGTAACCTTCTCACCATTGTTGACCACATTGTTTTCATGGTCGCCATTCAGGTTTACATATTTGCCACTACTGGAGTTATAGATTTCATAGTAGTGATTGTACTGAAAAGCCATTTAATATTCTCCTATTCTTTTTTATTTGCTCCTCGTCAGGAACTTGTTTGAACGTTCATTAAGTAAAGAGAATAGAAAGTACTTTTTGTAAACCAATATTTCAGAAAATCAAAATCATTATTTAGAATTTAAGGAGGTATAGATTATGATGCTCCAAAATGTCAATATTGCTCTTTCTGTTGTCTTGTGTGGATGCCTATTGTCTGGATGCAACAATTCCACTACATCAGCATCTTCCTCGGTCTCGTCCCCCTCCACGTCTGATTACGAAAGCAGTTCAGCCGCAACGAGCAATCTCGATTCCTATGAAGACGAAGAACCTACGTCTGCGGTGCCTTCATCTACTCAGCCTCCAACCGAGGAACCAAACACACCCGATTCTTCAGAACCAAGCGCTTCTCCTGCGCAGCCGGAACAGGAATATACCGACCTTTCCTTTTTGAGCGAGGAACAAAGGCAACTGTATACAAATGCCTACGATGCCAGTTTCGGTTTATACGGTGAAGGTGCCAATCTCATGGATAAGTGGGGCTATAAAGTAGTTACCGATGGAAGCGATTCTGTACCGTTTATAGAAGACCATTACACACTGTACAATGTTTCTTTCGATGAATTTTCGGAGCGCATTCATAGTATATTTACCGATAACTGCTTGACCTCCACCGATTATGCCATAAAATTCAAGAACTACAATGGTAGGGTTGCCGTTCACTTTTCTCTTCATAACGAAATGGTCGCAGGAATGACTATTTATGTTCAAGAACAGTACCCAGACACTTACCGCTTAGTCAAAAATACCTCTGAGGAAGTCGAATTCACCTTGATTTCTCACTATGACCGCGATGGCTCGGTAGAAAACCCGTTAGAGGTATACATTATCGAATACCCTATCCACATGGTGAAAACTGATTATGGTTGGCGGATTGACGATTTTCATACAAGCAGATACGGCTAACATCAAAACGGGGCGGCCGTTTTTCCAGCCGCCCCGTTATTGAATTATTGGTTATTAATGCGCAGAAGAAGCCTTTCTGATACGTGTGATGCCTGCGGACAACCCGCCGCTGCCACAGCTTAAGATAATGCCCTCCTTCAGCGTCTTGCGCGTACCATCTGCTGGATCAACGATCTTAATATCGTCAAACGTAGAGCCACTGGTGTAACCGTACGCCAGCATCCAGTGACCATCAAGGGTCGGGCAATGGCAGATGGGCGGAATATCCATGTCAATGATTGACTTGATGTATGCGACGGTTTCGGCGTCACTCGGATATTTAGTCACATTGCCATCCTCTACGAAGCACCAACCGCGCGGGGTCTCCCACCGAACGTAACCATCGCTTTCGGTCCAATAAGGCTGCTTGCTTGGTGCAGTACCATCAAAAGAGTGAATGTTATAGATCGTGTTGTCGTGGTATGCCGCAGCCATAATGCCAGCGGTTACAGCACATCCGGCACCACGGAACCACTGATCAGTATGGCTCTTCTGACTCAGGAGAACCGGAATATCAATTGTCTTTTGCAGCGTACCGCCGCCCGGATTGGAACCCGGTTCCACAAACAGGAAGTACTGATTGCCATCACCCGTGTACGGAAGCCATTTCAGTTCGGAACCCACGACGGTGAGATATGCATTGTGTGCAGGCAGCTTCAGCCGGTACAAACCACCAAAGCTTACGACCGGTTCCAGTGTGATGACCGTATCGCTGTCAGCAGCAGAATTCAGATGCCAAACGATACAGCCCGCAGTACTGGTGTTGTAGTTCAGCGCATACCAGCCGTCGCCACGCTGAAGAACGATGCGAACCCGGTAATCGCTCCCATAGCGTTCGAGAGCCCAGCGCTGGTCGGGGTTGTTGGTGCGGGCATACATAGTGACCTTTTCGCCATTGCTGACGATACCATCTTCATGGTCGCCAGAAAGGTTCACATACTTGCCGCTACCAGAGTTGTAAATTTCATAGTAATGGTTATACTCGAAATCCATTGTATTAACCTCCTTTATGTTTGCACCTCGTCAGGTGCTTTTTGATCGATCACTAAGTAAAGAGAAGATTCCGTGTGTTTTGTAAACAGGGATTTCAAAAAATCAGAAACCGTTGATTTCGTTAGCCTTGTCAACCAATTTCTGAAGCTTGCTGGAAAGGTAGGGGCCGGGGCAGGCAGTAGCGGCATACATGCTGTGCCACGTCAAGTTTTCCCCTTTAACTAATTTGCCCAGACTGTTGCGGCGGGCGATATCTGCAACCAGCGTTACAAGAGTATTGAACGTCGTATCCGATACGGGCCAATCTGGAGCACCAGCGCTGTTAGAGGTTTCAATCGTTACTGCGCGGCAGTTTGCCTCCCAGTTACCGTTCGTCCAGGCCACATCATTCTCGTGGACATACTGGCCGATGCTGGTTTCAGAAACACCGTAGTGGGAAGACCCCTTTCGTCCTTCACGCTGCCACAGTGCGCCCAGCGCGTCAATGGTCAAAATGCTTGCGCAATGGTGAATCGTGATTTCAGAAATAGTTCCACCTTGTGCCTTGCGGTCTTTCGTGTAATTTCCTTCGTAAGCCGGAATAAATTTGGTTACCAGCT
>OOAH01000490.1_pt1 | contig 46675 bp, 46 predicted proteins | sample 1671801 | NCBI WGS metagenome assembly OOAH01 (sample SAMN06348194, study PRJEB24527) | human gut metagenome | biome: human gut; feature: ankylosing spondylitis patient; material: feces | host: Homo sapiens | place: China | collected 2015-10 | reverse complement strand
TTCTCTCCGATAAGGAAAATGCAACAGAAAACCCTATAGGAACTTCCGATATATTACGGCATACGGATGAAGGAGTACAGATAATATCAACCCGGCAAATAACGAAAGATATCAACGGATATGGAGGAAATGTCCCTCTTGAAATCTATATGCAGGATAACCGCATTACAAAAGTGGTGGCATTGGAAAACTCTGAAACACCCAGCTACTTTGCCAAGGTACGAAGCAGTGACCTGCTGCAACAATGGAATAATCTATCACCGGAAGAAGCAATCAATAAAGAAGTAGACGGAATATCCGGAGCTACAGAGTCTTCGGTAGCTATTATCCAGTCCATCCACAGGGCAATGGAATATGCAAAGAAACATCCGGCCGACAAGCCTGCAACTGCTTTCAGTTTTGACTGGATACTTTTCCTGGGTTTACTGGCAGGCATTGCACTGTGCACCTTGATTATTGTATATTTCTCCAGAAAACCTAAAGGGCAAATGACACAATATGTACTGAACACTTTCAGTCTTGCCTTGGTTATAGTAGTAACTGCATTATCTATTCAACCGAGACCAAATCAACCTAATAAGATGGAGGAACCTATAATGAAACAAGATGATAAACTTTCCGTTCTTGAAGCCATACATGCAAGAACCAGTATCCGCTCTTATCAGCCACAAGAAGTAGAGGATGAAAAAATAGAGCAGCTGTTAAGAGCTGCTATGGCTGCTCCCACAGCAACCAATAAACAACCTTGGGCTTTCATTGTCATTAGGGATAAAGAGATTCTAAACGAATTGAGTTCTACCCTTCCTTATACCAAAATGGCAAAGGATGCTCCACTGGCCATCGTAGTATGTGGAGATTTAAATAAAGCTATCAGTGGTGCAGGTATGGAGTACTGGGTACAAGATGCTTCGGCTGCAACAGAAAACCTACTGCTGGCTGCACAAGGTTTAGGATTAGGGGCCGTATGGTCAGGAGTTTATCCTATGGAAGAACGGATAAAAGAAGTACAGAAAATACTCCAACTGCCCAAAGACATTATTCCCCTGAACGTAATTCCAATCGGTTATCCGGCTGAGAATCCACTTCCGAAAGATAAATGGAAACCGGAAAATATTCATTTTAACCGCTGGACAAAGGACAAATAAGAAGTGGCTTTCCTATTCATCCATATCATCCAGATGTATTTCCAATGCCTTCACCGAAATATAAATCTCGTATACAGAAATAGCCAGAGAAATAATCAATAACACCATTGCCAATCCAAAAATATAGATGGATACAAGATAGAGCTGTATATAAATAAAGAACATACTTACAACACACAGCAACAGACTGCCTGTTCCTGTCACCTGCATGGCACGCGTCAGATACAAGCGTTTTCGAAGATTGGCAATCTGCGCTGCAGTCACTGATGAATGGTTCGCACGATACTGTTCCTTCAATGCACGTACCAATTGGGCATACGACATGAACCGATTGGTATATGCCAGCATAATCAATGAAATCGCTGAAAACAGTAGAGCCGGAGTAGTTAGATCTATTTCCATATATCTTATGCATTAGAAAGTTATCACATTATTTCAAAGGATTACTTTTCACCCCTTCAAAAGTTATCTTAACCGGATTGATATATCCATGCTTATCAAAAGTCATTTCATCGATGCAGGTTGCACGATGGTTCCCGTCTGTCTCAGTTAACGGACGACGATGGTAAATGATATAATACTTATCAGATTTTGGTTCATGAATCACAGAGTGATGTCCAGCTCCGGTAGCAATCTCCGGATCTTGCTGTAGTATTTTGCCAATACGCTTAAACGGACCAAAGGGATTATCTGCAATGGCATAAGCCACTGAGTAGTCAGGACCACCCCAACCTCCTTCCGACCACATAAAATAGTACTTTCCATCGCGAATGAACATGAAAGGACCTTCCGTATAATTTTCCGGTGTAACCTCCCTGTAGTAAGTTCCGTCTTCAAAAGGTAAAAGTCCCGTAAAGTCATCCTTCAGCTTAACAACGTTACATCTTCCCCAACCTCCATAATACATATAATATGAACCATCTTTATCCTGAAATACAAACTGGTCAATCGGTTGAGCACGATTATATATCTTATCTATGAGTGGCCGACCTAAATAATCCTGATATGGTCCCTCCGGTCTGTCTGCCACACCGACACCGATACCACCGTACTCATTATCATTCTGAATATCATTACCTCCAAAGAACAGGAAATACTTATCATCCTTCTTAACAATAGCGGGAGCCCACATAGCACGCCATACCCATTTCACAGCCTTATTGTCAATGATACGTTCATGCTTAGTCCAATTTACCAAGTCTGTTGAAGAAAAAGCATCCATGAATATTTGTTTCTCATATTTATCAGAATAAGTGGGAAATATCCAATATTCATCGTTCAGGATAATACCTTCGGGATCGGCATACCATCCTTCAAAAAGAGGATTACCTGACATTTGGACCGGTTGCTTTACACCACAGGACTGAAGTGTTAACATCACAAAAATGAGTAATAAATAATAAGTCTTCATATATCTGATCTTTTAAAAGGATAAAATATACATTCTATTGTCTCACATATTTTCCACAAAATAAAAGAAAAAAAACGGAAGAATATAATTTCCCTTTATAAAAAGCACAATGCCTAAAGCTGAACTTCACTTGTAACCACAAATTGAAGTTTTGCTTTAGGCATAAAAGGACTCTCCAAAATGAGAAATCAGGAATTACGTCCTAATCTACTTCTTATCATAAATTCCATTAGAGAATTTTCCATAAGCCATCACCTGGTTCGTATCAGGAAAGTGTACAATCTCCGGGAGATTATTCGTGTCGAAATCAATATAAACCAGCTTTTCCGTATCCGATCCGTTGCGAATAACATGCGCACCTTCCGGACCCGCAGGAAAAGTAATTGCATCACCGGCTTTCACTGTAACATCCCCATTGATGGTACGAACGATACCTGTACCGCTGATAATATAGAATACCTCTTCATCCGTTTCATGATAATGGTATCCATAGGCAAAACTACCCGGCTCCACTTCTACAAAGTTCACACGGCACTGGTTCACATCCGCCTGCGCAACAATCGGTTTCACTGTAAATTCATTACCATCCTGGCTAATTTTCTGACCTTCTGCGGTCCTGTAATTCTTTACTGCAAGTTCTTTCATTGTCTTTTTGTTTTTAAATTGTTTATAAGATAGTTGCATTCATCAGTTTTTTCACTAACTTCGCAAATGTAGTCAGTGACTTTCCGACAGTGCAAAGCTATTCACTATTTTACTTATAAACAAGAAGTTACAAATAAGTAAGATAGTTACCTAAAGGTTACTTTTGCTGAAAAGCAAGAGTTTAAAAATGAAGAAAAAGAGAAAATAATTAATTATAACCTAATCACATGAGTATGAAAACAAGAATTACCTCTAATCGTATCACAGAACTACGCCCGGACGAGATATTCGTTTTCGGTAGTAACCTGGAAGGCGCACATGGTGGCGGAGCCGCTTATCTGGCATGGAAAAAATGGGGAGCCATCTGGGGACAAGGAACCGGATTGCAAGGACAAACCTATGGTATTCCGACTATGCACGGAGGGCCGGGAGCCATCAAACCTTATGTAAATGAATTTATCCGCTTTGCTAAAGAACACTCACAATACACTTTCCTTGTTACAGAAATAGGATGCGGCATTGCCGGTTTTGCCCCAAAAGAAATTGCTCCTCTATTTAAAGAAGCTGCAAACGTGCCCAATATCCACCTGCCTCAGCGTTTCTGGGATGTACTGAATGCAAAATAAAGTCTTGCCCGCCTTCTGCCCAAAGCCAGTAAAATACTGGAAAGGGAACAAAGAGAGCAGATGACAAATATTACCCCCGTGGAAACCAGAATGTTTCCAATACCTACTAAAGGAGAGACAATGCCACCAAACGAAAAGCAGACAGCCCCAAACAATGCCGAGGCTGTCCCGGCATTGTCGCGCTCACACTCCATAGCCAACGCAGTAGATGTAGTGAACGTCATTCCCATCATAAAGAGAACTGTCAGCAACAGGAGTTCATAAATCCAGAAACTACAACCTAAAGCCAATGCGGCACATTTGAGCAAAGAGACCTACCTATTTTATTCAAAGCTATCCAATATAAGAACAAAAAAATCTCAACTTAGCCTGTGGCTTCCAATTTCTTGTCCATACGCAACTCATGCTTCACAAAACGGCGAATAGAGCGGTAAGTAGGATGCAGTACTTTATACGGCCGAATGTCACTCTCGTAAACCAAGAACACCAACAGACAAAACAAAGCTAACAGAATAAGCCAGCCGTACAGCTCTTTCATCGAAATCATCAGGGCCTGTTGTTGTACAACACCATATAGTTCTCCTGCAGATATCCGGCTGGCAAAAGGGTTTACATGATCTAATCCAGCGCCCAGCAGCATTGCATTCTTCTTCATAGCCCCATTCAGAGCATGTCCTAAAATGGCCGTGCCCAGAGCTCCACCAAATCCGGCACTGACAAACGACTGCACAGACACCGCCTGGAAGAAATGCTGGAAGGGAACACGAGACAGCACTGTAAGGAAGCAAATAGCTATCATCACATATCCGAAGCTACGTAGAAACAGCGGTATAAACAATGTTTCCTTCGGCAAAGCATACTCAATGCCGAAATAGAAATACATCAGATATCCGGTAATGGAAGAAAATGCAATCACCGTCATTGTCTTATAACGCCATTTACGACGGGAGAAAGTGAAGAGGGTAAAGCCTGCTCCCACAACAATCCCCAACAGAACCACCCAGTTGAGTGAAATTACATTCAAGGCATCATACCCCAATATACCTTCCATATAAACATGTTCGAACAGATGTGATGGTGCCAACAAAATATCTATTACTATATATAGTATAAAGGGAAGCCAAACAGAGCGATACGTCCACGTCTTCAAAGCAATAAACGGATGGCGGATGAAAGATGCACGCCACAGGTTCAATACAAGAATCAGCGTACCGATGATAGTTGCCACCCGTATCTGGAAAGATTGATACCAGTCATAATGTTCCCCATACACACAGACAAAAAGGATACACAACAGCACAAGCCCCCACATCAAAGCCCCCAACCAATCGATACCAAACAACGGTAATTTCGGCAAGGAGCGATAACTACGGAATAACCACAATGTAACCAGCATCACCAATAGCAATAAACCAATAATCAACCAGTGCATATACTCCCACTTCGCCCAGAAGGCCGTATAGATTGTTACCAATCCCGATAGCTGAATACAACTCTGCACCAGCAAGTAGATAAAACAGAAGAATACCGATAAATCCCGTTTGGGAGTAAGCCATAATTGAATGGTAGAATTACATTCGAACGTGGCCCACATGCGGAAGATACCTGCAAAGAAACAGGTGATTACCAGCACGGGAATACTATGTGTATGCATACATATCAGATTAGAAATAATCAGGGCAATGCTGCACGTCATCAACGAAGCCTTCGAAGTAAAACGGAACTTCAGGCGGAACATGATGGCAAATGTCAACCCCATGCCCACCATAGAAGCATAACCTGCCATCATAATGTCCTCCTGCATTAATGCCGTAGAGCCAACCATCTCATTGACTGCCGCCAAATAGAGACCACCGGAGAACTGGAAGACTATGACAAAGGCAATGATAATCCAGGGGCGCAGTTTAGGAGGTACAAAATCACGGATAGCCGGAATGGAAAAAGGTCCTGTTTCGTGCATAATATCAATAGTTTACTACACACTCCACATTCATACCGGCACGCAGGCGCTCCATATCTTCCGGACGGTTCCCGGTAGAGAACTCAATGCGGATAGGAACACGTTGTTCCACCTTTACGAAGTTCCCTGCGGAATTGTCCTGCGGTAGAAGAGAAAAACTGGCACCCGTAGCACGGGAAATAGATTTCACAATACCCTTAAAAATAATTCCGGGCACGGCATCCACTTCTATTTCTACCGGCTGACCTTCCCGGATATAGGTAGTCTGAGTTTCTTTGTAATTGGCTACTACCCATCTTTCATTTTCGTCAACAATGTCAACTAAAGTCTGCCCGGGTTGTATCAACTGCCCTTCCTGAATATCTTTCCGTCCGGTAGTTCCGTCGCAGGGAGCAAGGATAACGGTATAAGAAAGATTCAGACGCGCCAATTCCAAAGCAGCCTGTGCCAGTTTGATACCTGCATCTGTTTGTTCCAGACGATGGGTCTGTTCCTGCTTTACTAAAGTTGTAGATTGGCGCTGACGAAGCAGAAGTTCATAACGTGCCTTGGATGCTTCGTAATCTGTCTGCACAGCATCGTACTGTTGTTTGGTGACAGCATCCTGTGCCAGAAGGTTTTTATATCGGTGGTATTCACGCTCGGCATTGTCCAGGCGAACTTTAGCTTCCTGTAAACCTGCATCGGATACGGCAATATTATTCTGAGTGGTATGTACCGTGGTGGCCACTGCATTCTTTCCCGAAATAGCATTCTGAAAATCAGCCTCAGCCTGTGCCAGACGGAAACGGAACTCGGAATCTTCAATCAATGCTAAGGTGTCACCTTTACGCACTTCCTGGTATTCATCGAAATAGATCTTCTTGATAAAGCCTTGCACGCGGCTGTTGACGGGGACAATCAGCTGTTTTACCTGTGCATTGTCAGTATAAGCTACACTGCCGAGGTGGACGAAATGAGAGCATACCCACACCAGCCCGGCAATAAGTAAGAGACTAACCACTACGTTATAAATCAGTTTTTTCTTTTTGCGTTCCATATCTTATTTAATTCATTAGTTTTCATTCATATATAATTGCCGACAATTTACAAACATCCCGCTGTCTTCTTCAGCTTATAGAGGTTGAAAAGTATATTAATCTGTGCATTCACCAATTGCAACTCCGCATTCAACTTAGAATTACTGGCATCCAGCATATCAGTAATCAATGCCAGATCATTCAAGTAGCGATTATTCACCACACTGTAATTTTGTGCCGCCAGTTCCAGACTCTTCTTTTGCGTATCACAAATGGTAAAAGCCTCATAAAAACGGATGTATGCCGCCTTCACTTCTGTCCGTAACAACAAATCATTCTCCTGTGCACGCCGGGTGGACAGGCGTGCCAGACGGATTTTCTTCCCGGACTTAAAGGTGGAAGCTATATCGAACTTCAACCCTATGCCGACATACCAGTAATTCAGATTCTTGTTAATAGGCGGCACTTCAATCGTAATGGGTCCGTCCAGTTTATCACCGGCAAAGAGAGCTACGGATGGTAAGCGTTCCGTCTTCGCAATCCGTTCATTATATTCTGACTGCTTGATATTCAGTTTCATCTGTTGCAGCACAGGAGAGCTCAATACTGCCGTCTCCTGCCAATGTGCCTCTTCCGAAGGTTTGGGAAGTCGCCCCAGCAAAGTAGTATCCACACCAATCACCGTTTCTTCGGGTAAGCCGAGTACGGTGGTCAACTGATTATTTAAAATGAGGATACTATTCTCAATCTGCGTCAATGCCAGTTCCAGGGATTTCAATTGTAATTCATAACGAGTGATATCATTTTTCAAAGCCAATCCCTGCGACTGCTTGGCATTGATATCTTCCACCAGTTTCCGGGTTTGCTCTATATTCTTCCGATATACTTCTGCCTGGTTCTGTAGTTTGTACATCTCCAGATAATTTCCTACCAGTAGGAAGCGGATATCCTGCCTGTTCTTCTCTTTATCCAATTCTGCCTGTTGCTGCTGCAATTTAGCAATGGCAATCCGGCTTGTGATGGCTCCACCTGCATAGATGACCTGCGAAGCCTCTATTGCAAAGTTATTGCCGAAGTGCGGCATAGCAGCATTCTCACCGTTTGTAAAATCACGGTCTGCCAACCAGGCATCGCCCAGATAGCTTGCCGAAACGGATACATCAATCGAAGGAAGTTGCGCATTTTTAGCCACCTTCACCGCCTGCCCGGCTTCCTCTTCTGCTAAACGGAATGTACGGATACTGCGGCTATTGGCATCCGCCATCTCAAACATCTCTTCAATTGTCATCTTCTGAAAGGTTTGTGCAGGTGCCAACGAAATGCTCAATGCACCGATAAAGACAAATAATACTTTCAATTTTCTCATAATACCTATTAAATTAATAAAGGGGCATCAAAATGATAATTTATCGGCGAAGCTATTGATATTCTGACTATCTCAATTCCCCTCCTCCGACGGAGGAGGAGAATTTAAGATACTTCCGCGTAACAATTCTCGCCGCTAAATTATCATTTACCTACGAAGGGAGGGATGAAAATGGACAAGGATACGCTGATCAGAATTGCCGAAGAGCTTCATCAAGGAGCTTTTGACGCAAATGCCTATTACCTCATCTTGCAGCAGTATCGCAAGAACCAGCGTGAATACGCGGAAGAAATGAAGATGTCACCAGCGTTCTATCAAACGATTCACGGAGCTTTGATGAAAGCCTGTTTTATGGAGATCGCCAAACTGTATGATAGCTCAAATGGCGTCGTGTCCATTGGCACCCTCCTTGCCAAATGCGCGAAAAACCAAGACCTATTTCCGACGTACAGAGAAACAATGACCGTAGAGCATGATGGGACAGCATTTTCCTATCAAATCCCGTATCAGCATCAGCTCAAGCCAGAGGAAGAGCGTTTCTTCAAGGATCAGGTTGAGAGCGACAGAAAGCTCTTTGCAATGTTTGATATTCCTGATGCCGCAAATGCTCCGGTTCGGGTGGATTTGACATTTCCAGAGTTCTTAGCCCTGTATCAGAAACGCTTCAATGCGTTAAGCAAAAAGAGAGAGAATATCCGAATGCAGCGGAACAAGCTCTATGCCCACAACGATGAACAGCGCATATTGAGCAAAGAGAACCCGACAGTCCGTCATCCTATTTTCTATCCGGATGTGCAGGAAATGATAGCCTTTGCGCTCGATTGCACGGGACTGATACTCGGCGTTCTCACTGACGTAACCCGTGCAACGCAATACTCGAATATTGATGACTGGGAAGGAACACTCGTGCTGGCACGTCTGGGTTTGAAGTATCAAGAGTACGACTTCCAGCAAAGTGAAAAAGCCTTTGAAGCAGAAATGCAGCGGCAGTTAGGGGGAAATGATAATGGCGAACTTTAATGAGCATTCTCTTGAAATGTCCATCATGGATTTGTTCCAGGATGAAGGGTATATCTATTTGGATGGTGAGCAGATCCACCGTGAACGCTCTGAGGTTTTGCTGATCGACGATCTGCGGAAATACCTCCTGAACAGATATGCCGCAGAGGGTCTTACCGCAAGCGAGGTTGATAGCATTATTCTTCGCCTAAGGTCTATTTCCGGCACGATCTACGAGGCAAACAAAGCTGTCTGCAAAATGATTTGTGATGGCTTCATCTTCAACCGAGAAGATCACACAAAGAAAGACCTTTACATTGAGCTGATTGACTTTGACGAGCCAGAGAAAAACATGTTCAAGATCGTCAACCAATTTGAAATTGAAGGCATCAACAACCAACTACGCATACCAGATGGGATTGTATTCATCAATGGCATTCCTGTTGTTGTGCTTGAGTTTAAGAGCGCAGTCAAGGAAAATACGACGATTATGGACGCCTATACTCAGCTCACCGTGCGTTATCGCCGTGATATTCCTGAGCTCTTCAAATATAATGCCTTCATCGTCATAAGCGATGGTGCAAATAATAAATACGGTTCATTCTTCTCCCCGTATGACTTCTTCTATGCGTGGAGAAAGATTGAAGCTGACGATAAGGAATTGGACGGCATCAATTCGCTTGTAACTATGGTAAGTGGATTGTTCCGTAAGGAACGCCTCTTGGCGGTCATTAAGGATTTTGTCTACTTCCCGGACAGCTCAGATAAAGACATCAAGATTGTTTGCCGCTATCCTCAGTATTTTGCTGCGGTCAAGCTGTTTGAGAACATTAAGGCGCATCTCAGACCAGAGGGAGACGGCAAGGGCGGCACATATTTCGGTGCGACTGGCTGCGGGAAGAGCTATACCATGCTCTTTCTCACGAGAATGCTTATGAAGAGTACATTCTTCCATAGCCCTACAATCCTGATTATTACCGACCGAACGGATTTGGATGACCAGCTCTCAAAGCAGTTTGTAGCATCCAAGAAGTACATTGGTGACGAAACCGTTGTGAGCATTGATTCCCGCGAAAAGCTGCGTCAGGAACTTCAAGGCAGGACAAGCGGCGGGGTGTACATGACCACCATCCAAAAGTTCACCGAGGACTTGGAGCTTCTGACGGATAGAGCGAATGTGATCTGCATATCCGATGAAGCACACCGTAGTCAGATAAACCTCGATCAGAAAGTCAAGGTCACTGCCGAAGGTGTAGAGCGAAGCTATGGATTCGCAAAGTACCTACACGATTCTCTCCCCAATGCTACCTATGTCGGTTTCACCGGCACGCCCGTAGATGGCACGATTGAAGTCTTCGGTCCGGTTGTCGATGCCTACACAATGACAGAGGCGGTTAAAGACGGTATCACAGTCAACCTTGTCTACGACGGACGCGCTGCACGGGTCACTCTTGATCAGGCAAAGGTTCGGGAAATTGAAGATTATTATGACCGTTGTGCTGTTGAAGGCGCAAATGAGCATCAGATTGAGGAAAGCCAGAAGGCGGTTGCTCATATTGATGCGATCATCGGTGATCCTGACCGACTTCACGCAGTTGCGGAAGACTTCATTAACCACTATGAGACCCGCGTTGCCGAAGGAGCTACCGTTGCAGGAAAAGCAATGTTTGTCTGCTCCAATCGCAAAATAGCATACGCCTTTTATCAGATTGTTGTCGGGATGAGACCGGAATGGGCAGAGAAAAAGGTCTGTCCTGATGGGGTTGTGCTGACAGAAAAAGAGCAAAAAGAACTCAAGCCCATCGAGAAGATCAAGCTCATCATGACGCGAAATAAAGATGACGAGCCAGAGCTTTATGAAATGCTTGGAACGAAGGATGATCGCAAGGAGTTTGACCGTCAGTTTAAGAATGTAAAATCCAACTTCAAAATTGCGATTGTCGTTGATATGTGGCTGACCGGCTTTGATGTACCGGCACTTGACACAATTTACATCGACAAGCCCATCCAGCAGCATACCCTCATTCAGACAATTTCCCGCGTCAACCGCGTCTATACCGGCAAGGACAAGGGCTTAATTGTGGACTATATCGGTATCAAGAAAAATATGAATCTCGCCCTCAAGAAGTACACCAACTTTGAGAGCGATGAATTTGAAGGTGTCGAACAGTCTGTCACGATTGTCAAAGACCAACTTGATGTCTTGGCGCAGATGCTCCACAATTTCAATAGCATAGATTATTTCAACGGCTCACCGAAGGAGCAGCTTGCTTGCCTCAATCGTGCTGTTGAGTATGTCCAGCTCACGGAAGATTTGGAAACTCGCTTTATGGCTGCGGTCAAGCGTATGAAGCAAGCGTTCAATCTATGCAGTTCCAGCGATGCAATTTCCGATGAAGAGAAGGACTATCTGCATTTCTACTGTGCTGTGCGTTCGATACTTTTCAAACTTACAAAGGGTGATGCCCCTGACATTTCACAAATGAACGCCCGCGTCCGTGAGCTGCTTGAAGGTGCAATTCAATCGGATGGAATTGAGGAACTGTTTGAAACTGGAAAGCACATTTCTGTCGATATTTTCAGTGATGAGTATCTGGATAAGATCAATGCAATCCAACTTCCAAACACAAAGATAAAGGTGTTGCAGAGGCTTCTTTCTCAAGCGATTGATGAGTATAAAAAAGTCAACCGCATCATGGGCATGGAGTTCTCGGATCGTCTCAAGCGCGTTGTTGATGAGTACAATAATCGCCGTCGTGATGAGGCTTTTGCTAACGAAGTCCTTGACGATGTGGCGGAGCAGCTTGCGAAGCTCCTCGAAGAACTCAAAAAGGAAAAAGACTCCTTCAAAGGCATGGGAATTGACTACGAAGAAAAAGCCTTTTATGACATCCTCAAGGCAGTAGCAAAAAAGTACGAGTTTGAGTACCCGGACGATAAGATGATTGAACTCTCTAAGAGGATTAAGATCATTGTCGATGACAAAGCTAAGTACACCGACTGGTCTACACGCGATGATATTAAGGCAAATCTTCAAGTTGACCTCATTTTGCTGTTGGACGAGTTTGATTATCCGCCTGTTACTATTGATGATGTTTATAAGGAGGTTCTGGAACAAGCTGAGAACTTCAAAAAGTATGCGGGTTAAAACTGATTTCTAAAGTGTGAAAGCCGTCCTGACTTTTAGGTCAGGACGGCTTTCATAGCGGATTCATTTGATAGACACGAAATTGGACATGGGGTGAAATTTGCAGTTTCCCATTGCATTCGCTTCCCATTCATGCTATCATGATAGCGTTAAATTGTTGGACTGTCCTGAACTTTGATCGTTCGTATCATGAGAGTACGAATCATATCGAACGGCAGTGACATAGACAATGAAGCGAGTAAAAAATATGTAAATCCTCGAAACTATTGATTCCAATCAAATTCTCATTGTGGAATTGAGAAAGCAGTTTGCTGGTTGACTGTCGTTGTCCCCCTGTTGTTTCGATGCTTTGCACCACAAAATCGAACCGGAGAAAGTGTTCTTTCGTCGGGTTTGTTTTGTTGCGTGCAAAGCGGTCTTCCGGATGATCGCAGTCCACGCACGAAGCAAAGTGCGTGGGCTTTTTTCGGTTCAGAAAGGAGGCTGATTATGGGAAAGGTATCAGGAAAAACACATACCCAAGCACAACTGGATCACTGGGCAAATCTGCATAATCCCAATAACAAGGCATATCAAGCTGACGCTGACAATCGGGCCAATCAGATGAATCCGAACCACAGATCGCACCAGAAAACTCACAATGCAAACCGCAGAAACAAAGCGCATTGGATGCCCGAGTGGGCACCTGACTATCCGGAATACGATGATTAAAATTGGAGGTGCACGGTATGTCAAAGTACATTTTCGACTACGATGACGGCGACTTCGCCATGAGCATTTCTGACAGCATGGCGATGGACTCCGATGGGAGTATCATGATGCGCATGGGAGATCACATGGCGATGGACATGGACACCGGGGATATTCACATGATCTCCTCGTGGCCTGATGATGACGAGTAAATCATAGGCAGCAGCTCAGCGACTGAGCCGCCATAGACAAGGAAAACACTTTCAAAAATCCAGACAGAAAAACAGCGGGACAGGCCGTAAAGGCTTGTCCCGCTGTCTGTATCCTATGGCAGATATTCTTCCGTGACCTGATACCGGCTGATGCCGAAGGCGCTGCTCCGCTCCACGATTTCTGCAGGGATCTTGGGCAGATACTTCTTGCTGAAGCTGGTGTCCCCGAAGTAGGCGTCAAAGCTTGCCACCGGCAGGACGACCCATTCGCAATCGTCCTGCCGGTTGGCGAGATAATAGCAGATCAGCGTACAGACAACCTCGGATGGAATTCCCTTCGGAAGTGCCGCTTTCACTTTCTCTGTCAGTTCAAGCGGCAGCTCCGACACCTCTCTGCGCAGCGGCCCCAGCTCCAACGCATCGGCAAGGACATCATCAAAGCGCAGCGTCCAGGCCCCCTTGGTTTGGGGCGTAAAAATCGGGATCTGATACTGCAGCACCTTGCTTCGCCATGCGGCGGCAAACTTGGACTGAATAACCTCCGCATACTTGAGTGAGGTGCTGCGCACCTTTTCTGGGTGCGTCAGCATGAAGTCCGCCGCGCGGAGAACATGACGGAGAAACCAGCCGACCCCATCCGCATCCACCAGCTCCGGGAACTCTGTGTGCAATTCTGGAAAATCCGTCTGGAACTGCCACTCCTTGCCCCGCACACGCTTTCCGTCCTCTGGCACACTGCACCAGGCGCAGAGCGCACGGCGGGCATGGTCGACCCGGTCATGCGGATCACCCGAAATGACCGCTCCATCCTCCCCGTGGAACAGGTATCCGCGAGCCAGAACGGTTAGAATCCGAGCCATCCCCTCAAACTCCAGGATCGTGGCAAAGGTGAACCGGCCCAGCCATGTCGTATCGCTCTTCTTGCTGGCGGTATAGGAAACCGTTCCGGTATATGCGCAGAATTCCACCCATTCGTTAATCATCCCGCACCTCCAGAACATTTTTCTCGATATACTCCGGCAGCAGCTCCCACAGCAGGTCGCGTCTGCCGAGGGCCACCACATAGCGCACGGCCAAAGCCGGTCTTACAATCGCGGTCAATAACTCCCGGCACTTAGCCGTCACCGCATCACGGTAGCTCTGGGAGGCGGATTTGTCCGCGAAGACGCTCATCATGGCGGTGACGGCTTTCGAGTCGCTTTCGCGGAACAGCTGCTTTTTCTCCCTGCCGGTGTTCTCGTCCTCTATATCACAGACAATGTCTCCGAGGACGCGGTAGCCGCCGAAGCGGAAATCGGTCAGCAGATCGTAAATATCCTCAAACTCCGGCACCGGCAGCCATTCCCGCAGGAAACGCTCCCGTGCGTCCTCGTCCATGAGGTGCCATGCCTGCTTCTGCATGGCTTGCCGCAGAGCGGACACCTTTTCCGGCGGCAGACTGCCGAACAGGGCGTACAACTCATCAGGATCGTATGCGTCCTCCTGCCCTCTGGCATACAGGATGCGCTCCACATCGCTCTTCCGCTTTTTCTCCTTCAACGGAACGCGGCAGGCCCGGATGCGGGAGAGGCAGGCATCGTAATCTTGCAGCAGCGCATCTACCGCCGCCAGCTTATCGGAATCCAGCTGTTCCCTCCAGTCCGGCTGCTGGGCAGCAAAGGAAAACAATTCTTCGTCCTTGGTGGGCGTTGCCTTGATGCGCGGCGTGTTCTTTTTCAGCTGTTGTGCCAGATACGGCAGGCGCTCCACATTGGAGTCCACCTTGCCCCAATCCACCTTTTTGAAAAACACCTTCACCTTGGCCGCATGGGTAGGCTCATACCAGGCGCGCCGGGTCTCCATTTCTTCTACCAGCGTTTTATATTTGAGGAAGTCGCTGCGCCTGACGGTTTTATGAGTCAGGTACTCATCCAGATCCGGGCGGATGCCGCTCTTGGTCGAGTCGATCTCCAGCCCGGTGAGGATGGCCAATGTCTCCGTCTCCTCCCGGCAGCGCTCCCGCTCCGCGGCGTCGGAGTTTTCGTTGTAGGCAATGATGCTGCGATCCAGCGCGGCATTGCAGATCTGGCCGACGCGGGAGGAGAAGGTGCTGCGGACGGTCTCAAAGCGGGCCTCCCAGTCGTCGGCACTGCGGATCTGGGGCTGGGCCGTAGGGATCATCAGCAGAGGAATGTTCTCTGTGTTGGTGAGGGATTTGTGTTTCTCGTAGCGGTAGAGGTTGTAGTTGCGGCGGACGCAGGCATTCAGGATCGGATCAGATATGGTCTTGATCATATCGCCGTCGTAGTCAGCGCCGCCCAGCCGCTCCGCAGCCAGCATATTGGAATCCACCATCACCACATCCGTCAGGTGCCCGAAATAGTAATGCCGCATCTGCTTTCTCTCTTCCTTCGCGTCGTAGAAGGAAAGCTGTAGCTCCTCGTTGCGGGCAATGTGCGGATTGCGCAGCAGCGTGCAGGCGTCGTCATGGGCATAGGCCGCCTGGGGTGCATAGAAGGAACTCTCCGGGAAGTGGTCGGTCATGACGGTGCTGTAAAACATCCGTTGCCTGCGTTTGCGCGGCGGAACAGTCGGGAGCAGAAATGCCAGAAAGTCCAGAAGATCACCGGAAAGATAACGGTTGTCTCCCGCTACGATCAACCGGCCGACGGCGTACTGCTCCACGATTTTATCGGCTTCATCCTCCAGTCGCTTGGCATAGACCGGTTCGTTGATGAAGCTTGGATTCTTTTTCAGCACGGCGGCAAGGATCTGGTCCTTGCCTTGGTGTCGTTCCCACCAGCTGACCCGCTCAAACTTCTCCAGAAAGTAATTCTGCCGAAACGATTCATCGGCGCAGAAATTGTAATACGCCAGTTCCGTCTGCTTGGTGAGCCAATTTCGCTCGTCTGTCTCCGGGCTGTGGTCCCAGCCGTCCGGCAGATCGGCAGGGCGGAACTCGTCACCCTGAATGGAAACGGTGGTCAGAAACTGATAGTTCAGCTCGGTGGTCTGTTCCGGTTTCTCCTTGCTCACATTGGTGATGTACAGCGCATGGCGGTACTTGCGAAACACCGTCCGGTAGTCCTCCCAGTTCATGCCACTGGCAGTGAGCCAGCCGTATCCCTTGAACATGCTCTTGGTGAGGATGACGTCCACATCCCGGACGGAATGCTCCATGCCCCACAGATCGGTGATGGTGTCCGTCCCGCAGAGGGTCAGGAAGTCTTTGAAGTCCACCTCGTGCAGCATACCCTTGACATAGGGCATACGGATCTGGAATGAGGTGTGGACTTTCTTCCCGCACAGCTTCTCGTCCACGACGCGGGCATATTCTTTTGAGATCAGCCCCTCGCCGTCGAAGCAGGTGATTTCGATGTCCTCTTTTTTCTCCACCCGGTGATATTTGCGGGTACTGCTCTGCGTTCCGTCGTCCTCTACGGTGATGACGCTGACATTCCGCTCTGTGCGCGTAGGATTGTCGATGACCACCACCCGGTGGGGCCGGTCAATGCCGATGCCGTCAATGCGGATACCGCTGGACAGCATCAGGCCGTTGTAGGCATAGAGCTTGCTGAGCTGGCAGTCACCGATGGTCATATCCATCATGATGCGGCGGCGCACGGCGTCATAAAAATCTTCCCGAATGAAGGCCAGCCGCGCCTGCCGGCTCATGCTGCCCGAACGCTCAAAGGCAAGATAGCGATGCGGGCCGGAGCCAAAATCAAGGCTCACGCCCTCGGGACGGAACAGGGCCTTCGCTTTTTCCTGCCGGATCCGGTATTTCTTTCTGGCACCGCTCCGGTCGAATATGCCGGAGAAGTCCATATAGAAAATGATGTCCGAGAGGTCAGTCACCAGCTGCCCACCGGGTCTTCCAGTGAAGGCATCGCCGTGCAGTACGCACATGGTCTGATAGAACAGTGCGTTATCGTCCTGCTCGTGAGGTGCGGAAAGTGATTTGCATTTCTCTGTCTCGGCGGCGCTGAGATGGAAGGCGTATGCACACTCCTGCTGCCTTCCGTAGCTGATCACGGCTCTGGCGGACAGTTCGTAGATCCTGTATTTCACCAACGGCATTGGCTCACCTCCTGATGCTTCTATTCTATCATGAGGTTCTAAATTTGCAATATGGATACTGCTCCCACTTTTTCGGCGGGAGCTTTTTGCTTGCAGCTCTCAACAAAAAATTATAAAGGAGGAATCCAATGCAAGAATCCACATTCACCAACTACGACCAGCTGCCGCTGTTCCTCAATGCGAACACGGTGGCGCAGGTGCTGGGCGTGTCCATCTCCAGCGCCTATGAGCTCATGCACGAGACGGGCTTCCCCGCGCTGCGGATAGGCAGCCGCATCGTGGTACCCAAAGAAGAGTTCCGCCGGTGGGTAGATGCGCAGACAGGAGGTGATGCCTGATGTTCCGGCGTTGGCCTAAGCGAGATCCGAACAAGTATTACTACCTCGTGCCAAACGAGGTGTTCAACCTCGGTCTCAGCTCGCATGAGATTGCCGTCTACAATTACCTTCTGCGCTGCGAGGATCGCAGAACCTACCAGTGCCATCCCAGCTACCGCACCATCGGTCGGGCGGTACAGCTGAGTGAAAACACCGTGCGGAAGTATGTGGCCGGTCTGGAGGAGAAGGGGCTCATCCGCACCGAGCCCAGCACCATCATCACGAAGGACGGCCGCGTGCGCAATGGCAGTCTTATCTACACCATCCGTCCCATTCAGGAAGCACTGGAGCTGAACTATCAGCGGCAGTTCCTGCGGGCGGAGCGTGACATGGAACGGGCAAGAGCAGAGAAGCGGCTGGCCGAGTTGAATCAGCAGAACAAGAAGGGGGAAGAAAGCGCATGATGCAGCAGATTGCAAACTTTATCGTAGACCATGACCCGATGATGGTCATCCGGCGCACACATGACACAGTACGCTACATCCGGTGGGCGTGGAACAAGGATTATGCCGACCCCATTGATGAAGACGGACTTCGCCTGTTTCTCTGCGATGAACATCGCGGCGATCTGACCGAGGAGCAGAAGACCCTCGCCCGCCGATGCCGCGACGAGATGCGGAGCGTCTACAGCACTGCGGTGCTCCGCATGCTGCTATGCAACGAAATGATGTGCCGCGGTATGGTGCCGGACAGCAGCACCTACCGCAGCGTGTTCTGCACGGAAGGAGGTGATGCGCCATGGATGCTTGACCAAGCGGGATGACTGCCTTTTCCGCAAAGCGCCGCAGAGCGGCTGAAGTGTGCGTCAGCGCCGAAAATTCTCGCTTCGAGAATGACAAGTTTCGCCTTCGTGGTACGGAACGGGGCGATTGCCCCGTTCCGACCCTTTCGGCAGGCGGGCTAAGCCCACACCCCTATCAACACAAAGAAAAATGAATTTAAAGGAGATAAAGATTATGACGAAGAACACCTATAATCCCTATGAAATTATGATGGACAAGTACGATAAGGAAGAGATGCTCAGCGATGTACGGGAAGCCATGCTCTATCAACTCGGCGTGGATGTCTCCTGTGAAGAGTTGAATCACTTTTTCACCGGCAAGGGCAAAGCCGCACTATCTGGCTGTGCGGGGTGGCAGCAGTGCTTTGCAGTCGAAAAGATGCTGGAGTTCTATTATGTGCATGCGCGGGACGAGACTCTGGCTAAGCAGATCGAGACGATGACTATGCTGGCAAGCAGAGGTAACGAGCACCATGGCTAAGAATCAATTTATCCGCGCCCGCGTTGCCGGGTGGGAAAAGGACTGCATCCGCCGCAAGGCGGATGCAGCTCATATGACCGAGAGCGAGTTTGTGCGCCGGGCGGCTATGGATCGTGAGGTCACGGTCATTGAAGGTATGGATGAGCTTCTGCGGGAGTTGCGCTATCAGGGAAATAACCTGAACCAGCTCACGGTCATGGCTCGGCAGGGGCGTATCACGCAGGTGAACTATGAACCCTTTACGGAGGTGTACCGGAACGCATGGCAAACATTAAATTCATTGCTGTCTCACGCAGTCTGAGCGGTATCCTGGACTATGTTACAAACCGTGAGAAAACGGTGGAGCGTCTCATATCCGGTGTCAACTGCATGGCTCAAACAGCTCAGGATGAATTCGAAGCGGTAAAGAAACAGTTCCGCAAAACAGATGGCCGTAGCTATTATCACATCGTCCAAGCCTTCGCCCCGGACGATCCGCTGGATTTTGATACAGCGCATGAGATCGGGTTGAAGTTTGCGGAATACTTCAAGGGCTACCAGTGCGTGGTGGTCACGCATATGAATACGGCGCACATCCACAATCACATCATCATGAACTCGGTAAACTTTAAAAACGGCCAGAAGTTTCATCAGAGCGCCCGGGAGATGCAGCAGGCAAAGGAGTACAGCAACCAACTCTGCCGGGAGTACGGCTTGTCCTTCACCGAGAGCAAGGCAGATCCATTCCGTATTCCTGCTTGGAAGAAACGGCTGTGCCGTACCATTAAGGAAGCTATGGAAAACTGTGCTACCCGTGAGGAGTTCATCGCATTCATGGCGGAGTACGGCTACAAGGTGCGATGGGAGGCAAATCAAAAATACATCACCTACACCACACCGGAGAATGTCCGATGCAGAGACAATAAGCTCTTCGACCAAACGCTTCTGCGCAGCAGCATGGAAGCCTACTTCGATATGGGCGGCTGTGAGTATCTGGAAAGCCGCATCGATGCCACCGAGTACGGTGAACTCCTGCCTACGGTGGACGATGCCGTCTGCGGTTTGATCTCCATTCTGGATGCGATGAACACCGGCGACAATGACCGCTTTCATCTGGAAACGCTGCATCACAGCAAGCAGGAGATCCGGCGCATTCTGGAACGCGGCGGTAAGATCGACCGCACGGTGGAATACGCCGTAGATAATGAAGAGGAACAATACGAGCAGTACCACGGGTTTTCTATGCGGATGTAATGACGAACAATTCCAAAGTTCTGATAGCTATTTCCGCAAAAGTGTGGTAGTTGTTTGTGTTGCAAAAAGAAAATGAATCCAAAGGAAGTGAAATACATGGCAAAACGAAGACCGGCCGGCGACGGCATGGTGCGAAGGCGTGAGGACGGACGCTGGGAGGGCCGCATCGTCATCGGCCACCGGGAAAACGGCGAGCCACTGTTCCGTCATGTGTATGCCAAGACGCAAAAGGCCCTGCTGGACAAGCTCCACCAGAACATCGAGTGCTACCGTGATGTGGAGCTGACCGAGGACAGCCGCATGACGCTGGACCAGTGGCTGGACCGCTGGCTCACGGAGTACAAGGCGGGCACGGTGCGCCCCGGCACACTCAAAAGCTATCGCTGCTACATCGAATACTACATCAAGCCGCAGCTGGGCGATAAACAGATCTCCCTCATCTCCCAACAGGACATCCAGCGAATGTACCGCCGTCTGAAAACGGAGGGGCGCATCCACGAGCATCCCGAGATGGGGCATCAGCTCTCTGACTCCATGGTCCGCCACATCCATACCACCCTCCACGCCGCGCTGAAGGACGCGGTGCAGGCGCACGTCATTCCCAGGAATCCCACTGAGGGGACGACTGCACCCAAACCCAACTACAAACCCAAGCGCATTCTGACCGGAGAGGAGCTGGATGCCTTCCGCGCGGTGGTGGAGCGGGACGAGGTATGGCGGGACTTCTTCCAGACGGAGCTGATGACCGGCCTGCGGCGGGGCGAGATCTGCGGACTGCAATGGAGCGACTTCGACGAGGAGAGCGGCACGCTGAAGGTGTGCCGCACCCTCCACAGCCAGCGGAAGGGCGAGTACACCATCGGTGAGACCAAAACGGGAAAGGGAATGCGTACCATCCTCCTACCGAAGACGGTGGCGGACATCCTGCGGCGGCGCAAGGCGGATACCATCAGCCAATGGATATTCCCCGACCCGGTGAAGCCGGAGGATCCTGTCAACCCCGGCTCGGCCTACCTCCACATGAAAACGCTGCTCCGGCGGGCGGGGCTGCCCAGTATCCGCTTCCACGACCTGCGCCACACCTTCGCCACCCATGCCCTCACCAGCGGCGTGGACGCCAAGACACTGTCCGGCATTCTGGGACACACCAATGCCTCCTTCACACTGGACACCTACACCCATGTCACATCGGATATGCAGAAGCAGGCCTGCGGTATCGTGGGCGGCTTCATGGAGGATATCTTCGGAAAGGAGTTGAAACCGTGGCAAGAAAACGAAAAGCCGGGGACGGAACTGTAAGGCAGCGCAAGGATGGTCGGTGGGAGGGGCGCATCGTCATCGGCTATGACGATAACGGCTATCCCAAGACGAAAAATGTTCTCGCCAAAACCAAGAAGGAGTGCGTCGAGAAGCTCCAGAAGCTCAAGGAGGAGTGCGGAGGTCTGAAGCCTGAAAAGGTTCGTCCTGAGATGCCCTTCGGGGACTGGCTGACATACTGGTACGAAAACCACTCCAAGCCCAAGATCCGTCCCACCACGCAGGAGACCTATGAAAGCCGCATCCGCCTGCACATCATTCCGGAGATCGGCAGCATCCCGCTGAACAAGCTGACGCAGAATGACCTGCAGCAGTTCTATGGTCGGCTCAAGAAAAGCGGCCGGAAGCGGTTCACCGACAAGTACGGTGAAGGGCTGTCCGACCGGATGGTGCGCATGTGCCACGCCACCTGCCGCTCGGCGCTGGAGAAAGCGGTGCAGGATGGGCTGATCCGTGTGAACCCGGCCATAGGCTGCAAGCTGCCGCCGAAGAAGGCGCGGGAGATGCAGGTGCTGACGCGGGAGGAGCTGCAGCGGTTCCTTATCCAAGCAAAGTTCGAGGGTTACTACGAAGTGTTCCTTCTGGACTTAGCCACCGGCCTGCGCCGGGGTGAGCTGATGGCGCTGCAATGGGACGACCTAAACTTCAAAACCGGCATACTAAATGTGAACAAGCAGGTCTACGATGTGCGGGGCCAGCTTCAGATCAGCACGCCCAAGACGAAGAACTCCGTCCGCAAGATTGTCCTGCCGCCTGCGGTGGTGACGGTACTGCGGGAGTACAAAGAAACGGTGGACTCCCGATGGATGTTCCCATCCCCTGTGAAGGAGGATTGCCCCATCACACCCGGAGTGGTGCGCCGCAGGCTGCAATTCATCCTGGAACACGCAGGCTGCAAGCATGTGCGCTTCCACGATCTTCGCCATACTTTCGCAACGCTGGCGCTGGAGAACGGCATGGATGTGAAAACGCTCTCGGCTATGCTGGGCCATGTGTCGGCTGCCACCACGCTGGACATCTACACCCACATCACCGACGATATGCGGCTAACGGCTGCCACCAGCATCGACCGTGGCATCGGCAAAGCAGCGCCGCAGGAGGACGCTTCAGAGCCAGGGCAGGAAATTGCCCAGGCCCAGGCGGAAAAGCCGAAAATGACCGATTTCAAGCCCTACGTGGGCCGCAAGCGCAAGTCCGGCACCGGCTGCGTCACCGAGATCAACGACCACCTCTTCGAGGGACGCTACTCCCCCAAATGGCCCGACGGCAAAAAGCACGCCCGCAATGTCTACGCCCATACCCGCGAGGAGTGCGAGGAGAAGCTGAAAGTACTGATTGTGGAGATGAAAGCGGAGATTGCAGAGGCGCAACGACTGAAAGATATGAGCGAAGGTGATGGAAGCCCGCCGGAGCAGAAGAAGGGCAAACGGGGAAAGAAGAAAAATAAATAGAACTGTCTCGGATATCGAATATCCGGTATCCGAGACAGTTAAGTATTAAGAATGTCTGTAATTTAAAAGCGGATGATTCTGTCACAGAGAGTAACTCAGAAATTGCACTGCATAAACAATGGAAAAAGCAATGGTATGGCATTCTTCCTTTTGCAACAAGTGGAGGCAATGTGCTCACGCCGCAAGAAACTCGCTCATTTTTTTGATTTCGATTGATTTCTCAGCGTTTAGAATAATGGCTCCAAATTGTAAAGCATTTGGATTTCGGTCCAATTAGACAGGAGATATGTCCTTTTTTCCATGAATACCTCCACCTAACCATTGGCCGGTTTCCTTCCATATTTCATAGTAGAATAACCACAATGATGTCCAAGGAATTAAAGTTTCCACCCAAGAATCTCTGAATGACCACTCATTATAGTTAGGATAATGTAAGCATAGAGAACCATCGCTATATAGATGCGGGACCTTTTTCCTATTCTCGATATATTTAATTTTTGGATTAACTACAAATACTTTTACACTTTTGCTACCTTGTTTAGCATATAGCTTGACTGTGTATTCTATAGAATCCTTAGTTGGCCTCAAAAATAGAGTTAATGTTGCTTGACCGTGTTTAATGCCGCCAGTAGCAGTTGGAAATATTTTTTTCACCTCCGAGACATGTAAGAACAACTCGGTATAGGAATAGTGGCTTGATCTTGAATTGCGATGATAAATCATTCTTTCACCAACCCGCTGCCATAAAATGTATTTTTTCTCACTGGTATACCAGTCGCATGTGTAGTCAATACACCGTTCGGGTCGATATTCAATTTGCCAGCAGCTCGTGTTTCACTGAGCTTTTTTGCGTAATTGGTAAGAACAAGATTAGTAATTGCTTCACCAAACATTTCTTTGGCTAATGCATTTATGTCGCTATTTGTTGAAAGCGTTTTAAGTACATTTACATCGTCTGTCAAAGATTTCATCATCGATACGAAATCCTGATAATTACTACCTTCTTTCCACTTTTCAGTTAGAACTTCATCTACTACGGGATTCTTTACGATAAACGGTTCCCCGTTGCTTTCGGCAATTAATCCATTTACATAATTGCAAAAATTTTCAATAATCTGCAGAGTATTGCCCGTGAAACTGGAAATACTCCCCATCATAGTACAGATTACAATACTGCGAACAGGTTCTGTATTGTTTTTTTCACAAAAAATATCACGGTACCGTTTGACTAATTGGACTGCTCTGCGAAGCGGTTCTAATTGCTCAGTGACCTCTTGCTCAGTGACTTTTTCGATGTTGTGTTGGAATTTTCGAAACTCGCTCATTTCGAATAAAATTCGGGTCTTCGCTTGATGCTCAAACCAATTCGCAAAACCAATCGGATTACTGTGATGATTCCATCCTTTAAGTTCATGGTCTGGGACAATGATTTCCTTTGTTTCTGGGCTGATAAGTTTTCCAGGCATAATATCCATGTGAAAATCATTGGCATAGTTTACACGCACGCATCGTTTTTTTAACTCTACCATGTTATTGTGTATGCCATCAGTACGCAGGATACGAACAATATGATTATATAATTCATGAGGAGTCATTGCCGCTGTGTTTGGTAACTCTGCAACAAAATCTAAATCAAATTCATCGTCGCTAAGGGGCTTTACAGTAGTTTTCAGCCTAAACGAACCATGCGGATACATGTTCAGTGTTATCTGATTAAATGCGGGATCTTGCTGAATAGTTTTTGCAATAGTAGTGTACCTTTCTGTTGCCTGTGTATATAAACTTGGTGCAAGTTGCAGATTATCACATATTCCCAATAAGATTGTTTCGAGATAACTTCTATACATTGCTTTATTCCCCCAATAACCACACTGCGTTATTTCCTATGTTCTTTTCTATACCACCATAGCATTCTGATTTTAATTCTTCGGAAGATGCAAGGCAGAGTATATCTGGATGGCTTTTTACACTCATTCTGATTAGTTCCATTTGTTCTTCAGATAACCTTAATTCAAAAATATCTGCATAGACGAGTTCATCACATCTTAAATATTTAGAATAGAGTATACCCTTATTATGTACTCCGATTTTTCGGTACTTCAATGTGCTGAATTTTTCAGAAGGAAGTAAACCAGATACGAGCAGTTCTTCTCTAAACTCCCGGCACGGATCGTACTCGCGATCTTTCATAGACAAAAACCATTCCATAAACGAAAGCAAGTTTTTTCCTTTAATATTAATACGTAGGTCATCCGTTTCATTTGTATTTCCCATTTTAATATCTGATATATATCCGAAAGATTCTAATGCTGGCTTAGCCTCTGGATAGTACTTATAGACTCCACCGACAGGCTGATATTGGTTTTTTAGTCGATTTCCCTTTATAAGAAGGTATTTTCCGTCAATTTGAATTTTAAAAAGATAGGAAAATGAGAGGCGAATTTCCTTTTTTCTATACTTAAGTTGTTGATACCACATATGGAAACCTTGTCCATGAGAATCAATAGCTTCAAAAATTATTGAAATCACAGAACCCAATACTGCGGATGCTATAGCTGATAAACAAGCTAATATAGGAGTATCCTTAAAGCATCCAATACATGTCAATGCACAGCAAAGGAAAAAGCTTAGTATAAGACCTATGAGTTTCTTCATTCTCAGCCCCCCCTTAGTCGTCCTGTTTCTACAAAGGATTGTTAATAACTAAATTATACTGCAATTCAGCAAAAATTACAATATTAAGTCTGCACTTGTCGAAAAGATATGTTGAGAATGACAAACTCAACGTCTGCGCCGCAATAGACAAAGAATAAGAAAATCCCTCTGAAATCAACGATTTCAGAGGGATTTTGGTCCGAGTGGAGAGACTCAAACTCTCGGCCTCGTGGTCCCAAACCACGCGTTCTATCAGCTGAACTACACCCGGATATTCAATTTCTATCATTATACCACGGCGGGGGAGAAAATCAAAGATTTTTCTGTCTGTGGTCAATCCTGTGGTCAAAACCGCTTTTATGCCGTTTTCAACGACTGGGGGAAATCCCACAAATGCAGGTGTCACAAGGCTTTCCGGCGTTTCGCCTTGCTCCGTCCCGGATACCGCCACGGCACTCCCAAACCACGCGTTCTATCAGCTGAACTACACCCGGATATTCATTTTTCTGCCATGATATCACGGCGAGAGGGAAAATCAAAGATTTTTCTGTCTGTGGTCATTTATGTGGTCAAAGCCGATTTTATACCGCTTTCAGCAACCGGGGAGAGTCCCGCAAACGCAGGTGTTACAAGGCTTTGCGGCGTTTCGCCTTGCCCTGTTCCGGATACCGCCACGGCACTCCCAAACCAGGCGCGATACCAACTTCGCTATACCCAGATACTATTGATACTTGAATAGGGCTTCGATTCGAAGCCCTATTATTATACCGCCTGCTCTGCGCGGTTGCAAGGGTTATTTGCGGTGCGCGGAGCGTTTTTCGGCATCCTTGGGGCGCGTGCCCTTCATCGCCTCGTGTTCCTGACGGAGCTCGTCGTGCAGCTGGAGCGAACTCCACGCGGCATTGTCCTCGGTGACGACGGCCTTGAGCGAGACGACCACGCGGCTGCGGCGAAGAGACGAGAGCAGCGCGTCGAGCTGCGGACCGGAAAGACCGCAGAGCACGAGCATCTCGTCGGAAAAGCCGCCCTCGACGGTTTCCTCGACAGGGGAGAAGCCCTCAAGATCGCAGAGATAGCCGATCGGCTGCGAAAGCTCCTCCGGCGCGACGACGCGCCCGCTCACACAGAGCTTGAAGAGCGCGAAGCGGACCTTTTGCAGCCGTGCGGCGTCCTTGAAATTGTAAAGCAGTGCACATGCCATGGTCAAACCCTCCTCAGCGGTGCTGCGCGGCCTTCTGTGCCATGATATCGGGGTCGATGCAGAAATAGGTGAACTCGCCCGTGGCGAGGAGCTTGCCGCCCTCGCCTAAAATGTCCACATTGACAAGGCAGGTCGTTCTGCCGCGGTGGCGGACTTTGGCGTCCGCGCGCACGACGCCCTCCGACTGGTTGCGGAGAAAATGCATCGAGCTGCCCTGCGTCACGTAGGATCGACCATCCGTGTGGGCGGCGTAGCCCGTGGCGTTGTCGGCCATCGTGTAGATCGCGCCGCCGTGCACGATGCCGTAGGGATTTTTGCTCTCGGGGCGGATCTCAAGCTTGAAGATCGCGTGGTCGGGCTCGACAAATTCCGCTTCAATGTGATTATAGGTGGCAAAAAGATTCTTCTTGTTCAATTCCGCCGCCTGCTGGGCGGCTGTGAGCTGTTCCATGAAAGTGCTCCTTTGACATTGTTACTGTCGTATCCTACCACAGTGCGGCGATAAAAGCAACAATGCGGTGAAAACATCGAATCAGTAAAAATCGACAGAAGAATACGGATTTTGTATAACATTATCATGTTGAGTGCAAAAAATGAAAAAACTTATATTGCTTGACCACTTCCATTTTGCTTGAAAGCCTGCTATACTACCTTTACCATAGAAAAATATGCGTTTGAAGGGAAATTCCCTATGGTATATGAGAGTAGTGCGTCCTCCCGCTGCGCCGCGGGGCCGAAGATCGCCGCCATCGGCGGCGGCACGGGCCTGTCGACCATGCTGCGAGGGCTGAAAAAATATACAGACCGCTTAACGGCCATCGTCACGGTGGCGGACGACGGCGGCGGGAGCGGCGTGCTGCGCCGTGAAATGGGTATTCTGCCGCCGGGCGACGTGCGGCAATGTATGCAGGCGCTCGCGAACACCGAGCCTGTGATGGAGCAGCTTCTCGGCTATCGCTTTCCGGAGGGGCAGCTCAAGGGGCAGTCGTTCGGAAACCTGCTGCTTGCGGCGCTCAACGGCATGGCGGGGAGCTTTGAAGAGGCCGTCGCCATGATGGGACAGGTATTGGCGATCTCGGGCCGCGTGCTGCCGGTGACGAACGCGGACGTACAGCTCGAGGCCGTGTTTGAAAATGGCGCGCGCGTTGTGGGCGAATCGCACATCTTCAACGCGAAAAAGCAGCAGGACTGCCGCATCCACCACGTTTCGCTTGTGCCGGAGCACCCGAAGGCGCTGCCCGACGCGCTCCATGCCATTTCAGAGGCCGACCTCATTCTGCTCGGCCCCGGCAGCCTTTATACGAGCGTGATCCCGAACCTGCTCGTCGACGGTGTGGCCGACACGATCCGCGCGTCGCACGCGCAGAAGTTTTACATCTGCAATATCATGACGCAGGACGGCGAGACCGAGGGCTACACCGCCGCCGATCATCTGGAAGCCCTGCAGCGTCACGGGCGGGAGGGGATCGTCGACCTCTGCCTTGCCAACAATGCGCCCATCCCGCGCGGGCTCGCCGCGCGATACAGTGAAGAGGACGCGGAGCTGCTGCGCGTCGACCGCGAGCGCATCGCGGAGCTGGGAATCGCGCTCGCGGAATACCCGCTGCTCTCGGCGCAGGGCGGCTACGCCCGCCATGACCCGGCGCTGCTGGCGCAGGCGGTCATGGAGCTCTACCGCGAGCGCACGGTGCGCATCTACCGCGGCACCCAGCAGTACATTACGGAAGAACAGGAGTGGAAATAATGCTTAACAGTAAGGAATTTGTCAGGGAATTGCAGCTGCGCCATGAGAGCGCCTGGATGAACCCGAACGTCGGGAGCGCGGACGCCGCGCTCGCCGCGCTGCCGCTCACGCGTGCGGATGTCGATGACGCCGAGGCGCGGCTGGAGCGTTTCGCTCCGTTCATCAAGAAGGTATTTCCCGAGACCGCGGCTGATCGCGGCCTCATCGAATCGCCGCTGACGGAGATCGAGCATATGCGCGCATGGCTCAACGAAAATGAAGGTGCGCAGCTTGCAGGCAAGCTCTTCTTGAAGCGCGACAGCGACCTGCCCGTCGCGGGCAGCGTCAAGGCGCGCGGCGGCTGCTACGCGGTGCTCAAGCACACGGAGGACTTAGCGCTTGCGAACCGGCTGGTCGAGATGCGCGATGATTACAGCGTGTTTGCCACGCGCGCGTTCCGCAACTTTTTCTCGCAGTATGAGCTGCACGTCGGCTCGACGGGTAATTTGGGCTTGAGCATCGGCATCATGGGCGCGGCGCTCGGCTACAGGGTCACGGTCCACATGAGCGCGGACGCGCGGCAGTGGAAAAAGGACCTGCTGCGCGCAAAGGGCGTAACGGTGCTCGAATACGGCGCGGACTACTCCTACGCCGTGCAGAAGGGCCGCGAGCGCGCGGCGGAGGACCCGAGAAGCTATTTTATCGACGATGAAAACTCTGTCGACCTCTTCCTCGGCTACGCTGTGGCTGCGCGGCGGCTCAAGGCACAGTTCGCCGAGCAGAACATCGCGGTCGACGAGGAGCACCCGCTGCTCGTTTACATTCCCTGCGGCGTCGGCGGCGCGCCGGGCGGTATCTGCTTTGGCTTGAAGCAGGAGTTCGGCGACGCGGCACACGTCTACTTCGCTGAGCCGGTGGAAGCGCCGTGCATGCTGCTCGGCCTCGCCAGTGGCTTGCAGAATGCGATCTGCGTGCAGGATATCGGCCTGACGGGCCGCACCGCGGCGGACGGACTCGCCGTCAGCCGCCCCTCGGGCTTCGTGGGGGAGACGGTCAAGGCGATCGTTAGCGGCGGCTTCACGGTGTCGGACGAGCATCTGTTCACAGACCTTCACGCCCTGCACGAGACGGAGAGACTTTTTGTCGAGCCGTCCGCCTGCGCGGGCTTTGCCGGTGCGGTGGAGCTGTCCAAGATGACGGATTATCTCGAAAGCAGCGGCCTTGGCGCGCACTGGGAGAATGCCGCGCACATCGTCTGGGCGACGGGCGGCGCGCTCGTGCCGGAAGGCGAACGCGAAAAGTACCTCGCAAACTGAAAAGAGATAAAAAGAAGGACTTCACGCAATGCGTGAAGTCCTTCTTTTTTGCGCCGCGGCGGGGAGGGGAACCCCGTTACGCGGGCATCATGGTCAGGGTGTAGTTTGCTGTGCGGAGGATGAGCTGCGTCACGGCGCTCTTGGCCGTGTCGACGCTGAGTTCGGCGGTGTAGCCGGTGAAGCTGTCGTCTTCATAGGAGACGGTCAGCATCCAGGTCTCTGCGCTGCCCGCAGCGGCGGTGCGCTTGAAGTCCGTGATGTGTTTGCTGCGTGCGCCGGTGAACTGGCAATTGACAAAGCACTTGCCAATGTAGAACGATTCGGCGGACGTGTCCGTTTCATACGGAATAGCCGGGTGAGAGCTCGTGCCGCGGTAACCGATCAGCGGCTCGCTGACGAAACCGCCATTTTTGGGATAGTAGTTGACGATATAGGCAGCGCCGTTTTCAAAAAATGGGAACGGCTCGGCGGTGAAGTTTACATAGACGGTGTCTGCGCGGTTGTTGACGTCGAGTACGGAGTCGAAACTCGTCTTTTTGCCGCCGGCTTCGAGCGTACTGCGGTATTTGCCGCCTGCGGCGTAGCTGTTATTGAGAATCGTGAGCGCCTTGTCGAGCGCAGTGTCGCCGGTGTTCGGCTCGGTCGGCAGGCGGGCGGGGGCGGAGGTCGTGTCAATGCGCAGGCCGTTTTCAGCGTCCCACTGATAGCCCCAGCCGAAGGACTCGTACGCATAGCGGAACGTCAGCGGGAAGTACGTCACGCCGTTGTAGTTGAAGATTGGCCAGGTATCGTCAACGTCGTTGCTCAGTGCGCTGTTTATGTAAACCTTGTACGACGGCAGTGTGACGGAGACGCTGCCTCTGGGCGCTTTGCCGGGTTCGGCGACGTAAGCGCTCTGCGCGCCGCCGGCGGTGATATTGAGCGACTTAGATGCATTGTTCCAGTCGGTCTCCACGCCCATGAAGCGGCTTAAGTGATAGGTCATGGGAAAGTAGGTGATGTTGCTGTAGGACAGCAGGGGATACTTGGCGTTTTTGTTGTCGATGACCTGCCCGTTGAGCGTCACCTTGGCAGTGACGACGTCGGCGCGCATTGCGGCCTCGGCCTGCGGCAGCAGACTGAACGCGAGCGCGATGCAGCAGGCGATGGCAAGCAGGACGCGCAGAAAAGTCTTGTTGATGGTAGACATAACATACTCCTTTCCGTTTTGTGATGGTTGACGTTTACTCGTACAGCTTGGCGCTGCGGTTGAGGTACACGAGCTCTATGATCTTGACCACGCCCAGAGCGATGGCAATGGCGAGAATGAGCAGCAGCAGGACGATCAGGCTGCCGTTGTAAAAATAGAAGAAGGAAGCCGACGACAGACCCAAAAGCAGGAGCAGGGTAAGGAATGCACCGAAGCAGCCGATGATCACGACCTGCCAGGTGCAGAGTGAACGCCATTTTGCCGCCATCGCGTCGTCTGCGCCGTCAAACGCTTCGGCGCAGGCGGTGAGCTGGTGGTACGCTGCAAGTGTGGCAAACAGGAAGATCAATCCCAGCAGAATGATCAGAACGACCAGAATCGCGGAGACGTCCGATGCCGTTATCCACTCCTGTACGCTTGGCGCATCGAGAAGCGCAACGAACGGCAGCGCGATCAGCGGCAGAAGATTAAAGTACACGGCCTTGCGGAAGCGGGGGACGGCCGCGCTCAGCTTCCAGAGCACAACGAGCGCGAGAACGCTGACCGCAAACGACATCGCACTCAGCACGATGCCGAGCGCCGGGATCTTGTCGCCGAGCTTAAAGGTGTTGTTCAAAAGATTGATGACGATATTGGCGATGCCGAGGCGGAAGAGGTTCTGGAACCCCTTGTGCAGCAGCGGCGCGTTTGGCCTCTCGCGCAGGGGGATGACCAGCGGCGCGGGCGGGGGAGTGACAGCGCTTTCTGCGGGGACGGGAACGGCAATGGGGGAGGCTTCGGGGACGGGGTCAGGGCTTGGTGTCGAATTATTTTCCATCATGGCGGTTCTCCTCTCTTGTTCTCTCGCTTTTTATTTCTCTCTCAATTTGAAATACGGTCACGCTCACTGGAAGCGGTATCCCTGCGCGGTAAGGGAGGCAAGGTAGTTCATAAAGTTTTCGTACTGCTCAAAGTGCAGCAGGTCGCTTGCCTCGACCTCATGGAACGAGGCGACTTTAGTGGAGGTATCCACCCACACAAGATAATCGTTCACGGTTTCGCCTCCTCGTCGGGGAGCTTTTCCCCCTCTATGTCATCAAGGGTGAGAATATTCTCGTCTTCATCGTCGTCGGAAAGATCGACGGTCTTCTCCGTGACCGCCACGCTCTCGGCCAAGGTGCGCAGGACGGCTTCATCGCCGCTGGCGTCGAGCGAGAAGTGGAGATTGCTCTCCTCGTCGATCCACTCGAGCGTGCTCCACAGCGACGGATCACTCGCAAGGAAGAACTTGCCCTTGCAGCCGTTGACGGTGATCTCGGATATTTCGGTGTCCTCGCCCATGTCGTAATAGCTGAACGAATCGTCCTGCATGTAGATATAGCTGAAAAGGATGAGGTCGTCGCCGCTCCGATAGCAGAGCTGACGGAAGCCGGAGTCCTCGTAGCTCATATCTTCGTCCAGCGTGTAGCCATGCGGCAGGGCGGTGATCGCGTAGAACGGCAGCTCGCCGGTGGGGGCGTCGCCCGCGTATTCATAGGAGACCTGCGAGCCCGTCCACGTTTCCACCCAGTGGATCATAGCGGCCCGCGCGGCGGGACTGGCGGCGGCAAAGCCGCTGAGCGCGAGCAGAGCGACCAGAGCGACCATGGCCGCGCGCTTGGCGAGCTTGCTCCAGAAGCTCCGCTGCGCGGGGCGCTTGTAGGTCAGGGCCTCTTCGACGTATTTCGTGCCGATCTCGTTCATGGCGTCGGAAAAAAGCTCGGGCGTCATACCAGCACCTCCTGTTCGGTCAGATAGGTCTTGAGCTGCTTGCGCATACGCGTCAGGCGCAATCGGGCGTTGCCCTCGGTGATGCCGAGGAGCTTGCCGATCTCGGCAAAGCTGTCGGCGTACCAGTAGCGGCGCATGAAGAGCACACGGTTTTCCTTGCTCTGCGTGTCAAGAAAGCGCTCGATCGCGGCGGCGAGCTCTCTGGCCGCATAGTGCTCCTCCATCGCCTGCTGGGGCGAAGCGAGGAACGTTTCAAGCTCCTCCATGCACATATCGTAATGGCTGTTTCGTTTCATTGCCGTGTTGGCACGATAGCGCGTGATCGAACAGCGGCGGACGAGCGTGCCGACAAACGCCGGAAGCGATTCCGGACGCTGCGGCGGGATCACGTTCCAGGTGCTTAAGTACGCATCGTTCACGCACTCCTCCGCATCCTGCGCGCTTGCAAGGATGTTGTCCGCAAGCTTGTGGCAGAGCTTGCCGTATTTCTTGTCCAGCTCGCTGATGGCATCCTCCGAGCGCGCAAAGAACAGCTCGATGATCTGCGCGTCTTCCATCGTGCAGCGCCTCCTTTCCTCGTGAAAAAGTGTTTCTACTTGAATAGACGCAATTTCCGGCAAAATGCTTCACGAAACCGTAAAATTTTTTTATTTTTCCTTTTTGACGGAAAAACCGAATGATTTGTTCCTGCGCGGCGGGAGAAAAAGGGAAGATATCGACAAAATTACATATAAACATAAGAAAACGGCCCCGCACCTTTTCGGTACGGGGCCGTTGATCCTGCATTTAAAGGTGCAGCCTTGCGTGCTCGCAGATCGCGTCGTATGTCTGCTGGCTGATGTCGTGCTCGATCTTGCACGCATCCTCCTCAGCGGTCTTTTTGTCCACGCCGAGGGCGATGAGAAATTTTGTGAGCGTGTGGTGGCGGTCGAGCATCTTTGCTGCGATCGCCATGCCGCGGTCTGTCAGCGTGATGAGGCCGTCGCGGTCCATCTCGATATATCCGTTTTCGCGCAGGCGCTTGGTCGCGTAGGTGACGCTGGGCTTCGTCACGCCCAGATGGTCAGCCACGTCGATCGAACGGATATAGCCGTGCTGCTCTTTCATCATCAGCATGGATTCGAGATAATCTTCAGATGCCTTTTGGATTTTCATGTGCGGTTTCACCAACTTCGCAATAAAGTACGATAATAGGTTAACATGCTCTAACAAAAAATGCAAGCATTAAAAAAATGTTCACAAAACCTCTTGACAAAATAGGTTAGAGAGATTAAACTTACGGGCGAAAGTTAAACGACACTAACTTTGCGCCGGCGAATTGCGGATCGCCGCGGGCAGAAAAGTGCCAGACCAACAGCATGCGGAGGGATAAGTAATGATGCCGCTTACACTGGCGAATGCCGGAGAAGAAAATACTATCCTCAAAGTCGGCGGGAGTGCTGAAGTCAAAAAGCATCTCGAAGATCTCGGCTTTGTGGCCGGGGGCACGGTGAGTATCGTGTCGTCGCTCGGCGGGAACGTGATCGTCAAGGTCAAGGAAGCCCGCGTTGCCATCAGTGAAGAAATGGCAAGAAAAATCATGGTTTGAGCAATTTTTCAAATAAAAGGAGAGAGATTATGAAAACACTGCGTGAAGTCAAGATCGGCGAGACCGTCAAAGTCGTCAAGCTCCATGGCGAGGGCCCCGTCAAGCGCCGTATCATGGATATGGGCATCACCAAGGGCACTGAGGTGTTCGTGCGCAAGGTCGCGCCCCTGGGCGACCCGATGGAGGTCACCGTGCGCGGCTACGAGCTGTCGCTGCGTAAGGCGGACACCGAAATGATCGAAGTTGAATAATTTATTTCTACATAAGTTAAGGAAACTTAACAAGAAGGAGCAGTAAGAAACATGGAAAAGCAGATCAAAATTGCCCTTGCGGGCAACCCCAACTGCGGTAAGACGACGCTGTTTAACGCCCTGACCGGTTCGAACCAGTTCGTCGGTAACTGGCCCGGCGTCACCGTGGAAAAGAAGGAAGGTAAGCTCAAGAAGCACGATGACGTGGTCATCATGGACCTTCCCGGTATTTACTCCCTGTCCCCCTACACGCTGGAGGAAGTCGTCGCCCGTAACTACCTCATCACCGAGCGTCCCGACGCGATCCTGAACATCATCGACGGCACGAACCTCGAGCGTAACCTGTATCTCACCACCCAACTCACTGAGCTCGGCATTCCCGTGGTCATCGCCATCAACATGATGGATATCGTCCGCAAGAACGGTGATGAGATCAACGTCAAGGAGCTCTCCCGTGAGCTTGGCTGCGAGATCATCGAGATCTCCGCACTCAAGGGCGACGGCGTCATGGACGCTGCCGAGGCTGCTATCCGCGCCGCCAAGGGCACCAAGACCGTCCCGATGCACACCTTCTCCGGCCCTGTCGAGCACGCCATCGCCCACATCGAAGAGGCGGCCGTGCACTCCATGCCGGAAGAGCAGCAGCGCTGGTACGCAATCAAAATCTTTGAGCGCGACGACAAGGTGCTCGCAAAGCTCAGCATCCCCACCGAGACGATGAACCACATCGAAGAGGATATCAAGGCGGCGGAGACCGAGCTCGACGACGACGCCGAGAGCATCATCACCAACGAGCGCTACATCTACATCGCCCAGCTCATCAAGGGCTGCTACAAGAAAAAGAGCAGCGAAAAGCTCTCCACCTCCGATAAGATCGATAAGGTCGTCACCAACCGCTGGCTGGGCCTGCCCATCTTCGCGGTCGTGATGTTCCTTGTTTATTACATCGCCATGGTCGCCGTGGGCGCGCCCGCGACCGACTGGGCAAACGACGGCGTGTTCGGCGATGGCTGGCACCTGCTGGGCATTGGCTCCGCCGCCTACGGCGACGCGAGCGATGAATACACCGCCGCCTCCGAGGCTGTCAACGCTTTCGCGGGCATCGACACGGGCGACGAAGAGCTTGACACCGACGCGGCGCTCGAAGAGCTCAAGGCCTTCCAGCCCACCGAAGACACCGCCACCGTTGACGTGGAAGATGAAGAGACGCTCGCCATCAACGAAATGACCGCCTACTATGACGCCATCCCCGATGATGCGGACGAAGATTCCACCGTCGGCATGACCTATGTGGGTGCTGTCAGCTACTTCGAAGAGAATGGCTTTGACGAGCCCGACCCGGCAGACTATGGCGTATGGGTCCCGGGCGTGCCCGTTCTGATCGGCGATGCGCTTGACGCCGCCGGTACGGCTGACTGGCTCAACGGCCTGATCCTCGACGGTATCGTCGCCGGTGTCGGCGCGGTGCTCGGCTTCGTGCCTCAGATGCTCGTCCTGTTCCTGATGCTCGCCTTCCTCGAGGCCTGCGGCTACATGGCCCGTATCGCCTTCGTGCTCGACCGTATCTTCCGCAAGTTCGGCCTTTCCGGTAAGTCCTTCATCCCCATGCTCATCGGTGTGGGCTGCGGCGTTCCGGGCATCATGGCCTCCCGTACCATCGAAAACGAGCGTGACCGCCGTATGACGATCATGACCACCACGTTCATCCCCTGCGGCGCCAAGGTTCCGTTCATCGGCATGATCGCCGGCGCCCTCTTCGGCGGCAGTGCCTGGGTCTCCACCTCCGCTTACTTCATCGGTATGGCAGCCATCATCATCTCCGGTATCATGCTGAAGAAGACCAAGATGTTCTCCGGTGATCCCGCTCCGTTCGTCATGGAGCTGCCTGCCTACCACTGGCCGACCCTCGGCAACGTGCTGCGCAGCATGTGGGAGCGCGGCTGGTCGTTCATCAAAAAGGCCGGTACCATCATCCTGCTTTCCACTATCTTCGTGTGGTTCACCACCTACTTTGGCTGGGTCGACGGCACGTTCCAGATGCTCTCTGAGGATCAGATCGACTCCTCTATCCTTGCCAAGATCGGCAACCTGATCGCCTGGATCTTCATCCCGCTCGGCTGGGGTAACTGGCAGGCGACCGTCGCCTCCATCACTGGCCTTGTCGCCAAGGAGAACATCGTCGGTACGCTCGGCATCCTCTACGGCGGCGGTGAGCTGACCGTTTACCAGAATATCGCGGCGGCCTTCACCGGCATCACCGGTTATTCCTTCCTGGTGTTCAACCTGCTGTGCGCTCCGTGCTTCGCGGCCATCGGCGCGATCAAGCGCGAGATGAACAACGCGAAGTGGACATGGTTCGCCATCGGCTATCAGTGCGGCTTTGCTTACCTCATTGCCCTGATGATCAACCAGTTCGGCAACGCCTTCACCGGCAGCCTGAACGTCATCGGACTGATCGCGGCCATCGTTGTCCTCGCCGGTATGATCTACATGCTCTTCAAGCCTTACAAGGAAGCTACCAAGCTGAGCGACAAGCACTGATCCCTTAACCCCGATACCCTGCGAAAGGAGTGATTTCCGTGTTGAACTGGGTTACCGCAAACCTGTCGACGATCATCGTCTCTGCTATCCTGCTTGCCATAATCATTGCTATCTCCACCTATCTTATCCGGCAGAGAAAGAGGGGAAGAAACTCCTGTGGCTGTAACTGTGCACACTGCGCTATGCACGGCACTTGTCACAGTAAGCAGCATTAAATAGCACAGGAGACGCGGGACTTATCCACCCGCGTCTCCTGCGCCGTATGAAAGGAAATGATCTTAACATGTACGAAACCAAAGTGAAGATCGACGGCATGATGTGCGGCATGTGCGAATCGCACATCAACGACGCCATCCGCAACGCGTTCTCCGTGAAGAAAGTCTCTGCCTCCCACTCCAAGGGCGAAGCGGACATCATCAGCGAAGAGCCCATCGACGAGGCGAAGCTGCGCGAGGCCATCACCAAGACCGGCTACGACTTCGTCTCCATGACGAGCAAGCCGTATGAAAAGCACGGCCTGTTCGGCTTTTTGAAGAAGTAAAAGACAAAATGAAAGGCACGGCTTTTGCCGTGCCTTTTTTTGACTTAGTTCTGGGCTTCGGCGCGCTTCCTGCGGTGCGGGCTTTTCAAAAAGTCGACGAGCTTTTGCTCCATGCGGGAGAGCTGCTGCGATTTGAGCGTGATGAGATAGATCGTGCGCTTGAGCGCGCTTTTGTCCATCTCGAAGGCGAGCAGCGTGCCGTTTTGGACCTCCTGCTCCACGGCGAGCGCCGAGAGCACGGCAACGCCCACGCCGCCGGAGACCATCTGCTTGATGGCCTCGGGATCGTCCACGCGCGCCACGACATGCAGCATATCGTGGGAGAGGCCGACCGTGCGCAGATAGTTTTGCAGGCTCGTGTCCGTGCCAGAGCCCTCTTCGCGCGAGACGAACGGCTCTTCGAGCAGCAGCTCGCGGCCGTAGACGCCGCGCTCTCTGAACGCGCGGTAGTGCTCGTTGTTCGGCGCGGCGATCACGAGCCTGTCGTCGTAGAGGGGGAAGTAGTCGAGATTTTCGGGTGCGCTGACTGCGCCGACAAAGCCGACGGCGATCTGGCCGGATTTAAGCATCCGGTGCACCTGCTCGCTGTCGCCGCGGCGCAGAGAGTAGCGGAACTCCGGCTCGCGCTTCAAAAACGCAGCGAGGTAGCCCGGCACCAGATACTGCCCCGGCACGGTGGACGCGCCGAGCGCGACCACGGGGGCGCTGTCCGCGTCGGAAAACAGCGTGCGCAGCGCGGCGCAGTCATTCAGAATGCGCCTTGCGATGGGGTAGACCTGTTCGCCCTCCTTCGTCAAGCGAACATGGCGGCGGTTGGAGCGCACGAACAGCTCCTTGCCGAGCGCCTGCTCCAAAAGCGAAATGTGCGCGCTCACGGTGGACTGGTTGAAGAACAGCTCCTCCGCCGCACGGGTGAAGCCGCCGTATTCCACAACGGCGACAAAAATTTCAAGCTGCTTGAGGCTGATATCGTTCATAAGACGGGTTTCCTCCGGAATGTCGTTCTACTTTGAAAAGAATAATATGAGAGGACGAAAAAAGCAAGGCGTTTCATCGCTTTTTTCAATGATAAACTGTATTTTATGAAATACAGGCGATGGATCGCGCGCTCTTGCAATTTGCGGGGGAGTTTGGTATCATGGCAGGCAGATCAAAAGAAAAACGGCGGTGATGATAAGATGAAAACAGCGCTTGTGACGGACGGAAAATACCGCTCGTCCATCGCGGCGGTGCGCGCGCTGCACCGCGCGGGCTACCGCGTGGTTGTGACGCAGACAAGGGCGGACGTCAAGAGCGCACCCGCAGTGTCGGTGTCGAAGTCCTGCGATGATTTCCGCTGGATCGACGGCGCGTGCGCGGATGCGGATTACGCCGAAAAGCTGCTGAGCGTACTCAAAGAGTATGAGCATCCGGTGCTATTTTGCGTCGGCGCGGTGACGCTCAACACCGTCGCCGCCCGTCGGGAGGAGTTTGCCGCGCTGGCGAACTTCCTCATCGCGCCGAAGGAGACGCTCGACGCGCTCAACGACAAGGAGAGCGTGCATCAGCGCGCGCTGGAGCTTGGCATTCCTGTGCCGCGCGAGTACGACGGCACGCCGGAGAGCTATCCCGTCGTCGTCAAGCCGCACTGCGGAGAAAAGTTCGGTCTCAAGGCTGCCGACCGCTACGCCGTGGCGAACAACGAGGCGGAATTCGACGCCATCATGGAAAAGATGCAGCGCTACGACCCGAGCCCCATCGTGCAGCAGAAGATCACGGGCGCGGGCGCGGGCGTGAGCCTGTTGCTCGGCCGCGAGAGCAAGCTGCTCGGCGCGCTGTGCCACCGCCGCGTGCGCGAGTATCCGATCACAGGTGGGCCGTCGACCTGCTGCGAGAGCTTTTATGATGAAAAGATGATCGACGCGGCTTACGAACTGCTCAAGTCGTTTCACTTTACAGGCCTTGCCATGGTTGAGTTCAAAGGGGATTGTATTTTGGAAGTCAACCCCCGCGTGTGGGGCAGTTTCCCGATGACGGAGGCGGCGCAGAGTCCCATCGTCGCGCACTACGCGCAGGCCGCGCAGGGCGGGCAAGTCACCTACATGGCGAAGGACTACCGGACGGGTGTAAAAATGCGCTTTTTCCTCAACGACACGGTCGCTGCACTGAGCTATCTGAAGGCGGGCCGCGTCAAGGAGGGCCTGCGCGGTCTCGGCGATTTCTTCACGGCGAAAGAGGCCTTGAGCGCCAAGGGCGATGGCAAGGTCATGCGCGCATACCTTAAAAAGAGCCTGTTTGAGCGCTGAGAAGGGGGAGAGGATCATGGAGCTGCGGCTCGATCTGCACATTCATTCCGAGCGGTCGTTCGACGGCTGCATGAGCCTGAGCGAGATCGTTGCGCTTGCGCGCGAGCGCGGGCTGAACGGTGTCGCCATCTGCGACCACGACCGCGTGCTGGACGAGGTTCCGGAATTCGACGATTTTCTCGTCATCCCCGCGACCGAGGTTTCGACCGAGCGCGGGCATCTGCTGGGTCTCTTTGTGAGAGAACCCATCGAAACGAGGAAGTTTTCCGAGTCGGTCACGGCCATTCACGCACAGGGCGGGCTGGCGGTCATCGCGCATCCCTTTGAGCACAGCACAGACGCGAACCGGCTCGACGATGTGATGAGCCGGCTTGACGGCGTCGAGATCTGGAACAGCCGTGCCGACCGCAAGAACAAAAGCGCCAACGCCATGGCGCGCGAGCTGGCGCAAAAATGGAAAAAGCCCGTCACTGCGGGCAGCGACGCACATGTGCCAGAAGAGGTCGGCGGCGGCGTGACGGTGCTGGAAGCGGACGAGCTGTCGCTTTCCGCCGTCAAGGCAGCGCTCCTGCGGGGCGCGAAGCAGGTCGAAGGCCGCCGTGGCCGTGCAATGTGCGTAGCGAGAAGCCAGAAGACCAAAAGAGAGAAGACAAACGCAGGCGTAAAAAGGCGAGTAAATGGAATGCTCTTTACCGTAAAATGCGCCTTGCAGGACTTTACCACCAGGGAGGATGGATGGCATGTCATGGATCGTTAAACTCGGCAAAAAGGGAAAGAAGATCGTCAAGAAGATCATCACGCCCGCGGAAAAGCACTACGTCGGCTACACGCGCCGCATCGAGCGCGTGAAGACGGGCGAGCGCATCTGCGCGATGACGTTTGACGACGGCCCGATGGGCCTTCCTGCATCGCCCGACCGATTTGAGGGCAAAACGCTGACGGATGTGCTGCTCGACACGCTCGCGCAGTACGGCGCAAAGGGCAGCTTCGACGTCATCGGCGACACGAGCGAGAACTACCCCGACGAGGCGGGCAAGCTCGGCAGCGCGGCGTGGGGCGGCGTCAAATTCGACCACTACCCCGATATCCACTGCGACGACAAGGGCGGAGCCGTGCATAACGACCGCCTGATCCGCCGCATGCTCGACGAGGGCCATCAGATCACAAACCACGGCTACCGCCACATCATCTTCGGCAAAAAGCCGTTTGTCTACGGCGCGCGCGAGTACCTGCCTGGCTTTGACGCCGCGGTCGCGGACCTGACGCGCCTCGACACGCTGATGCGTGAGTGCTACGGCTATACGCTCACGCTCGCGCGCCCGCCGCACTATGTCGACAAGATGGCGGGCGGCTTCACGAGTTACGACGTCTACGAGCGCATGGGGTACCAGTATATGGCCGCGTCGTTCGACGGCGCGGGCTGGCTGCCCTCGACGCATGAGGACCCTGAGGCGGCGCTTCAGGCGGAGATCGACGCGATGGTCGAGCCGATGCGCAAGGCGCTCGAAAAGGACCCGGACTTCTTCTGCGGACAGATCATCTTCCAGAAGGACGGCTACAACATGGCCAAGCGCACGCCGGTCGCGTTCGCGCTGGGCAAGCAGCTCGCGCTTCTTAAGGAGTACGGCTACCGCGTTGTCAGCGTGGGCGAGCTGATGGAGGAGAGCCCGTTTACGGATGTCGGGCGCGACGATCCGCTGTTTGAAAAGCTCGTCGCGCTTGCAAAGACGCGAGCCATCGTCTTCACGGACAACAAGCTGCGCCTCGACGATAAAATGACCGTCGGCGAGCTCGCGATGCTGCTCGCGCCGCGCGACGAGGCCCTCTCCCGCCGTGTCGCCCAGCTGCGAAAGACCGGCAAGGCCGGCCCCTACGACGGCGCAATGTCCTACTGCCGCGAAAACGGTCTCATCGACGCGAGCACCAAGGCCGAGGACGCCGTCACAAAACTGCCGGACGCCATGTTTGGCAAGGTAACTGACTTTACAAGAAAAAACGTCTACGCGGCATATAAAATGGAAGAATAAAATGGCCTCAAGTACCTCCGCTACATGGCGGAGGTATTTTTTTCTCCTCGTCCACATAGGCTATGGCAGAAATGGACGGGAGGCGGGCGGCATGAAGAAGCGGCGGCAGTGGACAACATACAGCGGGAGCGGGAAGCGCGTTGCGCCGCGAACGCGCACATCGCGCGTGTCTCGCGGCAAGGAAATGGGAGTGCCGCGGCTTTGGGTGCAGCTCATCGTCTGCGGGGCGCTGTTTGTGGCGCTCATTGGCCTCAAGCTGCTGATGCCGGGGAACTTAAGCGCGCTGCGCGGGACGCTGGGGCAGTGGCTGGTGCGCGACGCGGACTTCATCTCGGCGTTTTCCGCGGTCGGGCGTGCGGCATCCGGCGAGCAGGACTGGGGCGATTCGCTGTCGGAGGCCTATGTCGCGGTGTTTGGCGGCGAGAGCAAGGCGCAGGAGGTCTCGGGCAATCTGATCGGCATGACGGTCTCGGAGCAGGACGTCTCCGACCTCACGAGCGCGCGGGAGCTGCCCGCACTCGCCGTGGGTGAGCAGCGCATTTTAGGCTTTTCGTACACGACGCCGCTGTCCGGCACGGTGACATCGCCGTTCGGCTGGCGCGACGACCCGAACGGCGCGGGCGAGTGCTTCCATTACGGCATGGACATCGCGGGCGAGGAGGGCGCCTCCGTCGCCTGCTTTGCCGACGGCACCGTCGGCACGGTGGGGGAGAGCAATATCCTCGGCAACTATGTGACGGTCAACCACGAGGGCGGATTTTCAACGCTCTACGCCCATTGTAGCGCCATCACCGCGAGCGCGGGACAGAGTGTCAAAAAGGGCGATGCGATCGCTAAAGTTGGCTCGACCGGCAACGCCACGGGCTCGCACCTCCACTTTGAGGTGCACGACGGGGAAGAGTATCTGAACCCTGTTTACTATGCGGTTCCCTGAACGCGGGCTCCACGTTTCGTGGAGCTTCTGGCTGCTCATTCTGCTCGCGGCCATCGTGAGCCCGCTGACGATCGTGCTCTCGATTTTGCTGGCCGCCGCGCTGCACGAGTGCGGGCATTTTCTGGCACTGCGGGCATTCCACGTGCCCATCGAGGGGCTGCGTCTCAGCGCGTTTGGCGCGGTGCTGCACGCGCGCGGAGCGCAAAGGCTCTCTTACGGGCGTGAGCTTGTCGTCACGCTCGCGGGCTGCGGCATGAACCTCGTCTGCGGCGTTCTGACGGCGTGGTTTTCGCTGCACTATGTGTGGGTGGAGGGCTTCGTCTTCGCTGGCGCGCACATTCTGCTCTGCGCGTTCAACCTGCTGCCTATCCCGCCGCTCGACGGCTCGCACGCGCTGAATCTTGCGGTCTCGGCGTTGTTTGGCCCGCTCGTGGGCGACGCGGTCGCGGCGCTTGCGGGCGTTCTCTGTTCGCTCGCGCTGCTGGGCGGGGCAGTGTATCTCTATGTGCAGACGCGCGGCGGCGCGCTCGTTATTTTTGCCGCACTGGCACTGCTTTTAAGCGCGCTCAAAGAACTGAGACTTGCGCGTCGCGCAATAAAAGTGTAGAATAGCCGAAAATGGATGTTTGTGCCCATTTTCGGCTTTTTATTTTTGCTTACTTCAGAGGAGAACTTTTGTGGATAAGAGATTGGAACGCATTTTGCCCCGCGTGCAGAAGCCCGCACGCTATGTCGGCGGGGAATTCAACGCGATCATGAAGGACAAGAGCGAGGTCGACACGCGCGTCGCCTTCTGCTTTCCCGACACGTATGAGATCGGCATGTCGAACCTCGGCATGCGCATTCTGTACGGTGTGATGAACAATATTGAGGGCGTGTGGTGCGAGCGCTGCTTCGCCCCCTGGGGCGACATGGAGCAGGAGATGCGAAATGCGAACATCCCGCTCTACGCGCTCGAATCGTTTGACCCGATCAAGGATTTTGACATCATCGCCTTTTCCATTGGCTATGAGATGGCGTTCCCCGCGATGGTCGACATGCTGGACTTAGCAGGCGTGCCGCTGCACGCGAGCGAACGCACGGCGCTCACACCGCTCGTTGTCGCGGGCGGCACGGCGATGTACAACTGCGAACCCATCGCGGATTTTATCGATCTTGCTCTTGTCGGCGAGGGCGAGGAGATGGATGTCGAGCTCATCGAGCTGCACCGTCAGGCGCGGCGAGAGGGCTGGAGCAAGCACGAGTTTCTCGTGTGCGCCGCGCAGATCCCGGGCGTCTATGTGCCGAGCCTTTACGACGTTGCCTACAACGACGACGGCACGGTCAAGTCCATCACGGCAAACGAGGGTGCGCCCAAGGTCGTCCTAAAGCGCATCATGCGGGACATGGACAAGGCCTACTATCCGACCAAGACCATCGTTCCCTCGACCGAGATCGTGCAGGACCGTGTGTCGCTCGAACTGTTTCGCGGCTGCATCCGCGGCTGCCGCTTCTGTCAGGCGGGGTATGTCTACCGTCCCGTGCGCAACCGCTCGGAGGAGCTGCTGCGCGGCTACGCCGTTGAAGCCGTCGAGGACTCGGGCTATCAGGATATGACGCTCTCGTCGCTCTCGACGTCCGACTATCCGCACCTTGTCGAGCTGTGCGACGACTTAGAGGACTTCTGTGCCCAGCGGCATGTGACGCTCGCGCTGCCGTCGCTGCGTGCGGATAACTTCTCCATGGCGCTGATGGAGCGGCTGCAAAAGGGCAGAAAGACCGGCCTCACGTTTGCACCCGAAGCGGGCACGCAGAGACTGCGCGACGCCATCAACAAGAATCTGACGGAGGAAGATCTGCTCGAATCCTGCCGCCGCGCGTTTGCGGGCGGATACAGCGCGGTCAAGCTCTACTTTATGCTCGGCCTTCCGACCGAGACGGACGAGGACGTGCTCGGCATTGCCGACATCGCGGCCCATGTCATGCACGCCTGGCGCGAAAGCGCACTCAACAAGACGCGCGGCGTGCGCATCACGGTGTCGACCTCGTGGTTTGTGCCAAAGCCGCACACGGCGTTCCAGTGGGAGCCGCAGATCCCCATTGAAGAGTACGAGCGCCGCGTCAAGCTCCTGCGCGAGGCGATGAACACCAAGTCCGTCACGTACAACTGGCACCCCTCGCCCACGAGCTTTATGGAGGCGGTCATCTCCTGCGGCGACCGCCGGCTCGGCAAGGTCATCGAGACCGCGTGGCGCAAGGGCGAAACGCTCAGCGCGTGGGAGGACTATTTTGATCTGAACCGCTGGATGGAGGCCTTTGAGGAGTGCGGCCTTGACCCGCACTTTTACGCCAACCGCCGCCGCAGCGAGGATGAAATTCTGCCGTGGAGCATGATCTCCTGCGGCGTTGCACCGGGGTATTTGAAGCGTGAGCACGCGCTGAGCTATGAGGGCGTGACGACGCCGGATTGCCGCACGCACTGCAACGCCTGCGGCGCAAACTGCCTGGTGGGAGGGAAATGCGATGTCTAAATTGCGGCTGGTTTTTGTCAAGGAGCATCAGGCGTCCTACATTTCGCATCTTGACGTGATGCGCACGTTCCAGCGTGTGTTCCCGCGCGCGGGCCTTTCTATCAAGCACTCCAACGGCTTCCACCCGCACCCCATTTTGTCCATCGTGCTGCCCCTGCCCGTGGGGCAGTCGAGCGACTGCGAGATCCTCGATTTTGAAAGCGTGGAAGACAGCACGGGCGAGGGCGTGGCCGAGGCGCTGAACACCGGCATGCCCGCGGGCCTTCGCGTGCTGGACTGCTATTGCGTGACGCGCCCCGTGCGAGAGATGGTCAACCTGCGCGCACAGCTCGAAATGGAATACGACAACGGCGTGCCCGAGGGTGCGTGCGAGCGCATCCGCGAGTTTTTTACGCAGGAGGAGATCTTTGTCGAAAAGCGCACGAAGCACAAGGGCATGACCGAGCTCAACATTGCGCCGCTCATCCGCTCGCTCACGCTGACGGAGGGGGAGGGCGTGATCCTCGCCGATGCGGTCGTCGCCGCGCAGGACCCGGGCCTCAACCCCGCGCTGATCGGCGCGGCGGTCGCGCGGCACCTGCCGGAGATCGCGCCGGACTTTGTTCGCGTGCGCCGAAAAGAGGTCTACGACGCGGAAATGAACGTTTTCCGCTGATTTCTGCCGTGCTTTTGCAAATAATGCTTGCATTCCCGTTGGGGATGTGATATGCTACCATAGCTTGAAAAGGGCGGTCCTCTGCCGTGCGCGGGTGAAAGAGTCCCGACAGCGCCGAAGAAAAGCGGTCAAGAACGCCTATAAATAGGAGGAAAATATCCATGGATCTCATCAAAGAGCTCGAATCCCAGCAGCTGAAAAAGGAAATGCCCGTCATCAACGTCGGCGACACCGTCCGCGTTCATGTCAAGATCAAGGAAGGCTCCCGCGAGCGTATCCAGGTCTTCGAGGGCATCGTCATCGCGAAGAAGCACGGCGGTCTTGAGGAGACCTTCACCGTTCGTCGTCTTGCCTACGGCGTCGGCGTCGAGAAGGTGTTCCCCATCCACTCCCCCCTCATCGAGAAGGTCGAGACCGTGCGCAGCGGTTATGTTCGCCGCGCCAAGCTGTATTACCTGCGCGGCCGCGTCGGTAAGGCTGCCAAGATCCGCGAGAAGCTGTAAGGCAGATTCTTTGAGAACAAAAAAGCATGGCGTTTCGGCGTGTGCCGATAAGACAGTAATTTGAGAAAACTACAAAATCGGCATCTG
>OOAH01000488.1_pt1 | contig 46751 bp, 43 predicted proteins | sample 1671801 | NCBI WGS metagenome assembly OOAH01 (sample SAMN06348194, study PRJEB24527) | human gut metagenome | biome: human gut; feature: ankylosing spondylitis patient; material: feces | host: Homo sapiens | place: China | collected 2015-10 | reverse complement strand
CCTGTGAGGGGAGCCGCTTCGCCCCAGCCGTTTGGATAACGCCGTACATTGCTGCGGATTTTCTGCGCCAAATCAAAGGTCTGCTGGTCGATAATGGCTTCATGGGTATTCTCAAAGATCGTCCATTCGTCCTCAGAAACATAGTGGCTTTTCTTGTCCTTAAAGTGCTTGCGGGTCTTGAAATTGATGGTATGCCCTAAATACTCTCGTTTTTTCAAAATGTTCACGATGGTAGATGATCCCCATCCATAGGGGTCTTTGACCGGCTTTGAACGGTTCACACCCTCGTTGAAGCGGGCAAGGTGTACGACAGGAATTTCAATCCGGTCTGCGGACAATTTGCAAGCGATCTGATAAGGCCCATATCCCTCCAGCGTGAGGGAAAAGATACGGCGTACCACTTCGGCAGCTTCCTCATCTACCAGCCAATGCTCCCGTTTTTCGTCCCATAAGTAGCCGTAAATCACAGTGCCGGTCAGGTGCTTGCCACTCATGCCTTTTGACTTAAACACAGAGCGGATTTTCCGGCTGGTATCACGGGCGTAAAATTCATTCATGATGTTGCGGAACGGGGTAAAATCGTCATCGCCTTTCAGACTGTCCACACCGTCGTTGATGGCAATCAGACGAACGCCTCGCTGCCGCAAAACCTCCATAACCTGACCGACCTTCAGATAGTCGCGTCCTAACCGGCTCATGTCCTTGATGACGATTGCCTCTACACGCCCTGCCTCCACTTCCTCCATCATCGCCAAAAATCCGGGGCGGTCAAAACGGGTGCCTGAGATACCATCATCGGTAAAGTGCGTAGGGTTGGGCAGCCCATTCCGGCGGGCAAAATCCTCTAACATCTGTTTTTGGTTGGATATGGAATTGCTCTCGCCCTGTAACTCATCGTCCCGGCTCAGGCGCTCGTACAGTGGGGTAATTTTTTCATTTCTCATGGCTGTACCTCCTGAAACAAAAATGCTCTAAGTGATTGCTTCACTAACCATGACAAAATCATGATTAAGAAGTCACTTAGAGCATATATCACCCGCAGCCTGTTTGTAGATCTTATATTCCCGCACGGCGATATGGCTGGGGTCATCCTCCTCCAGCGCCTCAAACAGCAGGTCTAAGGGGGACTGATAATCGTCATCGTCCTCCTTTGCACCGCCGTTTTCAATCATGTAGATGAGCATTTCAAAATTCTGCTCCTCCGGCGGTGCTTCGTGGATCAAGTACAAAATGAGCGCCGTATCCAACGCGATCTCGGAACGCTCCCAAAACGGATCGTTCTGCTGTGCGCCTTTAGGCGTGGTGTTTTTTATGAAGTTGTTGACCAGTTTCATCACATCCTTATCGTCCTTGATGTAGGCAAAGGCATTGAAGCTGTCCGACCGGGCCGGGTCGATCAGGTCGAATACCTTGATGACATAGCCCTTCTGGAGCAGCAGCGGGGCTACCGCCCGGAGCGTTTCGCCTTTTGGGTCAGTCACAAGAAAGCTGCAATTTGCCTCCATCAGATTTGGCTTCACGAAAAAGCGGGTCTTACCTGCGCCGGAGCCGCCGATCACGATTTGCAGCAGGTTGCGCCGGTGCATTTTCCCGTTCAGGCTCATGCGGACATTCTGTGTCAAGATGGTGTTGTTGCGCGGGTCTTTGTCGCGGTACTTTGCATTGAGCTGCTTGGCACTGCCCCACTTGGCAGAGCCGTGTTCTTCTCCCGGTCTGCGGTTTTCGCGGGTAGAGCAGCAGAGCGCCACGGCAAAGCCATAGGCGATCAGTGCGCCCAGCATAAACTTGAGCGTATACGGCGTCCACCGGACAGACAGCGGATGCTCCATCAACCATGAAAACCGTCCCATCAGTGTAAACACCGTCATTCCTGCTTTGTACTCCGTTGCCAGCAGTGCTGCCAGCCAAAGCACCACAGGGACAGGCAGAAGCCACAGCAGCGGACTGTCATTCTGATTCCGTCTCATGTGCGCCTCCTTGCACAGCGAAGGGCCGCTCCCTTTTCGGAGCGGCCCCAATAATGCGGCTCAATTTGAGACACATTTCGACAGCATCAATACCCGGTGCGGGGTAGCTTGGGAACAGTCGGTTTTCCATAGACCGAAATGACCCAACGGCTGACTGCCTGCACCCATGTTCCGTTATAAGTTCCGCCGACATCCGCCACATTGACAAAGGAGCCAGCCGGAAGTCCGGCCACGGCCTTACAGTAGAGATAGGGGCTTTCCACCTGGGCAAAGCCTGCCGGAGCTTGTCCGAATACGAACATAACCTCCGTCACGCGCTCATTGGCGGCCAGCCCCAGCGCCACAGAGGATGCAGCCAGCGTGTAGTTCTTTCCAGTCGAAAGGTTATCGGCCAGAGTGCGATAATCGCCGCCGTTGACGCGATAGACGATCTTATAAGTGCCGGGGAAGTTGTAAGTGCCGGTCACGACCTTCTCCAGCCGCACCTGCGCGGGGAGGGTATCGCGCCAATAGAAATTGCTCAGGCTGACATTGGAGGTATTGGCGATCTGCGAGAACGCAAAGCGTACCGGCTGATTTGCCATGATCTCCTTGGGGCCGGTCTTGGTGATGGACACGCCGGTGGACAGGCTCTTGTCCTCCACTTCAAGGCGGGCGATCTGGCCCTCATATTCCAGATACACCGTCAGTTCCTTTTCACTGATGCCGTAATGCTCCGGCGCTTTCACTTCGCGGACGAAATAGCGGGACAGCGGCAGCTGCTTGGAGATGGCCAGTCCGCGGCTGTTGGAACGAATGGTATCGACTACATTCCCGGCCTTATCGGTGATCTCGAACACCGCGCCCTCCAGCAGTGTCCCGGCAGGCAGGCCATTGGTGGAGTTGTAGTCCGCAGAACGCTTTGTGATTTGGATCTGTCCGGTGATGGGGGTATTCTCCCATTCGACCTCAGTAGTCTCGCCGGGCTTCACATAGACGGTCTTTTTCTGCGTATCCCGCACATAGCCCTCGTTTTCCATCTCGCGCAGGAAATAGCGTCCAGCGGGCAAGTCCTCAAACCAAGCATAGCCGTGGTCATCGCTGGTGGCCTGTGCAACCGGCGTGTTGGTGCTGTCATAGAGCAGGAAGGTCACACCGGGGATGGCCTTTCCGTCCACGCTGGAAATTTTGTGGATCAGGATGCCGGAAACGGGCGTGTTATAAAACCATAGCTGCTGGGTGTCATTTGTGCGGACTTCGATGGTCTGGCTTCGGAACGCATCGTCGATGCGGTATCCCTTGATCGTTTCCTCCTCGGTTACGATGACCGTGCCGGTAATGCCGCTTAGGATGATCTGCCCGCTGCGGTCAGTAAAATAGATGCCCTTGCTGGATAGCACGCCATTGTCCACAAAGCTGCCGTCGGCATAGGTGATCTTGAAACGAACACCCTCCAGCGGTTTCTTTGTCACGGAATCCAGCTTATTGATGATGAGATTTCCCTGTGGCGCGTTGCGGAACTCCAGCGTCACGGTCTGACCTGCCTTGATGGTGGCCGTCTGCGGCGTGTCATCCAGCACATAGCCTGCCTTGGCACGGGTTTCTTTCACCACCAGCGTTGTGCCGGGGTTGATGCCGCTGACCGTGAAGCTGCCCGCGCTGTCTGTCACGAACTTGCCGTTGGCATCGCCCACCACAGTTCCGTCCGCAGTGGTGACAAGAAACTCCACATCAGAGAGGGGGTTGTGGGTCGCACTGTCGATCTTCTTTACCAGCAGGCCGCCCTTGGGACTGTTGCCGAAGTAGAGCTGCACCACATCCTGCTGCTTGCCGCTGATATAGGCGGTCTGGGGCGCGGTGTCGATCACATGGCCGCTGTCACTGGCAAGTTCCTCTACAATGTAAGTACCTTCCTTCAGGCCGGTAACGGTGAAGCTGCCGTTGGCAGAAGTCTTGTAGGTGCCGATGACCGTACCGCCCGTGCCGGAGGTGCCGGTGAGGTATTTCACTTGAAATATGGCGTTGCTGACTGCTTCGCCGGTGACGCTGTCGTACTTCCACACCACCAGCGCAGAGAGGGGAATATTTTCAAAGGTCAGTGTCTTGGAAGTGCCGGACTTGATGTAGACCTCCTGCGTGGCCTCTTTGATGGCGTACCCCGTGGGCGGCTCCTGCTCCGTTACCTTGTACCAGCCGTCCCGCAAACCGGTGAGCTGGAACTGGCCGTTCTCGCCGGTGTAGTAGGTGCCGAGGTCGTTGATCTCGCCGCTGCCGGTATTGTTGCTGGCGTAGGTAACATGGAATTTCGCGCCCTGCAAGGGGTCTCCCGTCACGCTGTCCACCTTTTTGACGGTCAGTGCGGGCTTCTGATGATTTTCAAAATACACGGTGTGGTCGCGGTTGGGATAAAGCGTAGCCAACTGTGCAGGCGCATCTAACAGATACGGGGACGGCACGGATTTCTCAATAATTTCGTACACACCGGGCAGCAGGTTTTTCAGTTCCGCCTTGCCCGCACTGTCCGTCTTGATCTGATCGACGCTATGCCCGTCTGCGGCGCGGACTTCAAACACGGTATCTGCGATGGGCTCGCCGGTGTCGGCGTCGTGCTTATACACGATGAGGTTGGGTCGCTTCTGGTTCTCCACGGTTAAGGTGCTGGTCTTGCCAGGGAACAGCTCCATGTGATACTCACGCAGGTCGAGGATGTGAGAGGAGTCCGTGGCCGTTTCCTTGACAGAATACACGCCCGGTTCCAAGTCGGAGATCAGAATTTCGCCCTGCTCGTTGGTGGTGCGGTCGAGATAATGCGTTCCGTCCGCAATTTTGGCAATACGGAAAGACACATTTTTCAGGCGGGAGCCGTCCGAGCTGGTCTTGATGATCTGCAACGAAGGCTTGATGGTATTGGTGAACACGAACTGCGCGTCCTCGTTGGCGTCAAGCTGGATGATACGCTGCGCCTGGTCGATGATATAGCCCTCACAGGCTTTTTCCGTCACCACATACGCGCCGGTGGGGAGCTTGGAAAGGTCAATTTCGCCGTTCTGGTCGGTGGTAAATTCCTTGGGGCCGTAATCACCAGCCACGGACTTAATTTCAAAAACTGCGTTGGGAATGACCTTGCTGGGATCGGTGCTGTCCACCTTGACCAGCCGCAGTCCCGGCTTCACATCATTGAAGAACAGCAATTCCTTGATGCCGTCGCCGGCAGACAACTCCACCTCCTGCGGCGTGGTGTCGAGGATGTGGCCGTCGCTGCCGGTGTCTACCTCCACGGCGCGGTAGGTGCCGGGGGCAGCGTCCGTCAAGAGAATTTCGCCAAACTCGTCCGTGCGGAATTTGCCGAGAGAAACGCTGTCTCGGAAAATCTCGAAGGTGACATCGGGCATGGCAACCATGTTCTTGCGGTCATACTTGATGATCCGCAGACCGGGCAGTTCCTTGTTTACCAGCGGAAAAGTGGTGGTTTCGCCGGTGGCCACGGAAGCCGTATAGGTGGCGTCGTCCTTCAGCCAGCCGGAGGGGGCGGTGATTTCCTTAATTTCATAGGCACCGGGCTTGATCTCATCGAAAATGGCATAGCCCGCAAAATTGGTTTCAGCGGTGTAGGTCACGCCGCTCTCGATGTGCTTGATCTGCACCATGGTACCGGGCAGGTGCGCCCCGGTGTCGGACAGCTTTTCCACGCGAAGGGTGCCGTAAGGCTCATTCCAACAGGTCAGCTCCGCCACCTTGCCGTACTCCACCCTGATATTCTGTGCGGGCGTATCACTGAGTAGGTGGTCCAAAGGCGCGACACGCTCGTACACGGTGTAGCTGCCCGCCAGCGTCAGAGGGATGGTCACGGTGCCGTCCGAGCCGGTGGCGAAGGTGCCGACGGTGGCTCCGTCGGGATCGACCACCTCAAAGGCGGCTCCGCTCAGCGGCGTGTCTGTGCCTTTTCCCAGCTTGATAATTTTCAGGCCGGTGTCGGGTTCTTCGGTTTTCTCACCGTCGCTGTAATTACTGTATGTGGACAGTCTCATTGTGGTAGTGGGGTCGGTGTCGCACATATAGTTCTGAAGCTGGCCGTATTTGCTGACCTCCGCACAGGTGGCATAGAACACAGCGTATTTGTAAACATTGGTGGTAAAGGAAAGCTGGACGCTGCCGGTCTTGCCTGCCACCGCAGAGGCGGGGTACAGCACCTTGAATTTGCCGCCGTAGCCGTCCCCAGTGCCGGAGGTGGTGATGGTGGCAATGTCCTTATTGTCCATATCCACGATGCGCGTTCCATCGGGAACGGAGCCGGGGTCAGAGAAGCTGACGCGGATGGCATAGTTGCATACCCATGTGTCGGAGTGGACGGTGAATACCTGCTGTTTGTATTGCTGGCCATTGACGGTAACAGCATAAGCGGTATCACGGTCAGCCGTGGCAGTGACGCGGGGCGAGTACACCTTGCTCCAAGCTGTGCCGCGCACATAGATGTCCTTGGCAGCGGCAAGGATGGCCTGTGCCCGCTGCAATTCCGTGCCGGTCAGGTTGGGATTGACCTTCAGGTTATTGATGTTCCAGTTGGGAAGCAGATAGCACCACAGCGCCATTTTGGTCGCATAGTAGGCGTGATATTTGTTTTCCAGCTTCAATTCCGAAAGGCCGCGGGTGGGATACCCGTTGGCGATGATGCCCATGACCTTCGGGTCGCTGCCTTTTTCCTTGGCCATATATTTGATACTCTCGCCGGGGGCCACGGTCTGCGGCACACCCGTTGTATTCGGATTGACGCAGTAGGCAGGGATCTCCTTCGTTTTTCCGTTGGCACCCACATAATTGAAATAGGTGTAGATCAGTTCCCGGATGCGTCCGTTGATGGAGAGGTACGAGAGTTTCTGCTCACCGTTGTAGATATTGACTTCACCAAGGGCTTCCTCCTCGCTGCTGGCGGCAAGAGCGGTGGCCGGGAGCATCCCCAGCACCATGACCACCAACAGCAGCATGGAGATCAATCGTTTTTTCATAGTGCCTCCTTAAAAATGGGCAGAAGGAAGCACTATGCGATTTTCGCATGACCTCCTTCCGCTGAAAAATTAGGTGAATGACTTGTGAAAATCGCAAGAGAAAACGGCTGTCGAAATGTGTCTCAAATTGAGCCGCATTTTGACTGCCGCTATTCAGTTTTTAGCGCTCCACAGCGCAGACCATCCAGCGATACGCCGACTGATCTCTGACACAGGTATAAAGGGTCAGGCGGTTGTCACTACTGGCCGTTGTGCCGCTGGTGTCCGTCTCCAGCACCTTAGACACGCTGGTAACGGTGTAGCTGCGCGTTCCCAGTTTTGTTGTGTAGGTGATGGTATCGCCCACGGTCAGCGTGTGGATCTGGCCAAAATGATTGTTTATGCCGCGGTTGTGTCCGGCGATACACACATTACCATTCCAAATACTGGTGTCATTGAAATGCCCTGCGCCTTTTTTCAGTGCGGCGCTGTCTGTGCCCTCATAGACCTTGACAGCCAGATCAATAGACGGAATTTTCAGTGTTCCCAAACTGCCGTTGCTGTAATAGAGGGCAGAGGAAACCGGAGTGTACGCCGTGCTGCTCCAGTTGCTGCCACTATCCACTGTGGGATAGGACACACTGCCAACAGAGCCGACGGAGCTGACCACCCCGCCGCTGTGGGCACCGGGGGTCAGGTTAGGCGTCAGGGGCTCACCCGTATCGGGCAGGTAACTGGTGGGACTGCCAAAGGCGGGCGGGATCAGTGCCGTGTTCTTGCTGCGGTCAACATTGTCCGTTCCGTACTCCATAACAGTTTCCACGCTGGTCGGCCTGCCAAAGAGATAGTCCTCCGGGGCGTCCACCGTGTAATCCAGCGCATAGGCGGGCACCGCAGCCAGCACGGCGGTCAATGCCGCCGTCAGGCACAAGGTTTTCCATTTCATTTCGTGTACTCCTCCCATTTCTTTTCGTTCTTTCGCTTTTTCAGCCAATTACGGCCCAGCACAACGAGGCCAGCCACACCGGCACCAGCGGGCAGAATCAGCAGATAGCGCCAGTCGAAAGCACTGCGTTCCGGCTGGATAGGCGTCCCACTGAAAATTGCGGTGTAAATGGTATCGTCCATCGTGGTACGGACTACCCCACCGGAATAATCCGCCGTGACAATATAGCCAGTAGCATACTTGTTGGATACCTTTCCTGTGTAGGTAGCCGAGGCATGATAAAAACCGTCCGACTCCTGCCACTGCACATCTGCCAATTCCATCGTGCGGCCATTGTCCGTAATGCTCTTGGGGACAAAGGATATATCCGCATCAGACAGGTTTGGGTAGGTTCGGGTTGCCGTTACAGTCTTGGTGGAAGTGTTATAGCCCGCAGCTTCTACCTTGATGCTGGAGGTGTCCAGCACCAAAGTCCCGGTGTAACCGTCCTCCGTGGTAACGGTGCGCTCCGCAGCCAGCTGGGGCATGATCTTCTCCATGTCCTTTGTGTCCATGTTCAGCGTGTAGGTTTCGGCATAGTCCTTCTCATCGCTCTTGGAGTTCTCCTGCCGGGTCACATCCAACAGCGTGTAGTGCCAGCCCTCCCGGTCAAAATCGCCGACGGGGATGCTGGCCGGATCATCTGTGGGAGACAGGCAATAGGTGCGCTCCAACCGCATTTCCTCTCCGCTGGCGTACTCGTTGACCTCTGTGGGATAGAGCGTCGGAGTCAGGAGCAGCGTATCCGCTGCTAAGGCTGGGCAGGTCAACAGGCAGGAGAGCAACGCGGTGATGCACAACGATACTGTGCGTTTCATAGTGGTTCCTCCATATTGATATAATGTAGAAATGCGTCTCAAATTGAGCCGCATTTTTGAAAAACGCCCCGCCGATGACTCACGGCGGGGCAGTTGACGGGTTCGCTGACGCCGCGTTGGATGCGCCGCGCTCCCAATATGGCAAAAGCCGCTGACAGCGGCTTTTGCCATATTGGGAGCGCGGCTGCGCTGTTTGCCCATCTCCAGATTTTTCTCAATGGAGCGCCCAAACTGCTTACTGGTATCCTGAATATTATCGAGAGCCTGTCGGCACTCCTGCGGTTCCCAGCCCTCATAGAGAGCAGCGAGGTTCGACATATCCGGCATAGGCCGTTCAATCCCGTATCTGCGGCAGAGGATATAGGAAATGCTCTGTGCGTCCAACTCACACTCGCCGCGGTCATAGCTGGCATTGGCGCCCTTGGCATGGAAACGGCTGTGGGCTACCTCGGCGGTGATCGCCGCAAAGGCTTCGTTGTCGGGGTAGTCCGGGTTGATAGCCAGTTCCAGATTGGCCGAATCATAAAAGGCGGGCGCGGGAAGCTCCTTGTCAATGACCACCGGCACAACGGCATAATTCAGAACGGTGGTCAACGCCGCCTCCATTTCCTTACTGTCATTCTGCAAGGTGATCCGGGAAATATCCCGGCCCTGCGTCTGCTTGATGTCATAGGCATCCGCCAGCGTATAACCGCGCCCCATAGGAGAACGGGCAAAAATTTTCACGCCATTGTTCTTTTCGCTGTCCATAACGGAGCGGTTCAGCGTTTTCCAGCGGTCACGGGTTCCAAACACGGTGGCCTCCGGGTTGCCGAACATCACCAGCGCGATATTGCCGGCACTGTAAGAGGGGTTGTCCCCCTGCATCTCCAGATAGCGGGCGTAGGCTTCGGGATTGCTGGTGATCTCCGTGATTCCGGCGTCCTGCATGGCCGTGGTATTTTCCCTCTCAGCCTGCTGGGCCTCTTTCCACTTTGTATCGTTTTCGGCCTTACGGCTCACGATCTGTTCCAGATTTGCCATACTAAAAATTCCTCCTGTTATCTTGATTTCTGCTGTGTGGGCTGGGAACGCTGCTTCGCCTGACCGTCCCGCATCCCCGCAGCGGTTTTCTGCAACACAGCCAATCGGCCTTTTACCGTGGGAATATCGCTGATTTTCTCAGCCGTATCAGTAGTCCTCGTCGTCTGGCTCATTCTCGATACTGTCGAGCCATTCCCGCGCTTTGGTGAGGAGTTCCCTTGTTGAGTGCGGGGTGCGTCTTTTTTTACGGTATCGTCCTCCTGCGTCTGCGTGGGGGCGGGATAGCCCCGGCGCTGCATGAACAGATTGACCGGGGATACAAAATCCGTATTGGTGACGAGCGCCACCACACCGTCATCCTCCTTTGTATCCCGAATCGCGGCAAAGAGGATATTGGGCTTGGCGTATTTGCGGAAGTCGTTCAAATCCTCGGCCTTGATACAAAAGGTTTTCAATTCCTTGCCCTCCCGCAGCAGGCGCTTCATACTGGTCTTTCCCACCAGCTTTTTATTATCCTTCGCCAGAGCATATAAAAAGGCGGTCAGGTTCTTGCAGCCTGCCGCCAACAGCTTGATGCTTTCCTCCGTCAGCTGGATACTCTCCTTTACCATCAGGTCGGCCACTTCTCCACTTGCGTCCATTTTCTTTCACCTCCCGGTTTTCAAATATTCGATCAGATCCACCATCGTACACTGCGGGGCATACCGTACACAGCGGGTTATCAGCTGCTTGATGTGCCCCTCCCGCTGAGTATCGGGGAGCCGTTCAAAAAGCACCACATCCCGGACAAGTTCAGGATAGTCCATTAAAATCACGCTCCCACGGTGGATGCCGCTTTCCATGTACTCCACATGAAGCAGCAGTGCCAGAACCGGCCAGCAGGTCTGTACCTCAAATAGAGTGAGAAACCCATTAGCGTCACTGCCTGCGGTGTAGACCTCGGACAGGGGCATCAACCGAAAGCGGTCTTTCCGGGCCAGAAAGAGATAATCGTTGTATCGGCTCTGCTCCAAAATCTCCAACTCCGCCTTCAGGCTATCACGGTCAATGGGTTGGTACGCTGCGGTCAGCTCCAACACTTTGCTCAGGTCTGCTTTTATCAGCTTTTTCATGGTCACTCCTTTCCTTTGAAATTTCCATCTGCGCCCGCACCGTTGGAATATCATCTTCAATGCGGGCGCACAGCTTCAGCTCCCGGCGCAGTACCCGCAGCCGTGCGGTGATCGTGCCGATCTCCTCGGAACAAGCTGTATCATCCGGGGCTTTTCGGCGCAGGCGGTACAAATCGGCCCGGCGGTCAGTCAGAGCGTCGATCTCCGCTTGCAGCGCCTCCTGCTGCATGGTCAGCTGCTCCACACTGTCGATGCGGTTTTTGTAAAGATAAAAGAACTGCTCCTGGTAGCGGTCAAACTTAATGGCCTCTGCCCGTGAGACTGGGGTCTTGCGCCGGGATGGCGGCTTCCTCAGCAGATAAAGATATTTCAGGTACAGAAGCCGGAAGCCCCGTGCGCGGCCTGCCTTTAATGGCAAACGGCCTTTCACACGGTAGCACCGCCCATAGGGGAAATACTGCTGCGGCAGGATAGGGGTATGGTCGCTGATTGGCGGCGCTGTGCCGATGCGGCTCTCCGTAAGGCGGGAGAATATCTCCGCCTCGCTGTACCCGGCCCCCAGCTTGTCCAGCCGGAGAAATCGCGCACCGCCCGGCGGCTTGACCGCCGCATGGGTCACTTGGGGATACCGCTTGACTTGATAGCCCATTTTCACCAACTCTCCCCAAAAAGAACGCATGGTGTAGGCGTTGGCGATGGCGGTGTCTATGTCCGCACGGGCCAGCCCCCGGAAATTGGGCTTCCCCGCCTTTTCTGCCTCCCACTCGGCACGGCTGACGGATGGCTCACTGGATTCAATGATCGACAGGCCATGCTCCAGACAAATCGCATCCGATGTTCCCCGGATACCTACCCCGGAGCCGCCCAGCAAGTCCGCGATACGGTCACGGTACATGGTTCCGTCCACAAAGGACACGCTGTTGAATACGATATGTGAATGTAAGTGTGCCTTGTTCAAATGCGTGGACACCACCACTTCGTATTTATCCGCCAAAAGTCGCTGCGCCAGTTCGACGCCGATAGCGTGGGCCTGTTCCGGCGTGACCTCTCCGGGGGCAAAGGACTGGATCACATGATAGCCCTTGCGCTTGCGGCTGGTCTTGCCCCAGCGGCGCTTAGTGTCCATCATGTCCGCGTAGGCAGTTTCCCGGCCACAGTTCAAAGCGGTTTCAAAACAGTCCTGCTCGGTCTTATCCCGGTTCATGGCGTAGTCCAGCACTGTTTCCAAAGAGGTCTTTTCCTCGTCCTGCGTATAGCCCAGGCACCTGTCCAATCGGCTATGAATGACAATGATCTTCGTATACGCCATTCAAAGCCGCTCCCGCACCAATCGTGTGGCCTGCCGCACCAGATGCAGCGCTTCCGTGATCTCGTCACCGGTGGCTGCGCCCCTGGCGTTGGCTTGATGGGCCAACTGGTTGATGTTATTCCCGATGGCGGACAGCGCCCGAAGCAGGTCGGCATAGGCATCGGGGGGACGGGGCCGGAGATTTACGCCCATAATGAGCTGCCGTACCAACGGCTCCTTTTTCAGCCCGGTCACTTCTGCCTGTCGGCACAGGTGCGCGTACTCCGCGGCGTTCAGGCGAAGCGTCATTGTTTTATATGGCTTTATCGGCTTGTTCCCCCTTTCGGATAGACAGATTGTTTTTCTCTCGCACTTTGCGGGTTTGCGGAACGGTGCGGCCCGCTTCTCGCTCTGACCAATAGTCCGGGTGATACTGCTGGATGATTCGGTTGATTCCTTCTTCAAACTTTGCCGGGTCGCTGATTCGATCCGGCAGCGTCCACATCCCACGATCCAGCAGTTCACGAAGCACCACCTGCTCACAGCAATCCTCTTCAAACCAAAGGCAGCCGTTTTCACGAAAGCCGCATTTACGCGCGGCGACGGACAGCTCAAGATAGGCGGGCCATTCCGCCATGATGCCGCCGTGGCCGGGTGTTGTGATGAGGTGGATACCGGGATACAGCGTTTCAAGAGCCTGTATTTCGCCCCATGGCGAATAGTCGGTTTGCACAGGGACATCACTCTCCTTGTAAAAAATAATGCGTCTCGATTTGAGACACATTTCGACGGACGGCACGGGGTTTTAGGGGTACGCCCCTAACCAGCGGAATTTTGATGTCAAAATTCCATGCTGGCTGGGACAGCGACGCAGAGCGCCGCTGTCCTACCGTGTCGGGGAATATTTCTTTTTGATCGTGTGGTTTTCCTTTTGGGGATGCTGTTTCTTAGGAGCGAGAGTAGGCACCTCCAGCATATCCGCGTCGTCCAAGCAGTCCAACAGGGCATCCACTTGGCCTTGATCCGGGCGTTCCGGCTCTTTAGTTGCTACCATGTAGCCCTGCATCAACTGTCCGTTGATGGAAAAGCGGTCTTTATGCTCTGTCGGGATTGGTGGGCATATCTCAACAAACAGGTCAGCGTAGGCTGCAATACGGCCTTGCAGATATTTCTCCATAGACGCTCTATCCCGGAAAATTTTTCTGTCCTGACCGGCTATCTTCCAGCCATCGCCGGAATAGTCCGGGTTATGCGGCGTGTTGAATGTAACTGACCATGTGAGTTCCCATGATTTCGGGACAGATTTTTCCAGCGTCCTATCCCATTCGGTGTGTTCATACTCGCGCCATGAAAAGCGGTACACCATATTGCTCATTTCATGGTTGCCATATTCATTGACCGTCCATCGGTTTGAGGTATGAGGTGTAGGCGGCGTTTTGACATATTCCAGCGCCTTCATGTACTGTTGGGTCTGCTGTGCCTGTTTTGACCATACTTCCACTGCGGCATCAATACGCTGACATAGTTCTTTTTCACGGACAATACTCTCGGCTTTGCGTTCCAGCAATTCATCCACGCTGCACTCGATCAATTCACAAAAGCCATCGCGGCCGCGTTGAAAACTGATGTACTCGCGGACTTCCAACTCCCGCCCCGGCTCTAAACGGCTGTATCCCATGACACACCGCCTATCTCACCGGAACGGACTTTTTGCGTTCAGCTTTCTTTTCAGAAATATGTGCTTTCGGCTTCTCCGCTGGGGATACTGCGGCATCCGCATCGTCCAGACAGGCCAGCAGGTCATCAACGGCCTTCTTGTTGGGTTCTTCCTTATCTGGTGGAGCCAGCGTGTACCCTGCCGCCAAATAGCCGTTGATACTGAACATCCGTCTGCACTCATTGGGGACTGGTGGGGAGATTTCTCGGAACAGGTGACAATACAGGTCAAACCGGCCTTGGATATAATGCTGTGCGGCCTCCATGCTGGGGTATTTTTTCTTATCCTGCCGTGCGACATAGATACTATCTCCCCAATAATTCCGATAGTTGCTGTCTGGCTGCTTGGGGGCGTTGTAGATGATGCCCCAGCTGACGAGGTAAACATCGGCGGCCTTTTCATAGGAAATTTTATACCGCATTTTATAGGTGCGGTTGCTGATCTCCCATATCCCGTTTTTGTCCTGTTTCCACTCATTGGAGGTATGCTCGACCTCTGGCGTATACAGATATTCCAGCGCCCGCTCCAGCAGTATCGTCTGTGCGGCCTGTTCATCCCACGCCGCCGCAAGTTTTTTCAGCTGGGCGTACAGTTCCTTTTCCAGCGTAATGCTGGCCTCCTTGCGCTGTGTGACTTCCGCGCTCGTCAGCGTGACCAGCGGGGCGATATGAGGGCCGGCCCGCCAATCGTTGAATGAAATGTTATGCTGGATCGTCATTTTCTGGCCGGGCGTAATACCGTCCTGATATGCGTTCAAATAATAAAAGCTGTCCTTACTGTCCTTTTCGGGCATGGACTCAACACCTCCTATCTGGCCGGAGTGTCCGGCCTCTTTTTCGTTTTGGGCTGCCAGCCCTTTTGCAAGCGATGTTCCATCGAAATAACGTGGTACAATTCCGCCTCACTTTTGGGGCAACAGCGGAAATTCCGAATAGCTCCATATTCAAAGAAAATTTCTTCCCGCTGCTTTCTGTACTGCTCCATCGGCATACGAAATTTCTCCCCGGAGTAAAAAGTAAGCTCCACATCCTCAAAGGGGATAGCGGCTTTTATGACCCGCTGTACTTGTTCCCGGTAATTCAGCTTCACAACATGACCCATAGGCGCTGTGCCGCGCCGCCCGCTGATAGTGACGCGATAGGCTTCGATGCCATCGGGCATATCCGCATAGTGTGTCCAAATCTTATACCCGTCACTGTCTCGGAGAAAAGCATCCCGTTCCAGCACACACCATGTCCCGTTGGGGCGAGACATGAAGTAGAATATCCACTCATCCATATAAGGGCTGTTCAGTGCGTCACGCAGCTTTTGAGCATCCAGTTCAAAGTCTTTCTTGTAATGCTGCGTATTCCGGGATACCACTTCATCCAGAAACGCGATCAAACTGATTTCTCTTCCCATAGCGCCCCTCATCGAGTCGGTGCGGAGTGGCGGGGCGTTGTCTTGTGGAGCAGCTTTCGCTTGGGCGGCTGTTTGACCGGGGATAGCCATTTGGCTTCAAAATCAGCCAGCGTCATACGCTCGACACAGGATTGACCTTCAAAATCGCCGGGAGACAAATCGAGATAACCATTGGGTGGGATGGGAACGGGGCTTGCAGTCAGAACGGTGCCGAAATGCTCCACCGTGATATGCCGGGCAAGCAGGCAAGGCTGGCTCCAATCCTGTTCACTGGTCTGCATATCGTAGGCATACACGCCTTTGGGGATGGTGGCTCGGTCTACTCGGAGGGTAGTGAAAAGGCCGGGGATGCCTAAAATCTCCACGGCCTCATAGTGTTCTTTCCGGGCGTCAACTGCGCTCATAGGCATTTCTCCTTTTTGTTCGCTGTTTTTTCTGTGTAGGCGGCGGCAGTTCTTTCGGTGGGTCGATACCGTCGATCAGTTCTGCGGCGGTATTACGGATCAGTTCTAATGACGCCTTCAGCTGCGATAGATCCTTTCCGTGGCTCCATCCGGCCACATAGCCGAAAGAGTAATCAGCGGTATCAATACCGAAGTGCTGACAGACTACATAGGCCACGCTTTCAGCTTCCATTTCCCGGACAGAGCGCCGCTTGCGCTGCGTTGGTGTTTTACCGTCGCCATCCTCTATTGGTGCATGGAGTTTAGCGTGGCTGACCTCATGGATCATGGTTTTGATGGTTTGTGCTTGGCTCATGTCGGGCTGGACAAAAATGCGTTGTTCCACAAAATTGCAGCAGCCATAGGCATCGCTGGGGAAACGCTCAATGTGGATGGGATAGGGGGAAATGCTGCGGATCGCGGCCACCATACTCTCGTATTGCGCTACATCGCCGGTCAGCTTTTTGGCGATTTCCGGCAGCGGTTTCCCCTCTGTCTGGCTTATATCGAACACGGTGACTGTCCGAAAGCTCATGCGCTGTACCCACTGGACTGATTTGCTGGATGAACCGTCCGGGGCGGTTTCCTCCACTTCTTCTTGCCTGCGATAAGGACAGGGGGCGAGGATGGCGATGCCATGCTCGCCCCGCTTGACCTGTCGGCCAAAATTCTTTTTCCAGTCACCGTATCCGGCTACCTGAGAAGCACCGGGACACTGCAACAAAATCAAAAGAATATTGCCGAAGCTGTAACGGTGGAATTTAGACATGGTACTGAGATATGCGGCATACTGCTCACTGTTGAACAATTCCGTGATGCCCGTTTCCAGCTGGTCAGTGAGTTTCTGCACCTTTTCCATTCGCTCCTGATAGTCTATCTATCACCACCTCCTGTCGAAATGTGTCTCATTTTGAGACGCAAAAACGCCCTTACGGGCGTCAGCGTTCCCGGTCGGGCTTTTTCCGATGGCGGGAAAATTTTTCTTTATCACGATGGCCGGGCGGTAAATCGCGGGCCGCTTCTCTGGCTCTGGCAATCATATCTGCTCTGGCGGCCTGTTTATTGCTAAAATAATTTCCGAAATTGAAGTCTTGAAAGCCGGAATGTGCATAGGCTTTCCATGTCACATAGGGAGATACATCCTTCGGATTATAGGCGAGGACGATTTCGACCTCGCCCACCCGTAGACTGTCGATCACGGTATAGCCTTGACAAACTCGTTTTTCTTCCATTTCTGCTTACCTCGTCGGTGTAGGAGGCTTTTTAGCCGTACCGCTCTTTTCTGCATCTCTGGCCTTCTGCCGCTCGATGGCGCGCTTGCGGAGATCCAGCGCTTCAAACATGGTGCGCTTGACCGTAGCAACCGTAGTCCCCTCATCCGGGAAATAGGGACGGAGTTCGTCATCCTGAAAAGTGACCTTCAACGGAGGATTGACCTCTCGTTTGGTAGGTGCCACCGATTTCTCGATTTTCTGCGGAGTGAGCGTACCGGCACGGCTTTCCTCCTTGAGTTTGGTCGCCTCAGTCTTAGAGGGGACTTTACCGCCCTCTTTCTCGATAGCGTCAACAAGGGTTTTCTGCTCGGCAGGTTTCATGTGAGAAATTTGTTCGGCAGTGTCCAACGGAAGCTCCTTCTTGTCCACCATCTTTTTCAACGGCTCCTCCAGCTGATTGACGCGCATCAAACGCTGCACACTGGCACGGCTCATGCCCAAATCTTCACCAACCTGCTCATCACTACGCTTCATCGGCGCTTTGCCTACCAGAATGTCCGCCTTAGAACGGCGGCCAGCCTTGCGTTTCAAAGCGTCCATTTTCATCTGCGCGGCGCGGGCCAATTCAGAGATGGGAATGTCCTTGCGGTGGAGGTTGCCATCTACACACTGGATTTGTGCGTCATCCTCGTCCACACGCTCGATCAGAACAGGGATGGGGTAATTCAGCTGTGCGCCGATGTCATGGCGGCGATGACCGGAAATAATTTCAAGTCCGCCGTTGCGGCCGGGGCGGCAGAGGACGGGTTCACGGATACCGTAGTTTTTGATGGACTCAAACAGGTCTTTATAGTCCTGTGTCTCACGGTTCACCGTAAAGGGGTGATCCAGAAAGTCCTTCAGATATGCTGGATGAACGGCCATACTGTAAATTTCTCCCTCGTTAGGGATGGGCAGCTTGAAAAAATCAGCTTCGGCAGGGGCGTCCAGCCGATCCTCAAACACCTTGGTCACAGCAGAGCCTTTCGGCCCATCTGCGGTACGGGTAGCCGCCACAGCATCCTTTGGCTGTTCCGGCGTTTTTTGCGGCACCGCCGCCTTGGCAGGTTCAGCAGACTTTTTCACTTCGTCAGGCTTGGCGGGAGTGCCCAGAGCCGCAGCGGGCTTACCATCCTTGACCGCCTTATCGTCCTTGGCAGGTTCGGCAGGCTTTTTCACTTCGTCAGGTTCGACGGGAGTGACCGGAGCCACGGCAGGCTTACCATCCTTGGCCGCCTTATCGTCCTTGGCGGGTTCGGTGGGCTTCTTGCTCTCGTCAGGCTTAACGGGAGCTGACGGTGCAGCGGCAGGCTTGCCATCCTTGGCCGCTTTGTCATCCTTGGCCAGTTCAGCAGGCTTCTTCACCTCGTCAGGCTTGGGGGGAGTAATCGGAGCCGCAGCGGGCTTGCCATCCTTAGCCGCCTTATCGTCCTTAGCGGGTTCGGTGGGCTTCTTGCTCTCGTCAGGCTTAACGGAAGCTGACGGTGCAGCGGCAGGCTTGCCATCCTTGGCCGCTTTGTCATCCTTGGCAGGCACAGCGGGCTTTTTTACCTCGTCCGGCTTGGTGGGCGAAACGGCAGCTTTGGCAGGCTGGGTCGGAATGACCGGTGCCTTGGCCTCTTTAGACGGTTCAGCCGGTGCGGGAGTGGGCGGTGCTCCGGCAGCAGGTGTCCGAAACGCACCAATCAGCGGGTTTTTCTTTTCGTTGGACATTGATTTACCTCCATATTCAAGTTTTATGTCGAAAAATGTGTCTCAATTTGAGCCACATTTTCAACCAAAATCAAAGGCCGAAGTCGTGTTGGACTTCGGCCTGATAGTAGTTATTCATGGTCAGCGGGGCGTTGAACAGCGTGGTGAGCAGGTATGCGCGGATATTACGGACTTGTGTGGTATTGCGGCGCAGACACTCAAACACATAGACCATCAGCGAGTAGTCCAGCCGGTAGAAGCGGGCTTGCACCTGCGACAGCGGTATGTTTTCTCCGCCGATCCGTACCGTTGACTGTGTGGAACACATCACATCCGCCATCAGTCCCACGACCTCATCCACATCATCGGCATTGAACTGTTGACAAAGAAATGGGTACTCGATATTCTTTTTGATCTCTCTCAGATACTCACTTCTATCCATCCATCCCGGCTGCTCGGCGGAAGGCGATGGATGGATAGATTGATTTTTATAGCTGAAATCAGTTTGATTAGATTCAATATAATTACCGTCTGATTTTCCGAAGTCTGCACTTCGGAAAAACGGAAGTCTTGACTTCGGATTATCGGAACTCTTGACTTCTGTTTTTCCGACTTCTTGACTTCCGATTTTCGGAAGTCTGGGAGTCTCCTGCGGCGCAAGGGGTTCAGCGGTTATCTGGCGTGTGGTGAAGCGCTTGACATAGATTTTTGTCGGCCTACCTTGGCCCTGTTTCACACGCTCGATCAACCCGCAGCCTTTATCTGTGTCCAACTCAGACAGCAGTTTGACAGCCTTTTCATGGCCGCAGTTCAAGTCCTCTTGTATCTCATCCAGCGTGTAAAAAATATAGACCCGCCCAGCGTCATCATACCAGCCGTTCCGGGCAGACAGGCCCATTCGGTCAAGCAGGAGGCCATACAGTAGCTTTGCATCCGTGGAGATTTTCTTGAATTGCTGCCCGGCAACAAGTTGGCGTGGAATACGATAAAAAGAAAATTGACTGCTTTCGTCTCCGTAGTAGTAGTCAAATACAGTTGAGCCGTTCACTTTTCCACCTCCTAAAATAAAAAAAGCACCCTCCAACGAGAGTGCTTTGGATGCGAACATATCGTCCGAAATCTTCAATTTTCAACATTCCCCCAAGGGGATGTGAACCGTATTGTTGCCGTTGTGTTGACATCCCAACAATATGCGAGTTATAATGCAAGAAAGTTTCTTTGACCTATTTGTAGACATTTTCAGCCTAAGAATGAAACGAGGCCATATACATTTTCTAATTTTTTGCGACAAAATTCTGTGTATGAGTGTCGATTTTCGGGTGGTTTGGGGGGCATATAAGTGAACCGTTTGGGAGAGCGTACGGTTCGCATCCGTAAGGTCGTGGGTTCGAATCCCTTCAGGTCCACCAAAAAAATAAGAGACACGCTTTCGCGTGTCTCTTATTTTTTTGGTTCACTCATTTCATTCGTTCACCCCAAGGGTAATTAAAATGCTCGATGGAAATGAATCCCACCTCCGCCAAGATTTTGCTGCGCAAAATGTTTGCACGGCGCAAATGCGCCGGTTTTGGTATCCGTGGGACATTTAACAGCGCACAAGCAGGTGAATTGCTTGTGCACCAAGGTTTTCGCACAGCGAAAACACTTGTGACGCGCCGCTTGGCACGTTTTTTGTTTTTCCGCAGACGGCTTAAAGGTTCACTTGGGCCACTTTTTTTGTTTACAGCCCCAGGCTCTCGACCCATTTCTGCACGCTTGCCATGCTCTCGCGGCTGCTCAGGCGCTTGCCGGGGAGCCACTTTGTCCCCTTCGAGCAAGCGGATCTCAAAACGTCCTCGCCGCCCATGCCGCTGCCGCCGGAGGTGGCAAAGGGGATGACGGTCTTGCCCGAAAAGTCGTAGCTTTCGAGGAACGTCTCGATGATGCGCGGGGCCTGATACCACCAGATGGGAAAGCCCACGAACACCGTGTCGTACTGCGCCATATCCGCGACCTTGCCCGCGATGGCGGGGCGGCTCTTGGGGTCCTTCATCTCGATGGTGCTGCGGCTCTTTTTATCCATCCAGTCCAAATCGGCGCCGGTGTAGGCCGTCTCGGGCGCGATCTCGAAGAGGTCGCCGCCGGTCACACCGGCGAGGGTCTTGGCAAGCTTCGCGGTCTGGCCGCTGGCGGAAAAATAGGCAACTAAGATTTTCATTCTACTGCACTCCTATCTATTGAAATTTCTCACTGTTTCGCTTCCGGAAGGACCTCGTTGATGCAGGAAAGCGCGTTGAGCGTGCGCGGGAAGCCGATATACGGCAGGCACACCGTGAGCGCCGCGAGCAGGACCTCCTTCCCGTTGCCGACGGTGGCGTTCCCGCCGACGTGAGCCTTGACCTGCCCTTCGCAGCCGCCCTGAGAAGCGAGGATCGAGAACGTCAGCAGCTCGCGCTCGTGGATGGGCAAAAACTTTCTCGTATAAAAATCGCCGAAGCAGTAGGCGGAGAGATAGTCCTGAATGTTCTTCTGGTTCTCCGGCGCGGCGGCGCGCATCGCGTCGATGTGGTCGCCGAAGATCGACTTCTGCGCCGCGATGCCATCTAAAAGGCGGCTCTCCTCCGTCACGGTCTGGCCGCTCGTGAGCGGCAGGACGATGCCCTTTTCGGCGAACACGGCGTTCACCGCGTTCACGGCGTTTTCCGCCTTGCCGAGGCCGATGTACGGCGCGCAGTGGTAGACGGCCTCCTTGATCTCCTCAGGCTTCACGCCGCACGCGAGCGCCGCGGCGGTGTGGCGCTTGACCTCGTTCATCGTCTGATTCGTCGTCGCCACGACCAAAATGACCAGCTCGCGCAGTCTGGCGCTGAGCTTTTCCTCCGCGTAAACCTCGCCGTAGATGAGCCGCTCCTTGATGGCGGCAAACTCGGGGTCGGTGACGCCGAGTGCGGACGCTCCGCCGTACAGCGCCTTTGTGGTCTTTTCCGCCTGTTCTGCTCTGTTCATTGCAATGCCTCCTAATGCGTATCCTTTGCAGTCGCGGCACGAATGCTCGCACCGGCTGCTTTTCTGTTTTTTCTGCCTACATTATATAATGTTTTGCCCGTTATGTCGAATTCCCATTTTGAGAAATGCAAATTTTGCGCACACCGCGGGGGAACCGCACAAAAAAGGAGCATTCTTTCGAATGCCCCTTTTTTTACATAAGGTTGGCAAAAATCGACGCGCCGACGACCGTAAGAAGACCCGCCACGACGATGGACAGGCTGCTCATCGCGCCCTCGACCTCGCCGATCTCGAGCGCCTTGGCCGTGCCCAGCGCGTGCGCGGCCGAGCCAATGCTCACGCCCTTGGCGATGGGGTCGGTGATGCGGAAAAGCCTGCACACCGAAACTGCGATCACGTTGCCGAAAATGCCGGTGATGATGATCATGGCGACCGTCAGCGTCACGTAGCCGCCGAGCTCTTCGGAAACGCCCATGCCGATGGCCGTCGTGATGGACTTAGGCAGAAGCGTCACGTATTCCTCGTGTGTAAGATGAAAGAGCTTGCTCATCACAAACACGCTGCAAAGCGTCGTGATGACGCCGGAGAGAATACCGGCGAAGATGGCCTTCCAGTTGCTCTTCAGAAGCGATAGCTTTTCATAAAGCGGCACGGCGAGGCACACGGTCGCGGGCGTGAGCAGGTAGCTCAAATACTTCGCGCCCTCGTAGAACGTGTCGTAGCTGATGTGCGCCGTCAAAAGCACCGCAATGGTCAGCACCACCGAGATGAGCAGCGGGTTGAAGAGTGCGAACTTGAACTTTTTTTGCAGCAGCACGCCGATGCCGTAGGCAGCAAGACTGACAGAGACGCCGAAAAAGACGGACTGTTCAAAAAATGTCATTTCTTCTCCGCCCCCTTCTTGCCCTTTTTGAGTACCTCCTGCGTCACAAGGCCGGACACGGCCATAACGACGATCGTTGTCACCGCGGCAATGATGAGATAGGCGACAAGATTCGCCTGAATGACGTCCCACGAAGCCATCAGCCCCACGGCGGGCGGAATGAACATGATGGGCATGATCTCGATGAGAAAGCAGGCCGTGTCGTGCACATCGCTGAGCTTGATGACGCCGAGCATCAGGCAGAGAAACATCAGCACAAGGCCGTAGATGCTCGCCGGAACGGGCAGAGGCAAAAAATAATTCAGCAGCTCCCCAACAAGCGAGACGATGAGGATGATGCCGAACTCCTTGACATATTTCATGATTTTTCCTCTCTTTGTGTGTTAATTTTCATTGTACGGCGCGCACTTTCCCCTGTCAATCGACGAACGGGCGGGATTCCGCCCCGCTGCGCGGCTTTTTCTTAACAAGGTGTATAAAGGCGGCACAGCAAAGAAAAACGGCGCGGTCTCCCGCGCCGTTTTTTGCTTTTCCGTTTTCACATCAGCGTCATATAGCTGACGCCGTCGAGCGCTTCAAGCGCCTGGATCTCCTCGTCCAGCGTCGTTTTGCCGTTCACCCAGAGGGTGAACGTGCCGCACACGGGGCCGCCGCTCTTCTCCTGCGTCTCGCTGAAGAGGTTCAGGTCCCAAATGTAGTGTCCGTGGCCCTTTATCTGGCGGATGATCTGGCCGACTGTGCTCTTTTTCTCCATCTCGAAATACACAGTGGAGACGCGCTGCGTCTTGCGGATGCGAAGGTCCACGCGCCGCAGCACTTGCATCGCAAGGAAGATGAACGCATAGCAGATGATGCCGCCCGCGTAAAAACCCGCGCCGAACGCCGTGCCGATGATGGCGACCGCCCACAGGCCCGCCGCGGTCGTCAGGCCGCGCACCTCCTGATTGCGCGTCACTAAGATCGTGCCCGCGCCGAGAAAGCCCAGCCCCGTGATGACCGAGGCCGACATGCGCACAAGGTCCGTCTCGCCGAGGCCGGCAACAAAGATATTCGTCATCATCACGAGTGCCGAAGCGTCGCTCACGATGATATACGTCCGAAAGCCCGCCGCCTGATTGTGCCGCTCGCGCTCAAAGCCGAGCGTGCCCGCGCAGAACGTGGAGAGCAGGATGCGCACCACGATCGAGAGCACCGTGATATCTGCGAGCTGCTGAGAGATCGCTGCCATAGGATCTATTCCTCACTTTTTGCAAAAAACTGGAAATACCCGCACAGCAAACTATGCCTGCCGCGCAGGAAAGATACCTTTCCGCCGCAGCCTCAGTCGCTCGCCTTTTTGAGCTCGACGTTTTTCTCGTAGGCCACGGTCACGGCGTCTAACACCGCCGCGCGCATGCCGCGCTCTTCGAGCGTGCGCACGCCCTGGATCGTCGAACCGGCGGGCGAGCAGACGCTGTCCTTGAGCACGCCGGGGTGCTGGTTCGTCTCGAGCACCATCTTGGCCGTGCCGAGCATCATCTGCGCGGCATACTGGATCGCCGACGCGCGCGGCAGGCCGCACGCGACGCCGCCGTCGGCCATCGACTCTAAGAAGATCGCGGCAAAGGCCGGACCGCAGCCCGCGACCGCCGAGCCCGCGGCATGCAGCTCCTCCGCCAGCGGGAAGAGCTTGCCCGCGGGCGCCATGTAGCGCAAAAACGCCTCCTGCTGCGCCTTGTCGCAGTTGCCGCTGCACGCATAGAAGATCACGCCCTCGCCCACGGCGGCGGGCATGTTCGGCATGATGCGGATGACGGGATAGTCCCCGCCCGCAAGCTCCTGAATGCGCGCGATGTCCAGTCCCGTGACCATACTGATGAGCACCGGCGCGCTCTTGCGCTCCTTGAGCGCCGGGGCGATGCCCTTGAGCACGTCCACGATCATCTGCGGCTTCACGCCGAGGAAGATGTGGTCCGCCTCGCGCGCGATGATCTCGTTGCTGCTCACAACGGCCCCGATGCGCTCTGCGAGCGTCTCCGCCTTTGCCTTCGTGCGGTTGGCGAGCAGCACCTCCACCTCGCCGCTTCTGGCCGCCGCGCTCGCCAGCGCGCCGCCCATATTTCCTGTGCCGATAAAGCCGATCTTCATCATCTGCCGTGTCCTTTCTACACCCATCAGGAGCCCAAGCGCAGCCCTGTACCGCGCACCGCCCCTGTTTTTATTATCAGTAAAGGATATATCAACCCCCGCCGCCTTGTCAAGCACCGCGCCCGTCAATCACCCGTTCCGCGAAAATATTATGTAATATCCATTGCACTGAGTACCGTTCTTTGGTATACTGATGCGGCCTGCCAAACCAAATATGACTTTACGAGTCCTGTCACAGGGGATATCACCTTGTATGCCAAGTGGAACAAGAATTCCGGCGGTGGCGGCGGCTCCACCACCACCTACTTCTATTTTGCCATTGAAAAGGTGGACACGCAGGACGGCCACGCCCTGAACGCCGCGACGGTTCGGAACTACCGCGGCTCCACACCTGAGCTGCTGAACGGCGAAGACCACTTTGCCTATATCGTCGGTCACAATGATGGCAATGTTTACCCAAATGGACTGATCTCCCGTGCGGAGACCGCCGCCGTTTTCTTCCGGCTTTTGAAAGATGAGGTGCGTGACGGCAATCTTCTGACCAGCAATACCTATTCCGATGTTCCGGATGACTATTGGGCAAATACCGCCATCTCCACCATGACGGGTCTGGGCATCGTGCAGGGTCATAGCGGTACTACCTTTGATCCCGAGGCCCCCATCACGCGGGCTCAGTTTGCCGCCATTTGCGCCCGGTTTGATACCGGTGCCGGCGGCACCACCCAGACCTTCTCCGACATCAGCGGACACTGGGCTGAGGAGTATATCCGGCAAGTTGCCGGGCTGGGCTGGATCAAGGGCTTCGAGGACGGCACCTTCCGCCCCGACACCTACATCACCCGTGCCCAGGCTATGAACATGATCAACCGGGTGCTGAACCGCATCCTCGAGGAGAACAGCGACCTGCCGGCAGGCATGAACACCTGGCCGGACTGCAACCCCGGCGACTGGTTCTCCCTGGCGGTCCAGGAGGCCACCAACTCCCACGCGTTCAAGCACAAGACTGGAAACTATGAGACCTGGACCGGCATGAACAAAAAACCCGACTGGACCCGGTATGAGCACTGATATTGGGCAAAATTTCAGAAATACACATATCGGTTGCTGCTCCTAAATAAAAGCACAAGCGGCGCACCAAATCTGGTGCGCCGCTTGTGCTTTTGCCTTGCTCTAAACGATTCTTTTAAATGTTGCCCTTATGAGAGGCTGGCCCATAGGCCAGCCTCTCTTTTTTGAAGTTATAATAGCATCGTGACCCCATTATCTTCGATCCCGATCTCCACGACCGGCGCGCCGGGGTCGTACTCGCCGTCGAGCGTCCAGGGAATGTCCTCGGCGGTCTCCGCCGTCACGTGCTTGACATGGCGGAAGATGAGCCCCTCGGAGTTATAGTAGTCCTTGTTGACGAGCGCCAGAATGAGCGCCTGCATCGCAGCCGGTGTGCGCGGCACAGGCACGAGCAGCAGCTCGAACTTGCCGTCGTCGAACGACACCTCGTCGGGCGAGAGCTTCATCAGCCCCGCGATCGACGTCGAATTGCTGATCGCACCGAAGAGATATTCCCCGTCGAAGACCTCGCCGTCCGCCGCGATCTTCATGCGGTACGGGCAGAGCGTGTCGAGATTCTTGACGCCCTCGAGTAAGTAGGCAAAGTGCCCGAACATATTCTTGATATCCTGCTGGACGGTGTAGGTCGTTTTTGTGAACGCGCCGAACGACGCGACATAGACGAAGTTCCGCTCGCCGAATTTGCCCACATCGAGAGATCTCGGCTTCATGCGCATGGCGGAGGCCGCCGCCTCGGCGGGATTCGACGAGATATTCAGGCTCGCGGCAAAGTCGTTCGTGCTGCCGCCGGGCAGATAGCTCACGAGCGGGCGGTATTCTCGCGGAATGCGCATCACACCGTTCACCGTTTCGTTGAGCGTGCCGTCGCCGCCGTGGCAGACGACGACGTCGAATTCCGGCCCGAGCGATTCGGCGAGCTCCGTCGCTTCTCCGCGGTGCGTGGTCTTGCGCACGGAGACGAGATAGCCCGCCTCGGAATAGATCGCGGCGGCGTCAAACAGCGGTGCGAGGGATTTGGTCTTTCCCGCGCGGGGATTGACGATAAAGAGCAGCTTTTTGTCGTCCATGGGTTCCTCCTCGTTTGCTCTTCACAGCATCAGACCGGCAAAGCACCCTGCGCCCTGTCGGTCAAAATCACCCTCTGCCAAAAAAGTCAAGTTCTGTTCATCTTCATTAACAGAGAGTAAAGATTATCATAACACACGAAATGAGCGGTTGCAATTCCCAGCAAAAAATAGTAAGCTGTTTTTGGTATCTTTTTAGCAGTCATTTAACGCCTTTTGCCCAAAAAAAGGGGGAGCCCATGAAGCAGAACAAAACCTATCTTCACCTCGGCGTAACGCTGATCGTCTCGGCCTGCGCGGTGCTGATGTTTTACGACACGTTTTTCCAGTCCCGCGTGCTGCTGGACTTTTTCGACAAGCTGATGAGCGTGCTCTCGCCGGTCATCTACGGCCTTGTGTTCGCGTACCTTCTCGCCCCCATCGTCGACTTTTTCGACCGGTATATCCAAAAGGGGCTGCCGAAGGTCAAGTCTTCGCTCGTCCGGGGGCTGAGCATCCTCGTCACGTGGATCTGCGTCATCGCCCTCATCTACCTGATGTTCAGCATCCTCATCCCCGAGCTGGTCGACAGCACGAAGACACTGGCCGACAACTTTGAAAGCTATTATAAAACCGTCTACAACTGGGTCAACAGCCTTGTGGAGAATCAGACGATCTTCTCCGACGACATCTACTCCGACCAGCTGCTCTCCGCACTCAACGGCTACTACGATAAGCTCGTCAAGTGGGTCACCGACACGGTCATCCCGCAGGCGCAGGTCGCGATCGTCGCCGTGACGGGCGGCATCTGGAGCGTCGTCATCTTCCTCAAGAACATTCTCATCGGCATGATGATCTCGGTCTATCTGCTCGCGCGCAAGGAGAGCTTTGCCAAGCAGTCGAAGAAGATCCTCTACGCCATTCTGCCCGAAACGCCGTACCGCCGCACGCTGCGCGCCGTGGCCGAGGCTGACCGTATCTTCAGCGGCTTCGTGCGCGGAAAGCTGCTCGACTCGCTCATCATCGGCATCCTCTGCTTCATCTGCTGCTCGATCTTCAAGTTCCCGTATACGCCAATTATTTCGGTGTTTGTGGGCGTGACGAACATCATTCCGATCTTCGGCCCGTTCCTCGGCGCCATTCCGAGCGCATTCCTCATCCTGCTCGTCAGCCCCAAGCAGTGCCTTTATTTCATTCTCTTCATCATCGCATTGCAGCAGTTTGACGGCAATATTCTGGGGCCGAAGATCCTCGGCAAATCCACCGGCATTTCGAGCTTCTGGGTCATCGTGGCCATCGTGGTCGGCGGCGGCTTCGGCGGCGTGCTCGGCATGTTCCTCGGCGTTCCGATCTTCGCGTGCATCAGCTCGCTTGTGAACTGGTTCACGAACCGCAGCCTCACGAAAAAGGGCGTGACGGACGACGCGATGTTCGCCCCCGCGCCGCTCGCCTCTCCGGATGAAAAAAAGGACTGATCTCCCCATGAAAACCCTGTACCGTGACAACAAAGGACTGCACCGCTGGCTTTTCGCCTGCGGCGCAGTCCTTGTGCTTTTCTATCTTTTCCGCGGAAACCGCGCGGCCGTCAATTTCTGGGTCTATTCGGTCACGCTGCCCTTCGAGCAGTTCTTAGGCCGCGCGTGCGCAGCGCTGCCGTTTTCGGTCGCAGAGCTTCTGTACGTACTCGCGGCGGTCACGGCGGTCACGGCGGTCGTGCTGCTCGTGCTGATGGTGCGCTATCTTATAAAGTCGCGCCAAAAAGGGCGCGCCGCGTACCGCTGCGCGCTCTTCGTGCTCGATTTGTTTCTCACGGTCTGCGCCGCGTTCTCGCTTCTCTGGGGCGCGAACTATTACGCGGACGACTTCTGCGACAGAAGCGGCCTTTCGCCCGAGCCCGTCGCGTATGAAGACTTAGTGCGCGTCACGCAGTATTTCGCGGACCATCTCGCCGAGGCGTCGACGCACATCGCGCGCGACGAAAACGGCCTCTTCACCGCCGACCGGCAGGAGATCCTTAACTACGCCGACACGGTGTACGACTGCCTGTACGACGAATTTCCGTTCCTCGACATGCCGGACCAGAAGCCCAAGGGCATTTTCTTTTCGAAGATCATGAGCGCGATGAACTTCACGGGCTTCTACTTTCCGTTCACGGGCGAGTCAAACGTGAACATGGACTCGCCCGCGATGCTGCTGGCCTCGACCTGCGCGCACGAGCTCTCGCATCAGCGCGGCATCACGTCCGAGCAGCAGAGCAACTTCCTTGCGGTCCTCGCCTGCACGCGCTGCGACGACGCAAACTACAACTATGCGGGCTGGATGCTCGGCTACATTCACCTCGGCAACGCGCTGTACCGCGTCGACCCCGACGCGTGGCAGCAGATTCGCGACAGCTTACCCGACGAGATCGTGCTCGATCTGCGCTACAACAGCGCCTACTGGGCGCAGTACAAGGGCCTCACGGCCACCGTCACCCAGTCGCTCAATGATAAGATGATCAAATCCTACGGCGATGAACTCGGCACGCAGAGCTACGGTGCGGTCGTCGACCTGCTCGTGAATTACTACGCCTGAGCGCTGCTCGTCTCGTGGTAAGACTGCAAGAATTCCTTGGTTCGCTCCTGCTGCGGGTTTTCGAAGACCTGCTCGGGGCTGCCCTGCTCCACGATGACGCCGCCGTCTAAAAACACGACGCGGTCGCTCACGGCGCGGGCAAAGGGCATCTCGTGCGTCACGATGACCATGGTCATGTGCTCGTCGGCAAGAGAGCGGATGACGCGCAGCACCTCGCCGGTCAAAAGCGGATCGAGCGCGGAGGTCGGCTCGTCGAAAAAAAGGATTTCCGGCTTCATCGCGAGCGCGCGGGCAATGGCCACGCGCTGCTGCTGCCCGCCCGAGAGCTGATAGGGGTAGGCGTTTTCCTTGCCTTTTAGTCCCATTTTGTCGAGCAGCGCCATGGCCTCGGCCTCAACCTCGGCTCTATCGCGCTTTTGCACCGAGATCGGCGCGTCGCAGACGTTTTTCAGCACTGTGTAGTGCGGGAAGAGGTCAAACTGCTGGAACACCAGCCCGAACTGCCGCCGCACCTGCGCGAGCGCGGCTTTTCCGGCGTAGACGCTTTTGCCGTTTTCCTCGCGCGCGGCGACGTTTTCGCCATACGCGAGCGTGCCGGAATCCATCGTTTCAAGCAGCGTCGCGCAGCGCAGCATCGTCGACTTGCCGCCGCCCGAGGGACCGATGATCGACACGACCTCGCCCTTTTCCACCTTGAGCGACACGCCCTTTAAGACCTCGAGCAAGCCGAACGCCTTTCTGGCGTTCCGCATTTCAAAAACTGCCATTGCTCTCCCCTCCCTTTAGCGGTAATAGCGCAGCGCCTGCTCCCATTTTTCCATGGCGAAGGCGACCACATAGTTGAAGACATAGTAGAAGACACCCGCCGCCACCAGCGCCAGCATGCCCGGCGTATTCGGCGAGGCAACGATCTGCTTGGCGCGCGTGAACATCTCCACCGTGCCGATGACGGACGCGAGCGACGTGTCCTTGACGAGCGTGATGACCTCGTTCGTCACCGCGGGGATGACGCGCTTGACCATCTGCGGCAGGATGATCTTGAAAAATGTCTGTGCCTTGGTGTAGCCGAGCACCTGCGCGGCCTCATACTGCCCGCGCGGGATGGACTCGATGCCGCCGCGGTAGATCTCGGCAAAATACGCCGCGTAGTTGATGACGAACGCGACGATGACCGCCGTGAAGCGCCAGTTGCCCAGCACCGTGACGCCAAGCAGGAGCTTCGGCCCGTAGAAGACGACCATCAGCTGCAGCATCAGCGGCGTTCCGCGCATGATGGAGATATACGCCTTGATGAAGCCGCGCAGCGGCGTCAATCTGCTGCGGCGGCCAAACATCACCGCAAGGCCCAGCGGCATCGAGAATAGCAGCGTCAGCACGAAGATCAAAAGCGATGTGACAAAGCCCTCGGATAATAGCGAAAGCATCGTGGATACAGTCATGGAATGATTCTCCCTTATTCGGTCATAAGCGGGAAAAAGCGGGGGCTTTCGCCCCCGCTCCCTCCCTGAGAAGAGGATGGGCGCCTATGAGTTATAATTGGCTTTTACAGTCGCCCGAGGTAAACGTTTTTACTTGTTGATAAGGCACAGGCTGTCGAGCACGAGACCCTGATCGACGTACTTCTGCGCGATCTCCAGCATGGTGCCGTCCTCGGCCATCTTGAGAAGCTCGGCGTTCACCGCGTCGCGCAGCTCGGTGTTGCCCTTGAGGAAGCCGATGGCGTACTGCTCGGTGGAGAGGGGCTCGTCAAGGATGACATAGTCGCCGTCGTTGTTCGCGATCTGATACTGCGCAACGCCGAGGTCAGCGGCCACGGCGTCCACCGTGCCCTGGGCTAAGTCCATAAAGCCCATGTTGTAGTCGCCCAGCTCCACGACCTCCTTGAGCGACGCCTTGAAGTCCTCGTTTTCGTTGATCGCGTCGACCGCGGAGGACGCGGCCTGCGCCATCACGCTCTTACCGGCGAGGTCCGCGAGCGAGGTGATGCCGCTGTCGGCCTTCACGACCATCACGATGGAGTTATCCACATAGGGGTCGGAGAACGTGTAGTCATTTTCGCGGCCGGTGTAGGTAAAGCCGTTCCAGATGCAGTTGATCGTGCCGCTGGAGAGCTCGGCGTCCTTGCTGTTCCAGTCGATGGCCACGGCCTCGTACTCCCAGCCGAGGCGCGCGCACAGCTCCTTCGCCATCGCGAGGTCAAAGCCGTCGTACGTGCCGTCGGCGGCGATGAAGCCGAACGGCGGGAACTCGGCATCAAAGCCGACGATCAGCTTTTGCGTCTCGCCGCCCTGCGCGTCCTGCGCATCACCGGTATCGTCGGCGGTGTCGTTCTTGCTGCCGCAGGCGGCAAGGGCCAGTACCATCACGGCGGCAAGCGCCATTGCTAAGAATTTTTTCATCGTTTCTTCCTCCTGTAAGTTCCGGCGCTTGGCCGTTCGATTTAGTGTGGTAACACGATAACACAATAACGTGTGACAGTAAATACACGCACTTTACAAAGATGGAGCGATAAAGCGAATCGTTTTTTGCCGCTTTCCACAGTTTTCACGGTTTCTGGACGGCAGCGCGGTGTTTGCCTCCCGTTTTTCCCCGCTTTGCGCTTGTTTCTTTTTTTGCCGTGTGCTACAATGCAAGCAAGAATTTTTGATCGCAGGAGGCTATTTTTATGCTGTCTATTGATATCTCCCATGCCGCATCGTTTCTCTCGTTGCCGTATGAAGCGGCGCTGCGCCCGCGTCTTGAGCGCGCGGCTGGCTGGCTGCAAAACGGCGGCGGAAAGGGCTCTGATTTCATCGGCTGGGTCACGCTCCCGCGCGACTATGACAGAGGCGAGTACGCGCGCATCCTCGCCGCGGCGAAGAAGATTCAGGGCGATTCCAAGGCGCTCGTCGTCATCGGCATCGGCGGCAGCTATCTCGGCGCGCGCGGCGTCATCGAATGCCTCTGCTCCCCGAACTATAACTTAAAGAAGAAGTCCACACCGAACATCTACTTTATCGGCAACGGCCTCTCCTCCGACGCGCTGCGCGAGGTGACGGAGCTCATCGGCGACGACGATTTTTCCGTCAACGTCATCTCGAAGTCCGGCACGACGACCGAGCCCGCCGTCGCGTTCCGCTTCTTCCGCGAAAAGCTCGAAAAGAAATACGGCAAGGCCGAGGCCGCGAAGCGCATCTACGCCACGACCGACGCGCACAAAGGCGCACTCAAGTCCCTCGCCGATCAGGAGGGATACGAGGAATTCGTCGTGCCCGACAACATCGGCGGACGCTACAGCGTGCTCACCGCCGTTGGTCTTCTTCCCATCGCCGTCGCGGGCGTTGATCTGGATGAACTCATGGGCGGCGCGCAGGAGATGATGACGCTCTGCGCGAAAAACGATTACAGCAATCCCGCCTGGCAGTACGCCGCCATGCGCCACGAGCTCTACCGTCAGGGCAAAAAGGTGGAGCTTCTCGCGTGCTTCGAGCCCGCGTTCCGCTTCATGGCCGAGTGGTGGAAGCAGCTCTACGGCGAGAGCGAGGGCAAGGAGGAAAAGGGCCTTTTCCCAGCGAGCGTCGACTTCACCGCAGACCTCCACTCGATGGGCCAGTACATCCAGCAGGGCGAGCGTATGCTGATGGAGACCGTCGTGCGCTTTGCGCCCGCGGAGCACCAGATGATCGTTCCCTTTGACGAAGCGAATGGCGACGGGCTCAACTTCCTTGCGGGAAAGACGATGGACTTCATCAACCGTCAGGCCATGGACGGGACGCTGCTCGCCCATGTCGAGGGCGGCGTGCCAAACATCATTTTGAACCTCGATGAGAACAACGCCCGCACGATGGGCCAGCTCATTTACTTCTTTGAATACGCCTGCGGGCTGAGCGGCTATCTGCTCGGCGTCAATCCCTTCGACCAGCCGGGCGTGGAGGCCTATAAAAAGAACATGTTCGCGCTGCTCGGCAAGCCCGGATACGAGGAAATGGGCGAGGAGCTGCGTAAGCGCCTGCGCTGAATTTTTTGAATAAACCTGAAACTTTCCATTCAGCATTGCAAATTTGTTTCATTTATGCTATGCTGATGCCATCAGAAAGACCATCCCCCGCAAAAGAGGCGGGGATCTATTGAAAGGAGTGATTTCTATGGTCAGACTCATCATGGGTGAAAAGGGCACCGGTAAGACCAAGAAGCTGATCGAAATGATCAATACCACTGCGCAGGAGGATAACGGCAGCGTCGTCTGCGTCGAGGCAAAGTCTACCATGACCTTTGACCTGCACTATCACGTTCGTCTGATCTCTGCCTACGAGTACGACCTGTCCAACTACGAGGCCCTGCGCGGCTTCCTGTTCGGCCTGTACGCGGGCAATTATGATATTTCCCACATCTTCATCGACAACCTGTTCAAGATCACCGGCGGCGAGTGCAACCAGGCGGCCGACGATTTCCTGAACGAGCTCGATCGCTTCAGCAACGCCACCGGCGTCAAGTTCACCATCTCCGTCTCCGGCGACCCCGCCCTCGCCACCGACGGCATGCAGAAGTATCTGTAAATTATTTGTCCTTACAGGACAAGCGGTGATAAAAGGGGACCTTCTCTCACATGAGAGAAGGTCCCCTTTTGAACCCCTAAGAGAACGGCAGGGGCGTTTCGATCTCGCCCCTGCACCCCTAACGACCAAAAGGGAGGGGCCTTGCCCCTCCTTTTTGGATTATCCACCCCGCTGTTGCTTCTGACGGCACGGCATTGCTGCGCTTGCCGCGCTCAGGGCTTCTCCTTTTTTAGTCCTCTGCTGTGATATAGATTTCTTCTGCTTTTTGCTGGGCGGAGACGAGGGTTTCTTTGGCGCTGCCGAAGTTCTGGGCGTTCATTTGTTCCAACGCGTCTGTGATCGCGTTGAAGAGTAAATGGTACAGCTTTGTGTAGTCTTCCATGCGTTTCTCCTCCTAAATATCTGATGTAAACATTATCTAATGTATTAGTCTATATGTCAAGAGAGAAACTGCCATAGACTGATGAAAACATGAGAGAATGGGAGCATCAGATATGGTAACATTAGATGTTTTGTCCCTGTTGGAGAAAAAGGGAAAGACGAAATACTGGCTCTACCACCAGCTGGGGATGAGCTATCAGAATTTCAGTCGCATGGTCAACAACGAGACCAAATCCATCCGCTACGAAAATATCGAAGCCCTCTGCCAGATCTTCGAATGCACCCCCAACGACCTCTTCCGCTTCACCGAAGATTAAAACGACCGCTGACGCGGTCGTTTTTTGCCGTCCGGCGGCGAGCGCAGCAAAGCCGCCCCCGCAGGCAGTCCGCCGCCGTACTACCGTCACTCGCGCCTCACGGAGTAGGGCGCGGTTGCGAATGGTGACGAAATGAAGGGATTCGTGGCGAAGCCACGTACACCGCACCCGATTCCGCAGGCCGCGCAGCTCTTCGAGCCACAGACTGCCAATGTAAGCGGGGTCGAGGGGCAAGACCCCTCGTCCTTTCTCTCGGGGGTCTAAGGGGGATATTCTCTTTTGAGAAAGAGAGTATCCCCCTTTTTATGCACCCCCCTGCGCGGCGCAGGGAATTATCCCGCCGCTCTGCGAGCGGCATTATTCTTTATTCGGTTCGGGATCGCCCGCCAGCGAATCGAGATACAGATACAGGGGCATCAGTTCGCGGAAGCCCGCGAGGACTTCGTCTTTGAGCTCCGGCGTGAACAGCACGCCTTCGGGATTGTCGTCATAGCTGACGGCGATATTTTTCGCGTTGTACCACGGGTTCAGGAGCTTGCCGACGTCGCCCTTCGGGCGCTTGAACTGCTCGCCGGAGAGCGTGAAGCGGGATTTATTCAGCTTGCGCACGAGCTTTTCAAGCCTTTTGGGGTCGGTTTCGATGCGGCGGCGGAGCTTGGCCATCGTGGCGGGGGAGGCGTCCCAGTAGCCGCAGCCATAGCTGAAGTAGTTCGGTGCGAGCTCGAAATACAGCGCGGGGACGCCCTCGAAGCGCTCGTGCGGGCGCTCGATCGTGAACCACAGGTGGTCCTTATATGGGCCGCGGCCAAAGAGACGGCGCGCGTCGCGGTAGATGCGGCAGACGTGCAGCTTGAGCGACTGCTTGGGATATGCTGCGGCGATCGCGTCGAACAGTTCGCTGCCGAGCTCGCGCATCGGCCGGTCAACGAGCGCGAGGAACTGCTCTTTTCGCGGCAGGAACCACTCGCGGTTGTTGTTGAATTTGATGCCCCAGAGGAACTCGACGGCCTCGGGCGTAAAACCTTGAAACATGATCCACCTCAAAGAAAAATTTGCAACGATGGCAGTATACCACCGAAAACGCGAAAAAAACAAGAGGGATCTCGCACCAGATCCCTCTTGTCTCAGAGGAGCACCGTCCTGTTTTTACCAAAAAACAGGAACAAAAAAAGCAAAGTTACTTTGTGGCGTGGTCGACCGAGTACATGTGCTCGATGAGGTCGAGCACCTTGTTGGAGTAGCCGATCTCGTTGTCGTACCAGCTCACGACCTTGACGAACGTATCCGTCAGGGCGATACCGGCCTTGGCGTCGAAGATGGACGTGCGCGTATCGCCGAGGAAGTCGGAGGAAACGACCTGCTCGTCGGTGTAGCCGAGGATGCCCTTGAGCTCGCCCTCGCTGGCCTTCTTCATGGCCGCGCAGATCTCATCGTAGGTGGCGGGCTTTTCAAGGTTGACGGTCAGGTCGACGACGGAGACATCCAGCGTGGGAACGCGCATGGACATACCGGTCAGCTTGCCGTTGAGCGAGGGGATGACTTTGCCGACGGCCTTGGCGGCGCCGGTGGAGGAGGGGATGATGTTGCCCGTGGCCGCGCGGCCGCCGCGCCAGTCCTTCAGGGACGGGCCGTCCACGGTCTTCTGCGTGGCGGTGACGGAGTGCACGGTGGTCATCAGGCCATCCTTGATGCCGAAGCAGTCGTTCAGGACCTTGGCGATGGGGGCCAGGCAGTTCGTGGTGCATGAGGCGTTGGAGACAAACTGCATGTCGCTCGTGTAGGAATCGAGGTTGACGCCGCAGACGAACATCGGCGTGTCATCCTTGGACGGGGCGGACATGACGACCTTCTTCGCGCCGGCGTCGATGTGCGCCTGCGCCTTTTCCTTCGTCAGGAACAGGCCCGTGGATTCGACGACGTACTCCGCGCCGATCTTACCCCAGGGCAGGTCCGCGGGGTTGCGCTCGGCGAAGACGGGGATCTCGCGGCCGTTGACCACGATGCCGTAGTCGTTGCTCTTCACATCGGCGGCGAATCTGCCGTGCATAGTATCGTATTTCAACATGTAGGCCAGATAATCGGCGGGGCAGAGGTCATTGATGCCCACGATCTCAATCTCAGGATGGTTCAGGCTTGCGCGAAAGACCATACGGCCAATGCGGCCAAAGCCGTTAATACCGACCTTAATACTCATAAAACTTACTTCCTTCCTGTTTATCGGAATATATCGAATGTTTGGTACATTTAGATATTATATAGCAGTAGTTTCGTTTTGCAAGTCTTTTTTTGCAAAAATTCTATTTTTTTCATAATTTCCACAAATTCCTTGCTTTTTGACCGAAATTTTGCTACCCTCATACTACAACGCTGTACAACAAAACGTTCTAAGCGCGAGCTTATCGCGAAAACACCAATTCTTTCCGCGCAAACTCCGCCTCCCTGCGGTGAATGCTACCGGTAGGAGAACTTTTATTAGGAGACGCTATGCGGGATTATACTGAAGAAGAACTGAAAATGCTGTCGGATGTGCTGCCGAATATTGCACTGCAGCTGCGCACCTCGCTTTCGACGATCTACATGGCGGTCGACCGCATGGCACCGCAGGAGACGCGGGAGAAGGACCCGAAGACTGACCGCACCGCCGCGGCATTTTACCAGAGCTATTACCAGCTCTACCGCGTCATCAGCAATCTGACCGACGCGGGGAACCTGTTTGAGCGCAAGCGCTTCGAGCTCTACGATGACGATATTGTCGGCGTCTGCCGCAGCGTGTGCGCCGAGGTGGAATTCCTTTTTGCGCAGTGCGGCGTGGAGCTCGACTTCCTCGCCGACCGCGACAGCCGCATCATCGCCCTCGACGCCGAGGCCATCCGCAAGCTGCTGCTGAATCTCCTCTCCAACGCGCTTAAATTTACGCCCAAGGGTGGCAGTGTCCGCGTGCGCGTGAAAACGGAGGGGAGATTTGTCAAGATCACCGTGGCGGACACCGGCAGGGGCATGGACAGCGACACGCTGGCCCATTTGTTCGACCGCTTTATGGACGGCGGGCAGAACCCCATGCCGCCGCGCGGCTTGGGACTGGGCCTTCCCATCTGCCAGCGCATCGCGCAGGGCCATGGGGGCATGATCGTCGCGCAGTCGGAGGAGGGGAAGGGCTCGCTCTTCACCGTCTCGCTCCCTGCGGTAAAGGCCGGGCGCGTACAGCTCAAGGACCGCGGCAGCGACTACGCCGGCGGCTTCAACCGCACGCTCGTGGAGATGTCCGACGCGCTTTCGAGCGAGGCGTTTCTGCAAAAGTATCTGGATTAAGGGACACAGATGAAGAAAAAAGTTTTGATCGCCATGAGCGGCGGCGTGGATTCCTCCGCCGCCGCGCTTTTGCTGCAAAAGCAGGGCTACGAGTGCGCGGGCGCGACGCTGTCGCTCTGCGGCAACGAGACGGACGGCGCGAAGCGTATTGCCGACGGTCTCGGTATGCCGTTTTACATCTTCGACGAGCACGAGCTTTTTGCGCGCGAGGTGATGGATCACTTCGTCAGCGAGTACCGCGCGGGCCGCACGCCGAATCCGTGCATCGACTGCAACCGCTGCCTCAAATTCGGTGCATTTTTGGACCGCGCGCTGGAGATGGGCTTTGACTACATCGCGACGGGGCACTATGCCCGTGTCGGCTATGACGAAGCGAGCGGACATTACCGGCTGCTGCGCGGCGAGAGCCGCGCGAAGGACCAGAGCTACGTGCTCTATCAGCTCACGCAGGAGCAGCTCTCGCACCTGCTGCTGCCGGTCGGCAGCTTTGAAAAGCCGGAAATTCGAGAGCAGGCGGAGGAGGCGGGCCTTGCAAACGCCCATCAGGCCGATTCACAGGACATCTGCTTCATCCCCGACGGGGACTATGTGCGCTTTCTGCGCGACTATGGCGGCGTGACGCCGCAGTCCGGCGACTTTGTCGACGAAACGGGCCGCGTGCTCGGCCGCCACCGCGGTTTGGAGTGCTACACGGCGGGTCAGCGCAAGGGCCTCGGCGTAAGCGCGGACCGCCCGCTCTATGTGATATCCAAAAATGCCGAAAATAATACCGTGCTGCTCGGCGACAACGAGGAACTGTTTTCCGCAGCGCTGCTCGCCTCGCGCGTGAACTGGATCGCGGGGGAGACACCTGCGGAAAAAGTCTATTGCACCGCCAAAACGCGCTACAGCCAGAAAGAGTGCGACGCCGTCGTCACACCGCTGGAAGGAGGTTGCGCGCACGTCGAGCTCCTCACGCCCCAGCGCGCCGTCACGGCAGGACAGGCCGTTGTCTTCTATGATGGCGAAGAGGTCCTCGGCGGCGGCACGATCGAAAAGGCGTTATAAAAGTGAGAAAAGGCTCCGCGAAAGCGGAGCCTTTTGGCATATTATCGTTCGCTGACATGCGCCTCGCTGCCGAAGATCATGTCGTCCACGTCGCCATGACGGATGTTGTCTTTTTCCTTCATTGTACCATTCCTTTCAGCTTTTCTCTCACCCGGCTATTATATGCGCGAGCAAACGAAAAGTTGTACGAAAAAGGGCAATGGGAATAAAAGGCGTCGCAGACTTTCACGTCCGCAAGGGGTATGCGGCATCCGTAAAGCAGCAAAGCTGCTAACGGCTGCCCAAGCGTCCGCAGACGCGAAATGATCTTAAACGTAAATTCCGACGTCACCGTCGCGGCATTACGATTGGCGCGCCCGTTCGGGCGCGCCAATCGTGCTACTTCCTCGAAACCGGCTCGCTTCATCCGCCACTGGCGGCGCTTCGCCGATTTCCATGTGCGTCAGAAAAAACGCCTCAACGCCTCTCAGCCCGCAAACGTGCGCGCCTTCGGCGCGTGCGCTGCCGCGGGCTACAATCCCCTCAAAAAGATGGCTCTGCCATCTTTTTGAGGTTAATATCGCTTGTCGAGAATTTCCACCACGTCCGCCAGCGCGCCGTCCTTGCAGTGGCAGACGATGTGCGCACCCCATTCCTTGACCTCGGGGATGGCGTTTTCGGGCGCGAAGCCGATCTCGGAGACCTCGAGCATCGGAATGTCGTTGTTGTGGTCGCCGATGCAGTAGATGTCCTTGCGCGCAACGCCGAGGAGCTTGGCAAGCTTTAAGATCATGCCGCCCTTCGTCGCGCCGCGGCGCGTCAGCTCAAGCAGGTGATCGCTCGAAAAGATGAGCTCGTAGCGTTTTCCCCAGTCCCGTGAGACGATAAAATCGCGCACCTGCTCCAAAAGCGGTTTTTCCTCTTCGAAGAGCAGCTTGATGATCGGCAGGTCCACCTCGCGGAAGTCCTTGACCTCCTCGGTCTTCGCGCGCGTCAGGTGCTCGTGGTTGTGCGTGTAGTCGTTCGGGTGCAGGACGTGGATGCGGCGGTCGTCGTGGTAGATCTCGAAGCACAGGCCGGGGAAGCGCGCGAGCAGCGCGTCGACGTGATCGTAGATGTCCGCGTCTAAAAACGCGGTCTCCACATAGCAGTCCTTGTTGAAGTCATAGATGGCCGCGCCGTTGGCGATGACGCAGGGGGCGTTGCAGGGCAGATCCTTGGCGTAGCGGGCAAAGGCGGGCAGCGCGCGGCCGGTGGAGATCGAAAAATAGCCGCCGTTTTGAATGAAATACTCAACTGCCTCGCGGTTGCGCGCGCTCATCGGCGGGATATCCTCGCCGCGCTCCAGCGCGCCCTGCGTATAGACGAGCGTGTTGTCAAAGTCGCTGGCGAGCAGCACCTTGTTGAATTTCAGCATGATGGATCCTCTCTTCTTTTCTCGTTGTTTTTCGGCAAAAGTATAACACGGCGCGGGAGAAATGAAAAGGGATGTTTTGCGTAAAGATATCAGCCGATGATGCCGAATTTTCCTTTGATAAAATGACGGTAGTCGGGCTGCTTTTCGGCATTTTCGTATTCATGTTTCATGGTTTGCCATATCCAGGCGCGGAACGGATCGCCGGTCTGCGCATAGTGCAGAATGCGCAGCAGCCCCTCCCGCTCTGCGCGGAGAATGGCCTCATAGGCATCGGGGACGAACTCGCACGAGACGACTGCTGCCGCCTCTTCGGACGTGACCGCGAACGGCACGTCGGAAACAGGGGCGGTATTTGCCGGTTCCGCGCCGTAGATATAGCCGGAGACGCCGGCATAGGTCTCCTCCAGTGCGTTGGGGTAGTATTCCTCCAGCCGCTGCACGCCGTCTAAGTCGAAGCCGTAAGGCCCCCATTTTTCCCACCGGCCCGTGTGGACAAAGCCGGTGTCGCGGCAGTATTTTTCAACGGCATTGCTCAGATAGACCAGCACATTTTCCCGTTTCTTCGAAAAATAGACGAGCGGGTGGCCATGGTTGGAGACGTGCGGCGTGAGGACGGTGAGACCGCCGGTGGGGGAGGCATGGTACAGCATGGAAGCAATTCCTTTCCGCCTTTTGGCAAAACCGCCGCGAAACGACTGTGCTTCGCGGCGGTTCTATTTCTTGTTTACGCTTCGTTCTTCGGCGCGGGATTTTCGCCGCCCTGACCGCCACTTCTGCGGCGGCCTCTGCCGCCGCGGTGGCTGCGGCGGCGCGGCTTGTTCTCGCCGCCCTCAATCGCGCCCTCGGCTTTCGGCGGGCGGGGCGGACGCGGGGCTTTCGGCGCGTCGGGAGTTTCGCTGTTCGGCTTGCTCTGGCGCGGGGCGCGGCGCTCGCCGTTCTTGTCGGGATTGCGGGGCGGACGTTCGCTGCTCGGCTTATCGCCGCGCGCGGGGCGTTGGCTTCGCTTTTCGGCGGGCTTGTCGCCACCCTTTTGGGGCGTGTTTTCACTCTTCGGCGCGGCGGACTTCTCGCCGCCTTCACCGCTGCCCTTGCCGCGGCCTCTGCCGCCGCGATGCCCGCGGCCGCCGCGGCGGGAACGGCGCTTTTCCGTCTCCTCCTCGTCAGCGGCGGGGGCGTCCGCTTTTGCGACGGGGGCCGTCCACTGTTCGGGCGGCACGATGGGCTTGGCAGATGAGAAGAAGTTCAGCGTCAGCTGCGGCTCCTCCTCCGGCTGCTCCTGATAGCGCTCGGGGAGCGTCGTGGGGAGCTCGATGCCGTCGCGCGAGCCCTTGCCGTTGCGCAGCACATGAATTTCGCAGGTGCGGTAGCGCTTGGGGCTCTCGTTCTGCCCGTCGAGACGCACGAGCACCTGCTCGCGCAGAATGTCGACCGAGCTCACGTTGCCAAGGCCGTCGGGCGTTGCAACAAACGAATCCTGCTTCGGGCAGCGGCGCACCGCGTCCTCGTAGGCGTTCTGCTCGTATTTGAGGCAGCACATGAGCCTGCCGCACGTGCCGGAGATCTTCGTCGGGTTCAGGCTCAGATTCTGCGTCTTGGCCATCTTGATCGAAACGGGGACGAAGTCGTCCAAAAACTGCGAGCAGCAGAAAGGCCGGCCGCAGATGCCGAGGCCGCCGAGCATCTTCGCCTCGTCGCGCACGCCGATCTGCCGCAGCTCGATGCGGGCACGGAACACACCGGCTAAGTCGCGCACGAGCTCGCGGAAGTCCACGCGCCCATCGGACGTGAAGAAAAAGATGATCTTGCTGCCGTCGAAGTTGCTCTCCACGCGCACGAGCTTCATGTCGAGCCCGCGCTCGGCGATCTTCTTCTGGCAGACCTCGAAGGCGTTCTTTTCGCGCGTTTTGTTGTAGGCGTAGGTGCGGTCATCGTTCTCCGTCGCCACGCGCACGAGCGGGCGCAGCGGTTGGACGACGGAATCGTCCTCCACCTCATGGTTGCCCGAGACGCACTGGGCGTACTCGAGCCCCTGCGCGGTCTCGACGATGACGAACTGGTTGGGTTCGACCGTGATGCCGTGCGGGTCAAAATAATATTCCTTGCATCCGCCGCGGAAGCGGACTCCGATCACTTCTGTCAAAGGGTTTCCTCCAATTCAACGGCGAAGCCGCCCAGCGTGGGCCCGACGCCGACGTTATAGGTGCATTTATTGCGGTAGTCCTGCAATAAATCTATTGTGCCGAGTAATTTGGCTTTTGTCAAGCGCGAAGCCAGTGACCGCGCGATGCGAAGATCCCTCTCCGGTACGCTCACGCCGTACTGCCCCAGCAGGGCGGACGAGAGCAGAAGCCGCGTCCCCTCGAAAAGCGAGGACAGGTCGTCGCGCGTGACCTTCTGCGTTTCGAGCTTTGCGAGGAATGCCGCGCGGGACGCGCGCGACCCCTCGGCGATGAGCCGCGCGAGCTCGAGCGTGAGCTCGTCAGGCGCGCCGCCCTCTTCAACGGTGGGGGAGAGCTTGACCTCCACGCAGCGCGAGCGGATGGTCTGGAGCAGAACCGCCGGATTTTCCGCGCAGAAGAAGAACGCTGCGTAAGCGGGTCCCTCCTCCACGAGCTTCAAAAGCACGTTCTGGTCCTTTTCCGTCAGGATGGTGCAGTCCTCGAAAATGTAGACCTTGCGCGCGCCCTCGTTCGGGCGGATGAACGCGTCGGCGCGCATCGCGCGCACCGTGTCGATCGAGAGCTCCTTGTGCTCTGCGTCGCGCACGAACGTGACGTCGGGGTGGATGTCCTGCATCACCTTGCGGCAGGCAGGGCAGGCGAGGCAGGGCTTGCTTTCCGCTGTGCACTCCATCGCCGCGGCGGCATAGCGCGCAGCGCTCACGCGGTCGCCGCTGCCGCTGAAAATGAGTGCGTGCGACAGTGCGCCGCGCTTTGCCGCGGTGCGAAGACGCGCCGCCGTATCGGTTTTTGCAAAATCCAAAAGCTCCATTGCCCGCTCCATGCTCTGTACTCTGCGCGCATTTTCAGCGCAAATCTAAAAATAGTATATCGCAAAAGTGCGGCGCTTGCAAGAAAATCCGCGCCCCGCGACGGAAAAACAGAACGATTTTGCGCCAAATTGCGTTTTGTGGGAGAAAAAATGCGGAAAGTCGACAAAAATTTCACAACTTGTTATTGAAAGTCGGGGATTTTCTGTCTATAATAATATGGCTTGATAATGATCACACAGCGATACATTTTTAATGGAGGAAAACCAATGAGCAAAAAGTATGTCTACCTGTTCTCGGAAGGCAACGCTACCATGCGTGAGCTTCTGGGCGGCAAGGGCGCGAACCTGGCCGAGATGACCAACATCGGTCTGCCCGTGCCCCAGGGCTTCACCATCACGACCGAAGCCTGCACCCAGTATTACGAGGACGGCCGCAAGATCAACGACGAGATCATGGCAGAGATCATGGAATACGTCGCGAAGATGGAAGAGATGAACGGCAAGAAGTTCGGCGATCTGAAGAACCCCCTGCTCGTCTCCGTCCGTTCCGGCGCGCGCGCTTCCATGCCCGGCATGATGGATACCATCCTGAACCTCGGTCTCAACGACGACGTCGTCGCCGCCATGATCGCGGGCAACCCCGACCCCAACTTCGAGCGTTTCGTTTACGACTCCTATCGCCGCTTCATCCAGATGTTCTCCGACGTCGTTATGGAAGTCGGCAAGAAGTACTTTGAGCAGCTCATCGACGCGATGAAGGAAAAGCGCGGCGTCAAGCTCGACATTGAGCTCACCGCAGCCGACCTCAAGGAACTCGCCGAGCAGTTCAAGGCCGAGTACAAGCAGCAGATCGGCGAGGACTTCCCCTCCGACCCCAAGACCCAGCTGTACGAAGCCATCCGCGCCGTGTTCCGCTCCTGGGACAACCCGCGCGCGAACGTCTATCGCCGCGACAACGACATCCCCTATTCCTGGGGCACTGCCGTCAACGTCATGCCGATGGTCTTCGGCAACCTGAACGACAACTCCGGTACCGGCGTCGCCTTCACCCGTGACCCCGCCACCGGCGAGAAGAAGCTCATGGGCGAGTTCCTGACCAACGCTCAGGGCGAGGATGTCGTCGCCGGTGTCCGCACCCCGATGCCCATCTCCCAGATGGAAGAGAAGTTCCCCCAGGCTTACGCCGACTTCGTCAAGGTCTGCGACCTGCTCGAGGATCACTACCGCGACATGCAGGACATGGAGTTCACCGTCGAGAACGGCAAGCTCTATATGCTCCAGTGCCGCAGCGGTAAGCGCACCGCGCAGGCTGCTCTCAAGATCGCCTGTGACCTCGTGGACGAGGGCATGATCGACGAGAAAAAGGCCGTCTCCATGATCGACCCGCGCAACCTCGACACCCTGCTCCATCCCCAGTTCGATGCGGCTGTCCTCAAGAAGGCTCCCGCCATCGCCAAGGCTCTGCCCGCCTCCCCCGGCGCCGCCTGCGGCAAGATCGTCTTCTCCGCTGAGGATGCCAAAGAGTGGAAGGAGCGCGGCGAGAAGGTCGTTCTCGTCCGCCTCGAGACCTCTCCGGAGGATATCGAGGGCATGAAGGCCTCCCAGGGCATCCTGACCGTCCGCGGCGGTATGACTTCCCACGCGGCTGTCGTCGCGCGCGGCATGGGCAAGTGCTGCGTCTCCGGCTGCGGCGAGATCAACATGGACGAGGAGAACAAGAAGTTCGAGCTCGCCGGCAAGACCTATCACGAGGGCGACTTCATCTCCATCGATGGTTCCACCGGCAACATCTACGACGGCATCATCCCCACGGTCGACGCCACCATCGGCGGCGAGTTCGGCCGCGTCATGGCTTGGGCCGACAAGTATCGCCGTCTGGGCGTCCGCACGAACGCCGATAACCCGCACGACACCGAGCAGGCCGTGAAGTTCGGCGCTGAGGGCATCGGCCTCTGCCGCACCGAGCACATGTTCTTCGAGGCTGACCGTATTCCCGCCATCCGCGAGATGATCTGCTCCGACACCGTCGAGCAGCGCGAGAAGGCGCTCGCTAAGCTCGAGCCGATGCAGCAGGGCGACTTTGAAGCCATGTATATCGCGCTCGAGGGCCGTCCGATGACCGTTCGTTTCCTCGATCCCCCGCTGCACGAGTTCGTTCCCACCGAGGAAGCTGACATCGAGCAGCTCGCCAAGGACATGGGCAAGAGCGTTCAGGACATCAAGAACATCATCGCCTCCCTGCACGAGTTCAACCCCATGATGGGCCACCGCGGCTGCCGTCTGGCCGTTACGTTCCCCGAAATCGCTGCCATGCAGACCCGTGCGGTCATCAAGGCTGCGCTGAACGTCAACGCCGCGCATCCCGACTGGAACATCATCCCCGAGATCATGATCCCGCTCGTCGGCGAGGTCAAGGAGCTCAAGTACGTCAAGGACGTCGTCGTCGAGGTCGCTGACAAGCTGATCGCCGAGGCCGGCAGCTCCATGAAGTACAAGGTCGGCACCATGATCGAGATCCCGCGCGCCGCTCTGACCGCGGACGAGATCGCCAAGGAAGCGGACTTCTTCTCCTTCGGCACGAACGACCTGACCCAGATGACCTTCGGCTTCAGCCGTGACGATGCCGGCAAGTTCCTCGGCGCGTACTACGACAAGAAGATCTACGAGAGCGATCCGTTCGCCCGTCTCGATCAGGCCGGCGTCGGCAAGCTCGTCTCCATGGCCGCCAAGATGGGCCGCGAGACCAACCCGCACATCCACCTCGGCATCTGCGGCGAGCACGGCGGCGATCCCACGTCCGTCGAGTTCTGCCACAAGGTCGGCCTGGACTATGTCTCCTGCAGCCCGTTCCGTGTCCCCATCGCCCGCCTCGCCGCTGCACAGGCTGCCATCAGGGACGCACAGTAACAACAGCATACCGCGAAGTTTTCTGCATAACAGCAAGCGCCCGGCCATTGGCCGGGCGCTTGTGTTTACCCGGGGGGTTGCAGAAGTGGAAAAAAGCATATACAAACCGGAATTTATGAGCCGGCCATCCTCTGCCTACTTGACAGAAGATGGCCGGCTTGCTATAATTACACTGTAATTGATTACGGCGTAATTGAAGAGGCGGAGTGTGTATGGCGTTGAGAGATCACTCTTTAGACGAAAAGATTATAGCTTCTGCCCAGGAGGAGTTTTTGGAGAAAGGCTATTCCGGGGCATCGCTGCGGAAAATTGCCGAAAAGGCCGGCGTGACCGTCGGCGCGATCCAGACCCGGTATAAATCCAAGGACGAACTGTTTACAGGTCTGCTGCAGCCGTTTCTTAACGAGATCGAAGCCCTGTTTCAGAACACGAGGGCGGATTATGCTTCCGGTGCGGACACCAACTTTCTGACAGGGCTGAAAGCCTCCATGCGCCGGGAGTCCGCGGCGATCCTGCGGCTGATCTTTG